>ERZ1292629.794-Hain-H43-01um-R1-794-length-34468-cov-8_pt3 | contig 30112 bp, 45 predicted proteins | sample MGYA00564399_ERZ1292629 | MGnify/ENA primary metagenome ERZ1292629 (study PRJEB36523, sample SAMEA6512636) | groundwater metagenome | collected 2019-01-08 | study: AquaDiva: Metagenomics assemblies of 32 groundwater samples
TAAATGGGATTATGCCTCAACGAAAGATAGCAAAGTCTATGAAAGAGGCAGAGCAAATAACTAATGACCAGATGTGTGAATATGAAACATACAAATATGGTTATAACCAAGCTCTTGATGATTGTGTTCTCGCAGTATCGCAGAAACTTGCAGAATTAGATGAAAAAATACAAGAATTATACCATCACGAAGCAGAAAACTTTACCTTAAGGAAACGCCTGAAAGAAATTACACAGAAACCTGATGTGGAAAAGATAGATAGCATAATAAGAGATAGTGATTATTCATATCATATTGACGATACAGAATTTGCAGATGTAATAAAAGACAGAAAAGATTTAGCCCTTACTATAAAAGAGTACCTAACAAAGGAGGCAGTATGAAACAGTTAGTAGTTATAATTTTCTTATTATCAGGTTGTGTAACTACATTACAAACACAGAAACCTTTTCAAATAGAAACTATCACCAAGATAGAAAGGCCTATTAATAATTTTACAGATAATAGATACTATATCCTTGAGGCATTGATACAGATACCTTGTTTTCTTGATATTGACAGAAACCTTTGGATTTCTTGGCTTAATACTTATGGTAAGGACGATTTGGATGGATTTATAGAGTGGATTATTGGCGTAGAAAATGAACCTGGCGTGTTATATATCCACTCAGGCGGTCAATTCCTAAATGATTATTTTAAACAAGTAAAAGTGATTTATAAGGGGATGAAAAATGAAAAATAAACTTTGGCGCATATTGAGATTATGCTATGCCTCAATCTTTATTATAGCCTTGTTTAGTTTAATTAAGATATTGGTATTATGGGGTTATCATTTACAGCAATCTAATGGAGATTATACATTGGTTATGGAGATTATGGATAAAGCTCATGAATTTCAGATAGGGTCATATATTACAGGATTTGTACATTGTGGAGTGGTATGCGTGATGTTAAAAATTGTATTTGAGAAATGAAAGGATGTATCATGGGGTTACTTGATAAAAGCATAAGACTACCAGCGGTTAAAAAAGTGCAACTTATTATTGATGATATTTTTAGGCAAAAAAATAGGCGAAAGTTTTTAACCTCCCGCCTATCCTCTTTTACTTCTTTAATACTTCAATTCCCCGTTTTACAATATCCACGAAGGAATTGCCCTTTTTCAATACTTCCTGTGCTTTCTTTTCTGTTTCCTCATCAAGCGTGATAGTATGAGGAAAACGCATTTTGACCATGTATGCCTCCTTTCTTATTAAATTAATCCTTCGGTTTTAAACGATATAAACCTATCTAATCCAATAACTATATGGTCAAGCAATGTAATATTAACCATATTACAACCTTCTTTAAGCTTATTCGTGAATGTTTTATCTTCTATTGAAGGCTCTGGCGAGCCAGAGGGATGATTGTGGATTAAGATAATGCCTGACGCCTCTTGAAGCAGGGCATTTTTTAATATACACGATATATCAGGCGAACAATTAGAAATACCTCCAGAGAAGTCCGCGCTGAAACTAATAACTTCGTTTTTTGTATTTAGATATACAGTCAAAAACTTCTCCACGCCTTCATTTTCAAGCGATTTAAACCAATCATAGATATCCTTGGGCGCCTTGATAGTCAATGTCTTAACTTTCTTAAAGCCCTTATATTTTACAGTCATTTCTCGCAAGATATATTTTACCATTTAAATCTCCTTTGTTATGATAAAGAGTGTATCTCTCTATCTATACATAGTATATCATACCCTTACAATATGTCAAGGATTATTTTACTTATTTTTACGATTTATCCAAGTTAACATAACTAAACTTACGCATAAAAGATAAAATATATACTTGACACAGAATAAAATATAGTGTATATTATTTTATAGAAAGCTTATAATGGGAATTGAAGCGGACTCGGAGCTGAAAACGGCGCTTGAGATTTTATTTATTAACACGACCAATACCATTGACTGATAAATTATCGTTGTTGTAATGCAGTTTAAAACGAAAGTTTTTAAATAAAAGAGTTAAAATGCCCCACATACCTCTCGATATATCAAATCAATTACAATTTATATTAGTCAAGCGTTGGGTAGAAACCAGCCAAGGCCTCAGAAAATTTAATGATACCCTTTCCCGCATATTAAAGAAATATCTTAATCAAATTTATGATAACATACATACAGAAAATCCTTTATTGAAATATATAAAACAAAAGCAAGGAGTATTATCATAATGGGTAGAGGTAAACGTTTAACAATGGCGCATAAAGCGATAATATTAACCAAGAAGACTCTTGAAGATAAGCCTATGAGGGATATAGCTAAAGATATAGATAAATCTACCAATGCTGTATTTAATTATCTCAATTCTAATCCAGAAGAGTTAGGGACATATAGGGATAAGATACTAAAATGCTTTAAAGAATCGGGATTTACTGAGAAGGAATTTACAAATAAGTGTATGCAAATGCTTGAATGCTCGCACTCTCAAATATCTTTAAAAGGAAAAGTTGATAAAGTCCCTGACAATACAAACCAGCTTAAAACATTATATTTAATTAAAGACATCATCGGCGCTGACGCTCCCAAAGAAATCAAACAGCATATATCCCTGAAGCTCAATGACAGCGAGGCCCAGGAAATAAGTTTAATAAAGAAAAGGTATTCGCTTATCAATAACTAAAGTAAGTATATTATGATAAAAGTAAGAGATTTAAAAGTCAATATTTGCAGTTATCAGCGACGACAGGGAGTAAGTATTAAGTAAGTATATTATAATGTAAGTAAGTTGTAGTTAACAGAACCTTTGTTATAGGCGATTATGGATATAAACTCATTAAGACAGGCTATAAGGTCAATGACAAGGCGTTCAGGGCTGTATAGGGCGCTTAAAGAGGAATTAGGCACGCTGGGATACTAGAAACTTAAAGCAAGAGGCGACCCAAACAAGGCAAAGGAAGCAAGTGACAGAGCAAAAGCAAAGCAAGCAGGGGACTTTTAGCCGACTAAATGGTATGTTATATACATACAGGCAAGGCGCGCCCCTTAAAGAGAAAGCTTTTATTCCTTATTGCTTTAAGTTATAGCTATGTATATGTTGTATGATTTATATTGTATTGTTTGTGTGCTGTGTGATAGGTTGTAGAGGTTAGTAAGGGTGAAGGAGTGCGGTTGTTCGAGCGTGGGTGGGGGATAATGCGCTCCACACAATTACTCCATAAAATTCCCAACTTTGACCCTTTTTAATAGTATATATAAAAAATTGTAACTTTAAGCTATTTGGCTCTACGATATAGGAATTAAGGCACTTTTAAGGCACTTAAATCGATTATATGGAAATATCCGATACATTGCTTGATGCGGTAGAAAGTGTAGAGAGTTCAGGAAACCCTAATGCTATAAATAAGGCTTCGGATGCCAGAGGCGCTTATCAGTTTAGAGAAATTGCTTGGCGTGACGTAGTAGAGAATTACCCCTCAAGTATGGGAAAATACGCTAATTATGAAGATTACTCAATGGATAGGGGGATTTCGAGGGAGTTTGCTAAGAAATTAATGGAGCTTAATGTTAAACGGCTCGGTAAGAAGGCAAATCTGGATAATGTCTTGGCAAGTTACAACTACGGGATAGGTAATGTTAGGAAGGGGCATCCTATACCGCCAGAAACTGTGGAATATATCAGAAAAGTCAGGGCTAAGATGAACGAAAAGAAGTTAGATGGAGTTTTAGAGTTGTTCGGGGTGAAAAAATGAGGATACTTACTATTTGCCCAAAATGTAATGTAGCTTATAAAGGGGAGTGTTGCCCTAAATGCCAGAGGAAAGATGATACACCTAAGGGAAGCGATAGACAAGAGGACTGAGGCATACGATAGGGCCATAGCGGAGTGTTCTACCTTGAACTCGGCTACATACTTACTAAGAGAGAAAAAGAGATTTCTCTGTAAAAACGACTTATTTTATCTCTGTGTCTTGGTAGGAAATTCAGAAATCGCCAAGTATCCTGAATTTTACAAACCTTTCTGCGATGAGGTCAGTTTAATGAGCTGGGTGATAGTGAAGAATAACGCTCAAGTAAAAGACCCTGAAATGCTGGATATAACGGAAGTTTCCGATAATCCAGAGGAAGATTTATCGAATATTCAAAGGATGTATCTATGCCATAGGTCATTTTATAAAACTACGATTATAACGAAAGCCCATTCTTTACAACTACTTTTATGTTTCCCGAATATACATATCTGTTTAGCTCATAATAAACAGGAAAACTCAAGCGATAACTTGGTTACCATTAAAAACTATTTTTTAACTACTGAGATTAAGACTTTGTTCCACGATTACATTCCCGAGGGCAAAGACTGGGGCAATATGGCAGGGTTTTCGGTAGCTAAACGGACTGATTGGCATAGGAGTGAGGAGAATATTGAGGCGATAGGCGTGGATACTGAAGTAACTGGCCGCCATTGGCAGGTGGCAAAGAAAAACGACTTAGTTACTGAAAAATCAGTCTGGACAGAGGATCAGATTAAAAAAACCGCTGATTGGGATACGAGATTTAATTTAGGTAACTTCGATAATCCGCAGTTACCGTTACAGGACTATGAAGGCACGAGATATCATTTCGCTGACCTTTATTCGGTAAAGATTAACGATAAGAGAATTAAACTCATAGAGTATCCTTTGCTTAAAGACAGAAATCCTGATAATTTTAATGAGGATAATATACAGAATAGTAAAAGATTTACCGCTGAAGGAATAATGGGGCTTAAGACTGATATGTGGATATTTATGACACAGCATATGTTAAAGCCCGAAGATCCCGCGAAGATGCAGTTTAAGAAAGAGATGATACAGTATTTTAATGAAATCCCTGAAAATCTTAATTATTACCTTTTTGTAGATCCCGCAAGTGCGAGGAAGAAACGAAGCGATTATACCGCTATGATAGTAGTCGGCGTGGATTATGACGGCAATAGATACATCGCTGACGGCGTTAGGGATAAGTTAGACCCGAAACAGAGGATAGATTTGGCGTTTGACCTTGCTGTGAAATGGGTAGTGAAAGAGATAGGTTGGGAAGCGTTGGGTTTCCAAACTACCGACTGTTATTATTTAGAAGAAAAACGCAGGAGTTCAAAACAGTTCTTTACTATCACGGAGATAAAATCGCAGGTGGTAGCGAAAGAAGATAGAATACGCAGTTTAGTCCCTGAATATGCTGGACATAAATGGTTCTGGCCCGCAAAGGGTAAAGTCGTTAATTTAAGTCTATTCGACGGTAAATCGTATGACCTTACCGACAATATGGAATATGAATTGACACAATTTCCATTATGCGAACACGATGATATTTTAGATGTGCAGACATTTTTAAATAGGATTTCGATAATAAAACCTCAGAGAAATGTAGTAGTGGATAGTTCGGGTATGACTTTTGGCGAATACGCTAAACAGAAAGAGGAACGGGTGGCGAGGCTAAACGCTGACCCGTGGGCTAAGGCTTATGCGAATAATTAGTTTTATTATATTATTTTTACTTATCTCTATAAATGCTTATGCAGAAAATTATGGTGGAAAAAATACTTTAGAAATCACAGATGATGGCATGAAAAAAATACAGGAGTATAATGTAATCCCGATTTACTGCCCTGAGTGCAAGGTGCATATATACGATTACCAGAAAGAAGAAATAATACCAAATACATTAGTTTTAGCGAAAGATTTTACACCTACTCCTGAAAACCCGCATCAACCTCAGGAGTCTGAAAAAATGAACTGTCCATTATGCGACAGTCCTTTAAATGGCTGGGAATATATAGGAAGAAAGTATAAAAGTTTTGTGAATATGTGCGTGGGGATTTCAATGCTCACTAAAGACGATTTAGGTTTTAAATGGATACCATATGATGTGCCGGGAACAGAATATACGAGGGAAAAATGATAATGGAACATACTACTTGTATATGCGAAAGTCCAATGTTGAAAATACAAGATTTAAAGTACTGTCAAAAATGTAATGGCAAACTTCCTGCATTAAGGGTATTTGGGTATACCATACCGCAAATAAAGGAAATAATAGATTTTGCTAAACATCATGGGTATAATGAAATTTAATCAGATAATAAACTACATAGCAAAATTATTAAGCAACAAATGGACAGGGCAGATAAGGTTAAATATTTTTAAAGGTAATCTGCTTAAAGTAGAAAGGAAAGAAGAAATAAATTTAGAAGAATAATTTAACGCCATCACCGTAAATTACGAAGGCGATATTGACGGATTACCAGATGAGTCATCCGTTGGTATCGCCTTTTTTATTGGAGATTAAAAAATGAAACCTACTGATGTAAGTTTATGGCTTTCAAGGATACAGAAGTGTGAGGATTTACAGAGTAAGAAACATCAAGAGTGGAAAACTGCCATTAAGTTATTGCAGGGAACTTTCTTCGGTAATCCTTACGCTAATAACGAACTCACGGAAGTAAACTTCGTCTACGAATTTATGGAAATCCTCGTTGGTAGTATCTATGCCCGTAATCCCCATATATTCGTAAGGAGTTATTCTGGCAGATGGGCGGCATTCGCGGAGACGATGGAAACGGTAATAAACTATTACTGGCGAGAGAAGAAGTGCAAGAAGAAAATGATTAAGGCGATTATAAGGGGCGCGCTCACTCCTCCTGGGTGTATAGAAGTCGGATATACGCTTTTATCAGAGAAGAATAAAATCATAAAAGAAATGGAAAATGAATTCCCTGAACTTAAAGAAGTTAATAATAAAAAGGATAAGGTAGAGGAAGAACAGGGAATACTTGACGAAACAGTAAGAGAAGATGATGTGTTCGTGAAGTTCCACCCTACGTGGAACGTGTTATGGCCTGATGGATACCACGACCCAAGCGAAGCCCCATATAGAATAATTAAAGAAGTCGTGAGTTATCTTGATTTAAAGAATAACCCTTCCTATAAAGATGTGAAATATAAGTTACGCGGCAATATGCAATCACAGTCTAATTCAAAGCCTACGAAGTTTACAATGAAAGCGAATATAATAACAGGGAATAATCAATTCTCCTCTGACGAAGAAGATATTAAGATAACCTTGTATCACGTTCAGGATAAACGCAGTCAAAAACGCTTTACTCTTGCCAAGAATTTTAGAGAGGACTCTTTATTTGAGAGTGATTGGGATTATCTTGTAGACGGTTTTACCATTAAAGATTTAGTATTTAACGAAATCCCTGAAACAGATGAAGACGCGAACTCTTATCCGATGTCTGATATTACACCTATGATACCACAACTGAAAGAATTAAGCAGGTTATCATCGGCTATGAATAAACACCGTAAAAGAGCAGGAACTTTACTTTTAGCGAAAAAGAATTTAATTACCGAGACTGACGCTACTAAAATACAAAATGCTTCTGATGTTGATTTAATAATGGTAGATGATATTTCAGAAGCGAATATCAGAGGGTTCACACCTCCCGCTTTACCACAGGATTTCTATGCTTTAAGAGAAATATTATTACAAGACTTAATGAGGATTTCAGGATTTAACCAGCTTCTTGGTAACTCCAAAGGTATAGATACAGCGACGGAATCGGACAATATAAGGATAGGTTCACAGATACGCCAGACTAAAAAACAAGACGCGGTGGAAGATTTTACGGTGGATATAGCAAAGGCGTTATCAGGTTTAATCTGGCAGTTTATACAAGATAAGAAAAGGATAGGCGAGATTATAGGCGAAGAAGTAACTGAGAAGATGTGGCCGACTTTACCTAAAGATATGAAAGAAGCTCGTCGTTTGATTCAGAGAGAACTTCATTTCAAGATAGACGCTGGTTCTACAAGACCTCCTAAAGACGACGCTCTGGAAAGAAAACAATGGGCAGATTTAACAGGGCTATTAAAAGCGAATTATCCTAATAGGATTAAAGACGATTTATATATTAAACAACTCTTAAAGAAATTTGACGCTCACGACATAGAACAGTTAGTTATAGGTTTTGACGACGAGGAAGTGGCAGCGGCTCAGGAAGAAAATAAACTATTGTTACAGGGGATGAAACAGGTTGTAACGCCTAATGAAAACGATATGCTTCATTTACAAGTTCACTCCCAGGTCTACCAGACCCCAGGGCTTAAAATAACTCCTGAAATGGATGAACACGTGATGAAGCATAACCAAAATATGCAGATGAAAAATCCGAAGATAAATCCTCAACGGGGAGATAGCAAGACTTCGGCGCAGACTACGACACCAGACCTTGCAAGACAGGGTGTGCCTGAATTTCAGGACATAATGGGTGGGATAAAAAAATCAAGCGGTATGGGTGGTAACAGAGGAGGAGGGATTACAAGATGAAGCATAAAAAAAGAGGCAGACCAAGAATAGAAAAAAAGGAAAAGAAAGAAACAAAGACATTATCAACGAACAAGGATATTCTCTTAGAAACTATCATAGACGAAGTGCCTGAAACCATGAGGTCGTTTGATATAAGAGAAATGGTAGAGATAGCGGGGCTTAAAAAATTATCCCATAAAGAAATAGACGGGATACTCGCTGAATTTAAAAAAGACGGGATATTGATACATAAAGCTGGCGTTCAATGGGTGAGGGCTGAATGATAAAAATAGGAAAATTAAGACATTTTATCAATGACTTTTTAGCTATTAGTAAAGCTCCCGTAGAGAAAGGTTATGTAGGGTGTGTCTATTTTATATGTGGAAAAGAGTTATTATTTGACAGAATAGAAAGTGAATTAAAATTTATAATTGAAAATTCAACACACGAAGAACTTAAACATAATATATTGGAGTTTCTGGAAAGATGATTTATCAGTATAAATGTATAATCTGTAATGAAGAATTTGATGTCGTTCAAGGTGTTAATGATACCCACGAGGCGTTTCACTGCGGATTTCGCGCTGAAAGGGTGTGGTGCTTATTCCATACTAATCGGGATTTAATGTATCAATTTAAGACAAGATTTAACAACAAGACTACCGAGATACACTCTAAAAGGCAGTATGGCAGGCTCTTAAAAGAAAATGGTATGGTGCAGGTAACTAAAGATGAGATATGTTCAGTTAAACCGAAGGATAATGCCGAGAAACCGAGAAAGGAACTTATAAATAGAGTTTCTAAAAAACTTCAGTCCGAAGGTCTTGGTAAGGCATTTCCTAAATACATAAAGGATTTCTATGGAAAACGCAGTCCCAAGTAACGGTGAGCAGAAACAAGAACCGAAGTTCAAGTATTTTATATCAATAGGGATGTTTGAAGGCGGAGAAAAGATTGTTCACACAAACGCACCTGATGAAATAATCGGATATGGACTTTGCGAGTTTGGCAAAAAAGGAGTGGATAATCATTTAATGAAAGTTCAATCTAAATTGATACAACCTAAAGGCAACATAATTAATTTTTTAAGGAGGAGATAATGGGGATGATGAGATTGTCCGATGTAAATAAAATGGTTTCCGAAAGGCATGGCATGGGAACGCCCCACAATATTGGTATTGGAAAGACTATGGAAGAATTTAAAAAGGGTAAACTTCATGTAGGGAAAAGTAAAAAGTTAGTGAAGTCAAGAAAGCAAGCAATAGCTATTGGACTTAATTCAAAATAATATCTCAGGGTGTTCCTGAGATTTAACAAGGAGGAGGAAGTATGGCAGACCGTGTGATGCACCCCGTAAATAAGGGAAGCAAAGGCGGGATTAAGCAGCCAAAATCAGATATAGTAGAAGGGCCTACTCCATCATCTGATAACTTGAATGCTTACAACCGCAAAAAGAAATAGACTAATCCGAAAGGAAGTCTAAACCAGAAAGGAACTCATGACAGACCAAGAGAAAATCCAGTCTGAGAAAGAAAAGTCCCAAGACCAATCTAAGAAATTTAAGATTAAGGTCAGCGGGCAGGAGAGGGAAGTGGATGAAGCAGAGTTAATCAGACTTGCGCAACAGGGAGATGACTATACTAAAAAGACCCAGGCGCTGAGCGAAAAGGAAAAGGCTATTCAGTTAAAGGAAACAGAACAGGCGGGTTTGAAGAAAATCATCGACGAGATGAACGCTAATCCTAATCTTAACGATGCCCTGAATAAAGTCTATGCCGATTTCAAATCAGGTAAGATTTCCAAGCCAGATGTTAAGGACAGAAGTCTTAAAAAGTTAGATAAACTCATCGACGATGCCACAGACTCATCACAGAGGGAGAATCTAAGGGATATTCGGGAAATCATCAAAGAAGAAGTGGACTTAGGAGATGTATCCTCTCTTAAAGACGAATTAAAGTTATTGAGAGAAGAACTTTCTACATTGAAGAATGCCTCATTGATAGGTATCAACGACAAGATAGAAAGGGATATAAAAACTTTGGAAGAAAAGTTCGGCAAGGATTTGGTAGATAAATACCGTAACGATATACGAAGTATGGCTGCTAAATATCCTCAGAACTCTATTCCTAAAATCTTCAAGCATTTCTGCGATGATGACGAATATGAAACTGCTGTTTTAGGAAGTGCAAAGCGTAAAGAAAAAGAGGAATTAGAACGTAAAAAACGAGGAAGTTCTCCTGGTGGTTTCGAAACTATCACCGCAAAAACACCGCTTACAAAGGGTGCTGGCGGTAGAATAACACACGATAGTATCATACAACGGATAAAAGAAAAGATTGGGATGTAACTTCGAAAGGACAACATGGCAGGAAATCTTAGCGTTACCAGAGAATATGAACGAATATTCTCGATAATGAGAGATGAAGTAGAACCTGTCCTTTTTGATAACGTATCTACGAGAACAAATCTTTTATACAGGATGAAAGATTTGGACGCGATAATCAGGACTGGCGGCAAACCTCATTTAAGATTTACTATTCTTAAAGAACTACCGACAGCGGCTGGTTATACGGACTTAGATGTGTTGACACCTGTAAGGGCAGACCCTGTAACAAGTGCTATATTTGAATGGAAGCAAATTCAGTGTCCCATTCAAGTTTCAGGTCTTGATATGATTAAGACTGGAACGGAAGGCATAGAGGATTTACTTAAGATAATGATTGAGTCAGCAGAAACATCAATGAGAGAAGCCATCGGCGGAAGCGATGTGGGTATTTTCTCAAGCGCTGACGAAACAGACCTTAGGAAAATCACAGGGTTAGGAAATCATTTCACTTCATCTACGACAACGGGGACAGTAGGCGGTTTAAGCAGGGCGACGCTATTGAAATGGCGTCATCAGTCTGCAACTGCGGCAGGGGCGTTTGATACCAATGGGTTGAATGTAATGACTACATTGTTCAGGCAGTGTTCAAGGTATGACGAAACACCTGATACAATAATCCTTACAGGAGCGACTTGGGATAACTTCTTAAAGGAAACTACGAGAAGTTTCCAGGTGCAACTTCCTTTAGCGGCAGATCAGGGAATGATTGACGCAGGTTTCCCGAACGTAGCATTCTTCGGGGCGTTACTCACTTACGACGATTCTTGTCCAGCGAACTATGGATATTTCCTAAATCTTAGGAAGTATATCCGCCTTTTCGTAAGAGAAGGAAGAGATGCGGAGATAGGGGATTTTGTAAAGAGTAGGAATGCAGATGACTTGGTGTCATTTGTATTGTGGGCAGGAAATCTGATAAACACTAACTTAGCCAGAGGCGGAGTATTTCTCAATGGCGACACTTATTAATAGGGGGATAAAATGAAGAAATTATTTAGTTTATCTATCCTGTTAATCGTAAGTATTTTTATGGTTAGTGGGATAGCGTTCGGATGGGGTTCAGGAGATGGTTCTGACTATGGACAACTTCAGGAAACAGCAGTATTTTATAACAACTCTGGAGTGAGACTTATTCATGGTATGGCTGTAATCCTTGATACATCAGGAACTGCGGCTACAACTCTTGGAGCATATGTTACTGTTGGTGCAGCGTCGGCTGACAGTAATTATGTGGTAGGAGTTGTAAAAGAAGCGGCAGATATTGGAATGCCAGTAGTGGTAGTTACAAGAGGGCCGATTGATACATTAGTTCAGGATTCCTCTGAAGCTATTAGTGCTGGAAGTCAAGTCGGTACAGCTGGCTCAGGGGAAAAAGGAGCTGTTGGAGTGGGTACTAATCTCGGAGTAGCGTTAGAAGCAGGAGATGGCACAGATGGAAGTTATCTTTACATTTGGGTTTCTCCTTCTAACTCTGATTAGTTTAAATAGGGTGGGCGGGGAAACTCGCCTGCCCTATACTTTATGTTTACACTACTCAATATATTTATTATCTCAACTATAATATTTTTCTTACCAATAAAAGAAGATGCTTTTTGGCTTCCTAAAAATCTTCTATTTACTTTATTCGGGATTATGTTTATAGGCGCAAACTATCTTTATAAACGTAATAGAAATTTTAGCAATAAGTGGTTAGGATTTATACTCATTTATATTACATTACACTTCGGATGGTTCTTCATGAAACCGATGATATTCTCTGGAATTGAAGGAAAGATGGTCTGGAACTTATGGAACTTTCTACCGACGATAAATACAGTAATCGCAATTTTACTTATACAGATTTTAGTAGAAAATACTGACGATTTAAGACGGTGGTTTGACTTATCTAAGATTTTAATATGGCTATCTTTCGGTTTATCGGTATATGGTATTTTACAATATATCGGTATAGACCAGATATTCGGTGGTTTTAAATGGGTGCTTTTAACCCGTTCAGGAAAGATGACTACATTCTTCGGAAACAGTATGCAGACTGCGACTTACCTTGCGATTGTATCTCCATTATGCTTAATGTTTAAAGATTTAAGATATAAGATATTTTATTTAGTGATAGCAATTGCTATATTTATGACACAGAGTTATTTAGGGATAATGGTTTTTATAGCAGGGTTTTTAAGTTATCTTATATTTACAAAGAAGTTTAAACTTGCATTATTAGGATTTCTATTATGCGTATTATCCTTTTTTATATTCTTAAAACTGTTTCCTGATTTTTTTAGTATGTATGGAAAAATATTGGTATATAAACAAGTATTCATGGACGGATGTAAAGTATTTTTCACAGGTTCGGGGATAGGGATATTCCCATTCCTTAATTATGGTATAGGGGAGTTATGGATGAGAGATTTAGGATTTGAACCATTGCAGATATTCAGGGAAGGCGGGATTATATTAGTAATTTTAATATCGGGATATTTAATCAATTTAGGTTACAGGATATTAAACACAGAAAAAACTATGTTACTGATAGGCTATTCGGCTTCTTTAGTAGCGTTTATTATAGCAGGATTAGGTGGATATACATTTCATTTAGCCCCATTATCATTGATAGGGATAACTTATATCAGTAGTTTAGAGGCGCAAACAAAAGGAGATTAATATGTCAGAACTTCAGGAAGTAAAAGACGCATTAGAGATAATAAAAAGAGATGTGGAAAAACACCAGATGATGAAATCTAACCTTGAAACGCAAATTCATTCTTTAGAGATACAGAAAGAGGCGACGGGCAGGATACAAGCAGTAGAGATGAGAAGTCAGATAGCCCAGGAAGAAACTCGACTCAAGACTCTCGAAAGTAAAATCAAGGAAAAACAGGAAACCATAGACTTTCAGGAAAAAGCATTACAGGAAAGGATAAGGACACTTGAGCGCAGGGAACTTGAAATGGTAGATATAGAAGCTAAAAAGAGGGAACTCGCAAACGAGAGAAGTAACTTTTTTAAATATAAATACGGGATAGAACTCGAACTTGAAAGGGCGATGATAATTATACAAGAGGCGAAACAGAAGGGACAGGAACTTAACATAAAATTAGAGTCTTTAGTAGTAAGAGAAAAAGGAATAGTAAAGCAGGAAAAATACTGGAACGACGCGATAGGTAAACTGGAACAGGACATTAAGGCATTTGAGATAGAAAGGCAAAACGTATTTAAACCACAGGAGGTTGCAAGTGAGTAAAGTAACCGTAGATTTAGAAAATTTAGGAAATCTGGACAGCGAGATAAAAATACTTGAAAAGAAAAAAGAAAGAATAATCAATGATATGGAAGATAGCCAGAAGTCAATTCTTTCTAACGAGTCAATTAGTGAAAAAAAGATTGCTCAGGCTGAACAGGATTTAAAGATTAAGACAGCAAGTGAAAATTCTAAACTTGATATTCGTTCAAAAGATTTAGATAAAAGGGAAAAAGATATAGTTACGAGAGAAAAAGAAGTAGCTGAAGTCCACAAGCTACATAAGGCCCTTGACGAAGCGAGAATATCTTTTAAGGAAGATATTGACATTACCGACAAGGCGAAGGCGAGGTATTTTGAAAAAGAACATAAGGCGCAGTTACTGATAGACCAATATACAAAGAAATTAGAGGAATTAGAAGCCCTTAAAAACTAAGAGGTAATTATGCGATTTGCTGATATTGTTACGAGGGTTAAAGCCCTGACTAATGTCACGAGTCAGGATGACCTGATTAAAGATAGTATAAGAATGGGGTTAGATAGAGCAACAGGACAGGACTTGCCTTACTTAATGACAGACGGGTTTATTACTACCGTAGCACCATATGAAACAGGAACGGTGGATGTAACTAATAATTCTGCCACAGTAACAGGTAATAGCACAGTTTGGACATCCGCTATGGTAGGTAGAAAAATCCGCATAGCTGGCGAAAACGCTTATTACAGAATTAAGACAGTAGGAAGCGCGACTTCCATAACTCTTGAAGTCCCATATCAAGGAACTACAAAGACTCTTGCTCTTGCGACTAATCCTACTTACTCTATCTATAAAGACGAATATAAACTTCCTGCCGACTGCGATACATATAAAATTTTAAGACAGATAGAGAACGCAAGGTCAATGATTTCACTCGAGGCGACTGCTTTTGATATATATGAACCCGCGCCTGAAGCGACTGGTAGCCCAAGTTTTGAGATAATGATAGGAACAAGGCTTGATGTCTATACGACAGGAACTATCTCTGGAACTATAAATACTTCTACAATTACGGGCGCTTCAACTCTCTGGGCTTCGGTTGAGGGTTTAGGTAAAGGTTCCAAAATCACGATAGGCAGTTATGTCTATACTGTAAAATCCGTAGATAGCGATACACAACTTACTATCTACGAAACTCAAATAGTAACCTCCGCCGCGCTTTCTACATATATCATATCTTTAGACAATATGATATTACAGTTCTTCTATATACCTGACGCAATAGAGAATATCTATTTTAGGTATCAGAGGACTGCGTTCCCACTTATAAACGATCAGGATGTACCAGATTTACCAGATAAATATCACTGGGTATTAGTCCACGCTGGTTCTATCTGGGCATGGCTTACAAAAGATAAAGCGCGTTCAGATATTGAACAGACTATCTTTGAAGCGGCGATACAACAGATGTGGCGTAGGATAGGGTATCCGTCGGTATCAAGGGTATATCCAAGAATATCACAAGATGATATAAATGAACGAAAGAATAGGACAGGCCCGCAAATGCCTGAAGGATACAGTTTTCCTATAAAGATATGATAAAAAAATTACTCATAGCGTTTTCTATATTACTCATAGCGACGACTTCTTTTTGCGCGACGGAATGGGCGCAATTCTCATACTTCAAAAATTCGAAGGGTTTAAACGATGCATTTTCTCCCATAGCCATAGATGATGGCGAAGCAAGCGATTTACAGAACATAGTATTTACTGTATCTGGTTCATTTAAAAAGCGAAGTGGATTTTCGCTTACAAATGACGATAGGAGTGGCGTTACCTGCGGAATTAAATATATAAAGTTTTCAGATGGCACTCGGTATTTAGTCGGAGTATTCGATGACGATAAGATATATAAAATGGATTATGGTGCTTCAGGACCTGATGGCGTATGGGATGATATAACAGGCGCTTGTAGCTTCGCTATCACTCAAAACTATCTTGCTACATTTACAGTCGGTCAGGATACCTTAATTATAGAAGATGGGCTTAATACGACTGCTCCTTTTAAATGGACTGGGACTGGAAATGCGGCGGCATTAGGTGGCGGTTCGCCAAGCGCGACAGTAGTGGCATTTCATAAGAATATGGGATTTGCCGCAGGTAGTTCTACTGCGACTTCTACTTTATACTTTACAGATGTCGGTGATATAACAAACTGGTCAACGGGATTAAGCGGTAATGTCGGCGTAGAAACTAACGACGGTTCGATAATCAGGGCATTAACACCTGGATTTGACGCTTTATATATCTTTAAAGATTATTCTATATTCAGGTTGACTGGTTCAGATAAAGATAGTTTTCAACTTCAAAAAATGGTTAGTGGGGTAGGCGTAACTTCACCACAAGCAGTGTCTTTAATAGGCAATCAATTCTTCATAACTACGGGTCAGGGGAACGTCTATATCTATGATGGCGCAGTAGGACTTACTCTAATATCATCTAAAATCGCTGGAACATTAAAAACAGATTTAAGCTATTCAAGATACGCTTATGCAAATTCATTAACATTTGATACCGACTATTATTTAGCGGTTTCAACTTCCGCAAGCGGGACAAACGATTTAGTATTAATGTTCGATACTTTTAATATGGCGTGGACAAAGTTTAGCGGTATGAACGTAAACGCTTGGACAGTAGGCGATGACGGGGCTGGAAGAGATAAGATATTTTTCGGAAACTATCACGGGACTTCGTGTAAATATCCTGATGGAGATAATGATAATGGCGCGGCGATAGACGGATACTGGGTATCTAAACAATTCGATTATCCTGAACTCGGCCCGACTAAAGACTTTAAAATGCTAAAGGTCTATGTAGCCGAAGAACCAACTGCATATAATCTAACAGTAACTACTATGAAGGATTTTGCTACCACAGGGACAGATACTTCGGTAGCCTTAAATGCAGGGACTGGCGGGTCATACGGGACTGCTGTCTATGGAACTGATGTCTATGGTGGTGAAACAATAATCACTTCTCGCATAGAACCTAATTTAGACGGGACTTTCTATCAGGTGAAATTCAGAAATGCTAATGCTGACCAGCCCTTTGAAGTTTATGGATTTTCTAATTATATAGAGAAGGTAGACCGCTATTGAAACTATTATGTTTAATCCTATGCTTAATAACAGTAAACGCTTTTGCAGGGGATATTCCAGCTCCGCCTCCATTACCGCAGGAAACCCCAGTAGAGCAGGATTATTTCAACAAGATATATACAAACTGGAATACATTAGAGGTAACGACTACTTCTCCAAATGGAACTACTAAAGGCAGGAAAGGGCAAATGATTTTTTATCATAGTGCGGCATTGGAACTTTGGGGAAACATAGATGGTGGCGTAGTTTGGCAACGAATAAATTGAGGATTATATGAAAAAAACCTTGTTAGCAATTCTATTCTTATTCTTAGCGACTAATTTATACTCCGCACCTACTACGAGTATTTCTGTAACGCCTGCCGCAGTGGATGGAGCGGTGATAACTTCTGCAGATGAGAATAATAGAAATTCCGCAATATCCTCAACCTATAACGCCCATACCCACGAAGATATAACTAAACTTGGGACGGTAACTACTGGCGTGTGGACAGGGACTACGATAGCAGTGGCAAATGGTGGGACTGGGTCATCTACTGCTTCTGACGCGAGGACTGCTTTAGGTCTTGCGATAGGAACAAATGTTCAGGCGTACGACGCACAATTAGCTGACGTAGCAGGGCTTACTCCTACCGATAACGGTGTTATTATCGGCAATGGTGCAAACTTCGTTGTAGAAGAAGGCGCTACATTAAAGACTTCTTTAGGACTTACGATAGGCACTAATGTTCAGGCTTATAATGCGAATACAACAGTATTAGGCAGCGATATTAGCTTAACAAGTGAAGTATCAGGAACTTTGCCAGTAGCTAACGGTGGAACTGGAATTGCAACTGCTATGATGGCTACTGGAACTTATAATGGTTTAGACTCTGAAACTACAAAGGCAATAACTGGAGTGGGCTTTAGACCAAAAATAGTTTTAATTTTTCCTCGTTCTTCAATCATCTGCGGCCCATATATCAAGAATAATCAAACCCCCACTACTTATAGTTTTAACTTGGCAACTTCCGCATATACTAATGACGTTATCCGTTCTCTTGATGCTGATGGATTTACAGTAGGCGATACAGATGAAATAAATCAAAGTGGCGAGACATATGAATGGATAGCATGGACATTTTAATTGAAGGGTAAAATGACACAAACCCTAACTATCCGTAAAGCGAATATTATAGATACAAAAGATATATTAGAACTTATCTCTGAATTTTATGAGGAAGGTTTAAAAGAGTGCGGACTTAAATTTACCGATTATTCGTTAAATAAAACTGCCGAACATTTTATAAATAACGGCATAGTGATAGTCGTAGAAGATAATGATAATTTAGTAGGTATAATAGGTGGGATAATCGTCCCATCTATATTTGACGAAACTGAAAAGATAGCCCAAGAGATGATGTGGTTTATTAAAAAAGATTATCGTAAAGGCGAACTTGCTAAAGATTTATTGAATAGATTTGAACAGGAAGCAAGAAATTTAGGAGCAAATCATATCGCAGTAGCGGCTATGGGAAATATGCGTAACGAAGTTTTAGACAGGTTTTATCGTCATAATGGGTATACATTGATGGAAACGCAGTATATTCGGAAATCATAAGGAGAATTTATGGCACTTATATCAACAGCAGCGGCGGTAGTGTTAGGGGCAGCGGCAGTAGGTGCGGCGGCAATAGGTTCAGCACAAGCAAATAAAGCAGGGAAATCAGCCAAGAGTTTAGCTGAACAACAAATGAACGAGGCAAAATCTGAACAAAAAAGATTAGAAGAAAAATATGGGCTTACTACTGGCGAAATTAGTAGAGAACAAAGATTATTCGGCGTAGCACCAGGTGATACAAAAATAGATATGACTGGTGGTTTAGAAGCTACTACACAGGCAGAGAAAGAGCGCCGCGCAGGTATGACAGGCGAGGCACTATTAGCTGAAGCAGGCCCTGATACTCAAAAACTATTAGATGTGGTAGGGAAAAGATTAGGTCTGTCAGGTGAGGAATTATTTAGAGAATTATCTCCCACAGCAGGGAAATACGCCGATATAGTAAATAAAGATATCCAAGACCCTTATGCTACATATGAAAGCACATTAGCCCCTGAACTTGAACTTGCAAGGCAAATGGTTAATCAGGAAGCGAACCGTAGAGGCGTATTTGCAGGACTTCCTGAAGGCGGCATTAGATTTGAGCAATTAGGTCGTGCAAGCATAGACCTCGCAATAAAATCCGCAAATGAAAGGATGGCATATCGGCAACAGGCACTCAATAACGCAGTAGGCGCTATCAATGCTTATTCTACATTAGAAACAGGCGCAAGAGGTGAAGCGGCAACAGTAGGGACTGCGGCGCTGTCCGAGAAAGAACGCGCAAGGGCAGAATTGGATACATTTTTAGCTAATATGCAGAATTTACAGGCAACTGCTAAGGGTCGTGAAGCAAATGTAGCGGTTGGTGCGAGTAATATAGCGACAAATCGTATAATGTCATCTGCCGATGAACTACAAAGTATGTATGGTATTCAGGCAGGCGCGGGTAATGCACTTGCAAAAACAGGACTTGAAACCATAGGAAATTTAGGGACAGAGGCTTTGATGAAAACTCCTACAAAATTTCCTGAAACTGCGGTAGCAAGAGACCTCAGATGGGATGAAGTAGTAAATAATCCAGCTTATAGACCAAAACGAGTTTTAGGAGCATTGTCAGGTTCAGAATTTATCAATAACTAAAAGGAGTTATTTATGGGATTTCGAGAAGGGTATACTACGGGAACTGTTGCAGAAAATCCATTAGAAGGGTTACTCGACGCTGTAAATAAAAAATTCCAAGAAAGGAATGTTCGGCGTCAAAAAGACGCAGAAGAAGAAAAATCATTAACAAATGAACTCGTGAAACTCACCGCTCTTGAAAATGTAAAAAGTAAATATAAACAAAAGGAACAACTTACCGAGGGTCTTACTAAAGGCACTGTTCAAGAAACTACCGAAACAGGCGCTGGAACTTTTGAGGGAACTCCGTTCGGTGAAGTAGGAAAAAGATATAAAGCGATAAATACTAAAAATGCCGCAGACCCTACTGGATTAAGTAATGAACAGCAAATCCAAGCCAGAGCTTTATCAAGAAAGATTAGTGGAGTAAGGGGAGCAGAGTATGGTTTACCCGCTATTTATGAAGAACTGAGAAAAGGTAAATCAATAGATGAGGTAGAGGACTCTTTGCGATTTGCAGGGCAATCTCCTGAATTTACAGGCCCAGTCAGACAGGCGGCACAGTCAATACTTATAAATACAGACGCAAATAAAGCCCAGACTTCTATGGATTATGTGGACGATTTACTTTCAAAGGGTGATACTGAAGGAACAAAAACTCAATTAAAACGATTATCAAGAGTGCAGGCAAGCCCTGAAGAGTCAAGGTTTGTCGTCGGAAAAGAAAGGACTATTAAATTATTGGATGAAGTGCAGGGTGATTTTAATAATTTAGAGAAGATGGGCATAAATACCAATATATTCACAGGGACTGCCGAAGAAGTGGCAAAAAGAGCAGGAACAGTAGTTAATCCCGAAGCACGCAAGATAGCCACTAAAATCGCCACTGCATTACAAAGTTATAGGCGAAGTATGACAGGCGTTCAGTTCGGTATGCCTGAAAATCAGGAATATAAAGATATGTTCCCAAGTATCGGAAGAACTAAAAACTTTAACACCAAGACTATAGAAGCGTTGAAAGAAGTCCTATCCGGCGATTTAGATAACTTTTATTCTTTATCAATGGGAGATGAAAATTATAAATCATTATTTGGAAGCGGAAAACGCGGGGAACAAGGTGGACAGAAAAAAACAATTACTCTCCCAAGTGGAAAGACAATAACCATAGGACAATAATATGCCTAAACAAGATTTATTAGAACAAGATATTCAGGCTATAATTGAAGCTGGTGGATTAGATACTGATGTGGAAAACTATCTGAAAGAAAGTGGGGTAAGTTATAATGTATCAGGAACTGAAACTAAACCCCAAGACCAATTCCTTCCAGGCAGAACAAGAGTAGAAGAATTAAGAGGTGGCAGGAAACCTATCACTACCCAAAATATAGAAAATTTAGTTAAGTCTTTCAAGGGTATAGTAGCAAAAGAAACAGGTGAGGCAGATACAGTAGCAAGAATGAAAGCACTCCCTAATCCTTTCTTGTCAGGCGCAGGCAGTTTAATGGATATAGCCGATGTTACTGAAAGTGGACTGGCTTCAGCAGGGCTTAAAGCACAAGAAGGCGGGAATATAAAGGACATCATCGGCGCATTTCACGGAGATGATGTAATAGGCAGACCTGCTCAATTCGGTGATATACCTCGTAGCGCAGGCGTTCCAGAACCATTATCTGCTGCAATCGGCTTAGGAACAGCTATGGCAGTGCCGGATATAATAAATCTTGTAAATTTAAAATGGAGTAATGTAGCCAAAGACTTTAAAACTATTAAAGGTGGTATTAATAAAGTAGGAAGAGGAATAAGTTCGCTTCTTAAAAGTGGGACAAGTGAATTTTTAAATCTTGGGAATTTATTCAAGAAAAGTGCGCCCCAAATATATGAAGCAAGGAAGGCTTTATATAGAAATATAGGAGAGGAAACAGGAAGGTTGGCAACAACGACAACCAAATTAAAAGATGAGGCAGGTGCGATAATAGAGGGTTTTGGGAAGAAAACTACTGGTCTTACAGAAAAATTAGCAAGCGAAAAAGAAGAATTAGCAAAAACAATAACTACTTTGAAAGATAATATATCAGCCGCAACAGAAGCATCTAAATCAAACAAAACAGCTCTTATGAAAAGTTTAGTTGACGATGCTACTAATAAGACATTAAAAACAAGGGAAGCAATTCCCTCTTTAATAGAAGCAGAAACAGCAACATATAAAGCAGGATTAGAAGCAGTATCTCAAGATTTAGGAGAAATATCTTTACGAGACGCACAGGGTATATTAGGCAAAACAATAGTAGAAAGCAATGCCTCATTTTTAAGAGGAGATACTTTAGAAACTATAAAGAAATTAGGACAAAAATATCTAAATAGTAAAAAAACATCTTTTGACTTCAGGGATTTAAAAGCCGACTTTGACCAGATATTGAACTCCGTAGAATATGGCAAGCGTGCCACTTCGGAAGCAATACCAGCTTATATATTAAGAAAACAATTAGGTAGTTATATAACTGATGTTAGAAAAATAGACAGTTTTAAACCTTTGCAAGATACTTATAGTGAAACAGTGGAAATATTAAAATTCGCAGATGAATATTTTAGACCTCGAGGAAATGTAATGCAAGCTGGGAGAGGAGTAGCTTTACTTGAACGATTTGGATTAGGAGAAAGTAAAATAGGAGAAAAAGAAATGCTTGGGAAGTTACAAGGTAGATTAGGGCAAGATATTACATCTTCGTTATTTGGGACTGGAAAAGAAATTCAACAACTTACAGAAAGCACTGAACAATTAACAAATAATTTATCAAGAGAAATAATAGATAAGGCAGAACTTTATAAAAATACTATATCTGGGATAAAACAAGAAATTAGTCAAATTGAAGAAGCCACCGAAAATTTAAAGAATACATTAACAAGGGAAGTTGCCAGTAGAACAGATATTTCTAAGGATACTATCGCTTCTATTCAGAAAGAGATAGAGAAAAGGACAATACAATATAACAATAGATTAAGGGCTGAGAACTTATTAAAGAAAATGGCTATTATAACTGGATTAGGTGCGGCTGCAAAAGGAGTAGATGTTCTTTCAAGAAGAAAATAAACCTGCGCCCCAACAAATAAGGAATAAACCAATAATAAATAGTATCATATTTTCACCATATCAACTATACACTACAATAGGAGAAAAGTCAATATGCCAATAAGAACAGAAAGTAGGACTTCATTTCTAACAGAAGCGTTTGACTATGCGGGTGGAAGCAATATTACCTATCACGGTATAGCACATCCTGGAGCTTTAGTTTCAGAAGCTAAATGGCAGATTAAGAAATTTACCTATGACGCAAATAACAACATAACAAAGATAGAATGGGCTGGAGGGGTATCAACAAATGATAAAATCTGGGATAACCGCACGACTTATACTTATAGTTAATATAATATTTTTATCTTCGCCTTTATGGGCTGAACAAATCACAAACGAAGGACAGCATATTCTTCGCCACAAAGCAACTCGTATAGTTACCGATACAACCAATTTCAATAACAACCTTTCTGCCACCGATACCGATATTCAAAAAGCATTAGATACCATAGATAATCTTACTATTACAGGCGCTCCTACTAACGCAACTTACTTAACCTCAACCTCAAATGCCACTCTTACTAACGAAGTGGATTTAGGTCTGCTTTCTACTGGTTTACTTAAAGGCACGGTCGCAGCAGGCGTATCCACTTTATCATCTATCACGGATAGCTCTACCAATTGGGATATCGCCTACACCGACCGTTTAAAATGGGATGGCGGGGCGACTGGACTTACCGCCGCAACTGGCAGAGACAGTTTAGGATTACGAGGTTTTAACTCTGCCTATACATCTGATAATGCAGTATATATCCAAGTTACCTCTGGCAACGTCGGCATCGGGACGACGGGGCCGAATCAGAAATTAGAATTAAATGGTGGTGGCGCATATACGCCTGCATTGAGGTTTGCTCATGGAACAGCAGAATATTTTTGGGATGTCGGTTATGTTACTTCCGCATTAGGCAACTATTTACAATTCTATAACAGTGATGGTGCAACAACTGGGACAAGGATGGTAATAAAATACGACGGCAACGTCGGCATCGGGACGACGGGGCCAACTTATCTTTTAGAAGTCAATGGCACATTTCAGGCAGATACGGCAACGCTCGCAACAGTATTAGGAGCAATAGACGCAGGTGGTGCGACTTCGGTAGAAGTGCCAAATAGTGCTGACCTTACTTTAGATACCACAGGAGAGATAGGCGTTAATTCAACCCATAAAGGGCTTGCTTGGTATGACGGAACGCAGGAAGTATTCCAACCGTCAATTCATACTTTACAAGGTTCAGTAGGAACAGGAGATTATGACACTGACCCTGATGTTTGGATATTAGATTTAGATGCAGATACCTACCCACATGGAATTTATATTAAAAAAGTTTATGTAGATTGTAACGAAGCTGACCCAACAACAGAACTTAATGCTGATTTAAAATACTGCGATGCAGTGGCTAATGGGGCATTTCCTGGAGCTAATGCTACTTTAATTAAAGCGTTAGATACTACCACAGGCAATATGTCTGATGCAGCAGTTAATACTGCGGTTGCAAGTGCAAAGACAATTTATATAACAATAGACGCTGACCCTGTAAGCGATACAACGATATTCCATGTTAGGGTGCAGTTTTATATACCAGAATCTTAGGAGTAACTATGAGAATAATAATTATATTCTTTTTACTATGTTCAGTTTGTTATGCAAAGAATATTGAAGTTGATGGGATTGTTTATAACGCCAATGAAAAATATTCTTGGAAGGATTACACAGGCAAGTCTTTGCAAGATGCAACTGACCTTGAAGGGATTACAATATTCGGTTCTTGTTTTTCACAGGAATTACCTGCAACAGAAATGAAAGGTAATGTCAAAGTATTTCCTGAAATCTTGAAGAAGATAACTTTTATAAATTGTAATTTAGATAATGTGAAAATCAACAAACCTACTTGGGTTACCATGGGTTGTTCAGAAAGGAATTTCAAAGTTAAGAAAGATATAAATGGTAAAGATTTAGGTGATTGGTTGATAGACGAGAACGGAATACGTATTAAAGAGGTAAGTGAATGAAGAAAATAATTATAATAATCAGTTTAATTTTAATTCCTAAATTGGTTTTTGGCGCAATAGACGCTGATACAATATGGGAGTTTCGTTCAACTGCTACAGCCAATATGGTAAATGGTGGCGGTTATAATTCTACCGCGGTTAGCGCTGGCACAGATTATTCACAACAGGATTCTGCTCAACTCGCCCTAACTGACCTGGCTTCAACGTCGGCATCGGGATGGTTAACTTTAACAAGTACTACTGGTGGATTCACAGCCGCTATGATAGGTAATATCATTCGTATTGCTTCAGGAACGAATTTTACTGCTGGTTGGTATGAGATTACTGCTTATACAAATACTAACACTGTAACAGTAGATAGGGCTTGTGGAACTGTAGCTGATGCTTCTGTAGGAGTAGGTAAAGTGGGCGGTGCTTTGAATGTCGGTGGTTCATTGGAAGATGATTTTTTTGAACAGTGCGTAGCAGGGAATATTATATATTTTATGGGAGCAGTTACTTATACGCCAAGTGAGGCAATATCTCTTACAATAGTAGGAACATCAACCTTGCCGATTAGAGTTATAGGATATAACACTATAAGAGGAGATAATCCGACATTAGCTAATAGACCAACAATCGCAGTTGGGGCTAGCTCTATTACCTTTAATGATTTTTGGTATCTTTCTAATCTTATCTTTACAGGAACGGGTACGAATGTAGTTGTTACAGATGGTGGCAGCTTTATTTCAAACTGCAAATCCACTAACTCAAGTGCAACTGCCGATAGGAATGCCTATGGCAATAGTGCGGCCGCAGGTGGAACATTTTATTTTAATACAGAAGGCATTTCAACAGCAGGCGATGTTTTAGACTTAGGTGCTGTTACATCTATGGCTATTGGTTGTTATTTTCACGATAGCAAAAATGGAGTTAATCTTTCAACAGGGGACTTATATTTATCCAATTCTATCATAGATACAAATACTACCAATGCCATTAATATAAGCAGCAATGGTATGGTAAGGGGTTCTAATAATACTCTTTATGGTGCAGAAATCCCAACTGGGGTTGGAATTAACCTTAGTGCAACCGCTATAAAAAGTATGATTTATAATACTATAATTTACGGTTTTACGACAGGCATATCTCAAACGACTGCTCAGCTAAAATCTAATTTTGGAGATTACAATAATTTCTATAATAATACTACTGATGTTACTAATTATACCAAAGGTTCAAACGATATTGCGTTAGACCCTGGATTTACTGACGCCGTAAATGCAGACTTTAGGGTAGGCGCAAATATGAAGGCAGTAGGTTTCCCTGGTTCATTTGCTAATATGGGTGCAGGTGCTTCCTGTATCGGATATTTAGATATAGGCGCTGTTCAAAGAGTAGAGCCATCAGGCGGCGGTGGAGCAAGAGGAGCAAGGTTTTTAATACAATGAACATACTTAACAGCGTAGCATTTAATTAGGGGGGGTAGGAACGCTACCTTACGGTAATTAGGAATAATGTCAATATGAAAAAGAATGTAATTACTCCTGATTATTCAGGCACAGGTCGCAGAAAGGAAGATATGAAAATTAATAATGATATTTTGTATCGCATAGGTTATGCTATTTTAATAGGGGTGATGGTTTTAGGCGTATATCGGACAAGATTTGAAGCAATGGGTGTAGAACAAAAAGCCCAAGCGTGTGAAATAAAGTCGCAAGGAGATAAAATCGCAATTACAGAAAAAGATGTAATATCTTTAAAAACTGAAATCCCGAATATAAAAGAAGGTATCATTGAGATAAAAACTTCGCAAGTTGAAATGCGAAATGACATTAAATTGCTATTGAGGCAATCAAGGATACAATGAACTGTTTAGAAGAAACCAGAAATGGACATAAAACTAGATAAACTGTTGATAAAATGATTATAAAAATTGAAGTTATATCAGGAGTATTAAGGATTATACAGGAGAGGTTAGAAAAAGAACTGCCTGATAAACTTTCTGAAACTGAAACACTTGAACAGGCGATAGAGATAGTGAAGAATACATGGAAATAATTTACATACTCGCAGGGTCGTTATTATCAGGCATAGCATATTATCTTGGAGGCGAAACAGGATATGATACTAAAATCAGAGATATAGGTGTGCCGATTATTATGCTTGGCACTATGTATTATATCCACCTATTCCACTGGTCATTATTGATATGTGCGATTTTATTATTCGGTGTATTAACTACATACTGGAAGAAAAAGGGAACTGACGCAAACTGGTTTAACTGGTTATGCACAGGATTAGGATATAGTTTAGCGATGTTACCCTATGCCTATTTCACAGGGTGCTGGATAGCGTTTACCATAAGGACAATTCTTTTAACATTTTTAACTATGTGGTGGTCAGAAAAGTTTAGTAATGTGATGATAGAAGCGGGAGGCAGAGGGGTTTTAGTTATATTAACACTGTCATTATTTATGTTAAGGAGGTGATTATGCTTAAATTTTTTGACAAGGATTTAGACACAATAGAACTTAAATTTATAGGGTTTTTCTTTATTTTAATGATGGGTATAATATCCCTTATTGTAGGGATAGATTTAATAACAGGCTTCTTGGGTGGCGTGATAGTAATGATAGTCAGGGACATTTATCGCTCAGACACAAATGACGCAACAAGAGGCGTAAATGGGAAAGGAGAAATAAAATGAAAGTATTATTCGTAGTATTAGCTATCTTAATGATAGCAGGCACAGCACAGGCAGTAGAACCAAAAGTCAGTTATTTTTATGAACTTGACAACTCTGAATTTATCAAACTTGTAGGTGTATCAGCAAAGGAAGATATATTCGGCATCAAAGGTTTGGATATTGATGGCTGGTATAAGTGGTCAAGACCTGATACTGAGATTAAGTATGACGAGATAGGATTGAATAACCTCGTTATGAGTGGTGTAAGTTACAGTAAAGAAATAAAGGGTATTGACATAGGTATAAATATCGCAATAGGAAAAGACAGAATAGAAAAACTTACTAATTTAGATGAACTTGGCGAGACTAAGTATGGAATAGGTATTTGTATAGGTAAAAAATTCTAACTTGCTCCCCGCTTGACTTCCCGAAAGGGCTCAGGCGGGGTTATCATTATGATAGCAGGCACAATAAGCATTACTTTATGGGTATTTGTATTGATATTGGCGTATTTTATACTTTTTCATTCTTGGGATAGATGGAGGTAATTTATGGCTGGTATATGGGATTTTCTTGGCGGGTTAATGAATAAAATACCTATCCAGGACAGGAAAGAACGCATAAAAAATCAGATAGAGGATTTAAGGACTGAACGTGTTAACTTACTAAAGGAGCCTTCAAGTGTTAAAACGAGTAAGCGTATCACTACTATTGATGAGCTTATTGTTCGTAACGAGCAGTTGCTTCGTAACCTCTCATAACTCCCATAAGAAGATAGAAGCTCTTAGAGAGTGGCATGGAACCAAACAAGAGTGCATTGATTTCCTTAATGGGCCGTTCGCTCAAAGCGAGAGATGGGAATTGCTTGCAATCGGAAATTGACCTGTCTATTAAGGTTTATAAGCTATATAAGGCATACCAAGCTATTTAAAAAGCAAGCCCTTTGCCCATAGTTCCCCTTGAGATTTCGCATATCTCCTTGCCAAACGCCCATAATTGCCTTAATTCAACCTTGCCCCCTTTCTGTTGAAAATTCGCCTATTTGCCTAAACACCCCTAAAATACGATTTATGAAGATTTTTCTTGACAAATGTAGAGTCTTGTGGCATACTTTAACCATGAGAGAAAAAATAATAGAACGCTCAATCAGAATTTCAGACGCTGTGTATAAGCAAATTAAGGCTTGCGCTAAAAAAGAAAAACGGACTTTAAAAGTAATTCTTGAAATTTCTGTTTGTCAATATTTGCAAAAGAAAGTTTTGGAAAGGTAACAATGCTAAAAGCCCTTGCGAGCCAAAAGAATATTCAATCCCCCTTAAATCCTCAAAGTTTAAAAGACAATGAGGATTTTTTATGCTCGCAAGGCAAGGGGGACTTTTTATTAGAGGTATATTATGAAATTTAAAAAAGGGCATATACCTTGGCATAAAGGAAAACATACTGGACTTGTTCCTCGTTCCGCTTTTAAAAAAGGCCACCAAATAAATAAAGGTAGGATATCTTGGAATAAAGGAAAACATCCTACTCTTGAAGCTAATGAAAAAAATCGGGTTGCTCATCTTGGTAAAAAACTTTCGGAAGAAACTAAAAGAAAAATGAGTATTGCGAAAAAAGGTAAAAATGTAGGGGAAAAACATTATCGTTGGAAAGGTGGAAAAATAAGAAAGATTTGCCAAGAATGTAATAAAGAATTTTATGTTGATAATCATAAAGGTGTGGTTGGGAAGTATTGTTCAACTATTTGTTGTAGTAAATGGAAAAGCAAGCATAATATAAGAGAGAAAAGCCCTGTTTGGAAAGGTGGCAGAACTAAAACAAAACATGGATACATTCTTATTCTTAAACATGAACATCCTTTTAATGTAAGAGGATATGTTCTTGAACATAGGTTAAAAATGGAAGAAAAAATAGACAGATATTTAGAAAAGTGGGAAGTTGTTCATCATATAAACGGAATTAAAGATGACAATAAAATAGAGAATTTGCAATTATGTTCACATTTTCATTTAGGACAAGTTGGAATTAAAATGTTTAAAGAAATAAATAGGTTAAGATGTTTATTAGAAAAAAAGGGGGGTTCACTATGAACATCGGATTTGGTTATTTATTGTTATTCAGTATTCTCACATTACCGTTTTTCTTCTGGCTTTACAAAATCTATCGAAAGTCTATGAAAGACGACTATGATGATGATTTCAGGGGGTTGGTATGAGCAAAATAACAAAAGCTATTTGCAAGGAATTGAGGAAGAAAAACAAGTGGCAACGGATTATGTGCGGCATTTGCAGTTTCCGTAAGAGGTGTCCTGAATTAGACTACCAAGAACAGCATGAATAACAAAGGAGGGGTTGTGAAAAAAGTAAATGCAGTCGCAGTAGTTAAGGAAAAGGAATTAGTAAAGGCAGAAGGTAACTCACCAGCCGAGATGATACGAATGGCGGTATCTGGTAAAGCTAATCTTGAACAACTCAAAGGTCTACTTGATTTACAGGAACGATTTGAGGCTAATCA
>ERZ1292629.986-Hain-H43-01um-R1-986-length-30067-cov-6_pt1 | contig 30067 bp, 27 predicted proteins | sample MGYA00564399_ERZ1292629 | MGnify/ENA primary metagenome ERZ1292629 (study PRJEB36523, sample SAMEA6512636) | groundwater metagenome | collected 2019-01-08 | study: AquaDiva: Metagenomics assemblies of 32 groundwater samples
AAAATAAAAAATAGCAAGCGAAAAACCGGTGAGGAAAAAATTTATCCGGGCTATGTTTTAGTGGATATGCTGATGGGCGAAGATTCTTGGTATGTGGTTAGAAACACGCCAAGAGTAACCGGCTTTGTCGGCGCTGATTCAACCGAGCCAACTCCGCTTTCTAAAGAAGAAGTTGAAGCCTTAATGGGCAGGATGAAAGGAGAAGAGACAACTTTCAAGATTGAATTTAGAGTTGGCGAAACAGTTAAAATTACTGACGGGCCATTTAAGGATTATGAAGGAAAAGTGGCTTCGATTGATGAAGAACACGGTAAAATCAAAATAATGGTGCCGATATTTAGTAGAGAAACCGCTGTTGAATTGGATTCGCTGCAAGTACAAAAGATTTAAAATGGCAAAACTTATTAAAACAACAGTTAAACTGCAAATTCCTGGTGGCGCAGCCAATCCCGCGCCGCCAGTCGGTCCGGCTTTGGGTCAGCACGGCATTAACATTGCCCAGTTTTGTCAGCAGTTTAACGAGGCAAGTAAAGAAATGGCTGGCAATATTATTCCGGTTGAAATTACGATTTATGAAGACCGGAGTTTTGATTTTAAATTAAAAACTCCGCCAGCTTCGGATTTATTGCGTAAAGCCGCAGGGGTTGAAAAAGGCGCGGCTGATCCCTTAAAAAATAAAGTGGGTAAAGTTAGTAAAGCCCAGATTCGTGAAATCGCGGAGAAGAAAATGGCTGATTTAAACGCGAATGATATTGAAGCGGCTTGCAAGATAATAGAAGGCACCGCAAGAAGTATGGGAATTGAGGTGGGGGAGTAATTATCTTAAGAATTTTTCCCGCCAGCCGAGTTTCCGCTCAGATAAATTATATTCGCTCGTCGTCAGAAGTTAACGGAAAATATCGAACTCAACCTCGCTTCGCTCGGGATTCAGACAGCGACATTTTCCTACTTCTTTCCTCCTTGCTCGGTAATTTATAGCTTCGTTCCAACAGGCTGGCTACAGAAAAATTATTAAGATATTTAATTTATCTTGAAAGCAGACCATGGTCTTGCCCCGCACCTTTGAAGCACGGCAACGCTTAATACATTTTTTCTGAAAGACAATATTATAAATGAAATTGTCATTTTTTTAGGAAAATAATGTTTTAGCAATGGCGTTGTAAAAATAATGTGCTTCAAAGGTGTCGGGGCTTGCTTTTTCATTTTAAGCGTGATAAAAGAAGAAGAGGGATGATCTTTAACAAAATTTTATATGAAAGGAGTAAAAAGATATGTCAAGATTGACTTGGGATGAAACATGGATGGAAGTCGTTAAGGTGTTGGAAAAAAGGTCAACGTGTATTCATTACAAAGTCGCAGCAGTTATAGTTAAAGGTAAGCATCTGGTTTCTATCGGCTATAATGGTCCGGTTTCCGGAGAGCCGCATTGCGAAGAAGTGGGTTGCGCAAAGATGGTAGACGGTGTTAAATTACCGCCTGGTTCTGATAGGTGTCGAGGCGCTCACGCTGAAGATAACGCTATAACCAGAGCTGGCCAGTCAGCTGACGGATGTTCTCTGTATGTGTCTTATCGGCCATGTCTGGCTTGCGCAAAAAGAGTTGTTAATGCGGGAATCAAGAGGGTGATTTATTTGAAGGATTATGACGGCGAAGAAGAGGCGATTAATATTCTGCGTCGCCGAGGCATTGATTTAATTCCGTTCAGCACAATTAGCCAAATTAAATTTGATTAGAAAGGAGGATGAAAAGATGAAAAGTATTGAAATGATTAATGCGACGACTCTTGGCGACGCCTGGTTTCAGGCACTCTACAAAATAATGGAGGAAGGGAGAAGATATTTAGTTGATGAAGGAAGTTATAAGGGTATCTATCGGGCAGGCGCGCCAGTTGTTATCCAGATAAATTATCCAAATGTGCCGCCTATTTTCCCGATAATGCCTGAGGGGTCAAATATCCCGGCGCCGACCACCGAAGACGACATTAATGATTATGTTCATTATTTGATCACAGCGGACAGAAAGTCTAATGAACACTATACTTACGGCGAAGACCTCCATTGGCAGATTGAGTGGGTGGTGGAACATTACAGAACGCGAGGGTATGGAAATAATCATTGTTATATGGCTGTTGGCCGGCCAGAGACCGTTTATTTTTATGATCGGGATATCGATTATCGTGAAGTTATCATTGTTCGCGACTATGCGACAAAGAAACGGCTATGGCTGCGTAAAATTAAAAACGTCTGGAATAAAGACCCGAAAATTCAAGCAAGTTCTCAGTGTCTGCGTGGTATTGATACATGGATTGACGACAAAAAATTGAATTTTTGGGCGTATTTCCGTTCCTGGGATTTATGGGGCGGATTTCCGGTCAATCTTGGCGGAATCCAGCGCGTTAAAGAATATATGGCTGCTAAAATCGGCGTTGAAGATGGAATGATGATAGTTTCTTCTAAGGACCTTCACGTTTATGAACACACCTGGGCCGTGGCGCTGATGCGACTAAATAAATTACAGAAAGGAGGTGTCTAATGGAGCAGGTTGTTTTTCAATGCGGATATTGCGCTTTTTGGATTTTTTACGAGCCGTTTTCAGCTGATGTATACAGCCATTGTTTCTGGGAAGAAAACGGCCTTTCAGAGATTAGCCTTTCAACCGGTTTTTCACAAATGGTTCATAAGCATGGGCATTGCGGGGAAAGGTGTGAAAAATTTTGCGTTGGCAGGAGCATCAGTTACCCGCCAGATGACAAGCCGTTTGAGATTAGCCCCATTCGATATGCGGGCGAAAAAGAGCTCGGTTCTCGACTCGTCTCGAGAATATTGAACCCTAAAAGATAGTTTTATTGATTTCGTAGGGTCTTTTGGTTAGAATAAAACAAAACCAAGAGACCCTTTTATTTTTTATGATTTTAGGAATAGATAAACTTCATCAATTAGTCAGGACAAAAAAGTTAGTAGAGGGACTCTGCCAGCGAGAACTGGAAAATCCTGAAGGGGCCGGTTTTGATTTACGGCTCGGCGAAATTTATCAATTAAAAGGTAATGGATTTTTAGGAATTGATGAGCGTAAAACACCCCAAGTTAAATTAGTAGATAAATACGAAGAGAGTAAGAAAAAGAGTTTTATTTTTAGGCCAGGGAAATATTATGCGATAAAGACGATAGAAAAAGTAAATACGCCACAAAATATTTTAATCTTATTTCGGCCGCGCTCAACACTATATCGTTCCGGTATTGCGCTATTTGCGGGTAATGCTTCGCCGGGTTACTGCGGCGAGCTAACTTTTGGAATTATTAATCTTGGTTCATGTCCAATTAAAATAGAATTGGGAGCACGAATAGCCCACGCCATATTTTATGAAGTCAAAGGAAAAACTAATTTATATCGAGGTCAGTGGCGTGATGGAAGAGTTAATACGGGGAAAAGAGAAAAACAGATTTAGATTATAAATAATAAAAAAAATTTTACATATGTACGAACCAACAATCGGCCTTGAAATCCATACTGAACCTAAAACCAAAACTAAGATGTTTTGTGATTGTTTGAATGACCCAGATGAAAAACATTCAAATATTAACGTCTGTCCGATTTGCCTTGCGCACCCTGGTGTTTTGCCGACAATTAACAAAAAAGCCGTAGAAGGAGTTTTGAAATTAGGCTTAGCTTTGAATTCTAAAATTCCCGAAACATCAAAATTTGACCGCAAAAATTATTTTTATCCTGATTTGCCAAAAGGTTATCAGATTTCCCAATATGACAAGCCGCTTGTTATCGGTGGAGAATTAAACGGCATCAGAATTACCAGAATTCATTTAGAAGAGGATGCCGGCCGGCTTGTTCATTCGCCAGACGCTAAATCGTCTTTAGTTGATTTTAACCGAGCTGGAATTCCATTGATGGAATTAGTTACCGAACCAGATATTAAAAGCGGCGAACAAGCCGTTGATTTTGCGAAAGAATTGCAGTTGATTTTGCGCTACTTAGAAGTTTCTGACGCTGATATGGAAAAAGGCCAGATGCGCGTGGAAGTGAATATTTCAGTTTCTAAAAGTAGCGAGAGAGGAACAAAAGTGGAAATAAAAAATCTTAATTCTTTCCGGGCAGTAGGCGAATCTATTGATTATGAAATTAAAAGGCAAACTGAAATTTTAGAAAAAGGCGAGACAATTAAGCAAGAAACTCGCGGCTGGGATGATATTAAAAAACATACAGTTTCCCAGCGCTCTAAAGAAGAAGCTCATGATTATCGTTATTTTCCCGAGCCGGATTTGCCTCCGTTGGATTTAACGGAATTTAATTTAGAAAAATTAAAAATTGAAATTCCGGAATTGCCAGCGCAAAAGAGAGAAAGATTTGTAAAAGAATATAATTTAGATGAGGAGCAGGCTGAAGTTATTATTAACGACAGGTATCTAGCCGAATATTTTGAGGAATCAGTTTCGGAATTAACAGAAGAAATGGGCGATAAAAATAAAAATATTCAACTTCTGTTAAATTATCTTTCAAGCGATATTAAGGGATTAATGAACGAACAAAAAATTGCTATCAAAGAACTGAATATTACGCCGGAAAATTTCAGCGATTTAATTGTCTTAATAAGTAGCGGCGAAATTTCCAGCCGTTCGGCAAAAGATATTTTGAAAGAGATGTTTTTAACCGGCCTTGACCCGCATCAGATTATTGAGCAAAAAGGATTAAAACAAGTATCAGACGAGACATCATTGAAACAAACAGTTGAAGAGATAATTAAAGAAAATCCTAAAGCAGTTGAAGATTACAAAAAAGGTAAAGAAAACGCTTTACAGTTTTTGATTGGTCGTGCGATAGCAAAACTTAAAGGCAAAGGAAATCCCGACATATTGCGAAGGCTTTTTGGGGATTACTTATCCAAGTAATTTCTTTATCTTTTTTAAACCACGTCATTTGGCGTTTGGCGTAATGCCAGGTATTTTTTTTGATTTCATTTAGCGCCTCTGGAAGCGATATTTTTACTTGTAAATAATTAATTATTTCTCGGTAACCAATAGCGTCAAAAACAGAAAGTTCTGCCGGATATTTTTTAAGTAAGTTTTGTACTTCTTCAATTAGGCCGTCTTTTATCATTTGGTCTACGCGTTTTTCAATTTTTTCTTTTAATTTTTCTGATGGTCCGTTAATGCCGATTTTTAAGGCATTGAACATTTTCTCGCCTTGAATTCTTTGAGCTGAAAAAGGTTTTTTTGTCTGGAGTGTGATTTCTAAGGCGCGAATAACTCGGCGCGGATTATGACGGTCAATAATATAAACAGCTTCCGGGTCAAGCTTAATTAATTTTTGATAAAGAAAATCAAGTCCTTTTACTTTTAATTCTTTTTCCAATTTCTGGCGAAGTTTGGGATTGGGTTTTACTTCTGGAATTTCTAAATTATCAATCACGGCTTTAATGTAAAGCCCGGTGCCGCCGCAAATAATCGGCAGTTTGTTTTTTCTCAAAATTTTTTTAATGGCTTTGAAGCAATCGCGTTTATATTGGGAAGTGGTGTAAGATTGGTTTGGATTTTTAATGTCAATGAGGTGATGGGGTATTAATTTTAATTCAGCCTTAGTGGGTTTTGCTGTGCCGATGTTTATTTCGCGATAAATCTGCCGCGAGTCAGCGGAAATTATTTCGCCTTTGAATTTTTTAGCAAGTTTAATGGCTAAAGTGGATTTTCCTGAGGCAGTTGGCCCGAGAATGACAATGATTTTAGGTAATATTGACATATTTTTAGACATAGATATAATTATAGCAGAATCTGAATATTTGCTCTTTGAAATAAAAGTTCTGGCTCCTTTACCCGAAAGCGGCACGGTCCGGCGTTAAAATAGGTTAATAGGGACGTTGGCTCTCCTTATTAACTGAGCCCAAACCAAATAGGCAATGGTTTTTCTATGTTTTATCGGAGCCGAAATGCCACAACATAGATATAGGACACAGATTGTCTTTTGACGGTGCACCACCGTCGCAAGATGATGATGTGGTGGGGTCAGAATCAATTTTAATAGCCATGTCTCAATTAATAAACAGAGCCATGGCTTTTTTGTTTCTAAATCACCTTATCTTCAATCTCTTTCTTAATTTTCTCAATCAATTTTTCAATCTTAATTTCGCCTTCCTCGCCCGCCGTAGCCTTGGCAGAGGCGGGCTGGCCGCGGCGCCTGACACTAACGGTTCCGTTTAGTACTTCTTTGTCGCCGACTACGAGAATATAAGGAATTTTTTGAATTTCAGCATCGCGGATTCTTTTACCTAAAGTTTCGTTTGCTTCGGGCATTTCTACTCTGATATTTTCTTTTTTAAACGCCTCAAATATTTTACCAGCGTAAGAAATTTGTTTTTCGCCAATCGGCAATATTATTACTTGAACAGGCGACAGCCATAAAGGCAAAGCGCCGGAAAAATGCTCAATTAAAATTCCAATAAATCTTTCAAGTGAGCCGTAAATTACTCGATGAATGACAACTGGAGTTTTTTCTTTACCTTTATCACCCGTATATTTTAACCCAAATCTTTTCGGCATTTGGAAATCAAGCTGAATTGTTCCAGTCTGCCAATCGCGACCAATAGAATCCTTCATTAAAATGTCAATTTTCGGTCCATAAAAAGCGCCATCGCCATGATTGACGGTATATTTTTTACCGCTTTGCTCAAGGATTTTTTTAAGAATTTTTTCTGCTTTGTTCCAGATTTTTACATCACCCATAAATTTTTCAGGTTTAGTTCCTAATCTGAATGAATAATCAAGATTAAATATTGAATAGAATTTTTTAGTGATATCAAGAATATTTTCGTATTCCGATTCAATTTGGTCTTCAGATACAAATATATGGGCGTCATCTTGTCTGAATTCCCGGACGCGCAATAAACCATAAGTCGTGCCCGAGCGTTCGTAACGGTGGAGAATATCGGTGTCAGCCAATCTTAGAGGCAAATCCCGATAAGAACGAGGTTTTAATCCATAAACTATCATGGCATTCGGGCAGTTCATCGCTTTTAAGGCGTAAGTTTCGCCATCCTCTGTTTTTGAGATAAACATTTCTTCCAGATAATGTTCCCAGTGGCCGGATTTTACATAGAGTTCTTTTTTATTGATAAGGGGGCTGATTATTTCAGCGTAGTCGCGTTTTTTGTGTTCTTGCCGCCAGAAATTTATTAACTCATTAATAACGATTACACCATCAGGCAGCCAATAGGGCATGGCTGGCGCGGTTTCATGGAATGTAAACAATTCCAGTTTTTCACCTAATTTTCTGTGGTCGCGTTTTTCAGCCTCTTCCAGCATTTTTAAATAATCTTCAAGCTCTTTTTTAGTGCTAAAAGCCACGCCGTAAATTCTTGTCAGCATTTTATTTTTTTCGTCACCGCGCCAATAAGCGCCAGCAATTTTTGTTAATTTAAAAGCATCGGGATTAATTTCAGCAGTAGATTTAATATGCGGTCCTTTGCATAAGTCCGTAAACTCGCCGCTTTGATAAATAGTGATTGGTGATTTTATTTTTATTAATTCTTTAATGAGTTCTAATTTATATGGCTGATCCTTGAAGATTTTTTTTGCTTCAGCTGATAAAATTATTTGTTTTTCAAATTTTAAATTCTTTTTGATTAATTCCCGCATCCGTTTTTCAATTTGCGGCAAATCTTCCTCGCTTATCCGCGTTAATCCGCTTCTATTTTTAAAAGATCCGCGTTTGTCCGCTTCTACAAAGTCAAAATCATAATAAAAGCCGTTTTCAATAGTCGGCCCAATACCTAATTTGGCTTTGGGAAATTTTTCTAAAACCGCGGCAGCTAAAATATGAGAAGTAGAATGTCGAATAGTGTCTAATTTATTTTCTTCTGCTTGTGTTTGTTTTTTCATGTAGTTTTTTGAAAGTGTTGTGCTATAGCACAACACCAGATTAACAATTTTAATTTAAAACCCCATCTCAAAAATTTGCAATTTTTTAAAAGGCAAACTCTTGGGACGGGGTTTTATTTTTCCTCGTGGTTCCACCCAATTTGTCCGACCGTGGTCGGACCACTCTTTAAGCCGATTTACCCCGCTAAGCGGGGTATCGCTGGCTTTTTTGCGAGAGCTCTACGGTTGGTTAATCCGCCTCATTGCTCTATTAATATATATTTTAAGGCAGATAGGGGAGGTTTGTCAATGTCAATAAAAAAAGCGAGCCGTTTTTAGTCCTGGCTCGCGCTACCCTTAGCCCACTATAATTACCTCCAAAAATTCATAAGACTTTTTTTCGCTGAAAGTATTCTATTTTCCTCACTTTTCATAGTATCTAACCTGCTTTGAAAAAAATAGTCAATAGCGAAAGATATGGCTTTCGCAATATCTGCAGGTTTAGGGTCTATCACTACAATGGCGTGCGGGCCTAATTGCGATACTCTGGAATTTTTCGTAAGTGCTTCAAAGGGACAGCTCATGTGGGAATTTTCTTCCGCTCGCAGAAGAATTTTTTGATTTAAGGCGATGTTATCTCTTAAATCAACCTCCCATGTTGCGATAAATCTGGCCTTTGTTTTATTGTGTTGCGGTAGGATGATGGTTACATGAAATTCCATACAAAAGCCAATTTCCGAAGCCTGTAAAAAATTGATGCTCACGCTTTCAATAAGCCGATGAACTGAATCTTCTAAGTCATTTGATAGAGACAGAAGTATTTGGATTGCTTTGTCTCTTAGACCAGTAGGTACGCGATTTACGTAAGAAGATTCATTATTTACAATATCATTAACCGTAATCTTCATTTTTTCCTCCTTTTTGCTCTCCAAGGAGCCTTTAATTGTCCGGGCTCAGCGGCCTCGGATTTGAAGGGTTAGAGGTTTGGGCTTTGTGGCAGCCAGCTGAGAGTTTTAGTAAACCTCCCACTTGGCTGCCGCAAAATTGTTTTCAAAGAGCGTTAAATGATATTACCAATTTCGTGTAAAAAGTCAACTTCAAAAATTTTTTACTCTAACCACATCAAACGGCAACAAATTTTTTCGTAGTGAGTGTGTGCGGAGAAGGTCTTAAAATTTACGAGCGAGCCGCGTGGCGAGCCAGGACCCCGAGGAGCGAAGCGACGAACAGGGTGGCGAGCAGCGTGCGAGCGAGTATAAATTTTGACGTTCGGAACACTACGAACGAGAAAAAATTTGTTGCCATCTCTACAACTCTATCGCTTGCTGGCAAATAAATTTCGGCTCATTGTTTCGCCAAGATAATCTGCCGCTTATAATAACTATATTATTCTCCCGCCAAACAGTCGGATTTTTCGCCAGGGTGTCGCTAAAAACAATCACTTCCAAAACGCCTGTTAAATCTTCAATTGTGACAAATAAAATCGGCTGACCCACCCTACTTACAATCCGCTTAACTTTTAAAATTACGCCGCCAATTCTGTAATCATTGCCATTAGATTGTTTTTCGCTGGCTAATATTCCTTTAATAGGTTTAACTCTGTAACTATTAAGTTTTTCATGATATTGATTTAATGGATGGCCAGAAATATAAAGACCCAATAGTTCTCTTTCCCAGGCAAGTCTTTCTTTCAAAACAGAATTGCGCGAGCTAGGCGCAGACTGACGTAGAAATTCAGGTGAATGATAATTTGTTCCAAAGAGACCAGCTTGAGACGAATTCTGTGCTTTTTTTATGTTTTGGCAAAAAGAAAGAATGCTTTCTAAATTCGCCAGAAGATCTAGCCGTTGAATGTTTAAAGAATCAAAAACTCCGACCTTAATTAAACTTTCCAATGATTTTTTATTTAAATCTTTATGCCGCACCCGGCATAAAAAATCGTTTAAATCCTGAAAGGGTCCGCCGCGCTGTCTTTCTTCAATCATCGCTTCCACAATATTAACCCCGACATTTTTAATTGCCAAAAGTCCGAAACGGATGTTTTCTTCTTCAGGCACAAAATTGACAAAACTTTTGTTGACGTCAGGCGCTAAAACTTTTACCCCGCTTTTTTGCGATTCACTAACTAAATAGGCAATTCTTTCAATGTCGCCGGAGTCGGCGTTTAAAAGAGCAGTCATAAATTCAATCGGATAATGGCTTTTAAGATAAGCAGTGCGATAGGCGATTAAAGCGTAGCAAGCTGCATGGCTTCTATTAAATCCATAGCGCGCGAAAGGCGGAAAAAGTTCCCAGATTTTTTTAGCGGTCACTTCGTCAATTCCATTTTCTAACATTCCTTTAATCAACCTTTCTTTTTGTGCTTCAAGTAGAACCTTTATCTTTTTGCCTATAGCTTTTCTTAGGGTGTCTGCTTCAGCCAAAGTGAACCCCGCTAAGTCGCGGGCAATTCTCATCATTTGCTCCTGATAAATGCCGATGCCGTATGTTTTTTCAAGAATCGGCTCAAGCCTTGGATGAAGGTATTGGACTTTTTCCCGGCCGTGTTTGCGATTAATAAATGAAGGAATTAGCTCCATGGGTCCCGGACGATAAAGAGCGACCATCGCGATAATATCTTCTAATTCAGTCGGTTTTAATTCTTTTAAATAGCGCCGCACGCCCGATGATTCCAGTTGGAAGACTCCTGTTGTGTCGGCTTCCTGAAGCAGTTTAAAAACTTTTTTATCATCAAGCGGAATTTTTGACATATCAATAGTCTCATCGTGAATTTCTTTAACCAAGCGAATGGTCTCTTCAATAGTAGTTAAGTTCTTAAGACCCAGTAAATCCATTTTTAGGATACCCAAATCCTCAATGCTATGCATTTCAAATTGAGTGATGATGATATTTTCATCTTGCGGCGCTCTTTGAAGTGGTACGTAATCAGTTAGGGGGTCTTTACTTATAACAATGCCGCAAGCGTGAACAGAAGCATGTCTAGCCACGCCCTCTAGGTGCTGCGCCGCGTCAATTACTTTTTTAGCATCAGGATTGTTTTGATAAAGTTCTTTTAATTCCGGAACATTCTCTAAAGATTTTTCTAGCCACCCCGTTTTCATTCCTTGAGTGGGATTAAAAGGAATAAGTTTGGAAAGCATATCACATAAACCATAATTCATTCCTAAAGCCCGGCCAGCGTCGCGAATCGCGGCTCTTGCTGCCATTGTGCCAAAAGTGATAATTTGAGCGACTCTTTCTTCGCCGTATTTTTGCCTAATGTAAGCGAAAACTTCATCACGCCTTACATCGGTAAAATCCAAGTCAATATCAGGCATAGAAATTCTGTCCGGATTTAAAAATCTTTCAAAAAGCAAATCATATTTTAATGGGTCAATGTCGGTAATGCCTAAAACATAAGAAACCAAACTGCCGGCGGCCGAACCCCTACCCGGACCAACCACGATGCCTCTTTCTTTTGCCCAAATTACAAAGTCTTGAACAATCAAAAAATAATCGGCAAAACCGGTTTTTTCAATCACGGCTAATTCATAATCCAATCTTTGAGTTATTTTCGCGTCAGCCACTTCAAATCGCGACATCAATCTTTCATCAATTAATTTTTTAAGATAATCAATGGCTGAATTTTCTCCTTCGGGTAAAGGAAAAGCGGGCAAAAGAATTTGATTTAAAATTAAGTTAACATTACAGCGTTCGCTGATTTTAACCGTGTTTTCAATCGCTTCGGGCAAATCCTTGAAAAATTCCAGCATCTGTTCTTGGCTTCGCATTGAAAAGTCTTCGGCTTTCATGCTGAGGCGATTTTCATCTGATGTTTTATTGTTTGTTTGGACAGCTAAAAGAATATCTTGGTATTCGGCATCTTCCGGTTTGGCATAATGAATATCTTGGGTGGCGATAAGTGGCGCGGAAGTAATTTCAGAAAGTTTTTTAAGCCCTTCATTAACTTTGATTGTTTCCGGAATATTCGGATGATGGCTGATTTCCAGAAAAAAATTTTCCGAGCCAAAAATTTCCTGATATTCTTTTATTGTTTTTTCCGCTTGTTCAAAATTGTTTTTTAAAATCAATTGCGGAATTTCGCCAGCTAGACAAGACGAAAGCGCGATAATGCCTTCGTGATACTCGCGCAAAATTTCCTTATCAACTCTGGGCCGATAATAAAAACCTTCTAAGTGAGATTTAGTTATCAGCTTAATAATATTTTTCCAGCCAAGATTATTTTCCGCTAAAAGAATTAAATGAAAATAGTTGTCATCAATTTTCGCTTGCTTATCAAAACGCGAGCGGGGCGCCACATATGTTTCTACTCCTAAAATCGGTTTAATTTCCGCTTTGATAGCTTTCTTATAAAATTCTATTGCTCCATAAAGATTGCCATGGTCGGTTAAGGCTAACGCTTTCATCCCTAATTTTTTAGCGCGGTCAACTAAGTCGTCAATTTTAGCTAAGCCGTCTAAGAGGGAATAATGTGAGTGGGTGTGCAAGTGAACGAATTTCATAGTATCGCCATCATTATAGTTTAACTGGTTAAAAATTTCAAAAATAAATTTTATGAAAAATTTGACATATTTTAATAAGGTGTGCTACTTTAACGACAGCAATATTATAAAATTAATATAGGATAGAAAAGGAGGTGATTTAAGTGGAAGTGAAATTTGACGAAGAAACGGGATTTGAAGTTTTTAAGATTATTGGAGATTTATGGAAAGAGAAGAGAGATATCTTTGGGGGTGTTGTTTTGCCGCAAGACCGCTATGTACCGAAGATTTACGATGATAAAAATTACGCAAATTGGCTGTTTTATGCGGCTTTGCCCATGCGAGGGGGTTTAATTAGTGAAGACCCTTTCAAGTGGCTTTTAGCTTTATGGGAATCTTTCCCAGAAATGTTTGACCCCAAAAGTATTTCCGAAAAGTGGTCACCGGAAAAAATCGGAGAGGCTTTTAGGCTAGTAACACCGGCTATTCTTAAGGGGAATGGCACGGGCGAAAAAGGCGGCGCTGGTGCTCTAAGTTATAAGATGGGGGAACATCCGAAAGCATGGTATGAAAATTCTCTAACTCTTCATCGTTATTGGGGTGGAGATATTAGAAACGTTTTTTGGGGATGCTTGGATTTTGAGGAAGCATTTAGGAGGATTGATTATTATAAATCCGAGGTTGGCTTTAAAGGAATGAGAAGAAAAATTTTTTCTCTCTTAGTAATTTGGCTACAAGAGAAAAAAGTTATTTCTGTATTCCCGACGCCAATTCCGATTGACTTTCACGCGCTACGGGTGATGATAGCCACTGGTATTATTCGGTTTGAAAAAGTGGCGAAACCATTTGTGCGAAAGAACGAAAAACATCCACTCCAGCTTGAGGGAAAATTATCGCTCCGCATTTCAGAAAGATTTATAGACGCGGTGGCGAAATGGACGCAGAAATTTCTCTGGAAGTCTAGGTTATCTCACCTTGAGGTAAATCCGGGTTTATGGGTTCTAAGCAGGAATCTCTGTGCCGAGCATTTTCAGACATCGGCGCGCAAAGGAAGAAAATCTTTTGTCGAAGCGGACGATCTTTTGGCTGGTTCTTGGCCTAAGACGTATAAGAATCCTTGTGGTTATTGCCCGATTGAAAATCATTGCAAATGGATAATTCCTTCGGCGCCGTATTACCAATGGGGATTACTCATCAGATTAGGCGAAAGAGTTTCATATCCGGTTAATCAGTTACCCGGAATTGACTGGACAAAGTTTATTCCTTACAAGCCCCGCAAAAACTCGCGGAGATAGGCGCTATTGGTTTTAAGAACTGATAGCGCCTTTAAATTTGACAAAGTTTAAATCAATTAATAGACTAAATTTAGAATTTTGTAAAATCCATATTGCTGAATAAGAAAAAAAATAAAATAGAGAGGAGGTGAAAAGTGATGAACGGAATACACCCAGCGATGATTCCAATTTTGGTGCAGCGTGATGTTGACTTAGTAAAGAAAGAGGCAAAAATTGTTATAAATCTTTCCACTTTAAATTTAATCCGCAATCCAAAGCCGGGCATTAACTTAATAGCCATCATCGGCCCAGGAGAATTTCTCGGTAGAAAATACCGAGAAGCATTACTTTGCGAGATAGGTTTGGGGCGGTCTAGATCCTACCATGATGCCCAAAGGCCAAAAGATTCTAAACTGAACGAGAGCAGATGGGTGGAGAAGCGCCGAAAATGGTTTTTTTTAAACAAAGAGGAATATTTGGTGGTCGCGCCCCTGATATTTGAAATTCTTCAGGAGTTGACGGACAAAAAGGTCGCTACTTGGAAACATAATTTCTACAGCGATGATCCGTTCTTGCTCCCGACGCCGAGAAACTACTTCTCGCGTCATCAGAAAAAACTTCATCAGTCAATTTCGATGAGGCCTCAGCGCACAGGAATAAGATTTGCTGTCTCAAAGAAAGATGAATTCCTTGTTCGGGACATTTATTGGGCGGCGTTAAACAATTTAGATTTAAAAATCCATCTAAACGGCTTGGCAAAGTTTATCGATTTATATTTAAGTCCGTATAAAAAGCAAAGACCCTTAAGACGCCGTTTCTCGAAATTAAAGAGAGTTGTAAGGGTAAAAAGAACTTGTCTATCCTTGCTGTCTAAGAGGGGGGCATATCTTCTTCCGGAGCTTTTAAAATGCCTGCCAAAAGGACAAAGAAATCCTCTTTGGCCGCACCTTGTTTATCTGCTTGGATATGGTGGAAGCGCAACAAAGGAGAGACGTTTGGCTGATTCTGCTCTCCCTGACTCCAAGAACAGAGTTGGAAATTTAGAGGTAAAAATTACAACCGGCCTGTTCGGCAAGTATGGAAAGCAAGGGGATATGCTTATCAGGGACCATATTGTTTTTGAGGTTTTACCCAGTTATTATAGTCATAATCAAGCATCTTAGCGCCCATTTTCTGAAATCTAGCAGTTTTCAGGAAATGGGCCATTTTTATTTTAAAATGCTAAAATTAATAAAATGCCTAAGCTAAAATATAAGTATGTTATAGGTATAGATGAAGTTGGTAGGGGAGCGCTAGCGGGACCAGTAACGGTAGCAGCGCTACTGCTACCGCATAATTTCTCTCCCTGCGGGAGACCTCCCGAAGGGAGGCAATTTCCAATTTCTAATTTCCAAAAAAAATATAAAATCAAATTAAAAGATTCTAAAAAATTGTCTCGAAAACAGAGAGAAATTTGGTTTAAATGGATTAAAAACTATTCTAATATTCTTAAGAATATTAGAATAGTTTACGCGGTGGCAAGTGTGTCGCCGAAAATAATTGATAAAATAAATATTTCCAATGCCGCCAATTTAGCCGCCACTAGCGCCCTTAAGGCGCTAATTAAGAATTACAAATTAAGAATTAAGAATTGCCTAGTTTATTTAGATGGCGGGTTGTTTCTTAATTCTAAATTCTGCATTCTTAATTCCACCACAGTGGTTAAGGGCGACGAAAAAATTCCGGCAATTTCATTAGCTTCAATCGTTGCTAAAGTCAGTCGCGACAGAATGATGAGGAAACTTCATAAAAAATATCCGCAGTATGATTTTATCAATAATGTCGGCTACGGCACTAAAAAACATATTTCTGCGATTAAAAAATATGGTCGTTTGCCGATTCATCGAAAAAGTTTTATGATTAAATAAACATGCGACGCTACTTTCTTATTGGTCTAATAATTTTGTTGGTTGGAGGAATATATCTGACCGATTTTTTTATTTCCAAACAGCGTTATTTTGACGAAAATTTATCTCTTAAACAGGAGAATGAAAATTTAAAAGCACAAATGCAAATGCTGCAATCCTTGATGCCGAGAGTTGAGGGATTAGTTAGTAACTATCTGACAGTTGGAGTATTTTCCACTTATCCTTTTAATATTAAAAATCAAATTACGGTTAATGCCGGCGAAAATCAAGGAATAAAAAAAATGATGACTGCGACTGTCGGCGAAAATCTTTTATTAGGTCAGGTAATAAATGTTTTTCCTGGCTACAGTGTGATTGAAACAATTTTTGACCCCAATTTTCAGTTGTCGGTAAGAGTTGGAGAAGCCCAAATTAACGGGCTTTTTCAAGGTGGTAATGAACCAAAAATGACATTAATTGAAAAAAGCAAGCCGATTAAAGTAGGCGATGTTGTTTATGTTGCCAGTCAAGAATTTCCTTACGGCTTAAAAATCGGCGAGGTAAACGAAATTAAAGAAAGCACAGCAGGTGTTTTTAAAGAAGCAACTTTAACAATGCCTTTTAATATAAATGAACTGAGAGAAATTAATATTATTATAAAATGAAGTTAATTTTTCTTGTTTTAATAGTCGGTTTATTAACTTTTTTACAGGCTTTTGGTTTTTCGGTTCTTGGCGTTAAGCCGAATTTAGCTTTAGCGGCGATTATTACCGCCTCTTTTTTTATTGCCAATATTTGGCAAGGATTTTTGCTAGTGGCTTTGGCATCTTTTATTTTAAAATTTTCGCCTGGCTTTGAAAGCGGAATTTTACTTTTATCATTAATTGGCGTCGGAGCAAATATCGTGAAAAAATACCATCCTTGGCATTATTTTTTTGGTAATTTAATTTCGATTGCCCTGGGAACGTTTATTTTTTATCTTTTTTTGGGAACTAATTTAATTACGTCTCCAATTTTTTTAAAAGAATTGGCTTTAAATTTGACAGCAGGAATGATAATCTTTGCTTTTTTGACTCTTTTATGCGATAATAAATTTACATGAAGTTTTCTTACACTCTAATCAAAAAATTAGTTCCGACTTTGAAGAACAAGTATGACTTGATTGAAAAGTTAAACGCTTATTCTTTTGAAGCCAATAGTTTAGGGGGTAATATTTTGGATATTTCCCTTTCGCCGAACAGATTTTCTGACGCGGCATCGCATCTTGGAATCGCAAAAGAGATTTCGGCTATTTTAGGCCGAAATCTCCAAATCCCAAATCCCAAAGCTAAAACCCCAAATTCTCTCCCTGCGGGAGACCTCTCGAAGGGAGGCAAATTCAAAGTAGAAGTTCAAGACAAAAAACTTTGTCCTCGCTACGTAGCACAGTATTTTGAGAATATCAAAGTTGTGGCTTCGCCGAAATGGATGCAGGATATTTTAATTGATTGTGGTTTGAGGCCGATTAACAATGTGGTTGATATTATGAATTACGCGATGTTAGAAACCGGACAGCCATTACACGCTTTTGACTGCGATAAACTTATAACTCCCAAGGCAAGACCCAAAACTATAACGGTGCGGCGAGCCAAAAAAGGAGAAAAAATTGCTACGCTTGATGATAAATCATACCAATTAAACGAAAATATTTTGGTGATTGCCGATGAAAAAAGCCCTTTGGCTATTGCCGGCATAAAAGGTGGAAAGCTTGCCGAAGTTGATAAAAATACTGAAAAGATAATAGTGGAATCAGCTAATTTTAATGGCGTAAGTATTTATAAAACCTCAAAAGCATTAAAACTTTCTACTGATGCCTCTTTAAGGTTTTCGCATAATATCAGTTCGGAGTTAACAATTATCGGTATAAGTTCAGCTGCTCAATTACTAAAAGAAATCGCTGGCGCTAAAGCCGGTCAGATAATTGATATTAATTTTACCAAGCCTAGAAAAAGAATTATCAAATTTGATTTAGGCATATTTAAAAAATTTATCGGTTTGGACTTAGATATAAAAACTTGTCAAAAATATCTTGAACGGCTTGGCTTTAAAATAACTCAAAACTCAAAACTCAAAACTCAAAACTCATTTCTCGTTGAAGCGCCAGCGTTGCGGTCTGATATTAATGAATTTGAAGACGTAGCCGAGGAAGTAATTAGGCTTTACGGTTACAACAACTTAAAATCATCTCCGCCAAAGATTCATCTTCATCCTTCTGGTTTTGAAGACCAGATTGTTTTGAAAGACAAAATAAGGAAAATTTTGATTAGTTTTGGACTAAATGAGGTTTCCAATTATTCTTTTATAAGCGATACGGACTTAAATTTAGGTTCAATTTGGAAAGACGAAGTGATTGAAATGGAAAATCCGATAAGCAACCAATTTAAATACTTAAGGCCGTCTTTAGCCGCTGGTCTAATAAAAAACATCAGCGACAACTTTCGATTTTTTGATGAAGTTAAAATTTTTGAAATCGGGAAACTTTTTCTTAAAGGTGAAAAACAAAAATTTGAAGAAAAATTATTCTTGAGCATTGCTTTTGCTTCCAAAAAAAATAAACAACTCTTTTTTGAATTAAAAGGCGCGATTGAACAACTTTTTAGAAAAATCGGATTAGTTAATTATTTAATGCCGGAACCAGAAAAAAATGGCTGGATAAGCAAATTTACCGATAATTATCTGATTCCTCAAGAAGTTTTAAAAATAGAATCTGACAATATTCCACTTGGTTATTTCGGCCGGCTAAATAAAGAACGAATTGATGGATTTGAGGGGGTTTTAATGGAAATTGATTTAGAGCCACTAATAAAATTAATTGAGGAAGAACACGAATATCGTCCCTTGCCGAAATATCCTTCAGTGATGCGAGATATTTCTATTTTAGTTGACCCGATTATTAAAGTCGGTGGCATAATACAAACCATTCAAGAAGCGGATTTAAAATATATTGAGGATGTAGATTTGATTGATGAATATGATTTAGAATCAAAAAGAAGCTTAACTTTCCGTATTGTTTTTCAATCCGAAGACAGAACCTTGACTGACAAAGAAGTGAATTCTGAAATGGAGCGTATCATAAAAATTCTCCAGATTAAATTTAATGCGCAGATAAGATAAGGAAGAAGCTTGGTATCAACACTTTATAACTTTATAAACGTCAAATCGATCGTTTTTATATCGTTCTACCGTAGTGATTAATCACTACACCGTGCTGTAATAAAAGTTACAATAAATAAATGTGGGTTATGGCACAACAAAATACATATATGGACAAAAAACAATTAATAAATCTACCGTCCATTGACAAATATTCTTCCCGCAAGGAGTGGGAAGAGGCCTGTTGGCAGAAAATATCAAAATCAGATGAGCTGTTGCCGCTACTGATAACTTCTTCTGAACGACACGAATTAATAATGCGCGCTGCCATTTTAAAAGAGATTTTGTCCGGGAAGGGCCCGAGACAGATAAGCAGAGAACTTTTTGTTTCTACTCAAACTATCGGCGCTATTAAAAAATCTATAAACGAGAATAACTATAGGAGCTATTCGGAGAGAGGTAAAAAAGAACGTAAAAAGAAGGTATATAGTATTATCAATAGGCCCATTCGCAGAAAATGGCCCGAAGGCAGACCCAAGCGTACAAAATATGGAACTATTTATATGCCTTACTGAATATATGCCCTACTGAACTTAGGTTTTGCTATTTGAAATTTGGTGTGGTGATATATCACTACACCAGGTTTAAATGGTTGACTATCAAAGATTGTTAATATATCTTTAGGTTAGCAAAAAACTATTTTAGTTTTATTTGACAAAAGAAGAAAGGAGGAGAATATGTTACGAGTAAGCGAACTTATAAAGGTGGTGGAAATGGAGCAAGCGTTGGGCGTGTCAAATAAGGGTGCGTGTTTTGGCGTAACAGACCCGAGTCGGCTTAGACCAGCGTGGAAATCGTTGAAAAAGCCAAGAGAAGAGCTCAAAGAAATTTTCGTGGTTGGCTGGAACTCGAAAGTTACAGTCGCAAGAATTTCGACATCTGTTTGGGAAAATATTTTAAAATGCAAGAAGAAAATTCTCGTCGGAAAGCAGAATTTCGAAGCCGTGCCGATCGGGAGCAAAGGTTTTCAGAATGTGTATGCAAAATATGGGTATTTCGGCTTCGAGAAAGAAAGCGAGGCCGGAGATTTCAGTAAAGCAGTGCGGCTGGCAGAGGAAGCAAAGCGGAAAAAGAAAAAGAAGAAGTAGTGTGTCTGTGATGACGTACAAAACTAATGGGCTGTGTTGCGAAAGCGACCGGCCCATTTTAATTTATTTTTTCATTCTTGCTAAATTTTTAGAAAAGCGTAAAATATAAAACGCGAAAACAAAACCCAGTAACATTAAAAGACAGCATTTTCCACGAAGCCATTGTTAAATAAGGTTGATTTAGAAGATAATCTTACAGTTTTTTATATTAAAATAAGACTAAGTTAAAAAATGTTATGGCTTCGCAGTCTTTTAATGTTACTGGGTAAACAAAGATAGCCACCCCCTATAATCTAAAAGCAGGGGATTTTTATGTCTATTTTTAAATTAAAATCCAATTTTAAGCCGTCAGGCGACCAGCCCCAAGCCATTAAAAAATTAGTGGCAGGCGTCAAAAAAGGCGATAGATTTCAGACGCTTTTAGGCGTGACTGGTTCAGGCAAGACATTTAGCATGGCTTCGGTTATCGCTAATTTTGACAAACCAGTTTTAGTTATGGCGCCGAATAAAGCCTTGGCTGCCCAATTGTATCGCGAGTACAAAAATTTCTTCCCAAAAAATTCAGTTAATTATTTTGTTTCTTACTATGATTATTATCAGCCCGAGGCATATCTGCCGACAACTGATACTTATATCGGAAAAGAGGCGATGATTAACGAAGAAATTGACAAGTTGCGACACCAAGCCACTTCCGCGCTTTTGAGCCGTAAAGATGTCATTGTTGTTGCTTCAGTTTCTTGTATTTATAACCTCGGCGTGCCAGTTGATTATCTTCAAGCCGCGGTTCATTTAGAAATTAATAAGCTGATTACGAGAGGAGATTTAATGAGACAATTGGTAAAAATGCATTTTAATCGCACTCCTGGCGCCCTAAAAAGAGGTTATTTTCGGGTGCGCGGCGATGTCTTTGAAATTTATCCAGCAAGCGGTGAACTTTTTTACAGGATTGAATTATTGGACCAGAAAATAAAATCCATTTCTGTTTGCGACCCGCTCACCAGAAAAATAAATGAAAAGCTGAAGGATATCGTGCTTTTTCCATCAAAACATTTTATTTCCACTGAACCCAAAAGAGAGCAGGCAATTATAGAAATAAAAAAAGAATTAAAAGAGCGCTTGAATTATTTCAATAAAAAAGGATTATATCTTGAAGCTGAAAGATTGGAGAGAAGAACTAATTATGATATTGAGATGCTAAAAAGCATTGGTTATTGCCATGGCATTGAAAATTATTCTAGGCACTTATCTGGCAAATTAGCCGGCGAGGCGCCGGATACTTTGCTGGCTTATTTTGGCAAGCCAGAAAACTTTATAACCATTATTGACGAATCGCATATTGCTGTGCCGCAGGTTCGGGGAATGTATGAAGGCGATAGAAGTCGTAAAGAAATCTTGGTTGAATATGGTTTTCGTTTGCCTTCAGCTTTGGATAATAGGCCTTTGAGATTTGATGAATTTGAGAAACGGGTGGGACAAATAATTTTTACTTCAGCCACGCCAGCTGATTGGGAATTAAAAAATTCATCGCAAGTAATAGAGCAGATTATTCGGCCTACTGGCCTAATTGACCCGCCAATTGAAATAAGGCCGGTTTTTGATAAAAAGAAAAATAAGAGCCAGATTGATGACGTAATGGAAGAAGCCGAAAAAATAATTATGAAAGGCGAGCGGGTGATTATTAACACTTTAACCAAAAAAATGGCTGAGGACTTAAGCGATTTTTTGAAAAAGAAAAAATTTAAAGTTAATTATATGCATTCTGACACCAAAACTCTGGAACGGGCTAAAATTTTGACTGATTTCAGAAGTGGGAAATTTGATGTTTTAGTGGGAGTAAATTTATTGCGCGAGGGCTTGGATTTGCCTGAGGTGACTTTAGTTGCGATTTTAGACGCTGACCGCGAAGGATTTCTGCGCTCAGAAACTTCTTTAATTCAAACAATGGGCAGGTGCGCCAGAAACGTCAAAGGCAAGGTCATTATGTACGCTGATGAGGAAACCGGCTCAATTAAACGAGCGATTAAAGAAGTTAGTCGCCGCCGCAAAATCCAGATGGCTTACAATAAAAAATATGGCATTACTCCGCAGACAATCAATAAAAAAGTAGAGAAATTACTTGACTTGGATTAAAAATATGGAGGATAAAATAATTATAAAAGGCGCCAGAGTTCATAATCTCAAAAATATCTCGCTGGAAATTCCTAAAAATAAATTAGTTGTTTTTACTGGTGTTTCTGGAAGCGGCAAGTCTAGCTTGGCTTTTGACACGATTTTTGCCGAAGGCCAGAGAAGATATATTGAATCTTTATCGCCATACGCGCGCCAGTTTTTAGGCCAAATGGACAGGCCTGATGTTGATGAAATTATTGGTTTGTCGCCAGCAATCGCGATTGACCAAAGAGCGTTGTCTCATAATCCGCGCTCAACAGTCGGCACCCTGACGGAAATTTATGATTATTTAAGAGTTTTATACAGCCGTTTGGGTGAGGTTTATTGCCCAAATGATGGCACAAAAATTGAAAAACTTTCGCTTGAAGAAATGGTAGATATTGTTATTGATAAAGCTAAAGAATTTAAAGAAGATAAGGTTTTGATTTTATCGCCAGTAGTGCGTGGCAGAAAAGGCGAGTATTATCAATTATTTTATGATTTTCTTTCTTTGGGATATAGCCAAGCCAGAATTGATGGAAAGTTCCATTCGCTCCATGAAAAAATTATTTTATCGCGCTACCAAGACCACAGCATTGATATTGTTATTGATCGCGTGATGATTTCCGATGAATCACGTTTATTTGAGGCAGTGGAAAATGCGCTTAATCACAGCAAGGGATTAGTTGTGGTAATAGTAGAAAGCGACAAGGGAAAAGAGAAAATTGAATTTACGCTTTCATCAAAATGGACTTGTCCTAAAGACAATTTTGCTTTTCCCGAAGTTGAGCCGAGATTATTTTCTTTTAACAGTCCTTATGGCGCGTGTCCGACTTGTCATGGATTGGGCAAAACTGATTTATTTTTAAATACTATTTGTCCGGACTGTTATGGCAAAAGATTAAAACCAGAAACACTCTCGGTTAAAATTTCTGGCAAAAATATTTATGCGTTGACTACTTTAACGATTGATAAAATTTATGAATTCTTTGAGAATTACGAGAAAAAATTGACCCAGCGCCAAAAAACTATCAGCCAAAATGTACTTAAAGAAATCAAAGACCGCTTAAACTTTTTATTGGAGGTTGGGTTAAATTATTTATCTTTGGATAGGGAAGCAGAAACCTTATCCGGCGGTGAAGCGCAAAGAATCCGTTTGGCTTCGCAAATCGGCACCAAACTCTCCGGCGCTTTGTATGTTTTGGATGAGCCGACAATTGGGCTTCATGAAAGAGATACAGCTAAGCTTGTTAAAACATTAAAATCATTAGTCAGCCAGAATAATTCGGTGATTGTGGTTGAGCATGATGAAAAAACTATTGAGGCATCTGATTATTTTGTTGATTTAGGACCAATGGCTGGAAAAAATGGAGGAGAAGTAGTGGCAATTGGCGAAACGAGTAAATTGTTGAAAGCGACAAGCGACAAGAGCAAAAATTCTTTAACTTTGAAGTATTTGCGCGGTGAGAAAAAAATTGAGTTGCCGGAAAATCGTAGGACTAAGCCAACTGAAAAATTAAAAATTATCGGCGCCAGAGCCAATAATTTAAAAAATATAGATATAGAAATTCCTTTGCGAAAATTAATCGCAGTCTCTGGGGTTTCCGGCAGCGGCAAATCATCGCTTATCTATGATGTTTTGTATACAAATTTAAGTAAAATCAAAGCCAGAATTAACGACCCCTTGGAAAGCGTCAGTAAAATTTTGGGCGCTGAATATTTAGATAAATTAGTAATGGTTGACCAATCGCCGATAGGCCGCACTCCACGCTCTAATCCCGCTACTTATACTGGCATTTTTACACCCATAAGAGATTTTTTTGCTTCTTTGGAAGAATCTCGGGCAAGGGGATACACTGCTTCAAGATTTTCGTTTAATGTCGCAGGAGGCCGTTGCGAAGCGTGTTCTGGCGCTGGTTTTAATTTAATTGAAATGCATTTTTTACCGCCAGTTTTAGTGGAATGCGATGTTTGCCATTCTAAAAGATTTAATCGGGAAACCTTGGCAGTAAAACATAAAAATAAAAATATCGCACAAATTTTGGAAATGACTGTTGATGAAGCAACGGAATTTTTTGATGGTATTTATTTAATTACTGATAAATTAAAGGTCTTACAGGAAGTTGGTTTGGGCTATATTCATTTAGGCCAAGCAGCCACGACACTTTCTGGCGGCGAGGCACAGAGAATAAAATTATCTCGCGAGCTGACGCATCCTTTGGGAAAACGAGCTTTGTATCTTTTAGATGAACCAACAGTTGGGCTTCATTATTATGACATTGAAATGCTCTTAAAAGTTTTAAACAAATTAGTGGAACGCGGGCACACAGTTGTTGTGATTGAGCATAATATGCAGATTATAAAATCCGCTGACTATGTAATTGATTTAGGTCCTGAAGCTGGAGAAAAGGGCGGTAAATTAGTGGCCAAAGGCATACCAGAGGAAATCGCGAATTCTAAAAATAGTTATACCGGACATTATCTCAAAAAATATTTATAAGTTTGGAAAATTTCTTTTGTCGTTGACAGGGTAGCCGAAATATGCTACCCTGTTTTTAGAATATTAAATTAAGAATATTATCAGAAACTAAAAAGAAAGGAAGATGTTTGTATGGCAAAGGCAAGGGATTATTTAGCATTTGTGGTAGTGTGGAATTTGCTTCCAAGCGATTATGACGATGAACGAATTGCGGAGATCGAAAAAATTATTAACTCCGCGATTTCATCTTCGGCAGATAATCGTTTTGAGGCAAACAAAAAAAATATGGTTTTCTCGTTTCCCCAGGACCCTTCGGTCAGGGCGGTTGAAATACCGGTAGTAGTTCAAATTAGATTGTTGGGCGCCAATGTTTTCGGCGAGGAGCGAGATGCTATGGCGGATCATATCCGACAGCAACTTCTCTCTTTTTTTAACAGAGGCGACGTTGTGGTTCTTATCTTGAACAGTCTTCCGATCGCTTTTTCTCCAAGAGAGGAGAAGTGAAGCCCAGCCGGTTTCGAAAGGAATCGGCTGTTTTTTTTAAAAATAAAAAGGCGTCCCTTGATCTACCAAGTGGTAAATTGAGAACGCCTTTAACTTCTAATCGCCGCTCTAACCGCCGCATAGCCCGAGCTTTCTTGCGCAGCTCCACCTTTTTTTCATACCCTTATTGAACATGTGGGCTGCTACACGGATTTGCTGGTATGGATCCCACACGTTTGGATTTATAATCCCAGCTGCTCTTGCATTTTCATAGAATGTTTCTCTACGAAATTGCAGGATTCCTATCGATTCTCCGTGTTTCTCTTTGGTATTGTGGGCACTCGGCCGGCCAGAAGACTCACACATCATGACACCGTGTAGTTCTTTATACTTCACCCCGTACTTCTTGCAAGCTTGCAGAATTGATTTATTTATTTTTTCTCTCTGCGCTTGTTTAGCTTGCATTAATTTTTTCTGATTTAGTGTATTCGGTTGCCACGCAGAAGTAATCTTTTGCCCAATCTTTTTCGGCACGGCCGTAGTTGAGGTTGGGGCTGGTTTTGGATTTGGCCGCACATTGATTATTCTCCTTGGCACCGATATTGGTGCCAAGTTTAGTTGCTCCAGAGAAATAGTTGGGGGTGGGATTGTTTTCTCGGTTATTGCCGCAGAGGGGATAGACCCTTCTGTGGATTCCATATTCATCAACCTAATGCAAAAAAAACTAATCCTGCAAACACAACTAGTCCTATCGCTTGTACTGTTCTTTTCATACTATCCTCCTTTAATTTTTTAATGTTCCTCTATTATAATTCTATATTTTAAAGCATAATTTTGTATTTGTCAAGTGCTTGAGTTATAAAGATTTGTTTTTTATCAAATTAGCAGTATAATCAAAAAATATGAAAAAACTTTATAAAAGCAAAGAAAATAAGGTTTTTAGTGGGATAATCGGTGGACTCGGCGAGTATTTTAACGTTGACCCCGTGATTTTGAGATTACTTTGGATAGTGATTGTTATTTCTACCGGTATATTTCCTGGCATACTCGCTTATATAATTGCTATCTGGGTTGTGCCTAAAAATCCGAAAGAATGAAAGCGGGTAAAAATAAAATAAAAAAAAATACTTTAGGCCATTGATTCCCGACGTCCGACGTCGGGATATTAAAAAATTAGTAGGTTAGGCATAGGTATGAATTTATTAAATAAAGCAAAAAAAATGCCGTTAAAACCGGGCGTTTATCTATTTATTGGTCGCAGAGGCGATGTTTTATATGTTGGCAGAGCTACTTCTTTAAGAAGGCGAGTGCCAAGTTATTTTCAGAAAAATCTTGAGCCGCGGCTAGGGGAGATGGTTCATTTAGCGCAAAAAATAAAATTTTACAAAACAGATAATCTTTTGGAAGCGGTAATTTTAGAAGCGAATTTAATTAAAAAATATTGGCCAAAATATAATATTAGAGAAAAAGATGACAGGTCTTTTATTTATGTGGCGATTTCTAAAAAAGACGATTTCCCGCGACCGATTATTATCAGGGGTCATAAAATTAAAAATTTTAATAAGGTTGAAAATTTTCACATTTTTGGTCCTTATCAAAGTTTAAACGTCATCACAAACGCTCTAAGAATTATCCGAAGAATTTTTCCATATAGCACATGTAGCCCTAATCAAGGAAAGCCATGTTTTGATTATCAAATCGGTTTATGCCCGGGCGCGTGTGTCGGCGTCATATCAAAAGAAAATTATCAAAAAAACATAGATAATATTGTCTTACTTTTGTCAGGCAAAAAGAAGAATCTGCTTAAGAAACTCCAAAAAGAGAATCCCGATAAGGCGAAATTTTTAAAACATATTCAAGATGTTTCTTTAATCACGAGGGAAGAAAATATCTCAACAAATTTTTATAGAATTGAGGGTTATGACATTTCACATTTAACAGGCCGTGAAACTTACGGCTCAATGGTAGTTTTTACAAATAATAGGGCAGACAAAAATAATTATCGGCTTTTCAAAATTAAAGAAGCGCCAAAAAACGACGATTTACGGGCCTTGGCTGAAGTAATTTCGCGCAGATTTCATCATCCGGAATGGCGCTTGCCAGACCTGATTTTAATCGACGGCGGCAAGCCGCAAATCAGTTTTATTGATAAAATTTTAAAAGAGCGAAGGATTGAAATTCCTATAGTCGGAATTTCTAAATTTGCTAATGACAAGTTGGTTTTTACGCCGAAAATAAAAAAATCTATTAAAGAGCTTATAGATATAAACAAAGAAACTCTTCTTGAAGTCCGCGACGAAGCGCACCGCTTTTCGCTTAAAGCCAGCCGCCGTAAAAGAAGAAAAAGTTTTGTTTTTTGAGATTTTTTTGTATAATTAAACTAATGGAAAAGGTGGAGAAAACGGAAAATTTTAAAGAAGAGCAAATACTTGAAGGTTTTATCGGAGAATATACTGACTGGCAGAAAAAATTGCCAGAAGGTATTGAGCCGGAAATGGTTGATTTGTTTTTAGCGAGTGGCGGCTGGCATTGGCATATAAAGCCGGAATACATTAAAGACGAGCAAGAAAGAGAGGGGTATAATAACGAAAAGAAACAATGGGAGTAAGATAAAAATTAACTATTCCAATATTCTCAAGAATATTGGAATAGTTTAAATGTTTTTACTATAATTAAATAATATGGTGGAAAGTAAAAATAAATCTCCGTGGCAATTGGAAAGAATCGTTAAGGGTTTTGCCAATCATTCGCGGATAAGAATACTAATGGCCTTAGAAAAAGAGCCGGAGCTTTCAGTCGCTGATATTTCGGACAAATTAGAGATAAATTTCAAGACCGCCTCGGAGCACATCCGACGATTAGCCATTGCCGGTTTAGTTTTAAAAAGGTCAGATGGTTTAAGCGTCCGTCACAGACTGACTGATAGAGGTAAAACTATTCTCAAATTCTTGAGAATATTAGAATAGTAATCGGGGCATTAAAAATAAAATTCGGCTTTTAAAAAATGAAAGAAGAAAACATTCTTGAAGTTAAAAATTTGACTGTTAGTTTTAATGGCGAAAAGGTGATTGACAACTTAAGTTTCAATCTTAAGCCAGCTGAAAATTTGGTTATTATCGGTCCTAATGGCGCAGGTAAAACCGTTCTTCTAAAAGCGCTTTTGGGCATGTTAGAATTTGAAGGAGAAATAAAATGGAGAAAAGATATAAAAATTGGTTATGTTCCGCAGAAAATTCTGCCGGAAAAAAATATTCCTTTAAGCGTGGAGGAATTTTTTGGTTTTAAAAAAATCACATTAGAACAAATTAAAAGGGTTGTCCAGTCGGTCGGCATAAGCGACTTGGCTATTTTAAAGAAGAAAATCAGCGACATCTCTTCTGGCCAGCTTCAGCGAATTTTAATTGCCTGGAGTTTAATTGATAACCCGGAAATTTTGCTTTTTGACGAGCCAACATCAGGCATTGATATTGGAGGCGAAGAAACAGTCTATAATCTTTTGAATAAAATAGATAAGGAGCGGGGATTAAGTATGGTACTTGTCAGCCACGACTTAAATGTCGTCTATAAAATGGCAGATAGCGTGCTTTGTTTGAATAAAAAAGCGGTTTGTTTTGGCGCTCCGGAACAAGCGATTAGTCCGGAAAATTTAAAGCGGCTTTACGGCGAGGAAGTAAAATTTTATCACCATGAACATTAATTTAATCAGTTTAATAGCGGCTATTTTTATCGGCGCGGTCTCGGGCTATTTAGGGTCTTTGATGCTCACTAAAAGAATGGCTTTGGTTGGAGACGCCTTGGGCCATGTGGCTTTGCCGGGAATGGGTTTGGCTTTGCTTTTAGGGATTAATGTGTCTTTGGCTGCTTTTGTTTTTCTTTTTTTGGGAATAATCATTATCTGGTTTTTAGAAAACAAAACCAGTTTGCCGACTGAAACATTAGTCGGAGTTATCTTTGTTTTAAGTTTGGCTTTGGGATTTTTGATTACGCCTGAACCAGAATTGCTTGAAGCGCTATTCGGAGATATATCTCGAATAAATCTTGGAGAGGGATTAGCGGCTATAATTTTAAGCGCGGTTGTTTTAGTCGGTGTAAGTAAAATCTACAGCAAAGTCGTTTTAGCCTCAATTTCCGAGGATTTAGCCATTGCCAATAAAATCAATATTAAAAAATATAACTTGATTTATCTTTTAGCTATCGCGGTCATAGTGGCTTTAGGCGTTAGAATAGTTGGTTCACTCTTAGTCGGCGCTTTGGTTATTGTGCCAGCCGCGGCATCTCGGATGGCAAGCGCCAATATGCGCCAATACACTTTTTTGTCGGCTCTTTTAGGCGCTTTAAGTTGCGTTTTGGGGATTTTACTTTTTGGTATTATTGGTTTGCCAGCCGGACCATTAATTATTTTAATAAGCGTTTTGTTTTTCTTAATTTTATTCCTTTTTAAGAAAAAAATAGTTTAATTTACAGCCTTGACTCAAATAAAAAATAATTATATCCTCCTAAAAGGAAGGGAGAGGTAAAATTAAAAGTTTTAAAAGGTCGCTTCCTTAATAAATCTTTCTAACTAAAAATGGGTAAGAAATTTAGCGTTATTTTGGTCATTGCCGTAGTAGTGGCGGCTGTTGTTTTGAGTTTAGTTAGTGTGGCTTTGATTTCTCGGGCCGCGCCAGAGCCGTTTGCCCCGAGCAAGGTCGAGGGGATAGCCAGAAAAATTGTAGTTTTTAAATCTGGAGTATTAAATGAACCAGCCAGAGAGGCCTTAATGGAAAAATTTGGTGGAGTGAAAATTAAGGATTTAACTTTGATTGATGGTAAAGCAGTGCTTTTGTCGCCAAGAGCCGAAGCAGAATTGGTTCGTCAAGCTGGAGTTTTAAGAATTGATGACGATGTTGAGGTTTTTGCTTTGGATAAACCAATTGAAGTTAAAGCTATTAGTCGCCAGCCAGCTGAAGTTTTGCCTTGGGGAGTTAATCGGATTGATGCTGATTTAGTTTGGAATCAAACTACTGGTGATCCAGTTAAAGTAGCCATTATTGATACCGGTATTGATGTTAGCCATCCAGATTTAAAAAATAATCTGAAAGGCGGAGTAAGTACGGTTAGCTATACCACTAGTTATAATGATGATAATGGCCACGGCACTCATGTGGCTGGAATTGTCGCGGCTATTGATAACACAA
>ERZ1292629.992-Hain-H43-01um-R1-992-length-29973-cov-14_pt1 | contig 29973 bp, 27 predicted proteins | sample MGYA00564399_ERZ1292629 | MGnify/ENA primary metagenome ERZ1292629 (study PRJEB36523, sample SAMEA6512636) | groundwater metagenome | collected 2019-01-08 | study: AquaDiva: Metagenomics assemblies of 32 groundwater samples
GAATCCGCCATAATCAAAAAAGAAATCCGCCCCGCATTCCTCCCGCACCCTCCTGCGGGGCGGAAACCCGAATCCCGCCGAATTTCAAAAACATTTAGTCTCGGTTTTGCGAATCCTTCCTCCCGCAAAATAGTTTCGCAAAACCGAGTCCATTTTTTCTAGTCATTACCGATTTTGAAAATAGGTTCTAACTTGGTACAATAAATACACCAGCAACGAACTAATCGGCTTCTTCAAAACCTTTGAGTTCTATTTTGGTGCGGTCGGCGGGAATCGAACCCGCGCCCGATGCTTGGGAAGCACCAGTTCTACCACTAAACTACGGCCGCTTTTTATAAACTATTTATTTTAATATTTCTTAAATGTTTTTCCGCCTCTCTTATCACTTTTTCCATCATAATCACAGTCTCTAACGGATATTTCCCGATCGCAGACTCTTCAGAAAGCATCACGGCGTCAGCGCCATTTAATATCGCGCAAGCAACATCCGTAACTTCGGCGCGAGTGGGCTCCTTGTTTTCCATCATTGATATCATCATTTGAGTCGCAACAATCACCGGTTTTCCCGCTATTTTACATTTTTTAATAATATCTTTTTCCACAAATGGAATTTGCTCAAGTGGAATTTCGTCTCCCAAATCTCCGCGGGCGATCATAATAGCGTCAGAGATTTTTATAATTTCATCTATATTCAAAACCGCAACTCTACGTTCAATTTTCGCGATAATTGGAATAATTTTTCCAAACTCTTGCATCTTTTCGCGCAATTTTAAAACATCCCTTCCATCCCCCACATAAGACATAGCAATATAATCAACATCTTGCTCAAAGCCGAATTTCAAATCAACTAAATCCTTGGGAGTGATTATGTCAACTATTTCAATATTAAATTTATGTCTTGTTTTTTCTTGAATTCGGGGACCGGATAAATCTAAAATTATAGGAATATACCTGCCAGTCTCTTCTCTATTTTCTTTAATATTTTTTATATAATTTGCATGCTCTTTATAAGTCCCCCAAGAAGAATTCAAGCGAGCCACATCCATATTATGGTCTATCATTTCTCGAATTATTTTTTTCTCTCCCGTAGCCGGTCCGATCGTAGCTACAATTTGCGCTTTTGAATTCATATCATTTTTGATATTCTCATTAATCTTTGATATTTTACCATTCTTTCAGATTTTAAAGGAGAACCGGCCTTGAGACCGAAACATCCAAAGGCATAGGCAAGATCCGCGATAAAATCATCGTTCGTCTCCCCGCTCCGGTGACTGATAATTAACTCTATATTATTGGCTCTCGCTAATTGCATTGTTGAAAGCGTTTCTGATAATGTGCCTATCTGATTTGGTTTTATAATCATTGCATTGATACTGTCATTTTTTATCGCTTTTTTAAGAAGCCTTAAATTCGAAACAGTCAAATCATCCCCCATCACAATTAAACCATTTTGTTTATTTTTTAATTTTCTAAAATCTTCAAAATCTTCTTCCGCAAAAGGATCTTCAATAGAAATTAAATTAAATTCTTTAGCAAGAGATTCGTAAATATTCATCAATTCTTCTTTTAAAATATTTTTTCCATTAACTTTATAAAAATTCTTACTATAAAAAGAGGCGGCGGCGACATCAAGAGCCAGTCTAACTTTATTTTGCAAGTTACTTTTCTTTATGGCTTCGACTAAATAAAGAAGGGGGTTTTTAATATCATTTATTTTCGGCGCAAAACCGCCTTCGTCACCCAAGAGAACAGATTCTTTTCCTAGCTCTTTTTTAATAATTTCTTTCAGAGAATTCTGTATTTTAACTCCAATCTCAATCGCTTCCGCGACATATTCTGTGTCCGGTACAACCAAATATTCCTGAAAAGCCAAGTTATTATTTTTTGTGTGCTTGCCGCCTTCAAGCAAATTCATAAAAAGATATGGCACGACACGCGATGTCTTTATCTCCGCCAGTGTTCGCAAATATTGATATACTTCTTGATTGGTGACTTTCGCCGCAACTTTAGCGCAAGCAATACTAACCCCCACCATAGAATTACTTCCCAAATTGTCTTTATTGAGAGTGCCATCCAATTCAATCATAATTCTATCTATTTCTTTTTGGTTTAAAACATTTTTACCAAGCAAAACGGAAGAAATAACATCGTTTACTTTTTTAATTGCATTTTTTACGCCTTTCTTGTTTTTATCCCTTAATTCGTGCGCTTCATGAACACCAACGCTCGCTCCTGACGGCACAGAAAAACTGGCTGAATTGTCCCCAACCCAAACCGTCACTTCAATTGTCATATTTTGGCGTGAATCTCTTATTCCCTTCGCTAAAATTTTGGTAATTGGATAATTTATTATCTCCATCATATTGCTTTTGATTTTACCATATTTTTGTTACTATAAGAAATAGATGGATACTTTAATTAGAATTAGAAACTATCTGGCAAAGAAAAAATATAAATGGATTCTAAAACCTATTTTCTTTAAATTTGATCCAGAATTAATTCACGATAATATGTCCGCTTTCTTGCATTTTTTGGGAAAATACACTTTAACTAGAAAAATAGCTTATACCTTTTGGGGTTATTCAAATCCAATTCTTGAACAAAATATCCTCGGTATAAATTTTAAAAATCCTATAGGTCTTTCGGCTGGTTTTGATAAAAACGCTGAATTGACTGAAATTATTCCATCAATCGGCTTTGGCTTTATGGAAGTCGGCTCGATCACTGGCGAGGTTTGCGCCGGCAATCCCAAACCTCGACTTTGGCGATTGAAAAAATCTAAATCTTTGGTTATTTATTACGGTCTAAAGAATGATGGTTGTGAAGCCATCGCCCAAAAGCTAAATAATAAAAAATTCACTATTCCAATTGGAATTAGTATTGCCAAAACTAATTGCCAAGAAACGGTTGGTACCGAAAAAGCCATTCTGGATTATTTTAAAGCCTATAAAGCTTTCACAAATATTGGAGACTATTTTACTCTCAATATCAGTTGTCCAAACGCTTTCGGCAGTCAGCCGTTTACTGACAATCTAAAGCTGAACGCCTTACTGGAGAAAATTATGTCTATTCCCAAAAATAAACCGATTTTTATAAAATTGTCCCCAGACTTAAGTAAAAAAGAGGTAGATGAAATAATAAATACAGCCGGAAAATGGAAAATTGACGGATTTATCTGCACTAATTTGACAAAAAATCGCGCTAATAAAAATATTATAGATGAAAATGTCCCAAAGGTGGGCGGATTCTCGGGCAAAGTTTTAAATAATTTAACAGATAAATTGATTCAATATGTTTATAAAAAAACCAAAGGTAAATTTGTTATTATCGGCGTGGGCGGAGTATCGAGTGCAGTCGACGCTTATAAAAAAATAAAAAAAGGAGCTTCGCTTGTGCAACTTATCACCGGAATGATTTTTGAAGGTCCGCAAGTGATCAGTGATATTAATTTAGGATTAGCAAAACTACTGAAAGCAGATGGCTACAAAAATATCTCGGAAGCGATCGGAAAAGAATAACAATTATTTCTTCGTCAGTAAAATCATCAAGTCGGAAACATTGGCGCCGGTGGAACCAGTCATAATAATATCCTGAGACTCTTGGAAGACTGGATAAACATCAAAACGATCTAAGGAATCATCAACATCCAGACCGGATTTTTTTATCTTCTCCAAAGTATTTTTATCAATTACGACTCCAGCCGCATCAGAATTATCCATACCATCGGAGGCCAGAGGTATTAATACAGAATCTTCGTCAATTAATCCCATTTGGATTGCCCGAAGACCCATATATAAATTTCTCCCTCCACTGCCTCCCCCTTTTTTAACTTCAAGCATTGGCTCACCGGCAGCTAAAACAACAGTATTGTTAGTCTTAGCTTTAAAAATTTTTTTAAGAGAAACGCTAACCTCGTCATACATTTCCGTTGAAATAATATTTACTTTTAAACCAAGTTCTCTAGACTTTTGGGCCATTGCTAGAACAGCGGTTTCGTTTGAAACCAAAACAAAATTATAAACTTTTTCAAAATATTTATTTTCTTTGGAAGTTTCTAATAAATCGAATTTCCCCAAATTGTATTTGCTTACTATCTTGGATGCATCATCTACAGTGCTTTCATCTTTGTAGGTTGGACCGGAGGCCACATCGCAAAAACGATTTCCCGGTATATCCGAAAAAATAAGACCAATAACTGTCGCCGGATAAGCAATTTTAGCCAATCCTCCGCCCTTTAATATTGAAAGATGTTTTCGAACTGTATTCATTTCAGCAATTGTTTTTCCATATTTCAAAAATTCATCATAGAGCGTCACGTTTTGTTCGCATTCACTTTCAGAATAACACAGAAGCGCCGAACCGCCACCAGAAACAAGAACAATAATCAAGTCTTCTTCATTTGAATCTTTAATTATTCCATATATCCTTTCTCCAGCATCAATATTTATTTGACTGGGTCTTGGATGCGTGCCAGAAAAGATTTCAATATGTTCGAGATTAACCTTTTGCAGTCCAATGACCGCGCCCACTTTTATTTTAGACCCTAAAATTTTTTCTAGCGCGACAGCGGCGTCAATTGAAGCTTTGCCAAAACCGACAACTTTTATTTTTTTAAATTTAGACAAATCAAAACTTTTCTCCATAATATTCAAAATATTATCTTTGAGTTTAATATAATGTGATATTACAACTTCCGTGTTAATGGACTCCAATCCCGCTTCAGCGATCTCAAGAGCCAATTTACGATTACTAGTCTTTACCAATTCACTAAAATTTTTAATCCAACTCTTCATTGTTATTTGACAAGATTTACAGGATTATTAGTAATAAAACCTTTGATGTTAAGAACAGTTGTTCTGATGATTTCATCAACTGCTTCACGCGTATAAAAAGCAATATGGGGAGTAATAATAACATTCGGCATATCCATTAGGATATGGTTTTCCAAAAGTGTTTTGTATTCTTCTATCCTCGTCAACCTTGAGGAAGAAGAAAGAATCTCAATTTCTTCTTTTAATTCTTTTTCCCCTTCTAAAACATCCAAACCCGCGCCAGCGATAATTCCATCTTTTAGCCCCCCCATAAGCGCGTCAGTGTCAATCAGCCCTCCTCGGGCGGTATTGATTAGATAAACTCCTTTTTTCATCATCGAAATATTTTCTCTATTTATTAAATGATGATTTTCTTTGCTATAGGGAGTATGCAGGGTTATAATATCAGATTTTGAAATAACCTCATTTAAACTTTTATATTCAAAATTATTTTCTTTGGCAAAAGTTAAATCCGGATATAAATCGTAAGCCACGATATTCATCGAAAAACCTTTGGCAATTTTCAAAACATTCTTTCCGATTTTCCCCGTGCCAACAATTCCCAGGGTCTTGCCCTGCAAATCAAAACCTTCCATTAAAGGAAAAAAGTTAAAATCTGATGATTCTCTTATATAATTATTGGCCTTTTCAATATTTCTCGAAAGATTCAAAATAAGTCCGAAAGTGAACTCCGCCACTGTATGAGAGCCGTAAGCGGGCACATTGGATATTTTTATTCCTTTGGTCCCAGCATATTCACAATCTATGTGGTTAAACCCCGTCGAACGCGTAGCTATAAATTTCAAATTTGGCAAGGCATCGAGAACAACTTTATTTATCGTGGAATTAATAAAAACACAAATGATATCGGCATCTTTCGCCTGGAACACGTTATTTTCATCTAATTTTTCTTTTAAAAAAGAAACTTCCGCGCTGTTAAAAGAATCTAAAAAGAGAGATTGTTCGGCTTTCTCTAACCCAAAAAATACTATTTTCATATAGCCTTATTGTAACATATTATTTAAATAAATTTGTAAAAAAAGAGAAGAATCCTCTGGGTTCTTGTTTGGGAACTTCCGGCGGGTTTTTGTCTTCAATCACAATAATCTTCCCTTCCCCTTCTTTCGCTAAGCCAAACTTATCGCGAATACTTTCTTCCACTCCGCTTTCTGTCTTTAATTTTGAAATATCAGATGAAAGTTTGTCTTTCTCCTTCCGCAACTCGGCCATTTTATTTTCAACTGTCTTCCTATTTTCTATAGTTATCTGCATTTTACCCATAAAACCAACCACCCCCCAAGCAAAAATTAAAACCAAGATACCCAAAAAAACTAAAACAGGTCGTGAATTTATAATGTTTCTAAATCCTCTTTTTTGTTGAAAACTTTTCATAATATGGTAAGATCAGTATATGCTTTTTAATAAAAAACATCAAAAGAAAATACAAATAGCTTGGGCAGTTGTCAGTATTCTCATAATCGTCAGTATGATTTTATTATACTCTCCGTTCTTTAGCGTGAAATAAGCTAACTCTCCCCATTCCGTATCATTTTCAGAAATACCTCTTGGGGGATATTCACCTGACCACGCTCTTTCATTTTTTTCTTGCCTTTCTTTTGTTTTTCGCGAAGCTTCATTTTGCGAGTGATGTCGCCTCCGTACATATGAGCGGTAACGTCTTTTTTCATGCCAGAAAGTGTGCGCGAGGAGATAATGCGTCCCAAGGCTTTGCCTTGAATTTTCAAAGTAAACATCTGCCTAGGCAAGAAACTTTTCAGTTTTAAAACAGAATTTTCTGCTTCAATTTCTGCCCTTTTTTTAGAAATGACTTTAGAAAAGGCCGGGATAACCTCGTCCGCAACCAATATATCAAGCCGGGTGACATCCGCTTCGCGCATTTCAGCCATTTCATAAGATATTGACCCATAACCAGATGAAACGCTTTTTAATTCATCAAAAAAGTTACGCATCAGTTCCCGCAGTGGCATTTTTACAGACAAAATGGCGCGATTGCCTGCCTGCGCAGACGGGTCGCCAAAATTTTCCGTTTCTCCGACCTCTCCCTCATGGTCAAACAAGATTTGCATAATATTGCCTAAATAAGCAACTGGAACGATTATTTTTGCATTCACCCACGGCTCGAAAACAGTTCTGATATTGCCATCGTCTGGAAAAAAATACGGTGAATAAATTTTTTCTCTTTTTCCAGCTTGCCCCGAGCTTATCGAAGGGTTGTTATATTCCACTTCATAGATGATAGAAGGCGTAGTAATAACCAAAATCAAATTAAATTCTCGTTTCAATCTCTCGGTAATAATTTCTAGATGAAGCATTCCAAGAAAACCGCAACGGAATCCTCTGCCTAAAGATCCCGAAGATTCTTCTTCATATGAAAAAGAAGAATCAGAGAGTTTCAGTTTACTTAAGGCTAATTTAAGTAAAGCAAAATCGTCCGCATCCTCAGGAAAAACACTAGCCCAAACCACGGGCATTGGTTGCATATAACCAGGGAGCGCCGGTAAAGGGTTGGCAGATTTTGTAATTGTGTCCCCAACCGAAGCAATTCCCGGCTTCTTGATACCTGTAACAATATAGCCGATTTCACCCGAAGAGATAGACTCACCTGCAGTTTCTTCCGGCGCGAAAGTTCCGACCTCCAGAACGGTAAATTTTTCACCCGATACCGCAAAAATTAAATTTTCACCTTTTCTTGTCTCACCATTAAGAACGCGCACAAAAACTATAACTCCTTTATGATTTGAATATTTAAAGTCAAAAACAAGCGCGCGTAGCACCCCTTCCGCCTTTGGCACCTCTCCCTGAATAAGAGGGAGGAAGGTGGGAGTCGGCGCGGGAACACGCTTTATAATTTCTTGCAAAAGATTCTCTACTCCTTCACTGGTGCGACCGGACACTTGCAGAATCTCTTCTGGACGACAATTCAAAAGTTTCACGACTTCATCTTTAACCTCTGAGATTCGAGCCAAGGGTGAATCAATTTTAGTCAGAACAGGAATAATCTTCTTGCCTTTTTCTGGCCCTCCTCCGCCTGCCTGCGCAGGCAGGCGAGCCAGAGCCAGCGTGGTAAGAGTCTGCGCCTGCACTCCTTGGGTGGAGTCAACCAGTAAAATAGAGCCTTCCACCGCCTTCAGAGCGCGAGAAACTTCGTAAGAAAAATCCACGTGTCCTGGCGTGTCAATTAAATTTAAAATATATTTTTCGGCGCCTAAAATATACTCCATTCTAACAGGTTGCATCTTGATAGTAATTCCCCTTTCACGCTCAAGTTCCATAGAATCCAGCACTTGGTCACGCATTAAACGCTCTGGAACCGTATGTGTAATCTCAAGCATTCTGTCAGCCAAAGTGCTTTTGCCGTGGTCAATATGCGCGATTATCGAAAAATTCCTAATATGTTTTAAATCCATTGAATTAAATTCAATTTCTAAATCCCCCCGCTTGGAGATCCCATAATTTTTTATAAAGTCCGTCTTTTTTGTTTGCCAATTTTTCATGGGTTCCATCTTCAATAATTTTCCCTTTTTCAATTACAATGATTCTATCCATTTCTCGGATAGTGGAAAATCGATGCGCGATAATAATCGTGGTCTTGCCTTTTATAAGCGTATGGAACGCATCTTGAATTAAAGATTCGGAATGAGAATCAAGTGAAGAAGTCGCCTCATCTAGAATAAGAATCGGGGCGTTTTTAAGAATAGCCCGAGCGATGGCAACACGTTGACGTTCTCCACCGGAGAGTTTTATTCCCCTTTCTCCAACATAAGTTTTATAACCATTCGGCAAGGTATCGATAAATTCATCACAATGCGCCAGATGAGCAGCCGTTAAAACTTCTTCATCCGTTGCCTCCCGCTTACCATAACGTATATTCTCTAAAAGCGTACGATGAAAAAGAACCGGATCTTGGGGCACAAAAGAAATTTTTTCTCGAAGATTTTTTTGAGAAAGATTGCAGATATTAATTTGATCAATTATAATTCTTCCAGAATTAACGTTAAAGAATCTCAAGAGAAGACGCGCAAAAGTGGTTTTTCCCGCGCCCGAAGAACCAACAATTGCAATTTTTTGTCCAGCCGGAATGGTCAAAGAAAAATTATCTAATATTTTAGAAGTATTATTCTCATAAATATAGGTGACATTTTCAAATATGACTTCTCCCCTCGGCCATAGACCTACGGGCGAGGCTTTTATATTGTCGGCAGCTTGTTTTGATTTATCCATAATTTCATATGGAGTATTGAGAATAACAACCATTTCCTCGGCATCCGCAAAACTTTCATAATAGGCGCGCACAATAGCGCCAAAACTCCATAAATTTTCGATTAAACGAATTAAGTAGTTTTGTAATAAGACAATGACAGGCAAGGTTATAAGACCCAGCTTCCAGTCCCCGAGAATAACCCAAAAAATAATAAATTCAATACAAAGTGAATAAAAACTTTCTATCGCGTTAAGTCCTTCCCATAAATACCAATTAAAAACCGTTTTCTTTTTTTGATTTTGAATAACTTTACCGATGCGTTCTTTTTCATATTCATGACCGGTAAATAATTGAATTGAGGAATGATTGCCAATCGAATCAGATAGAGCGCCAGTGGTTTTTGAATCAGCCTCTGAAGCGATGACATCATATTTTAATTTATATCGGATATAAATAAAAGCGGTTAACAAAAAAACTAGGCAAAAGATCCCCAGGATATAAGAATATTTTGGGAACAAACTATAAATTGCAATGACTGTCCCAAGACCGCGAACTAAAAGTGGCAGACCATCAGTCATTATTCGATCGGTAATTTTTTCAAAAGCTCTAGCGTATCTATTTATTCTCTGCGTAAGCGAACCACTAAAATTATTGGCAAAAAATGAATGGGAATGACCAATTAAATAAGAAAAAGCTTGTTCCCGAAGACCCGCAATCGTTTCCGCCTCAAAATAGGCAAGTGAAAATCCTGAAATTCTACGAAACAGCCAACGAAAAAAGTTCAATAATAAAACAAAAAGAATTATGGATTTGGCTGCTGAAATAGAGGTAAAATTATTAACACTTAGAACATTCCAAAGTTTTAAATACTGAAGCGGTATAAAAACATCGAGCGCAGAACTAATTATTGTAAAAATAATAACGGAAAAAAAGGACACCTTAAAGCGTTTGACTATCTGCCAAAAATATTTAAGCACCAATCCCCGATGCAAATTTGAATAATCTTTTTCCATACCTTCTAAAATTCTATTCTTATTAATACAAAAAATCCCATTATTTTTATGGGATTTATCTAAAATAAAGAAAGATTAACCATGGCTTTCATTATATCACATAAAATTAAAAACCTTAATTTCCAAGCCCTTTTTAATTTGCGGAAGCCTTGCTTCCGCAAATTTCAATCCAGTCAAAAATATCTCTTTGAAATAACTTTTTTGTTTGAAAATAATTTAAAAATTTATCTCTATTTATAATTTTACTTTCTATTCGTGGAATTATTAGATAGTCAAAGTAACTACTCCATTTATACGAATCGAGAAAATTTATAGCTTTCTTTTTATCTTTTATTCCCTCTTCTTTCCATTTTGTATTAATTAATTTTAATGGATTTAAATGAATATAGGAAAAAAGATATTTAGCTTGATTATCTTTATTTATGTGAACAGATTTAAATTTTCCTTCAAACAAAGAACCAGTTCTATTATATTTTGCATTAAAATATTTTGAATATGCGGTTAAAGTCTTGTGTATGAAAATAATAATAGCATTATCTTGCGGAAGCCTTGCTTCCGCATTTGCTGTTAAATATAAATGGAAGTGATTAGGCATAAGAACCCATGCACCAATAAAAACTATCGGCGTTCCTTTTTCAAAATCCCATGCATTAATCTTGGCTCTTACAATCTGTTCTCTAAAATCAATACTTTGTTTAGAGTTACAAAGATACAAAAGTTTTAAAAACCTGTCTCTATCTTTATCATCAAGAAAAATTTTTTGCTTGCTATTTCCTCTATTAAAAATATGATAATATTCACCGCTAACGAGTGATACTTTGCGCATTGACATACAAATATTATAAAGAATGTCTCTTGCGAAAGCAAGGCTTCCGCAAGTTTTACTTCTTGCGTTTCTGAGTAATACTCTCCTTTCGAGACATTTGTTTGCTTTGCTATCAATGGCACCATACAAATCAATCGCCAATTCTCCATCATCTAGACGCATGTGTTTATTAACATCCAAATACAACAAAGAAGAGGCTTCTTTTACTGTTTTTTCTATTTTACTTTTACTCACAATATGGTCGATTGCTTTGATCTTATTAAAATCTAGAATTCTTTGATATTTTGTTTTTTCAAATGGAAGAGTAAGATCTCGTAATAATTCTGTAACAGAAATTTCGTCACCAATTCCTTCGAGGCCATATGAAAAGGCATCTGAGCGTCTAATGCGCGCCCAATCAACCACAAAATAATAACTTACCTCACTAAATAAGCCCCTCCAGCCATTAGTAAAATTATTGTTACAATAGTCGCAGGAACAATAAAACCTTTTGACGAGTTCTTCATATGTCCAAAAGCATACCACATAAAATCAAAAACCTTAATTTTAAAGCCCTTCTTGAGAAGACGCAACGATTTTCACACGCCAGAACTTAGTTTTCAAAACTTTTAGGATGTCTTTTAGTTCTTCATTTTTAAGTAAATATAACACTAAAATAGCGGCTATTATACCCATAATCCCGGAGATAAATCCTTGCAAAAAAACTCCCCAGAATGTGGTAGTGCCAAAAATCGGTGAAAGAATGTTTAAGCTGATATAGGCCACCAGTCCAAGAAAAAATGAAGCCCCCAAACTTTGGAAAAAAGTTTTAGTAATGAAAGGTTCGTTCTTTAAAAAGTCTTTTTTGACAAAAACCCAATGTAAAATAAAATTTAAAATAGTGCCAATAGAATAAGCTAACGGCAACATAAGAACTTCCGTGCCGGGAATGTCACTCACCTTGAGCATTGATTCTATAAAAATTCGGAAAAAGAGCGCATTTTTAAAAAGATAAGTGAGCAGATAAGATAAAATTATAATTAAAACGGAACAAAAAAAATTGACGATTAGAGGACGCTTGGTATCACCGAGCGCATAGTAAGACCGAGAAAGAAGAGTAATCATGCCCTGCGCGAGGATCGAAAAAGAAAAAATTGCGAGACAAGCCGCCACGAGACGAGTATTTTCCCAAGAAAAACTCCCTGAACCAAGTATCACTCGCACAATCTGAGCGCGAACTATAATAAAAAGAAATATTACCGGCAAAGACCAAAAGACTATCGCTCGCGCGGCCGATTTCAGATGGATTTTAAATTCATCCATCTTGCCAAGAGAAACAGACTTCGCTAAAGTTGGAAAGGCAGCCACGGCATAAGAAATACCGATAATATTGAGAGGCACTGACTGAAGATTAAAAGCAAAATTAAATACTGAAATAGATCCACTCTTTAAAAATGAAGCAAACGCGATAATGTAAATGAGAGCAAGATTGTTAAAAGCGAGACCTAAAGTCCTCGGAAGTGATGTCCAGACTACTCTTTTTATGTCTTTGAAATTAATCGAAAAAACCTCGCCTTTAGATCCACGACCGAAGGAAAATCTCGGTGTAAATCCACAGGATTTTGATGATAGGGCTTGAATGGCAAAATGCATAAATGCCCCAAAGACAACGCCCAGAGCCAGTCCGTAAATTCCAAAAATTGGATATAGAAATATAACACCGACAATAATACCTAAATTATAAAAAATCGGGCTTAAGGCATAAATAAAAAATTTTTGAAAAAGTTGAGTAACCGTGCTAAAAAGGTTTGAGAGACCCATCAAAATCGGAGAAAGTAACATTATGCGCGAGAGTGTTACTAATTTCATTTGAAAAAATGGTGTAAAACCAGGGGCAATAAAAGATACTAAAAAGGGCATTAAAAAAAAGGCCAGAAGCGAAACAACCACCATGACCAGAAAAAAAACAGTGAAAATGTCATTTAAATATTTTCGCGCTTCGTCCGTAACTTTCTCACCATTCATTTTGGCTGTAATGAATGGAATAAGCACAGTAATGGAAGTCAGAGACGCAATGAAAATAAAAATAAGGTCTGGCACCCGAAAAGCCGCATAATAGGCATCCAAAGATGGTGAAGGACCAATAAAGTGCGCAATAGAACGATCACGAAAAAGCGCTAAAATTTGAGAAAGCAAAGTAAAAAAACCTAAAAGAAGCGCCGCTTGATTTATATTGACAGATTCTTTGCTAAAAATTCTTAATAGCTTCTCCATTGTTTAGGGCTTTTTTGTGGGAGTTAGATTTTTTGTAGTTGGAGCTGGGATAACATTTACATTTTTAAAAGAATCAACATATTTTATTAAATTCGTATTGGCGGGAGAAATAGACAGAGCTTTCTGCGCGTAGGTAAGCGCCAGAGCATTATCGCTTTCACTGGTCGCTATTTGGGAAAGAACAATCAAAGCGTCAATATAATCAGGTTTGAGGAGAAGCGCCGTCTTAGCGTAATCTTTTGCTTCTTTGATTTTTTGACCAGCGATAGATACATTAGCCAAATCGAGCTTGAGTCCGGGATTGTTGGGGTTGAGATTTGAAGCTGTTGTATATGCTTCAATTGCTTTGCCATAAGCATCCTTAACACCCAATAAAACAAGCTTTTGATAGACAGAACCGAGCATTTGAAAATTCAAATAATTCGCTTTATTATAGGCTGTCGCTAATTGCGCGCCATTTACCGCTTGGTCTAAACTTGACTGCAAAAGAGCTTTATCCGCGTCAGACAAGGTAGCCACATCTTTTGCCGCCAGAGAGTTTAATTTAATAAGATATATTTGCGCATAAGTGCGTAAATATAAATCATTTTCAAAAAGTTTTAAAGCTTTACCAATAGAAGCTTCGGCGACTTCCAGAGTTGAGGCTGTTATAGCTCTGTTAAAATATGAGACAGACACTAGACGTTCTATGTATTTAAATGAGACAGCGGCCGAAGTAAGTATTATAAGGATAATAAACAACATCAATAAAAAACTTTTTCGATGATCGTTTAAATACGATATAAAAATTTTTCCTTTAGGATGACTAGCAGAAGAGAGTCCTATGAATACTCCGGCAAAAGCGAGCGCGAGTAAAAATATTACCGCTCCTCCCGAATAGAAAAAAGAAGAAACAAACAAATAAAAAGACAATACAAAAAATGCCATTGTTTCCCAATTGGCGCCATTTTTAACACTAGAAAAAATCGATTTTATGCCACTGATTATAAATAAAATGGAAAAGATAAGGAAAGTAAGAATACCAAGACCTCCAGTAGTGGAAGCAAGGGTCGGCAACAACCCTGAGCCAAAACTAAAATAAACATCCCAGAAATTGGTTATGTTAAAAGACATAGGTTTATACATCGCCCAGGCCTGTTCAAATTTATTTGAACCTATGCCCAATACAGGATTTTCTTTTAGGACTGATTTGGTCACTTCCACAGTGGCCGAAAAAGAAGGACCAATTTCATTATTTTGGATTCCTAAACGATTTGGCAATATTCCTCCAATAAAGTCTCCCGATATAAAGAATAAAAGCGTTATCATTATTATGATAAAAGAAAATACTGGAAAATGAGTTTTCCTCAGAGAAGCGCTGGCGCCATCGGCGGTCTCTTTTTCCTTAGAAGAAAGAGAAACCTTGTAAACAAAAATAATTAAAGCAAAAACTCCAAGAAGTTCCCAAACAAATTGAAAATTTACCATTGCAACCACTATAATAGAAAGCATAGTCAGCGCTTGGAGTATAAATTTTTCTAGCCTGGTAGTTGAAAAAAATTCAACTACCAAAAGCGACATAAGACCGGAAAATCCAGCAAAAATTCCAAGCGCGTTCCAAGACCCCAGAACATTATCCGTCTTGCCCGCCAAAACTCCTAAAGATAAAATCTCGGGTATAAATAAATGAACAATTTGAAAAATTAGAACAATCACGCTGGATAGTATTGATCCGAATAAAACTATTTTAGCTTTTTTAGGATCTCCCAAAATAATAGAAGACATTAGCATCAGAAGAAAACCACCCAAAATAAAAGAGAAAGTGCTAATATCAAACATTGTGCCAAAAAAAGACACTTGAGAAGCTTCAGAAAAAAAAGCGGAAAGAAAAAATGCCAAGACAACTCCTCCACCTCCTAATAAAGAAAAAGATCTGGGAAAACTTATTTTACCGTCAAGAAACCGTGCTAAACCCCAACCAATAATACAAACAGCGAGTCCCACCACCAAAAGCGAACCTTTAGAAGTTTCAATCGGAATATTGGTAAAAGGTAAAAAGAAAAATGGCAATAATACTATTACTAAAAACAACGACACGAATGAAATTGTGTCAAATATATTTAAGCGCATAAATTCATTATACTATATTTTAATTTAAAAATACAAACGCTACGCTAAATAACTATGTTAATAAGTCGGTTTTTGATATAAATGAATTTTTTAGGGACTCCACTGGCTAGATGTTTAACAATAGACTGATTTTCCAAAGCTTTTATTTTAATCTCTTCTTCCCCTTCATTGGCATTTATAAATATCGTAGCTCGAACTTTACCATTTACTTGAACCACAATTTTTATTTTCTCGTCTATTATCAAATTCGCATCCCATTCTGGCCAATTTGAAAGATTAATTGATTTTTTTTCTCCAAGCATATTCCAAAGTTCTTCTACGATATGGGGTGCAAATGGTGAAAGAATTTGGAGAAATTTCTGATAATCGTTTGTGGAGATATTTTCCGCTTTTTCCATTTCTGTCGCCAAAATCATCATGGCCGAAATGGCCGTATTGAAATGCATTTTTTCTATATCTTCAGAGACTTTTTTTATTGTCTTATTTAAAATTCTCTTCATTTCTTTATTGTCTTTTTTTTTAATTTTAAATTGCAGTCTCCAAACCTTTTCAATAAATCTTCTTACCCCAATAATACTTTCGGTGGACCAAGCAACCGATTGATTAAACGGCCCCATAAACATCTCGTAAAGACGCAAAGTGTCCGCACCATATATTTTCACTATATCGTCCGGATTAATAACGTTACCAAGCGATTTTGACATCTTGACTCCTCCTTCACCCAAAATCATGCCATGGGAAGTGCGTTTCATATACGGTTCATTAGTAGGCACAAGTTTTAAATCAAAAAGAAATTTATGCCAAAAGCGAGAATATAAAAGATGCAGAGTCGTATGCTCATTGCCTCCGTTGTACCAATCGACCGGCGTCCAGTATTTTAGATTTTTATGATCCGCAAAAACTTTGTCATTTGTCGGATCAACATAACGAAGATAATACCAACTTGAGCCTGCCCAATTCGGCATCGTATCTGTCTCGCGTTTTGCCTTTCCTCCACACTTCGGACAGGTGGTATTGACCCATTTTGCAATATTCGCGAGAGGCGATTCTCCACTGTCTGTTGGTTGATAATTCTTAACTTTCGGAAGTTCTACGGGCAAATCTTTTTCTGGCACCGACACCATTCCACATTTCTGGCAATGTATTATCGGTATCGGCTCGCCCCAATATCTTTGGCGAGAAAATATCCAATCGCGAAGTTTGAAAGTCGTTTTTTCTTTTCCTTTAACAAATTCTATAATTTCTTTTTTTGCTTTTTCAGAGTCCATTCCATCAAATTTACCAGAATTGACCATATATCCAATACCCGTAAAGATTTCTTCCTGACTATTAAAAAGTTTCCATATTCTTTCCTTTTCCGAAATTGTCAAAAAATCCACAATTTCTTTCGGTTTTTTCCATACTATTATGTGTTGATTATTTTCAACTTTTGATATTTCTTCTTTCTCTCCATCTTCAAACTCATAATAAAGATAACGAAAACGCGCGCGCATATTTACTTTTTTTCTTTGATGATAAAATTCAATATATGAAAAACCGTTTAATTGTTTTATAAATTTTGCATGGGTATAACCTGACTCTTCTTTAATTTCACGTCTCCCAGTAGTAACAATATCCTCTCCCGGCTCTATGCCACCAGATATAAAAGTTCGAACTCCTGAGAAATCTTTCCACTCTTGACACAAATATTCATTTTTCTTCCAATGCTTTACAATACACATCACGGCCTCTCTGTTTCTGAATGGTTCACCCTCGTGAATCATTTGTCCAAGAATTGAACTTCTTGACACGGGAGCCACAACCTGTCGGATCGGTAAATTATATTTTTTGGCAAATTCAAAATCCCTTTTATCGTGCGCAGGCACGGCCATTATTGCTCCGGTGCCATAAGTCGCAAGCACATAACCAGCAATCCAGACTGGAATTTCTTCGCCGGAAGCAGGATTGATGGCTTTTATACTTTTCAATTCCACTCCCGTTTTTTCTTTATTTTCTACGGTACGTTCAAGATCAGACGCCTTTTTATTTACTACGATATACCGTGACGCTTCATCCCAGTTGGAAATTTGAGATTTTAATTTTTCAAGCAACTCATGTTCTGGCGCAAGCACAAGGTAAGTTGCCCCAAAAATCGTATCCACTCGCGTTGTGAAAACTTTGACTACTTCTGTGAAAGTCGGACTTCCGCAAATTATTTTAAAATCTATTTCTGCCCCCTCGCTCCTTCCAATCCAATTCCTCTGTCCTAATTTAATCTGGGGCAGATAATTCACATCATCTAAATCTTTATAAAGCCGGTCGGCATATTTCGTAATCGCGAGCATCCATTGCTCTTTTTCTTTTTTCTCCACCGAAGTCCCACAACGCTCACAGCAACCATTGACAACTTCTTCGTTGGCAAGGCCAATTTTATCCTTTGAACACCAATTAATCATCATTTTAGCTTTATAAGCTAAGCCTTTTTTAAAAAATTGTAAAAATATCCACTGTGTCCATTTATAATATTCTGGGTCAGTTGTGTTGATTTCTCGCGACCAATCAAAAGAGATACCAAGCGATTTTATTTGTCTCTTAAAAGTATCAGTATTTTCTTTGGTAACCATTCGCGGATCCTGGCCCGTCTTGATCGCATAATTTTCTGTCGGCAAACCAAAAGCATCCCAGCCGATAGGGTATAAAACATTAAAACCCTGAAGCCTTCTTTTCCGGGAAATAATATCCATCCCGATATACGGTCGCGGATGCCCGACATGAAGCCCCTCACCCGAAGGATAAGGGAATTCAATCAAACTGTAATATTTTGGTTTTTGGGAATTATTTTGAGCATGGTAAATTCTTTTTTTCTCCCAAATAGTTTGCCACTTTTTCTCTAGTTTTTTATGGTCATATTCTTTCATATACTTACATAATAAACAAAAAACCGCCTTTATGCAAAGCGGTTTTTGGGTGTATTGCAAAGATCGTTTTTGACATTCATACTCCTAGCTTTGGTCTAGATTGTGGCAGATAATAGGTGTTTGGATTTATGGTCTCCAAAAAGCAATAATACCCGCCTGGATGTGTCCAAGATATGCCATAAGGATATGTTCGCGCATTTTTGTCATCTGAAGCTTTGTTAAAATCAGCGCAAAGATTATATGTTGTATCATCTATTTTTTGATATTTGTACGGTTTTTGTGTTTGAGAATCAATCTTGCTTGCATAATAATTATTATATGATGCTATTTCTTCCATAGTTTTTGGCAATATTCCTTTATTGGAATAATAACTTATAACTTGACCATTAAAATTTTGCAAATCACTTACCTTTTGCTCATCATACTTCATAAGTCTTTGGGTTCGAGGCGAACCGAGAACCGCAAAACCCCACACGATTGAAGCAATAAGAATAAAGCTTGCAAAAAATCTCCAAACTATCCTGGAGCTTTTTGTCAATTTTCCCCTAAGATCAGAAACAAAATAAATAAATATGCTGGAAACAACAATAAACAAGACTAGAACTTTCAAAAGGAAACCGGCAGTCAATTCTTGTCCATCAATAAAATAATAAACGACGGTTATCAAATCTCCCGCTATTACACAACCAGAAATAAACAAGGTGACGTAGGTAAGTCCCCGATGAGTGACATTATTTTGCCTTTCCGGTTCGACTCTATATTCTCTTTCCAGAAACCACATCAGAAGAATAAAAATCGGGAAAAATACAACCAAAGTGGCTACCGGCCAGCTGATAGATGAACTTCCAAAATAATTATAACCGTTTGTAATTTTGGGATAAGCGTTATCGATAATGGTAAACAGTAAACCGATAAGATTGCCCACTAAGATGAACAAGGCGATAAAAGCTCCTAAATTCAGAAAAAAATCTTTAGCGCTTACTTTTGGCTTCATTTGATTTGGATCCATATTGTTTATATTGTTTATGTTACTATTACGATTAATAAAAAATACGACGACACTAACTACGACAATGATGAATATAGCGATTGGAATAAGCAAATAAAACAACATATCTGGAAAATGATCTAACATAAATAAATTATATACTCCAGACCGCTGTGTTGGCAAGTGGAATAATGCGATTGTTAGACTTTTCCAATACACAAAGTTCGCCTGATTCTATGGAGCCGGAAAAATCTTTCATCATTTCCTCGAGTGCATATCCAAGAGAAAGCGAAGAAGAATCTGTCGCATAAGAAGTTAAAATAACAAAAAGAGGCTTAGCGCTCAAAACTTTTTGGACGGCAGATAAAAGTTTCGGAAGCATTTCTTCTATTTTCCATATTTCCCCTTTGGGCCCCCTGCCAAACTTCGGCGGATCCATCACTATCGCATCATATTTGTTACCCCTTTTTATTTCACGTTCCAGAAATTTAATAGCGTCATCTTCGATCACGCGCATAGGCAAATCTTGAAGTCCAGAAAGTTTTTGATTTTCCTTCGCCCAATTTAGGGTTTGTTTTGAAGCATCTAGATGTGTCACTTCGGCACCCGCGCGCAAAGCGAAAAAACTTGCGACTCCGGTATAGCCGAATAAATTCAGGAATTTTATTTTCGGCACAAGAGAATTTGGCAAAGAATTTTTAAGAAACGTGTGGATCCCCTGCCCTTTTGCCTCCGAGGGCGCAGTTTCAAGAAAATTCTTTGCCAAATTCGCTTTACTAATTTTTTCTTCTATAAAATCCCAGTGACTGGCCTGTTCAGGGAAAAATCCTAAATGCCGAAAAGGTGTGGGTGAAGCAAAAAACTTAATACCTTTATATGACATTTCCCATCGGTCTGAAATTTTAGTTGTAATTTTCCACCCGCTTTGGCGTTGCTTCAGCGAGGCAAGTCCACCTTTACCACCACTTTTTGAACTCCAAAACTTGCCATCCGCTTTATTCCATTCGCTTTCCGGTAAAGTTTTTTGCCAAACAGCATTTTCATACGGACGGACAAAAGTGTAGAGACCGAATCGCTCCAGTTTTTCCCCTGCACCCGTATCAATGAGCTCGTATTCAACCCAGTCTTTCGAAACAAAAATTTTAATTTCGTTTTGCATACATTTTATTTAATCACTAATCAAATTCTTTTTAATCCATTCCACTTTCTTTTTCTTATACTCATTTTTTGGTAAACCATTTAAAGATTTCTTGAATTGTTCATATGCTTTACTCAAAACTGCATCATCCCTTAATTTTCTTAAAGTTTTGCGATGGATTTCTATCATTTTGTGGCCAGTTGAAAGTATTTGTATATCTACGCGTACGCTACTCCTTTTTGCAGACAAATAAGAGATTTCCTTTAGAAAAGGGCCTTGCTTATAACCTTGTTTAGAGAGCACTTGGCTGTCAGCCTGAACATCGTCACTTACAATCATTATATCTATTTCTAATTTTCCTGAAATTGGTACAGCCATAGAGCCGATAGATTCTATAGATGAATTTGGAAGCATCCGAGACAATTCAGCAATGACCTCTTTTTGTAATTCTGATATCTCAATAGATGGCTCTACAATTTTTATTCTTTCGTTCATTATCGAATTATAACATATTTTCGTGTTAATTTCCCATCTGTTTATAAATTACGCATATGCAGAATTTATAAACATTGTAAACACTATACTAGATTAAAATATTTTTTTATTTTTTCATCTCGCAAAACACTATCTACGACTAAAATTTCTACATACTTCCCCACCCCAAAGAAATCAGCAATAAACATTGCTTCATCTTCACAAGGATAAGGATATATCCAGGCAGATTTCTGGAACTGGAAAAAATCCAAATTTTTTAAATGAAATCTGAGTGCTTCTCTCCCTTTGGTAAATCTCACCGGAATATCAAACATTACCAATCTCCATTTGCCATCCCACCTTTTTGGTTTTTTAATTTCTATGAGTTCAATATCAAAAGCTCTTAATCTCGTTTTGCCTTTAGTGGTTATTTTTACTATTATTTTTCCATTTTTGTCAGAGACATATTCTATAAGTTTTTGTTTTCGAAGATGATTGATCGAATTCCTAATCTGTTCTTTGCTAAAATGCTTAGAGCGCTCAAATTGTTTGAAAACCTGCACGGCGTTTCCCATAGCAGCTACTACAAAAACAAGAACTGGAATTGAAGCGACGGCGAGCACGCACAAGACGACTTGGGTAATTTGAGCTTCTTTGGTTCCTGAGTCTAAAAATTCTCTGATTCTTGAAAAATATTCTTTTTTCATCTTGTTGATAATTATAGCATATGCAGAATTTATCAACAGAACCTTATATCAACTCATGTCAAGAAGTGTGAGATTTTAAATCAAAAATTCAATCACATCCCCGTCTTTTACAATATATTCCTTGCCTTCGGTTCGCACTAGTCCTTTGGAACGAGCGACTGCATACGAACCATAATCCAATAAATCTTTCCAATTTATCACTTCCGCTCGAATAAATTTTTCTTTAAAATCATTATGAATGGCGCGACCGGCAACCGGCGCAGTGGAATCACGACGAGTTGTCCAGGCTCTTGATTCATCTTCACCCGTAGTAAAAAAAGTGATTAGATTCAACAAATCATAACTCGCCTTAATAAGATTATCTAAACCAGCGCCAAAAATAGGATCAACTTCAATGTGCGGACCGGGCAATTTTAAAAAAAAATCTGCAAAATCTATTTTTACATTTTCCGCTACGGCTGAAGTGTTTAAAACATAAAGCGTCGGTTTTTTTATATTCGCTAATTCAAGCTCCATATTTATCACCTCTATGTCAAAAAGCGGGTCGATCTTTTCGTGCACGTGAATCATATTGGGGTCTTCAAAAATTCGCACAACTTCAATGATCGCATCCACTTCGCGAATATAAGAGAGAAATTTATTGCCCAGCCCAGCACCCTTGGACGCGCCTTTTACCAATCCTGCGATATCTACAAACTCCACCACGGCCGGTATGGTTTTCTTTGACTTGGACATAACCGAGAGCTTATCCAGTCTGACATCCGGCACGGACACGATACCGACTGATGGATCAATAGTGCAAAATGGATAATTCTCCGCCGGCACGCTTTTCTTTGTAAGCGCGTTAAACAATGTTGATTTGCCAACATTAGGCAACCCTACGATGCCGATTTGTAGAACACTGTATGACATTTGGATTTATAGGGATATAACCATATACTAATAATTTATCTTGATTTCCGACTACCTTATCAATAATCCTAGTAACTATGTCTCTTTTTTTCTGAAATTTCAAGTTTCGTAAATGTTCCATTGCCGACTTTGCAAAATCTTCAACCTCGTATGGATGCGGAGCAGTAAGTTTTATTTCTTCCTGTTCCTGTTTGATCACCATGATTTGATACTCCAGTGAATTTACTTTTTCTCTTAGAGGTATTGTATAGTCCTTCAACTTCTCAAGTGTGAATACGCCATCCGCATACGCTTTGTTGTATCGGTCTTCCTTATCCTTGAGAGTATCTATTTCTTTTTTCATAGTTTCTATATTAGAAAATGAAACTTGTTTTCTACCTTGCTTGCTATCCAACCAACGATTAACTTGTTTGAACATTAAATCTGGAGAGGACATCAGCTTTACGATTTTCTGCCAAACTAACTTATCAGCAATCACTGAATTGAATCCTTTTTCAAAGCAAGTCTTCGGTAAAGGAAAATTGTTTATTCTGTTATTACAGCGATAATAAAGATTTTTCCCTCCCAATGGACTACAACCACATCTTCTTTTCCCACAAGTACACCATATTTTCCCAGCAAGAAGATAGTTATTCTTTTTTCTCCTGTCTGCTAATGCAAAATTAGATTCTAGTTTGGCTCTAGCTCTCTTGTATGTATCTAATTCAATAATGGCTGGTACGGGTATTGTTATCCATTCTGCTTCTGGTCTAAATTTACGACTACTCTTTTTATTCTTTCTGTATTTTTCTTCTTTATGAGGCTTTTCTGGCACAATAGAATAATGTTTGCCGTAGTGTGCTTCTCCTATGAATGCTTTGTTATCTAGTAGGGAGCTGAGAGTGCTTGTACTCCAAACACCTTTCTTGCTTTTGCGTGGTTTGATTCCCAATACTTTCAATCTCCTTATTACGCCTCGTATAGTTTCCCCTTCATTAGCAACCCAGTCAAATATCATTCGCATTACTCTCGCTTCATCTTCAACGATTTCATAATATCCGTGCAAAATACCATTTTCCTTATTTTTAAGAATATATTTATACCCGTATGGAGCATTAGCAATTACATGCCCTTCTTTTACAGTTCTTAATTTTCCAAGTCGGAAGCGTTCAGCGATTTTTGCCCGTTCATATTCCGCAAACAAACCCCTTACACCATGAAGAATCTTATCCTCAGAGTTTTTAGGAGACGAAACTGTAATAAATATCACTTCAACCCCAGCTTCTCGCAATTCATCCATCACTAACTCTTGATACGAGTATCGTCTTGCCAGCCTATCAGGGTCATAAACGATTACGGCTTCCCACATTTTCTTTTTAGCATCTGTTCGCAGTCTATCAAGTGCTGGACGGATCAAAGTATCGCCACTCCAACCTTCATCAATATATTTTTCTACAACTACATAACCATTTTTCTTTACAAGTTCTTCTAATACCATATCCTGATTTTGTATCGTCTGTGCCTCTTCTTGACCAGAAGTTGAAACCCTCTCATAAAAAGATACAAATTTAATTTCTTTTTTGTTTTTTATATCTTCAATCATATATTTTTATGTTTCTCTAAAAACTTATTGAACTCGCTCTTTGGTATTCGCCATAAAGCAGTCCTGCCCTTTCCAAGTTTATAACCCTTTAGCATGCCTCGCTTGAGCCAACGATCAACAGTGCGAGGATGAACCCGTAAATTTTTAGCCACTTCATCATTTGTAAGAAATTCCATAAATACATTATATTCCTAATTATACATAGATGTCAAATTACTATATGGACAACTCTTTGGCAGATTTTTGTGTTTTCAAAACCTCTTCAAAAAGAATATCAAAAGCCACATTTAATTCATTTTCTGTATCCCCTGCTTCCCGTTCAATAAACTCATAAACAACTTCAGGTTCTTTCTTATTCTTTTTTGGCTTGAGTTCCATTTAATTAGATTTATTTTTCAATAATGCACTTTCGATCATCCCCTTATATCGTATTTTTCGGTATTCTAGACCTAAACATTTCCTACATCCGATCTGTTGGTTAAGAGGATGAGCATATAAAACCCCGACTCTTACCTTGCAAATAGGGCATTCAAACCAATACCGAATACCACCGAATCCAGTCCTAGAAGTAGTGAGTTGAACAGCCAGACCCTGTGCTTCAAGTTGAGAAGAAATCAAGGTTTCTTTTATCCCACATCTGGCTTTTCTTAAAAAGAGGTTTACTGATATTTTCTGACACTCCTCAACCAAGAATTTTTTTCCTAAATCATTTGGCTTCATTGTTTTTATTATCTACGTTAACTTGTTGATTTTGGGCAATAAAAGCATTTTCAGTAGTAACTTTAATATTTAATCGAGGTTGTTTTAACTCCTTAAGAAGAATAACGTCTGCACTAAGTTGCCTGTCAGCAATTTCGACACATTTATAGAGTTCTCTAAAAAGATTTATTTTCTGTTGGTTAAATGAGTATCCACCATCTTCCTTTTCAATGAGTGTATTTAAGAGAGTATCGTTTCTCATTGCTCGCCAATAATGAGCTACTATTCTGTCGGCTAACATTAATTCGAGTGAAGTCTGGCAGTTAAAATCTCTCACAATATTTTTTCTCATTTGAGCTAAACCCGAGTAATATTTTGCGTGAGCCAAGTTTGCCGTCCAAATACCATTTTCAAGACCATACATTATTGCAAGTTCTGAGCTTAATTCTTTTTTCCTTGCTTCTTGTGTTGGCGTTAGTTCTTTAACCTCTTCAAGACTTTTGTGTTCTTCTAATTTTTGTCTTTCGGGAATATAAATATTAGGATTTTTATAATATTTCTTTATTTTTTCAACTTCAGTTTCTTCTGGATTTTTTGTTATTTCTTTGTTGTTTCCCATATTATTAAAAATCTTTTTTATCACTAAATCCAAGCTCTTGGGCGGTATCCGACATAATACTTTCATTACCTGTTGCAACATTCACATCATTCACATGTTCACCTGTAATATCTGCATCAGTGATGCCGTAGCGTTCTTTCCAAAAATCAAGTCGCTCTCTATTTCTTGCAAAATCAAGCACAAAACCTCTCCGTGTTTTATAGGGTTTCAGTTGCATTTTTGCTCGGAGATACCAGCCAATTTTTCTAGGCGTTAGTTTTTCTTCAAAATCAAAAATATCCTGATTGACGCTTTCCGCTATTTCTCCGACTGTAATTTCTTTTTTGTTTGTATCGTATTCAAACTTAAAAATTGCAAAGGTAATATCCGATTCTCTAGAAAGCCCCCTGTCTGCAACAAGCTCCGTGTTGTATTTCTGCACAAAATCTCTTAAGGACTGCTTCATTTCTGGAGATTCAATTATGGTCATCAATGCGATAACAATCTGGTGTAGTCGGGGATGAACGCCCTCAATTAACTTTTCGTCAAAAATAAGTTCCTTTTGGTAGTTTCTAAAACGCCACATTAAAAGTTTATTTCGGAGCATAAGGGCTTCTTCCCAAAACTCATCACTTAATCGTCTAGGAATATCCTCTCGGAGCTTTCCACGCCCCATTTCTTCAACTAAGAAACGACTCTCAAGAGCTTTATCATTAAATGTTTCTCTGGTAGCTACTATCTTGGGAGAAAAAACATCAAATGCTCGCATTTCCATCAAATCTTTTCCTTGCATTCTTAAAACAGACCCGCCTTTTTGATAGCCCATATTCAGTATTTTTATAATGTCCTGTGTCATATCGCTGAAACGTAAATCTGCCTCATCAAGTATCAATGTGCCTCGTATCTCGTCTAGGATGCGGAATATAGGGGCTGTGGTGGTTGCTCCGCCTGTAAAGATAGGACGGTAGCAGATTGAGCCAATAGCGTGGGTAAATCGGCTTTTTCCGCTTCCAAAATCTCCAATAGCTCGCAGGTATGGAATTTCGCTAAAGCGGTCATATACCCAGCTTAAAAGGACATAGTACGAAGCGATCCGCTCAAACATGGGAGATATTTCCAAGTATTTATGGATAAACTTTTGGATTTCCGATATGAGTTCTTCTTCTGTTCCGTATTCAAGCGGTTTAGATGGGAGCAAAACAATACCCTTGCTCACAACATCACTTTTTGCATCGAGCGGATATATTTCTTTTCCGTCTTGTTTTACCTTATCTAAAAATTGGATTTCCCCATTTTTATATATTGCAAACTGTGTTTGATGTTGCTTCTTGTCATATACTGTTTCTGCGATTTTATTATCTAAAACCAATGATGCTTTTCTGTTTTTCTTAACATTTTTATCTTCATTCATATATTTATTTTAATAATTAGTCTGATAAAGTTTGTCTTTTAATTGTTTTGTTGCGTAAATTAACTTGCGTGCATCAACCATCACAATTTCGTCATTTTCTTTTGCATAATCGAACTCATGTATCAACTCTTCTGTTTGTGGATTTTCAACAAAAACAAAAGTCTGGCGTTTTTGATTATCTAGTCGGTCAATATTTGCTAACTCAATACCTTTTACAAAAAGAAACGAAGCGAGATTGAAGTTTGTGGTTTTAAAATATCTTTCTATATTTATCTTCATAATTTTCTTTATATTAATCTAATAATTGTTTTTTTATTTAATACTCGCACATAAAAGACTTTGAATATAGACTGACTCTAGTTATGCTGAACACAAAAAAAGCCTTGTTTTGCAAGGCTAAATTTTATATTACTTGACCTAGTTAGGCATAACTATATATTCTGTATTTTGATTATAAATTTCTCTGAATTTAATCTATAACCACCACCCTTACCGAGAATAAATTCCGAACATTCTAATTTACCTATAAATATTTTATTAATTTTACCTATCTCTTTAGAAATAATACTGAGTTCTTTGCCTTTCTCGCCTAATTTTTTTGCAGGGATTGGCGTGTTTGATTTAATTACTCGCATAATAATATCAAATCTTTTTGGAGTTATTTTTCCACTCTTCCTTACTTTATATTTAAGATTCGTACCTTTTATAAAAAATGTAGTTTTTTGTATATCAACATAAATCGTAGTTCTCCCACTATCTAAAGATTTTAGATACTTTATTTTACCTTTTAATAACTTTATAAATTCCTCAACTTCAGGTATGCTTTTTGTTCTACCCATTAACCAATTTACGTTCTCAAGGAAATATTTTCTTGCCTCTCTGTCTGTTTTTGGAAATATATCATGCTTAGAGAAATCTGATTCATAATTTTTAACATTGTGTTTTATTAAAAAACCAATAACACTGTCATTCCAATTCATATACTCATTTTCTTTAACAAAATAGGGATGAGTTTTATAGTTCTCAACGTAATTAAGAATATCTATTCCTTTCTTTACCAATGCCTCTTTAGTGACTTCAAATTCATTCATTTATATTTTCATCCTTATTTTTCATATTAATTTAGTGGACTTCGTGAATGTTGTGAACATTACACTAGTGTATTTTACCATTTTATTGTATGCTTATAAAGTCAATTTAATAGAGACCTAACCCTTGAATTTTAAAGTTTAAGGCATGGTCAAAATCCGTTCGGGAGTATAAAACCCATCATTGGGGTTACCTGAACGGTCATATAGGGAAACTTATATGGATAGCGAAAGCTATCACCTAGTGGTGGGCTTTTTGCTATCAATTATTAGATTAAAATGAAAATAAATATGAAAAAAATATTACTATCTGTTTTTGCTTTAAGTATTCTTTTACCAACATTAGCATTTGCTTCTTTTGATACTAGTTTGAAATATGGTTCTCGTGGAGATGCAGTTTTAGAACTTCAAGACCTATTAGTGGCTCAAGGTTTTTTAAAAGGTAAAGTAGATGGTAGATATGGTCTAGTTACAGTAAATGCAGTCAAGGCTTTTCAAACAGCAAATGGCTTGTCTTCCGATGGATACTTTGGCAAAGCAAGCCGAGCTAAAGTATCTTTAATACTTGCCGATCAATTACAATCTTCAGATACTGCAGAACAGACAGATACGGGAACAGTTGCCACCACCTCAATAGTGTCTGGTTGTACTTCAACTTCAGCTTACAGTCCAACAACGGGTCAGCCATGCAATAGCACAACTCAACCAACGACTCCCAATCTTCCAGCGGGTTGTACTTCAACATTTGGATATAGCATAACAACTGGGCAAGCATGTAATGGCATAGCTTCTACTGTTCAGCAACTACAACAAACAGTTCAACAACAAGCTCAGACTATTCAGCAAATTCAGCAGAATACTCAACAACTTGTTCAAAATACTACACCAATTCCCCCTGCTCCAGTTGTTCACGATTTACCAAAAGTTTTAGGATATGAATGGAGATATAAAGAAGACGGAACACAACGCTTTGATAGAAATGGAGACACCCGTAATTCACCAGACAATTCTTGTGGTTCAAACTCTATTACAATAAAGACAGATGTTTCCACAACAGCTACTCTTCAATTACTTGAAAGAATTATGCCTGAAAATCTTATTGGCGGGGGTGATGGTTGGACAGCCATTCTAAATCAACCATCAAACCTAGCTAAAGTTAAAAGTATTAACAATTCAAACCTAAGTCAATTCCATTATTTCTGCTATGCAGATTTAGGTTTAGAAGTTGGGAAAGACTATGTTTTTTCTTTTTTTGTTACCGATACTTACAATCAAGCCGTTCAGCAATACATGAATACTGGTAAACAATTTAATTCTCAAATTTATATAAATTTATAAAGTAAAAAAAATAAGGTGGTATCAAAAAGTATTTAATTGGCTATTTAAATAAATAATATGTTAATTTAGTGTTTGACTTTTATCTTGTAATTTTATACAATTCATATGTTGGAGTAAGTAGGTGAACATATGCGTTTATGGATTAAAAGCAAATAACTTTAGAAAACAAAACTCCCGTTTTGAATCGGGGTATCAGGATAAAACCTTATACTCCAACAAGTTGAGGCACATTCCGTAAAAACGACTGTTCCTTGATACTCCGATTCAGTATAGGAGTTTTTTATTTTATCTGGTTTAAAAACTTTGATAAGCTAATCAGAAGCGATAGTCTAAAAAACTCCCAAAAAGCGATGTCAAAATTCGCTCGGTGTTATCCAGCTAATGGACTAATGTGGTGCCAGTTCCCTAATGGAAAGTATGCACGACCTTGGAAGTTATCTGATGAAAAAGAAAAATCGCCTAAGGAAGAAATTTCCCTAAGCGATAATTCTAAAGAAGAGGAAACGACCAGTTAAATCTTCTTAAGCAAAGCTCTCTTATGAGGGCTTTTGCTTTTTATATTATAGTCCTAAATATGACTACATATTACAAAAAACTGTGGAAAATGCAAATTTAATCTTTTACGGTCGTAAAAACCCATTGCTCCCCTTTCTTGAACCCATAATCAACCCCACGTTTCAATGGTGAAGGCATTTTAACTTCAAAATAGAACGGGATTAACTTGGTATTCCCTTGCGTTTGAAAAAGTGTGTTTGTGTCCAAGCATTGCCAATTTTTAACATAGTTTGAATATAGCAAAAAAAACATCAAAAGCAAATAAACCACCCTTCCACTTACCTTGTTAAAGCTTAAGGCAAAAGCAGGTTCATCTTCTTCTTCGTCTTAGCGCCAATGAGACCGTCCGGGA
>ERZ1292629.765-Hain-H43-01um-R1-765-length-35096-cov-8_pt2 | contig 29883 bp, 39 predicted proteins | sample MGYA00564399_ERZ1292629 | MGnify/ENA primary metagenome ERZ1292629 (study PRJEB36523, sample SAMEA6512636) | groundwater metagenome | collected 2019-01-08 | study: AquaDiva: Metagenomics assemblies of 32 groundwater samples
TGATTATTCGCCCCTACAATGATTATTCGCCCCTACAATGATTATTCGCCCCTACTCCTTTGAGGCCCTTCTAGTCTTCCCCAAGGCCTCGGGCTCCTCAGGCTTCTTCCAGGTCAATCTTTAGCGCCTCTATCGCCTTAGCCATCCTATTGTGATGATGGCACTCGAGAAGATGCTTCATGGCCTCCTCGAGGGTAAGGATCGAATAGGAGTCGTCCTCGCCCTGCCAGTTGGTCCACTGCTCCCAGACGAGAGTACCTTTTGGGGTCCGAAAGAGGGTTCTCCGGCCATCTTCATACAGAGTTTCTGCTTTTGAAAGGTCTATTCTCTTGTTCGCCACGACTATTGTTCCTTTGCGCATTGCTTTTACCTCCTCTATTTATGCGAAAAGACCCCCGCTTGAAAGCGGGGGAGTAGTCACATCTCTGTTGCTTTTTTCTCGGCCAGCGATGGGGCCGCCATCCGGGCGGCCATGATGTGAGAACATTGATAAAATGTTTCTGAAAGCGACCGGTATCCGTACCCGTCGCACTGGCAGACCCAGCCGCCCCCCGGCCCGATCCCTACCAGGTAGGCCTTCCCCTCGATGGTTGCTGATGGGACTACGAAGGTGTCTGCAATTTCTCCCAGAACGATGTGGGGGACCAGGGCCTCAGCCCTGGCAAGCTTCTCGGCGGAGGGCAGGTCATCAACCGGCGCAGGTGTGGTGAACTGGGGGGGGGCTTCGGGGGGGGGCAGCCCTCGAAAAAACTCGAGTACTTGTGTCCATTTCTCTATCACCTGCGTAGCCTCGATCTCGGGCAAGTCTTGGAGGTGGAAGCTGCCGTCCCGCCGGGGATCCAGGATTCCCTGGTTGGCCAGAAACTGAAGAAACTCAGAACTGTTGATCCCCTCGGCCCGCACAAGGGCGACAATCTGTCGGTGGGCTGCGGAAATCTTTCCATTGTTTGTTTTTGCCTGCGGCGTAAGAATCTCCCCTGTCCCGGGATCGACGACTTCTCCGGCGATCTCCACTGGGCATTCTCCGGTAGGCTCCGGGCCGGACTCAACCGGAGCCGGAATGGTGTAGGCGGGGATAGAAAGCTGGCCTGCCCGGAGCTGCAGGACCCGCTCCAATGACCCCTCGAAGATGAGCTTGAGGAGGTAATGGGTGGACTTGGTGACCTTCCCCGTTCGAAGGTCAGGGTGTTGGATCTCCTGCGCAACTCGTCGGAGCTTAAGCTCGACCATGGAAATCCTGCCTAGAAGCCCTTGGAGAAACTCCAGCGCGGAATTGATCTCTATGAGGTTCCCCTGGGAACCCGTGTCAATCTGGTACACCCCTCCGCAGCTTACGCGGGGAAGCATGACCATCAGGCAACCCTTAGGGCCGCATTTGCCCGACTCCAGCAGCGGGCAGGGACAGGGGATCTCCACTAAATCATTGGGTTGCTGCCCGGATTGCTCCATCAAAAGTTGATAGGCGGGATCGCTAACATCAGCCAGTCGTCGCAAGGCAGACTCTCCGTCTCCCTTGCATTTCAGCCCCTGGTCACTCCCGTAAGCCTTGTAGGCTTGGGGAAAAATTACGGCGGGATCGTCCACGGGGAACATTATATCTATTTCCGTGGGCTGGTCCCCATAGACTGCCCTGGCTTCGGGGGGAAGTACGAAGTAGGGAACCTCTTTTGGGTAACTGCATCTGAAGCAGAAAGAATCCTGCGGGTGCAAGCAATCCTTGGTTCTTCCCTTCTCCGTCGCCACCCGAATGCCAAGCCGGATTTTTCCCAGTCGGGGCAAACGGCGGACCTCCGAGAGGCCCTTGATGCTGGTCATAGATCTCATTTCTCTCTTCTCCTGCCCCTCGAGGGGCTCGAAAGGATGCCATTATCTTCCAATGGCCCGAATCAGCCGGGCCTCAAAATGAGCTTTATCTGCGGTCTGATTTCGGGAAGCCCGCAGCGTTCTCGATACCTCTAGCCGGGCCATGACCCGGTGATGGTTGCGAAGCCACTGCTGGACCGAAAGTTTTACCGCCAGCAAGTGCCGTGCGGGTGTGCCGCGTTTGTCCCGCTCTGGCCGACAGCACTCAGGGCAGAGGGGTTCAGGTTCTAGGTAGGCCCACATCTCCCGCCCGCACCTAGAACATTTTTGGATCCCGTTCATCTTTTGTCCCTCCTGCCCGTATCAAAAGCAAGTTGCTCTCGCCCAGCTTCCCTTAGCACAGCCATGAGGCTGGGGATCTCCTCCTGCAGGCAGTCCCGACACACTAGCCCGCTCGTTGCGGCCAAAATCGAAACCATCTCAGAGGTGGGGAGGAGCTGGCCGCACTCCATACATGGATCCAAGGGCTCGTCGGCAGGTGCGCGCAGGCAGGGACATACCCGGCCCGCTGGGACTGACCGACCGCATCTCGGGCACCATGGTCGGGGGTCTACCCCCGTCGCCAGGAACTCGCGGCAGTCGGGGCAGGTATCCCCCGCCGTGCTTTTCCACCCACAATGACGGCATTGCAGCCAGTGGGCGGTTTCCTTCTTCTTTCCTCCTGTATTCAGGGAGAAACCCCGATGTTCGAGCTCCTCTTTTGGGATCCATCGGTGGTCCAGGCAATTTCCAAACCAGAGCCCCTTTTTCGGGAGGGGAATTGCGTAGCCTGGCCAGCAGTCTTGGAGGGATACTGCCCTCCTCAGTTCCTGGCCGTGGGGGTTTGTGGCGATGAGTTTGGCCTCTTTCTTTTCCATTTTCTCGCTTCCTTCCTTGCCCCCCAGGGGGCTCTTAGTGTTGGCCTGCCTCATTCAGCGTAGGGGCGAATAATCATTGTAGGGGCGAATAATCATTCGCCCCTACTCCTTGTGCAGCCTTTCCCGCATGGCGGGCGTCAAGAGGACGTAGATCGTTCTCCCGGCATTGTTCAGGTTGGCCAAGGTGGGCCTCAGCGGTGTGATGAGTCCGGCCTCGGCCAGGGCTGCCAGGGAAAACACGTTGCCTGCCATGGCGGACTCGACGTGGCCATAGAGGCGCGCTAGATCCGCGCAATCTTCGCAGGGACCGAGGAACATCTCGTCCCCGAATAATTCTGTGGCAGGTCCCAATTCTGTTTGGTGGCCGCATTGTCTTTCTTTCATCTCTCTTCCCTCCTGCCCCCGTGGGGGCATGTGAGTTGTTTCTCTCCTCGTCACCGGCTGTCTGTTTAGTCGGAGGAGGAGCATCCGCAAGGGAATACCCAAGTTGAGCTTTGCTGGAGGATTCGAGGTAGGGTCTCACCTACCAACTCTGGGCTGCGGTCCAGCCACCGCTGGCGCCGCTGCTGGAGGACTTCCTCGGGAGTCCTGCCCCTCAAGTGATACTCCAGCTTTTGAACGTCTCCGTGAGCAGTAGGCTCACAGATAATGACCGTTGGGCTGAGGTATGCCTCAATCCACGCTCCACAATAAACACATCTTGATCTTGTCATTTCTGTTCCTTTCTAAGTACTCAATGGAGTACAAAGAGGGTCATTCGCTCCCGGATTGACCTATTTCTAAGTATCTCGGGTCCAGGGTGGACAGTCTCACCCGAATGGAAACATTCCTCAAAACCACGACAACTCCAGGTATCAAGGACGTTAGTTTTGAGTATGCTCCTTGCTTTGTTCTGGAATCGATCAATAACCCTGCCACACCTTACTAACAGGCAGTGAGATATATCCTTTAAGAGACGGCTCCAAAAGACATATCTGTGATACCAATCGATCCCCCAGAATAGCACCCTTAGCACCGCTAAGAGAATACCTTGTACTATCATTACCCCGCTCACCTCCTCTCATGATCCCAAATGCTCCACACTTAACTACTTTGGGTATGAAGCTGGTTAACTGTTAATACTCTTTCTCCTGCAACAGAATTTAGAATCAGCTGTTATGCACCTTTTGACTCCCTTGGGGGCCTACCATGTATGGATCCTGGTTTCGACCTTCCCTCTGTCTGGGCAGACCCAGACAGTGATTGCATCCCAGGAGCACTCCTCCCTGGGATCGTCACAAGGGACCATGTAGGTGCGGAGGGCCACCCGCCTTCCGGTCGAACGGGCCTGAGCAAAGAGGGTTTCGATCTCTTCGGCGGTCTTCTTTTCCTGCTCCCGCTTCGTCTCTTCTGTTTGGTTTTTTTCGTTGCGGATCTCTTCTAGGTCCGAGCGGGAGATGGAGCAGACCTGTATCGCCGCGAAGCTCGCCAAGGCTCCCGGTCGGGTGGCACTGGCCCAGCCATGGCAGACTCCCTTCGCCTGATGGGCCGGGGGAATCTCGGTCCCCTCTGCTTCATAGCGATAGATCGGGTCTCCATCGGATCGGCTGATCTCGCTGGCCGTCACCTCGACATGGCCGGCCGGGATGAGGCCCCGGAGGCGAGTTGCCTCCTGTTCCATGGCGAGCAGGAGTGCAGCGTCCTGAGCCTTTCTCTCATCGTAAGCTGCCTGTAGGGCGTCCTGGTCGGCCTGGCACCCTGCTTCCCATGCCTGGACAGCAGGGCCAAGCTCTGGTTTTCCTTCCAGCCGGATACTCAAGACGACTCTCTTTCCTGCTCGAGTCTTCACTTCTCCGCAGACCAGGAGGCCATCCTCCACCCGGAGGGCGATGGTTTTGCCCGTCCATTGGTCGGTGGAGGAAGAATGGATGTATAGAGTGTTTCCCTTCAGCTCAGCCTTCATCTTTCATTTCTCCTCTACTGCCCCCGTGGGGGCATAATGAGTTGTTTGCTGCTTTTGCTCCTATCTATATATATATGCAGGATATATGCCAAATATATAGAGATGGATATTTCAATTGATAATTGCGGATTCGAGTTTTGCAGAGTACACCATTCTTGGCTCTAAACCCAAGATTTACAAGACGTTCTGGGTACTCGGCGGCGATACAAAACGAAACAAAAACTTGAAAAAAGTGTGCAGTATGTTCGGTGACAGTACAAGACGGAATAAGGCTTTTGCAGATGATTATCATTTCGGGAATGAATTTTGGTAATTTTTGCCCTGTTTATCGGAAATCCTTATCAGGCAATGCTTAACGACATTATCATTTCGGGAACGGAAACAGCGGATTTTCCCGAAATGATAATTACAACATGAAATTTCGGAGGAGGGTATGGGGGGATTATCGCTTAATTGCCCTGCAGCATTATATCCATACGTGCAGGACGATCCATCGGCTCTCTGTCCATCTGCTCGTAATTTCTATGCCAGGCAAAAATTTCCTCCTTTAGGTAAAATTTTCCTTGACAAAATATTCCTTTTGGTAAGATTTCTCTTGACAAAATATTCCTTTGGCGTAGCATCTTGTCCGTGCATCTCGTTCCTCCTTTGCTCCTGGTCCAGGGCCTACCAGAGTGGAGAAGTGCAGGCCCTGGACCAGCCATCTATCCCGGAGACGCTCTCATGGCAACAAAAAAAAGGCAACCGCAAGCTCCAACCCCTCCCCCTATGCCAGCTTCCAAAAATGAGCCAAAAAAAATAGGCCTCCCTCCTGGCAAGCCGGGTATAACACCCAAAAAACCGCGCTCTTGGGGTGAATGGGTCCCCATGTTTTTGGCTGACCTGGCAGAAAGGGGCAATGTGCGCGAGGCGTGTAGGGCTGCCCGGATCGATCGCCCCGTAGCCTACAACTGGCGTGATGCTGACGCGACCTTCCGCTTGCAGTGGGAAAATGCAATGGAGCAAGCCTGCGACAAACTGGTCGAGGCCGCTCGCAAACGGGCCATGACCGTCTCTGATACGCTGATGATTTTCCTCCTCAAATCCCACCGGCCCTCGGTTTACCGGGAGACCTATCGCCATGAGCACACGGGCGCAGGGGGAGGGCCACTATCGGCCGAGCTGTTGATCCCTGGGGGAGTAGCGGCGTTTCGCCGCCCCAAGGCCCTCGGCGAGGGAGATGGCGAAACATGAGCCGCTGGGCGGTAGCACCGGAATACAGGTGCGGACGCAAGCCGGGAGGGAAAAATAAACCTAAGCTTCCGGGCATGCCCCCCCCCGCGCATGCCAAATTTCGCCCCCCTATGTACGAATATTTTTTTGAGCCCCAGCCGGGCGCTCCCTACGACCTCGACTACCCCCGGGTGACTGCGTGGCTCAATGGATGCCTGGAGGCCAGGCGGCATGATGAGCTGGCGGCCTGGGTCCGCGAGTTTTCGCAGGAGAGCCTCTTTTTCTTTTGTTACTTCATTTTGGGCCTCCGGGGCCTGAACCACCCATGGCTGGTAGCCCGGGTGCGCGAGGTCCAGGCCGGGCACGACAGCACGCTAGACCTGTGGTTTCGCGAGTCCTGGAAGAGCACATTGCTCTCTTATGCTCTGCCAATCTGGCAGATCGCCCATGGCCCTGAGATCACCATTGGGCTGTTCTCTCATTCCCGGGCGATCGCAAAGGGGTTCCTGCGCCGGATCAAAACGACGCTCGAAACCAACCGGTTGCTCTCCCTCGCCTGGCCCCATGTGTTTTATGGCGATCCCGTCAAACAGAGCCCCAAATGGTCTGAGGATGATGGACTGATCGTCCGCCGGAAGGGCGTCTACGCCGAGGCCACCATCGAGGCCTGGGGCGTGGTCGACTCCCAGCCAACTTCTAAGCATTTTTCCTGCCGCATCTACGACGACGTGGTGGTTCCGGAGAGCGTTGCCACCCTCGAACAGATCGCCAAAACCCGCGAACGGTTCGAGCTCTCGCACAACCTGGGCCGCCGGGGCGGAGAGGTCAGGGTGATCGGCACCCGCTACGACTATGCCGACCTCTACGGCACCCTGATCGACCGGGGCGGCTGGAAGGTCCGCCGCTACCCGGCAACCGACGCCGAGGGCAACCCCATCCTGCACACGCCCGAGGAGCTGGCCGAGAAGCGCCGGCAGATGGGCAGCTACATCTACTCGGCTCAGATGGAGCTCAACCCCCTGGCCCGGGAGGCCCAGGTATTTCGCCGGGGCTGGTTTCCGACAGAGGCCACCGCGCCGCCCACCCTGGTGGACCAGGTCCGATACTGGGACCGGGCGGGCACCGAGGCCAGGAAGGCCAGGCCGGGGGGCTCGTGGACGGCCGGGGTGCGGATGGCGACGGACCGCCAGGGATGTTTCTGGATCTTGGATGTGATACGGTTCCAGGGCTCGCCCGCCGAGGTCGAGGCCCGCATCCAGACGGTAGCGGCTCAGGATGGCCAGCGCGTGCGGATCGGAATCGAGCAGGATCCCGGCGCGGCTGGCAAGGCCGAGGCGGAAGGCCATGCGCGCCGGCTGGCCGGGTACGATGTCAGGCTGAACGCCGTCCACGAGAGCAAGGGGCTCCGGGCGCGTCCGTTCGCCGCCCAGGCGGAAACGGGAAACGTGAGGCTCCTGCGTGGGGCCTGGAACGATGCCTATCTCCAGGAGCTGGAGCGGTTTGACGGCTCTGAGGGCTGCATGGCTGACCAGGTGGACGCCAGCTCCGGGGCATTTCTGTTGCTCTCCCGGCCTGTGGGCGTGGGGGTGTTCAAGTGGTGAAAGGGACAAGATGGCTCCTTTTGACGAGCGCGACATGGTCCGGCTCCTGGGTGAAATAGAGGGCCGCCTAGTCGGCCTGGCCGATCGGGACAGGCGAATCGAAGAGATGCTGATCCGGTGGGAGAACCAGCATGAGAGCTGCCGTACTGGCATGGACGCTCGCCTCAGAGTGTGCGAGCAGACGCGGGCACAGGCCATTGCCGTGGGGGGGATCGTGGGAATGCTGGCGGGGATGAGCTCATGGTTGAGGGAGCTATGGCGGGGGTAAAACATGAAAGCAAGTGGATCATGGTGCGCTGCCCGGTATGCGGAAAAGAATTTTCGAGATATCGCCTGTCCCAGAACAAAAAATTCTGCAGCGAGATCTGCTATCGGGCGGATAATCGCAAAAACAGCCGCAGGTGGGTGTTGGGGAGGAGCCCCCTGTGATTTGGACCCGCACTTGCCCGATTTGTGGGGCCATTCTCCGAAAGATTGACCCTGCGGCTGCATGGCGCTGTCGCTGCGGGTGGGCGAGCGATTCCCGACAGGAAAAGTGAGTGAAAAACCGGCCGGATAGCCCTATAGGCCGGGGGAATGTTAATGTCATTCCAAAAACAGCTTCAAACCAACAATGCAGAGGCCGTCAGGCAGTTTCTGGCAGAGCTACCCCAGCAGAGCGCCAACGAAGGACTGCACCAGGCGGGGGAGGCCTTCGGGTTCCCCACGGTGGAGGCCGAAGGCGTTCGCTATATGTTGGGTCGGGACCTGGCACAGTATATCTATGGCTATAAGAACGTTGCAAGCTTACACCATCTTCTCAAGCAATACGGCAGAGAGCTTCTTTCTTTGAGAGGTTCTGATATCTCGTATCAGAACCTTATTCGACAAGCCTTTTCTCTGAGTCCCAGCGATGGTCGCTCCACCCTGGCCACCTGGGGAGACCTGGTAACCTTTCTCCAACTTATGAAAAAGCAGCAGCCCCCATCCTGGCGCAACCGCATTATCTCCAGATGACGGAGGGAAAAAAAGATGTCACAAGATACTCAGTTAGAGATCAGGCAAATTCGGGACCAGATCATCTGGTTGGAAGGACACCCACCAGTTATGCTGGCCAGGGACCTGGCAGAGATCTACCAGGTTACACCTAAGCAAATAGCCGAGGCAGTCAGAAGAAATCCCGATCGGTTCCCAGAAGATTTTGTTCTCCGATTGACCATCGAAGAATGGGAAAAGTGCTCCCCTCATTTTGAGGGGAGCGTGTCAATCAAGGCTTTCGGGGAACACAATGCCCCCCTGGCTTTTACCCGTAATGGAGCCAACATGCTTTCAGCCTGCCTGAAGAGTAAGGTTGCGGCTGATCGGGCAATCCAGATCATGCGGGCCTTCTCGGCAATAGAGGAGAGGGTTCAGCAGGTCCCCGCAAGTGGGGATCTCCTTCTCGATTCCATTCGGGCTATGGCCCAACTTCGAGAGCAGCAAGTTGAAACCCAAAAATCCCTGGCAGCCCAGTCCCAAACCCTAAACACCCACGACCAGGCTCTAGCCGATCAAGGGAAGAAAATCAAGGCCCTGGCTACTTCACACGACGAAGAGCTTCGCATTACTCCAGAGCAGCGCCAGACGATCAATCGGGTGATTGATCGTCTGGCCAATGCCCGATCGGCTGCTAGAAAAATCTCCATTGGAGAAGCCTACGCTGGAGTTCGCAATGGACTTCGACAGCGGCTGGGCTATGATAGCATTTCTGGAATTAGCCGGGCGCAGTACCCGATGGCCCTTGATCTTCTTCAAGTACAGCTTGCACGCGAAGAAGCCGCCGCTGGCCAGGCCCGCCTCAAACTGGTAAAAACCAAAGTCCTCAAGTCCAAGGAGCCCTGGTCAGATCTATGAATAGCCGACAATGTTTTATTTTGTTTTGGGTTCTCCTGATTTTACTGTGTGTTTTGGCGGTGGTCCGATGAGTCCTAACAACACTTCATCTCTCCTCAATGCCCGTGGGCTTCCCCTGCCCACCCGCGGTGAGAGCCTCACCGTTGCCCAGGCTACAAGGCTCCTGGAGGTCCTGGGGGCCATCGCCTCACGCAGCTCCATCGCGGCCCGGCTGGGGAAAAGCTTCGGGGGTGACCGGGATCTCTACGATGCGTTGGGCTACGAAAAGATCCTCCGCTACGAGCACTACTATGCCCGGTACGACCGGCAGGACATAGCTAAGGCCGTCATCGACCGACCTGTGGCTGATAGCTGGCGGCTGGACCCGGTGGTCCACGATGGGGACGGAGAGAGCGAGTTTAGCCGGGGATGGGCCCGGATGGTCAAGGGGCACAATATTTACCACTATCTACAGCGGCTGGACCGGATCGCCACCCTGGGTAGGTACGGTGTCCTGGTGATGGGTTTGGACGACCTGGGTCCCAACCAACCCATGAGCCTGGAGGCGAAGCAAGCAAAAAACCTACTCTATCTCATGCCGCTGACGGAGCTCTCGGCGACCATCGACCAGTGGGACCGGAGGGTGAGTAGCCCACGCTTTGCCAGGCCGGAGATCTACAGCGTGACCACCTCGATCGACAGCGAGAGTGGCACCGTGGGGATCGTCGTTCCGGCGACCCAGAGCGACGCGGTGGCCTGGCAATTGAATCAGCGGGTGCATTGGAGTCGGGTGCTGCACGTGGTCGAGGACCCCCTGGATAGCGACGTGTTTGGGACCCCGGGACTCAGGGCCATCTACAACCGGCTGGAGGACCTGGAGAAGATTGTTGGCGGCGCAGGCGAGATGTTTTGGCGAGGGGCCAGAAAAGAGATGGCCCTGATAGCCGATAAAGATGCCAACCTGGGGGGCCAGGCTCTGGCAGATGTGAAGACAGAGGTCGAGGCGTTCGTCCACGAAGCCCAGACGTTTTTGCGGCTCCAGGGGATGGACGTAAAGACCATCGCGCCGGCCGTGGCGGATCCTGCGAGTCATGTGGACGTGGCCATATCCCTGATTTGCGCTGCCCGTGGGATCCCCAAAAGGATCCTGATCGGGAGTGAGCGTGGGGAGCTCGCCTCTACCCAAGACGAGGCGGCCTGGACCAGGGCCTGTGACGTGAGGCGGCACAAGCACAATGAGCCCATGGTGTTAAGGCCATTTGCGGATCGCCAGATCTCCCTTGGGATCTTGCCGGGTCCGGCGAATGGAGAATACGAGGTCAAATGGCCCGACCTGGATGCGCCCTCCGAGAGCGACCGGGCTAAGACAGCGCAGATGCTTTCGGCTGCGCTGGATAGTTATGCCAAGGCGGCAAGAAATGGCCTAGTGCTACCGCTGGAGGTGTATCTGCGGGAGGTCCTCGCGTGGGATCAAAAGCGGATGGAAGCGGCAGAGGGCGTGGCTGGAAAGAAGTTCTCGCAGTTGGAGGAAGAGGCGAGGGCGGGGGCGGAAGCGCGGCGGCAGGAGATGGCGAAGAGATTGGCGGGCAAGAATGGCAAGGAGCCTGAGCCCGTGAGTGTCGGTGAGAAGGAAACGGCCGGATAGCTCTGCAGGCTGGGGGGTACCCTTACTGCCCCCCACCGGCCACAACCTGTAGGGGAGGAGAGAACGTGGAAGAGAAGAGTCAGTTAGCAGTGCAGCAAATTAGAGATCAGATCATCCGGCTTGAGGGAAGGCCTGCTATGATGTTGGCCGGGGCATTTAATGGCCCCCTGGCCTTTACCCGTGAGGGGGCCAACCAGCTTTCGGGATGCCTGAAGAGCAAGATCGCCGAAGAGCGTTCTGTCCAGATTATGCGGGCTTTCGAGAGCGATAATTAAAAAGACGGGGAGATGGCGATGCCTCTCATCAAACCTCGCAAATCGGAGGCTCAAGCCGACTTTGTGAGCCGCTGTATGGGTGACAAAAAGATGTTCTCCGAGTTCCCTCAGCAGAAGCAGCGGGCGGCTGTCTGACACAGTCAATGGCGCTCCCGTGGGGAGAACAACATGGGTATTCAGGCCCTCATGGGCAAGCTTCAGGCGTTAGTACGCTATGAGACCTTTAGCGGGCGTCGGCACCTGGTGTCCCCCGTGGTACTGCTGACCGAAGGCGTGCATGTTGGCATGAGCGGGCGGGCGCTGTTTTATCCCGCCGGCGAGATAGCTCGATTCCCCGGTGCCTGGGATGGTCGCCCCGTCGCAAGCTCGCACCCGATGGCGCAGGACGAAGAGGGGAAGGCAATCGCCGTTAGCGCCAACAGCCCCGAGGGGTTGCAAGAGGAATCGATCGGGGTGCTCTTTGGCACCTGGTACGATGAGGCTGAGAAGAAGCTGAGAAGCGAAATCTGGGTGGATCTGGAACGGGCCAGGAGAAAAGATCCAGGTCTCCTGGCTAGGCTGGAGAGGGGCGAGCCCATAGAAATCTCGACCGGCCTTTTCGGTGACGACGAAGAGGTGGGCGGTGTCTGGAATGGGGAGAGTTACGTCGCGATCCTCCACAACTACCGCCCCGATCATCTGGCTCTGCTGCCATACGGCGTGGGAGCCTGCTCCTGGCAAGATGGCTGCGGCGTGCGGACAAATCAAGGAGGTGAAGACGTGAAGAAAAACACCGACCTCAAATCCCCTAGCAATAATGTCCGAACACAGGCCCGCACGCCCACTTTCGATGGGACATCAAGCGGTTCGTGGGCTGCAGTGAGTAAAGGTTTTGGGGACTACATAGGAGCCTTCGCCAAGGCCCACGACATGGACATGGAGGACATGCCCGCCGGCATGGGGGGCGCAACTCCGGCTATGAAACGCTGGATGGCGGCCCACTCACTTCTGGGAGATCCCGAGGGGAGCACCCTGCGTGAGGTAATGATGTTCCCCGTGGTGAGTCCCGATGGAAAGCTCAATGAAGGGGCACTGCGAGCCGTTCTGGGTGGGCGGGGGAGCCAGGCCGATATCCCTGCTAAAGCGAGAAAAGCGGCACAAAAAAAAGCGAGGGCGCTATTGACGAAGCACTTTGGGATGGAAGAGAACGCTGATGTGGGGAAGGTCCACCGGCTTTTGCAGTCCCTCTCCCGGTTCCTGGGGAAGGGAGAAAAAGAGCTGAGCGAGACTCTGGGCATCGAGGAGAATGAAGAGTTTTCACACGATACAGTTCGGGGCAAGATCCAGGATTTGCTGAACCACGAAGACTCCTACGATCACTGGCACTATGTCCGAGAGGTCTTCGATGCCTATTTCGTCTGTAAAATGATGGGTGCGCATGGTGAGTCCTCCCATCTCTATCAACGCAGCTATACCGTCGATGCCGACGGCAATGTGACCATCGGAGAAGAGGCAGCCGAGGTGCGAGAGAAACGCGAGTATGTCCCGGTGACAACGGCGAACGAGGAGGCCAGGGAGCCGGGAAAAAACTCAAAGGAGGTAAAAGAAGTGGACAAAGAGAAGACCATCACTGCCCTGATCGCCAACCAGGGGAACGGATTTGCCGAGGGCGACAGGCCCTGGCTGCTGACGCTCTCCGATGATCAGATCGGCAAGATGGGCCAGCCGGGAAAGAAACCAGAGATCGCCCCCCAGGCCAACTGCGAAACCTGCGCCAACAAGCCCGCAGCCGCTCCCAAGGCCAACACCGTGGCCGAGTATGTCGCCCAGGCCCCCCCCGAGATCCGTTCCCCGCTTCTGCGGGCCGTGCGGATGGAAGCTGAGCGAAAGAACGCCCTGATCGAAGGCCTATTGGCCAACGAGAAAAACCAATTTTCCAAAGAAATGCTCGCCGCCAAAGATGTGGATGAGCTGGAAGCTCTGACGGCGCTGGCCGGGGCCAGCTATCAGGATGAAGGGCCGGCCTTCAACTTCGCCGGCCAGGGGGGTGGATATCTGACCAACCGTGCGCCAGAATGGGACGTTCCGGTTTTGGATTAAGGTGGTGGAGCAGGCAAGATGCCTGCTGTTTCCCAAGGAGAAAATATGGCAGCACCAACCCATAATACGATCGAGCTTGAAGGGCGTGGGCCGCGCAGCGAGCTGGTGGCCAACGCCGCCATCACCCCCGGGCAGCTCTGCGAGGTCATGAGCACCGGCAAAGTTAGGAAACACGCCACCGCCGGAGGATTCCACGAACGGCTGATAGCCCAAGAAGATTCCCTCCAGGGCAATGGCATCACCGACAATTATGCTGCTGCGGCGAAAGTCCAGCTCGTGAGCGCTGAGCCTGGACAGGCGATGTACATGCTCCTGAAGGATGGCGAAAATGCTACCACAGATGAGTTCCTGGAGAGCGCCGGAGATGGGGACCTGCGGGTCTATATTGCCGGGACCCGGGTGGGGCGGGCTATGGACGCTGTTGACCTATCAGATTCTTCAGGGGCGGATCCGGCCACGCGCCGGATCCGCGTGAGGATTGTCTGAAACCCTGAGATTATTTGAGGCACTGACGCTTCCTCACCGGCTTGAGGCACCGGGCAGAGGGAGAAGAGAGAGTCTGGAAATGCCGAACAACGCCCTCGCAGTGAACGAGGATTTTTACCTGAATGGCCAGGCTTATGGCCCCCTGGCCCAAATCATGGCCAACAATTTGGACACCGGCAAGTATCGCCCCTACCTGGCCCAGGATAAGCGGACTGGCCGCTGGGGCAAATTCGTTTCTCTCATGGAGCGTACTCCCGATGGGAGCCCGGTTTGGGAGCGAGACCAGAAGGGTGAATTGATCTACCTCGAACAGCACAAGAATGGCTATGCCAGGAAAAAGCCCAAGATCAAGGCCGTTCCCATCACCGGGAATGCTCTGCTGACCTATGACCAGTGGAAAGAGATCGACCGGATCGTCCAGGGGATTTACCACCTGCGGACACCCGGGATTCAGGACCTGCTCTCCCGGGGGCTCAGGTACGATCTCCCTAATGCCCTGGGGACCACCGTGCTGCAGTGGCAGACCGCCAGTGGGCTGGGAAACACCTTCATGGACATGGACGCCGCCACCATGGGGGATTTTGACCGGCTGAACTTTGTGACCAACTACCTCCCGGTGCCGATCATCCACCAACCCTTCAAGCTGAACATCCGGGAGCTCTCGATGAACATCACCCAGGGCCAGCCCCTGGACGCGAGTCATGCCCGGGAGGCGACTATCTCGGTCAGCGAATATGCTGAGAACGTGCTTTTTAACGGGGCCAGTGCCTATACTTTCGGGGGGGGAACGATCCGGGGGTACACCGATCATCCAAACCGGAACATCGTGGCAATGGGGACCAGCTGGGCGACCGACACTGGGGCCAACATCATTACCGACGTGATCAACATGCGGCAGGCCCTGATCAACGATCGGCGCTATGGGCCTTATGGGCTCTATATCAGCACGAATATCGATTCCAACCTGGAGAACGACTACAACGCGACCTACCCGAGCAAGACGATCCGCCAGCGGATCCTGGATATGGGAGGGGTTGACCAGCAGGGGCGGATCGAGTTCGTACATACCGCCGACAAGCTCACCGCCAGTAACGCCGTTCTGGTGGATCTGACCCCCGATACTGTGGAGATGGTGGTGGGCTTCGAGCCCCGGACGATCGAGTGGCAGGAGCAGGGTGGGATGGTCACGATCTACAAGGTGATGGCCATTCTCGTCCCGCGCATCCGGGCAGACCAGGATGGGCGCAGCGGGATAGCGCATTGCAGTTAAAATGTGCAGGGTAGCTCAGAGAAGAGCACCGTTGGGGCGAAAGCCTTGAGGCGGAGGTCGATGGAAAGCTCGACGGAGCAGACCCATCTCCTGCACACCCTAACGGCCGGATGCCTGGAGCAGTATGCCATCGATCGGCATGTTGTTCGAGAACGATTCCCGGAGGGTTCTACGCGCATGAGATTTCGTCGCCTTCAGGGGAAAGCCTACATCATGGTGGGAGGAGAGCTTAGGCGCTTTGGCCCTGGAGACATCTTCGACGGCGCGCGAGAAGAGCTGGGTGCATCCCTTGACCAGTGGGAGCAGCTCGACCCCGACCCTGAGCCACCGCCTCCGCCTCAGCCCTTGCGGGGATTAGTTGCCAGGGTCAGGGGATTTCGGGGCAGAGGGGAATGGGACGTGATCAATCCCGAGACCGGCCGAGCCATCAACGACCGGCCGCTCACCAAGGCCGAAGCAACCGACCTAGCGGGTGAAGCTTTTGGAGAGGCCTGATGCCCATCCGGGGCCGGACTCCTGCTGACCCCTTAACGAAGCCGCCCCTGTGGACAGCCCCCCGAATCTGGGATGGGGGAGAGTGTTTCATCCTGGGTGGTGGCCCGAGTCTGGCATCGGTGGACGTGGGTCAGCTTCGAGGGCGCCGGGTGATCGCCGTGAACCAGGCCTACAAGCTGGGGGATTGGATCGATGTTCTCTTCTTCGGCGACTGACCCTGGTGGGACCGGTACGGGCGGACCGGACTGCGAGATTGGCCCGGTCTCAAGGTGACCTGTTGCGAACAGCATCGGGACAAACCCGGCATCAAGGCCATGAAGCGGATAAATAGCCCCTGGGGGATCGACCCTGACCCAGGACAGCTAAGATGGAACACCAATTCTGGGGCCTGCGCCATCAATCTGGCTGTACACTTCGGAGTGAAGAAAATCGTGCTTCTGGGATTCGATATGCAGCGAGTGGAAGGCAAAAACAATTGGCATCAAGATTACCCCAGGGCCACAACGACAAAGAAGGCAAAAGAGATTTACGATCCTTATCCTCACATGCTGGAGGCCTTTTCGGTGATAGCGCAAGACTTGAGAGCGCTGGGAATAGAGACCCTTAACGTAACGGAAGCGGGCGCGCTCGAGGTGTTCTCCAGAATAAAGCTGGAGGATTTGTTTGCTTAATATCGTCTGCGTTCTAAAGAGCGGCGGGGATTTTGGTCCCGAAGATTATAAAAGGCTACGCAATTCGCTTCTGGAAACCCAGGGACATGGATATTTTTATTGCCTGATAGCAATAACGGACATGAAGCTGGAGCGAGAATATCAGAGCGAGCATGTTCTTCCACTTCAGCATGATCTTCCTGGGTGGTGGTCTAAAATGGAAGCCTTCGGCATCATCGGACCAACGCTTTTCCTCGACCTGGACACGGTGATTGTGGGAGATTTGGAGCCTCTGGCCTATAGCATCTGCCACGAGAGCAATGGCCGCTTCATGATGCTGCGGCGCTGGAAAAAGGAAGGATGGGGCTCTGGCATCATGGGATGGAACGGAGATTGGAGTTGGATGCTGCGAGAGTTCCTGACCGAAGAGAAGCACTTTATGTGCCGAAGGACATGGGAAATGGTGGGGGGGAGAGATAGTTACCGTGGTGATCAGGATTGGATTTCCACAGTGATTGAGAGAAGAAAAAACACAGAAATTGTTGCTGCGCAAGATTTTTGTCCCGGCATCTATAGCTACAAACATCATGTACGGGGAAAAGGGATACCAAAGGATGCCAGGATAATCTACTTTCACGGCCGGCCCCGACCTGCCGAGGTGGTACCCTTAACATGAAAGCCAAAGCTGCGATTCTACATCAATTGAACGCACCTCTCGTTGTTGATGAGATCGAAATCCCCCCCCTGGATATCGGCCAGGTCCTGGTCCAGGTCATGAGTTCGGGGATTTGCGGAGCCCAGCTCTCCGAGATTGCCGGGGCGGCTGGCCCCGATCCACACCTTCCCCACCTTCTGGGACACGAGGGCGCGGGGATCGTGGAGGAGATCGGCCCCGGCGTTACGCAGGTCAAGCCGGGAGATCGCGTCGTGCTGCATTGGCGCGTTGGAAAGGGCATTGAGGCACCCTTTCCCAGATATCAAAGGGGGGATAGAATCATAGGTGGTGGTCGGGTAACGACTTTCAACAATTATGCCGTGATCAGTGAAAATCGCCTGACGGTCTATCGTCCCGACGTTCCCTCCGAGGTTGCCGCGCTCATGGGCTGCGCCGTCACAACCGCCCTGGGGCTCATAAACCGGGAGGCGCAGTTGGAGATAGGGCAATCGATCGCCGTGGCCGGTGTGGGCGGAGTGGGAATGAGCATCGTCTATGCTGCCAATCTGATAGGAGGACATCCCATCGTGGCCATTGATCAGACCCTGGAAAAAGTCTCTCTGGCAAAATGTTGGGGAGCCACCCACAGATTTTTTCATGGAGAGGATTGGATTCAACAGATACGGGATATTTCTCCCCAGGGAGTCGATGTCTTCGTGGATTGTACGGCAAGCCCGGCCATAATCGAACAAGGATTCAATCTGACTCGCCCTGGCGGGAGAATGATCCTAGTGGGGCAGCCTTTCCACCATCACACCTTGGTCCTGGGGGAATTCCGGCAGCACTATCGGGGTAAGACCCTCCTGGATAGCCAGGGGGGACTGACGAACCCCACGGTGGACATCCCGCGCTACCTGGAGATGTACTGCGTGGGAAAGCTTTATCTGGAGGATATGATCACGCATCGGTATCCGCTGGATGAGATCAATGAAGCCCTGGATATGGTGCGACTGGGCCTGGCTGGGAGGGTCATGGTGGAGATGGGATGCTGAAAGATGTCATCAGATGCTTTCTGGAAGAAATAAAGGTCTATGATATTCCTGGTTTGACCAAAACCAGATTTGGCTATCATGGAGATGGAGGTTATATCGTTCTAGGTGAGCTTTGCGAGAAAGTACCCATGCTTTATAGCTTTGGCGTGGGAAAAGATGTAAGCTTTGAGCGGGTCTTTGCCGGTTTGATGGAATGTCCAATTCATTTATATGATCATACAATTGAAATGCCAACAGAAAGCAATCCAAATTTTGTCTTTCATTGTGTGAAGGCCTCCCCAGAATGCTTCAGAGATAATTCAATTGAATTCAATTCCATGTTGAAAATGGATATCGAATGGGATGAATGGGAATTCTTCAGGAATTTGCGCGAGACTGACATGAGGAAGTTCAGTCAAATTATTATGGAATTTCATATTGTTCATGCTGAGCCTAGATCAGGGCTTACATCATATTTTCATGAATTCTATCAACACGCTTTTGATGAGATCAACGAACAGCTTTTTAGTTTTTATGCAAATGTGCTGAAGAAGGTAACAAGTTTTTTTTATTGTTTCCATATCCACGCTAACAATTCGCTTCCCCTGATTTCTGTGGGAGGGAAATCTTTTCCACCACTGATTGAGATGAGCTTTGTTCGCGAGGATCTGGCAGGAGAAGTAAAACCAACAGAGCAGAGCTTCCCAATTATCGGGCTGGATTTCCCGAATAAAGGGGGTCGTCCGGATCTTAATTTAGGAGATATTTTTGAAAAATGATTGTACGGGCGAATAATTATTCGCCCCTAGTACGGGCGAATAATTATTCGCCCCTACATAGAATCTAATTTAAACACAGGATTGGAATAGATACAATGAATAATCGTTCCCGTAAGATCCGTATTGAGACCATCCGGCTCTCCAAGGCCAACGGGGGCTATCATTATGGTGGAGCGTTTTCTTGCGTGGAGATTATCTTGGCGCTGTATGACCATATGTTGAAGGACGAAGATGCCTTTATCCTCAGCAAGGGCCATGCCTGCTGGCCCTGGTACGTCCTGCTACGGGAGCGCGGTCTGAATCCAGAGCTCATGGGTCACCCCTCGCGGGATCCCGTCAACGGAATCCTGGCCACCACAGGGAGCCTGGGTCACGGTTTGCCGACAGGGATAGGGATCGCTATGGCCCGAAAGTTCAAGGCCGATATGGGCCGTGTGTTCGTTCTCCTGGGGGATGGCGAATGCCAAGAGGGGACCACCTGGGAATCGATGCTTATCGCAGCTCATCACAAGCTGGATAACCTCTATGCCATCATCGACTGGAACCGCTGCCAGGGATCGGGGCGGGTGGAGGATATCTTGCGGCTGCCGAACATGGCCCGGATTGCCGATATCATCGGGTGGGATGTTTACCAGTGCGATGGGCACGAAATTGATGAAATCGCCGCGGCGCTGGAGAGAAAAGGGGCAGAGGGAAAGCCCAAGTTGCTCATTGCACACACGGTCAAGGGGAAGGGTGTGAGCTTTATGACTGACGATCCGGCGTGGCATGCCAGGGGGCTGGATGACGAACATGAAGCAATGGCGCTGAAGGAGTTATTTTGATGGTTGCTATTGGGCCAGGGGATCCATAGGCAGATACGAATTGCATAGAATTATTCCAGAGGATGAATGCGAAGCACCTTCGGGAGAACCCTCGTAAAGCTTGCGGAGCATGATCAGCGAATTGTACTCCTGATCGGAGATGTGCTCCAGGACATAGATGAATATATCTCCCGTTTCCCTACGCGCTTCTTTAACCTGGGCCTGACGGAACAGAGCATGATATCAATCGCGGCGGGGATGGCTATGGAAGGGCTGAGGCCCGTTGTGTACTCCATCACGCCATTTCTGTTAGAGCGAGCCTTTGAGCAGGTGAAATTAGACATCGATGAGCAGAACCTGCCTGTGATGCTCGTAGGCTACAGTTCTTATCCTGCAGCAGGTCCAACACATCGCCCCCTGAATGCTGAAGGGTTGGTAGGTCTTTTAAAGAACACATTAGGCTTCTTTCCTCGTAGCCAGGCTGAGACGGAACAATTCATGCTTGAGGCTTATTTGATGCGCAAACCTGCGTTCATCGGCTTGCGAAAAGATGTAGCACCATTAATTTGATGAACAAACAAGATTTGATCGACTTTGAACATCACATGGCCTATCTCTTTGATGAAGGAGAGATTCCCTATTTGGTGCATTTCAGTGGAGGCAACGAAGACCAGCTTATCTGGATCTTCCGCGATATCAAACCTGGGGATTGGATATTCTCAACACACCGGTCGCATTACCACTATCTTCTGGCCGGGGGGTCTCCCCAATCCCTGGAAGAAAAAGTGCTTCACGGAAAGAGCATGTTTGTCTTCGATCGCAAACTCAACTTCTATTCTTCCTCCATCGTTTGCGGCGCGGCGGCCATCGCAGCGGGTGTGGCCTGGGCGCTCAAGAGGAAGGGGAGCAAACAGCGGGTCTGGTGCTTCCTGGGAGATGGGGCCGAGGATGAAGGGCACCTGTGGGAAGCTGCCCGGTACGTAGACGGCTGGGGCCTGCCCTGTAATTACATAATCGAGGACAACAACCGTTCAGTGAGCACTTCCATACAAGAGCGATGGGGGAGATGGTCAAAGACCACCGCAAGCTGTATAAGACGCTACCTTTATGCGCCTATCTGGCCGCATAGCGGCAATGGATCGGGCAAATATATCGAATTTAAAAGGGAGACCAAGATCCAGAAGCCTGCCCTCAAAGTGCGATACGGTTTCTCCAATCAAACACAATCCTGTTCCAAAAGTTACAAAGAGGCCATCAAGGAATCAATGGAGATGCTGGCCAGTGAGATCGGGGCCATCTTCGTGGGATACAACGTGTGCCATGGCGCGGCTTACGGTACGCTCCAGGATATTCCTGAAAAACAACGGCTGGAAACGCCTCTGGCGGAAAATCTCATGGCAGGTCTGGCCATGGGGATGTCTTTAGAAGGTTTCCGTCCCGTCTTGTACTTCGAGCGGCACGACTTCATCTGGAATGCCATGGACGCCTTGGTTAATCAACTTGACAAGACCCCTATCCTTTCTGATGGTCAATTCAAAATGCCCGTGATCGTCAAGGCCGTGGCAGGAAGCATCCGACCATTCTATGCCGGACCGACTCATATTTCGGACCTGACAGAAACTTTTGACTCTTTATTTTCTTTTCCGGTTTGCAAACCCAGGTGGCCTGAAGAGGTCCTGGCGGCCTATAAGACAGCAGCGTTCCAAGATGGACCGTTTCTGATCTCCGAGAGTAAGGAGCTCTATTAAACAATGTCAGTGACCACCTGAAGGAGGCGGCCCCCGCCGCGCGAAACTTGTGGAGACAAAACAATGTTAAGAGAAGACGAAATAGGATGCAAAAATATATCGGCAGATGATGTCATGCGTGAAGATGTTACATGGTCTTATACCAATTTTGATGGTCATTTTGACAAATCAAATGTTTTCCTGCGCTTGAAGTGTAGGGAGTGTGGCGGGATAACATTTGAGGTTTTAAAGACGAGACAAGATGAAACTACATCAAAATGTTTAGGATGTGGCATGTATTATAAGGTGCATCGCGGATGAAAAGCATGAGCAAGACCGTTCTCATTACCGGAGCTAGTAGAGGATTGGGAAGGGCGCTTTTGGATGCTTTTCCTTCAGAATATAGATTTATCTTAAACGCAAGAAACATCGAAATTCCAAATCTTCATAAATATAAAGTTATTATTGGTGATTTGCGAGGTAGGGATACAATTTCCGATTTATCCGAAGAGGCCGCCCGTCAGGATGTAGATATTCTTATTCATTGTGCGGGTGCTTATCAGGATTATCCATCTCTCTGCACTGATTATGATTATATTATTGACGTAAATCTCGTTATGCCGATACATCTAACAACCGCTATCTGGCCTATCTTCGAGCGCAAGCATTCGGGCTTGATTATTTTCATCAACTCCCTGGCAGGTAAGCAAGGTGCTGCCGGGGAAACTGCTTATTGTGCCAGTAAACACGGGTTGGCTGGCTTTGCCCGCTCGCTTCAGTTCGATGCTCAGAGAATCGGTGTGCGTGTGCTCAGCGTATTCCTGGGTGCCATGAAGACCGACATAACGAAATCCCGGATTGATTGGGATAAGCTCATCGATCCCCAGGAGGCCGCAAAGGCTATCGTCAGCCTGTGTGAGGATTACGAAACCATGGGATTCCGAGAGGTGGAGATCGGGAGGGTAATTTACTGATGCGATGCATCTGCGGGAGTGAGCAGTTAGAGGCGGCGCTTTCCCGCCCCGGCTTCCTGATTAACGCTAGAGGAGAGAGCATACCCGCTGAGATCCCTACAGCACAATGTTCCTCCTGCGGGCTCATCCGGCACATGAATCTCCCTTTCGCCACTGAGGAGGAGTACTCTGTCTTCTACCGGGAACACTACCCGCCCGTGGGCAAGGGCTACACAGCCAAGAACTACGAAAGCGACCGCAAGCTTGCCCGCACACGCTGCCAGGAATACGAGGTTCGGAGCGGAGAGCGCATTCTGGACGTTGGCTGTGGGAGCGGCGCCTTCGTGGATGAGTGCCGGGCCCGGGGCGTGGAGGTCTGGGGCTGTGAGATCGCCTTCTACGCCTACCGGCCCAAAGATAGGGGCGACTGGATCTATTTCAGTCGCCTGGAAGAGATCCGCTTCCCCACCGATCACTTCAATCGGGTGACGGCCTTTGACGTGGTAGAGCATATTTTGGACCCCCTTGGCTTCCTGGAGGAGATCTTCCGAGTTGTCCGGCAGGGCGGAGAGGTTATCCTGGAGATCCCCGATTTCTTCGGTGAGGATGGAGAACGACATTGGAAAAAAAATGAGCATCTTTGGTACTGGACCCTTGACCAGTTTGAGAAGCTTCTTCGGCAAGTGGGTTTCAAGATTGAGAGCATCGAGAAACCCACGGAGAGTAAGATTGCCTTCTGTGTCACCTACCCCTCGAAGCCCCGCCCTAAGATTTTGCTTCCCCCCGGTATCGGAGACAGCTATTGGTCGGTCGTAAAGCTGGAGGCCTTCCTCAAGCGGGAGAATCTCCCTCTGCCTGACGTTTACGTCGCCGCCCCGCGAGAGATGGCCGATGAGGGGCACAAACGGGCTTTCCCCTTCCTGGAGATGTTCCCGTTCCTGCACTCCAGCGGGATCACCATTTCCAGCCAGGCCCCAAAGGATCGCAAGATCTGGCTGGAGGCCTACGCCCAGGAAGGGCGGACGATCTTCCGGGATGTCCTGGGGATGGATTACTTTATTGCTTACAACGGCCACCTGCGGGTGGGGAGACAGCTTGAAGAGATTGATCCCGATCTGACCTGCAACTGGATCCCCCCGATGTTCGTCTCTCTGGAACAAGAACGATACCGGAAGGAAGCCATCGAGCTTTATGGGAACTATATCGTTTTTTATTTTGTCTTCCAGGGGACCTACAAGTATTGGACGCAGGAGTTCCCTATCCGGGACGTGATTCGCTTCATACAAAAAATCGTACAAAAGACTGGTTGTACTCCGGTCTTTGCAGGGGCGAAGTGGGATTCAAAGGACACACTCTTGAATCAGGTTAAGGCCGCCGTTCCATATCATGTAGACCTGGTGGGCAAAACCAGCGTAGAGCAGCTCTTCGGCCTCCTGCGAGGCGCCGCAGGCGTGGTGGGATATCCCTCGGGGCTCACGATCATGTCAGCAGTCTTGCGGCAGAAGACTCTGGTGATATGGAACGATTATTACAACCGGGCTTTTGCCTGGTATGCCGTGCCCCCGGAGGTACGCGATTGTTCCTACTTTGCTGTGAATACCAAAGAGATTAAGCCCGACGCCCTGGCAGAGCAGGTAAACAAGATTGTGGGCTCTGAGGGGCTCCCCACCCTTCAATCGCGGGTGGTACCCACCGTTTCCCCACTGAGGGCCCCCCATCACGCCGAGCGGGAGCAAAGAGATGGCCTGTTACAGTCCCTCGCCATCGTCTGCATTTTGGCCGGGAAAAGTCCTTACCAATCCCACCATGTCCGGCGCCTGCGGGATCTGCTGGCTCAGCATACGACATTGCACTACCGGTTCGTATGCTTGTCAGACCAGGAGTTGCCTTCGGGGCTCTGCGAGAAAGTTCCCTTGAACGACTGGCGGTGGTCGGCAAAGCTTGAACTTTTCCAAAAAGGACTGGTCCCAGAGTCACGGATTCTCTATCTAGACCTGGATACCACAATTCTGAGCAATGTGGATGGCTTGTTGGCTCTGGATGGGAGTTTCGTGGCGCTGCGTCCATGGAAGCGTAATGGGGATGTGAGTATGTGTCTCTCCGGCATGATGGCCTGGCGAAATGATGGCTCTTTTTCATTCCTGAAGGAGGAGTTCCGAGAGAGCGAAATTCCCCAGTATCCTCAAGGGGATCGGGAATACATCTCTCGGAAGTTGGCGACTCACGAGATGAAAATAGTCTTTTTCCAGGATCTGATCCACGGGATGTATTCCTGGCGGTATTGTCCTGGGGGACAATATCCGAGGGGCGCCAGGATTATCTGTTGGCATGGCCATCCGATGCCCGAGGAGGAAGCGTGAACGCCGATATGCACTTCGTCCTGAAAGAGATCCTGGCCCGCGCGGGCTCGACCCGAGTTTTGGTCGTCGGAGATCTGATCCTGGATGAATATCTCTGGGGACACATTGAACGCATCTCTCCAGAAGCGCCAGTGCCTATCGTAGAGCTTGATAATAGAAGGCAACGTTTCTCTTTGGGTGGAGCGGCTAACGTGGCGCACAACCTGAAGCATCTTGGCGCGAATGTGTTCCTTGCGGGTATCATCGGAGACGATCCTCGAGGAATGAGCTTTTGTCAAGCCCAGATCCGGGATGGGATCGATGCGATGGGGACTTTGATCGAAAAGGGACGGGTGACAACCTGCAAAACGCGAGTGATCGCACAAGATCGGCAAGTAATTCGGATCGACCAGGAAGTCAAATGTTCTCCCAATTTAAAATCTCAAGAGAGATTATGGTGTTACATCGAGGGCGTTATCCCACAAGTTGCGGGAGTGATCTTATCAGATTATGGAAAGGGAGTGCTAAACGACTCTCTTTTACGTCTTATCTTGGATCAGGCAAAATCATTGGGAATTCCCATACTTGTAGATCCTTATGGGGTAAGTTATGAACGATATAATGGTTCAATAGCTTTAACCCCAAATCTAAAAGAGGCAGAGCTTTTGATAGGAGAGCCGTTGGGGGATTGGACATTAATCCCCGCTGGCGATCTTCTTTTAAAAAATACAGGCTGTAAATATTTTTTAATTACACGTGGGAAAGAGGGCATGTCGCTTTTTCAACAAGACGCCCCGCCCCGCCATATTCGCACGCAGGCCCAAGAGGTTTTCGATGTTTCAGGCGCAGGAGATACCGTGATCAGCGTCTTTGGGCTGGGAATCATTTTAGGATGCGATCCGCTTGCTTGTGCCAAATTGGCTAACCTGGCGGCTGGGATCGTGGTGAGCAAGATAGGAACTACTCCCATAACCACACAAGAATTGGAAGATCGATTCTACGGCAAGGAAAAAATTGAGCTCAATAAGCCCATTATCCGCCCCCCAGAGGTCGAAAAGATCTTATGTTGGGCTTATGCCCAAGGCAAGCAGGTAGTTTTTGCCCAAGGGACCTACGATCCCATCTTTCCCAAAGATGTGGCCTATCTTCAAGATCTTCGCAACAAGGGGGACATGTTGATAGTCTTTCTGGAGCCCGGGCTAAATCCCCTGATTCCCCAGCAAGAGCGTGCCTTCATGCTGTCGGCATTCTCTTGCGTCGATTATGTGGCGATGCTGGAGAGCTGAACCCATGGATCCTCCAATCTTAATTACCGGCGCAGCTCGCAGTGGGACCAGCCTGGTTGCGGGAATCATTCATCTTTGTGGAGCTTGGGGGGGTAAGTTCGTGGCTCCATCCATCAGCAACCCCAAGGGGTTCTTCGAGAACCGGGCCATGAGGGAAGAGATCGTGAAACCCTACCTGCGATTGTGTGGGTTTGACCCCCGGGCACAGATGCCCCTGCCCCGGCCGGAGTTTTTGGTTCCTTGGAAGGATCTTCGCGGGCAAGTGGAGACGATCCTCCAGGGACAGGGCTATCCCGGTGGCCCCTGGTTTTACAAGGACCCCAAGATTATCCACCTTTGGCCCAAGTGGCGCGAGGCCTTCCCCGAGGCGAAATGGGTGCTGGTGCGACGCGGGGATGAAGAGATCATCTCTTCCTGCCTGCGAACGACCTTCATGCGAGCCTATTCAGAGGCGGAGGGATGGGCTACCTGGCTGAATATCCATAAGGAGCGCATGGGAGAGATGTTGGTGGAGCTTGTCCCCAACATAATGGAGGTCTGGCCCAGGATGGCCATCTCAGGCAATTTTGGCCAGATGCAAGCCATGATCGAATGGCTGGGGCTCAAGTGGAATGAGGCGGCTATTCGAGAATTCGTGAGCCCAGAGCTTTGGGGAGGGAGAGAGTGAGAATGTTTTTGGAGGACAAGGATGCCCAGATTTAAGCAGAAACCCTTCAAAGTCGAAACCATCCAACTACAATACCGCACTCTCATCCAGACGCCCGAAGGAGCTATGAGCGCTGAGCCCGGGGATTACCTGGAGACAATCCGGGTGGAAGGGAAGGTACATCAAAGAATCGTTCCTCAATGGGTCTTCAATGCGGGGCGGATGGGATATATAAAGCATAACTCTAAGCAGCCGGAGCAAGCCATTGAAGCCGATAAGGTTTATACAGAGCCCCACGACGGCTATCCACTACTGACGAGGGAGTGCATTCATGGCTAACCGTTGCACAGGAGGCGAGGTCAAAAACGTCATCACAACGGCCAAGACCGCCGCACAGGTTGAATTCTACATCACAGCGGCCAACCTGATCGTCACTGATGCCGTGGGAGGGGAGAGCCTTTCGGATGCTACCCTCAAGGAGATCGAGATCTATCTATCCGCCCATATGGTCTCTATGGATGACCCATCTATTGTCAGAGAAAAGACCGGCGACAGTGAAGCGACTTATCACGGCAAGAGCGATATGGGCCTGGATTTCTCTCCCTACGGGCAGATGGTCAAGCTTTTGGACCCTACCGGTAAGTTGGCCCTCCGGGGCAGAAGGCCAGCCAAGATGGAGGCCCTTTTCTGATCATGTCGTGAACAGGGTGGGACAGCTTCCCATCTAAGCCCGCCCAGAGGGAACAAAGATGGGAATTTCCGAAGATATTTACTGGGAGTGGGTGGGGAGCTGCGCAGCCCCAAGCGTGTCGGTGATGCGGATGCTGCAGGGATGTGTCGAAGAACTGCAGGAGCACATCTTGAAATTGGAAGAGCGAATAGATAGTCTTGAGCATCCCAAGGCCAAAACGCAGAGGGCGCAAGATGATAAACCCTGCAAACTCTGTGGAAATGGTCCCAGAGAACCAGGGCGAGTGGTCTGCCTGCGTTGCTGGCGAATAAAAGAGTATGGTATAATATAGAGAGGAGCCCTTGACCGCAAATACCATGCCAAACACACCGCCCTATCCCACCCAGCCATGTCCCGTATGTGGCGGGCCGACTCAATGGAAGCGGGGTCCCCGGGGATGGTGGCGGGAGTTTTGCTCCAAATGCCACGAAGAGAAGCTCGAAGAGGAGGATTTTGGCAGTGGAGAGCAACCATTTGTGCGATGATATAGAGGTCCACCATAATGACAGTGAGCCACAACAGACGATTCTGGTAGAGCCGGGAGAATCTGTTTCTAATTGTGGCCTTAAAGGACAAAAACCCTTTATCAGTATAATCAAGGACGATAAAGGGGAGATTATTGGGTATATTTATGGTGACAACTCCCTGCACCAGGGAGCTTGCGAATAGTGGCTTCTCGCAGCGTTCTATTTACCAAGAATTTACTTCAAACCGCCGTATACTGGGGAGCGCCTGTAAGCGATGGATATACAGGATATACCTTTGCCGCAGGCGTGGAGATCGCTTGCCGTTGGGAGCAGAAGCAAGAGTTGTTCATCGATCGTGAAGGCCAGGAGAAGCGCTCCCTGGCAGTGGTTTATTTGGGCCAGGATATAGTTCTGGGGGGGCGGCTCTACCTGGGTAACTTGAGCGACCTGGGAGCTTCACCCGATCCTCAGACCGTCTCCGGGGCTTATGAGATCAGGGCATGGGCCAAGATTCCGACTCTTTGCGCAGATCTATTTCAAAGAAAGGCGTGGCTGTGAGTAGGGGCGAATAATTATTCGCCTGTGAGTAGGGGCGAATAATTATTCGCCCCTACTTGCGATCATGTTTAACAGATTATTTAACAGATTATTTAACAAACCGAAAGTTGGTCCTGAAAGGAAAGTTGTCATGCCCCCCCCAGGCCGCCGATACGAGCTCTTAGCCAAAGGCAGCCCATATCTGAATCTCACGGCAATTGATTCCATTGTCCGTGAGATCAACCAGGAGGTGGCCAACATCAAGAACCGCACGCGGGCAGGCGTGGAAGAGGCCGCCAACCTGATCAAGACCCGGGCCCAGGAGCTGACCCCCATTGACACGGGAGCGCTCAAGAAAGGCGCCTACATCAAAATGATCGATACTGAGTCCGGCCCCGCGGCCGAGATCGGCTTTGCGCCCATCGGGAGTAAACCGGCGAAATACGCCGTGTACGTCCATGAGATTATGGAGAACTACCATCCTATCGGCCAGGCCAAATTTCTGGAGATCGCCGTCAAGTGGTCGGCGGGAGATGTGTTGGAGATCATCAGAAGAAGGGCGGCAAAGTGACTGGGTGTAACGGAGCGAAATGTCCCCTTCTCATGGCGGTGCTCTTCTGGTTAAAAAATGGCAGGCGGATCGGAGATGTGAGAAGAGAGGCCCGCGCAAAAGAGCTTCAGTTAGCCTTTGAGATTCCCCCTTGTGGGGACAAAGTAGGGGCGAATAATTATTCGCCCCTACTACCCCCGGATAAATCCGGTACAGGCAACAATTAATTAGCTGGCCAGCTAAAAGGCCCGACGCGGCAACCGCGAGGTTGCCCCCATTCTCCCCAGGGATTTGGGAAAGCGTCGGGCCTTTTGTTTCCGGAGTCTTCGAAGCTTGAACTCCTCAGCAGAGGACCTGAAGGATTACCTGGACGGCATCAGCTCCCTGGCGCTGACCTTCAAGACAAACTTGTTTGTGGCCAGGATGCCCGATACTCCAGACCAGTGCGTGGTGCTCTACGATTCAGGCGGATTTGCCCCCTATTCAAACGATTACCAGCGGCCCACCGTACAGATCCGCACACGGGGAGCGCAGGGAGGATATCAGACCATCTACGACCTGACTAAGGCCATCTGGGACGAGCTGCACGAGCTGGCGAACCAGACGATCAACTTGACACGTTATATCGCTATCTACGCAGTCGATGAGCCTTTCAGCCTGGGGCTTGACGACAATAATCGGCCACTTTTCAGCATGAATTTCAGGATTGACCGAAGTGGTTGAACCAGTTGGGGTCTCTAGCCTGACGAGGCGAAGAGGGAGACGGCCTCGCTCCCCTGAGACCCCGATTTTCACCGAGGCAATTTGCCGGAGGCAGCAGATGAGAAGAAAGGAGAAGCAACTTGACCACTGCTGCTGTATCCGGCGTAGGAACCGTATTTAAACGGGAAACCGTCACCATCGCAGAAATCAACTCCGTCACTGGGCCATCGATGGTACGCCAGACGATCGATGTGACCTCTCTGGATAGCACGGGCGGATATCGGGAATTCATCACGGGATTTAGGGATCCCGGGACAGTAGTTTTGAACATGAACTACAAGAAGCAAAACTACGATGTCATGATGAGCGACTTTGAGGCCGCCGCTACCGTTTCCTACTCCATTGTGCTGCCTGACACGGGAGCCTCGCAGTTGGATTTCGAGGGGCTGGTG
>ERZ1292629.997-Hain-H43-01um-R1-997-length-29876-cov-28_pt1 | contig 29876 bp, 25 predicted proteins | sample MGYA00564399_ERZ1292629 | MGnify/ENA primary metagenome ERZ1292629 (study PRJEB36523, sample SAMEA6512636) | groundwater metagenome | collected 2019-01-08 | study: AquaDiva: Metagenomics assemblies of 32 groundwater samples
CAAGACTGCAGAAAGGTTTTTTCCTCATGTTTCAAAAGAAAGTCCTCCCAGATTTCTTTATTCGTTATCTCTTGACAAAATTGCATAATAGTAGTAATGTTTTGTTAGATATTAGAAGAAGGAGGAAAAAATGAAAAAGGCCGGATTGCTCATTTTAGTAATTATTCTCTTGGTAATTCTGGTCGGCTGTGCTTCATCGAGTGCTCCCGCGCCCAAGCCCACTCCCCAAGAACCTATTAAACCTTATTATACTGAACAACTCACGCCTGAAATTATTCGAGTTGTGGCGGTACAAATAGATGGTATGCGCTATGATATGGGTTATGGCAATGCACTTGCGCTTGCCGTCAAAGAAATAGGCAAAAAATACAATATTGTACAAATCTCGCCAATCAATTACCTCCTACAATATGGCTCAGCTACCAAGGAGTTGTATATCACGGTAAAATAACTGAAAGTGCCCGTTCAAATAGAACGTGGCACTTTTTATTTTATCAATAAATTAATCACTCGGCTCGGAACTCTGCTTTCTAAAAGAACGACATCGCCTTCTTTGCAAAAACTCTTTATCTTCTCCGCGATTTCATCTGCCCTTTCCATGAATAAGGCGTTAGGAGCTCCTTCTTTTATCTCTTTAAATCTGTCTTTAGTGGTAATAATAGCTAAATCGCAAACCTCCCCGATTTTTTTACCGATTCTCTGATGAACCTCTTTTGAGACTCGGCCAAGCTCAATCAAACAAGGCATCACAATTACCTTCTTCCCCTGCCACTTCTTTAAGTCCCCTAAATCAGCGATAACTCCGCTGGGATTGGCCGAATAGGTGGAATCGATAATTGCTATGCCGTTAGTACCTTTTTTCACGCGGTTAGTCTGCGACAATTTAATCTTTTGAATACCTCGCTCGATTGCTTCAGGGTTCATGCCCAAAAACTCAGCCACAGCTACGGCCCCGGCCAAATTTTCTTCATAAGACGAACTAGCCCCTTCACCGTAAAGCTTTTTCCGAATCTGGGTTTTTTGAAAAAGATCTCGGCAATATTGATTATTCCCGTTGAAAAAAGCCGTGCCGTCATTAGGTAAACTTTCAATTAATTCGTACTTAGTCTTAATAATATTTTCTTGAGAGCCAAAAGTCGCCATGTGCTGTTCGTTAATGCCAGTTAAAACTCCAATTTTAGGCTGTACAATATCGCATAAAAACTTAATCCCTCCGTGGTTATAAGCGCCCATCTCAACGATAAAAACCTCGTGACTTGGCGTCAGCTCGTTTAAAACGCATTGGGCAATGCCCACTTCAGAGTTTTGATGCTCCCTAGTTTTTACAACATTGAACTTTTCAGATAAAATCGCGGCCAAATATTCCTTAGTCGAAGTTTTGCCGTAAGAACCCGTCACTCCGATTACCAGCAATTTTTTAAATTCGGCTCTTTTCCTTTTAGCCGCGCTAATGATTCGGTTCCGTAAGATAACGGCCATGGGCTGATAGGCCAAAACCAGGGCTGAAAAGAAAATCATCGCTAAAGCGTCTAAGAACAACAGCGGAAAAACAAATTTCGTCAACGAAAACTCCAAGACAAAAAGGCTAAAAACCAACAACAATCCCATGGAAGTTCCTGTAGTTAAAATCACCGCCGTTTTCCGGGTAATTACGGGCCTCTTATATGTTCCTTGATGAACGCTTTTCAGAAAAAGCGCGCTCTCGATAAAGAAAATCAAAACTGCCAGATAGACTAAATTGATTTTTATTTCCGTCCAAACAAACCTAGCGGAAAAGTATATACCCAAAAGAATTAAAACTTTTAGTAAGAGCCACCAGCTTAAAATAAGCCTTTTGCCTTTATACGTGCGGAAGTGGTCTCGGAACCTGCCGATATGATATTCCTTCAACTGCCAAAGATAAACCCAAAACAGCAGTTTTTTGACGAAAACTATCGACCATAAAATGGAAATGAAGATGTAAAATGAATTAATCATAACCTGATGAAATTTACGATTTTTTCAACTAGAATCTCGGGGGCCTCGCGATGAGGATTATGCCCAACATTCGAGATAATTTCCAACTTCGTTCCCGCAATTTTTTCTTTCATAAAATAAGCGTGCTTAAGCGGAGTAATACCGTCTTTCTCTCCCCAAACAAGTAAAGTGGGAACGGTAATCTGAGAGAAAAAATTAGAAATATCTTCCCCGATGATATTAAGATAGGTTTTTTTCATTACTCCTTCGGTTAGCAAGTAGTCGCTTGTTCTAAACAGTGTCCGATAGGCGATCTTCCGAAAAAACCCATAAAACGGTAAGAAAGAAAATTTATTCAAAAGATGAGCGATGACTTTTTGGATTTCCTTCTTTAATCTTTTTTTTCTGATACCCGCGCTATCAACCAAAATAAGTTTTTTAACTTTATCAGGATATTTAATAGAAAACTTAGTCGATATTGAACCTCCGAAAGAATGACCTACTAAAAAAATCTGTAAAAGCCCGTTTCTCTCGCAAAAATCTTTAACCCATTCCACGTAATCATCTATCGTCCATGGTTTTGCTGGCATTGGACTTTTACCAAACCCAGGCAAATCTGGCACAAAAACTCTATATCCTTTATTTTCTAGAAATTGTTTAACTCTCGCCCACTGTGGCGAAGAAATAGGCCAACCCCAACCGTGAAGAATAAGAATAGTATCCATAACGAACGATATTTAGGAGGTCCGACCTCCTAGTATTACGTTAATTTCGGGAGGTCGGACCTCTTGATATTCGTTTAAAACCGGTGTATTTCTGCAAAACCTTGGGCACCTCAATACTGCCGTCTTTCTGCTGGTAATTTTCAATAATCGCAATTAGCATGCGACCAATAGCAAAAGCCGTTCCATTGAGGGTATGGACATACTCCACGCCAATTTTTGAACGATAGCGGATATCTAATCTTCTTGCCTGGAAATCAGTGCAATTGGACGAAGAATGAGTCTCCCGGTATTCTTTTTGCCCGGGCAACCAAGTCTCAATGTCGTATGTTGAGGCTGAAGGCCGAGAAATATCGCCAGAACTCAAATGAACGACTCTGTAGGGGAGCTTTAGAAGTTGCATCAGTTTTTCTTCTATCTTTAAAAGAAGCTGGTGTTCCTCTTGTGATTTTTCCGGCTGACAAATAGTGAACATTTCCACCTTATCAAACTGATGCACCCGCAAAATGCCTTTGGTATCCTTTCCGTAGGCTCCGGCTTCCTCCCTAAAACAAGTTGAAAAAGCCACATATCTTCTGGGGAGATCTTTTTCTTCCAGAATTTCTCCCTGGTGCATCGGACCGATTGATTGTTCGGACGTACCCACCAGAACAAGCTTGCCGTTTTCAAGGAAATATCTTTCCGCCCTGTCTTCGGGCGTATCAATGTAACCCATAGCTTCCATCATTTCGGTTTTAATCATCACGGGCGGAATCACTGAGATAAACCGCTCTTTAGATAAAACATCGAAAGCTAAATTAATCAAAGCGAATTCCAACAAAGCCGCTTCGCCCTTCAAATAGCCGAAACGCGTTCCGGAAACCTTAGCCGCTCTTTTAACGTCAATTAAATCAAGTTTTTCGGAGATTGCCAGATAGTCCTTAGGTTCAAAATCGAATTTCGGCTTCTTACCCTCCTCTCTTAAAACCACATTGTCTTTTTCATCTTTGCCGACCGGCACATCGTCCAAGGGCAAATTAGGAAGCTGCCGCAATAAGGAGTTAAGCTCCTTTTCGATATCGGCCAATGCCGGTTCCAGACTTTTGATTTCCGCCTTAATCCCCTGAGCCTTAACGATATCTTCTTTACCGAGCTTATTTTGTTCGGCTCTTAAGGATTCTATTTTTTGGAGAGACTCTCTTCTTGTTTCGTCCAGTGCCAAAAGCCGGTCAATATCAATATTCACCTGTTTTTTAGCCAAGCCCTCTTTAACCTTTTCTTGATTTTGCCGAATAAATTTGAGATCTAACATAGTATGTATAATTAAGCGACGAATACTGGATTTTCGAGTCGTGTCGGAGCCCTTCAGGGTAAAGCGCGAGAAAAGACAGTATTCAAGCGTTTATTTTGGTCGCATCGTCGGGAATAAAATCGCGTCTCTCAAACTGTGGGAGTCTGTTAAAAGAATAATCAGCCTATCAATGCCCATGCCCAAACCCGCGGCCGGAGGCATGCCGTATTCCAGGGCCTCAATAAAGTCTTGGTCCATCCTGTCCTGGCTTAATTTTGACTTAAAACGCTTAGCCTGTTCCAGGGGGTCATTCAATTCAGAAAAGCCGTTGATCAACTCTACCCCGCCCACCACCACCTGGAACCTATCAGCGAACTGCTCGTCTCCCTCCTTAGCCTTGGCTAACGACGCCATGCCTACTGGATGGTCCACAATAAAAGTGGGTTGAACTATCTCCTGGACTTTTTCCTTAAAAAGCTCGTCCAAATCAGCTCCTTTGGTTTTTTTAACCAAATCCTTAAATTTAATTCTGGGCCAAGGAACCTGAAAATCAATCTCCTTTCCCTGGAAGGTGATTTTAGTTGTCCCCTTAGTTCTTTTTACCAGATCAAACATAAATTGTTCGATAAACTCCATTAAGCCGTCCCTATTCTGATAAGCCCAATAAAGCTCAATCATAGTAAAGTCAGGATTATGATAAGCATCCATGCCTTCATTGCGAAAACACCGGCCTATTTCGTAAATCTTTTCGAAACCGCCGACTAAAAGACGCTTTAAATAAAGCTCAGGAGCTACCCGCAAGTACAAATCAAGCTTCAAAGCATTTAAATGGGTTTTGAAGGGCTTAGCCAAAGCTCCCCCGGGAATCTGCTGTAGAATGGGCGTTTCCACCTCCAAGAAATCGTTAATAGATAAAAGATTGCGCAACTCTCTAATTATTTTTGAACGCAATTTGAATTTCTCTTTAACCTCGGGGTTCATAATCAAATCCAGATATCTTTTCCTGAATCTTTCTTCAACATCTTGAAGCCCGTGCCATTTTTCCGGCAAAGGCAAAAGAGATTTGCTTAACATTTGGAACTCAGCGACTTCAATTGTTTTTTCTCCACGTTTTGTAATAAACAAAATCCCGGAAAACTCAGCAATATCGCCGATATCGAAGTTATCCGAGAAAAATTTATATTTCTCTGCTCCGACCTGATCCTCTTTCAGAAACGCCTGGATTTTACCGGTACCGTCTTCGAAATGCAGAAAAGTCAAAGCGCCCTGCGCCCTAACGGAACGAATTCGCCCAACCAAGCTTAATTTGGTTTTTTGCTCGGATAATTGATCAAAGCCAGCCAAAGCCTGCTCAATAGTATGAGTCCTTTTGGTTTTGACGGGATAGGGATTAATGCCGGCTTTTCTGAGGGCAGCCAGCTTATTTAATTTGTTTTTTCTGATATTTAATATCGGCATACTAATTTCAGTTTAAGGTATTTTTAGCTAAAAGAAAAGCCCCGCCAAAGCGGGGCTGAGTGTTTTAATTTTTACTCGATTTTAACGATTTTGTAATGCATTTTGCCGCTGGGAGCGTTGATCTCAATAATCACGCCTTTCGGTTGGTTAATCAGGGCTTTACCCAATGGCGAATCAATAGAAATTTTGCCTTCAATAGGGTTCGCTTCTTCAGCTCCCACGATTTTAAATTCTTGAGTAGTATCCCCGGCTTTAACCAAAACGGTCGATCCCACTTGGGCGAAATGATTCTTTATTTCTTCAGGAACGATCACGGCATTTTTGATAAGATCTTCCAATTCCAAAATACGGCCCTCCAAAAATCCCTGGGCTTCTTTGGTTTCATGATATTCGGAATTCTCGGCAAGGTCTCCGAAAGAAATGCACTTTTCCAGTCGCTCGGCAATCTCCGTGCGTTTGGTTTCTTTAAGATAAACCAGTTCCTTTTTTAATTTTTCCAAACCCTCTTGGGTAAGATATTTTTCCATATGTGATATTTATCCATCTTAATAGAATAAAAATACCTGTCAAGGGGAGAAATACCAATCCAACACCTCTTGAGCCACAGGCAAAGAAGCTACTTGAGCCCCTTTAACTTTTTCGACAACAATAGTCAAAACTATTTGAGGATCGTCATAAGGGGCAAAGACCGTCACCCAATTTTGATAATAATCTCCGCCTAATTCAGCCGTACCGGTTTTAGCGGCCACTTTTACCGACAAAGAACTTAATAAGACCGCCGATGCTTGAGGCGAATTGACGCCGGTGACCGCTTGCCGCATCCCCTCCCTAGCCACGGCCAGATTTTGCGGATCGATAAAGTTTTGGCGGATAATTGTAGGAGTAATTTCTTCTACCTGATTTTTATTGCTATCGATAATTTCTTTAACAATGTGGGGTTGGTACAGAATTCCGCCGTTAGCAATAGCCACAAAGGAATTAGCCACCTCCAAGGGAGTAATCTGCAAGAACCCCTGACCGATGGAAAGATTGTAGGTGTCGCCGTCCCACCAACTCTGTCCCCAAGTTTGTTTCTTCCAAGCTTTGTCGGGAATAAAGCCCTTGGCTTCTTCCGGCAAGTCGATACCGGTTTCTTGACCCCAACCAAAAAGTTCCAAATATTGTTTAATTTTAGTAGGTCCCAGACCCTCTTGAGTGCCGAATCCGCCGCCTATAGTATAAAAATAAACGTCGCAAGATTCGGCGATGGCTTTTCTCATATCGGTCAAGCCGTGGATCGACCAGTCTTTTTTTATTGTCGGCGAACTCGGGTCCCAAGGATTAGGAATTGAGATGAATCCCAGATTATCATTTATTTTTTTATCCGGTAAAATTATCTTTTCCTGTAAAACAGCGGAGGCAAGTAGCGGTTTAATGGTAGAACCCACTAAATAACCTCCAGAAATTACCCGATTAAAAAGAGGGTGTTGAGAATTGGAGTTTATCTCATTCCACTGATCTTGAGACATTCCCTGACTAAATAAATTATTGTCATAAGCAGGAAAACTCGTCATGGCCAAAACACCGCCAGTTTTGGGGTCTAAGGCCACAGCTGCGCCGCTTTTAGCGCCGACGCTTTTAAGGACCGCTTCCATGGCTTCGTTGAGCTTTTTTTGCAAGCCGGCGTCAAGATAAAGAACCAGGCTTTGTCCCGGCGAAGGCTGGACGACAACTTCTTTGTCGATGGGATTACCAAAAACATCTCTTTTAACCTGCAGTTCCCCTGGATTTGCCTTGAGAACATCGTCGTAATATTCTTCCAGGCCCTTCTTCTCGCCCGTCTTTCTTTGATAGCCAATTAAATGAGAAACATTAAGCCCCGGAACGTATTCCCTGACCGTATTGTTTTTAGTCTCAAAACCAGGAAATTCGTGGCTGCGCGCTTCAAATAAAATCAAGGTTTGGTAATCAAGATTTTCCGCGACGGCCACCTCGGCGAAGTTAGAAATATTTATTTTTTTTGAGAGTGTTTCGTAATCCTGCCCGATAATCTGAGCGACATTTTTAAAAATCTTTTCCCGAGCGCTTTCGTCTTTGGGTAAATCGTTAGGCCGGACGATTAGGTCGAAGCTCGGCTTGTTAAATACGAGCTGGGTCATATTTTTATCGTAAATCACTCCCCTCTGCGCCTGAATCAAACGGATAACGTACCGATTATTTTCTGAAGCTTGAGCCAGAGCTTTTCCTTCAAAAACCTGAAACTGGACCGTCTTGCCAAAAAGCATTAAAGTTAATATTAAAAAACCAAGCCAAAGCGCCTGTAAAATCTTTTGAGGTAAAAGTATTTCCAGTTTTTGCTCCGAAAGGCCGAGCTCCCGCTCTTTTTTTTGGGCTAAAGAGTCTAATAGAACCTCGTGAAATTCAATTTCATGATGAGGCCTTTTAATTTTAAATTTACCCAGTTGGGGCCCAAACATATTTTCTGAAGATTATTTTAATTAAAAAAGATAGGGCTAAAAGAATTAAAGCGTAAAAACCGATGAAGTTTGAGGAAAAAATATCTAAAAAGAACCCGCCGATAAAGCCGGCGACAATTCCGGTATTTTTTTTAGGCTTCTCTAAAACGTTAATCAGCAAGACCGAAATTAGGATAAAATTCGGAACAATGCCCCAAATCTTAAAATGGATAAAAAAGCTTGTTTGCAGCAAGGCTAACAAATAAAAAATAGCGAATAAGATTAAAATCCGTTTAATCATTTCGTGAAGTTTAGAATGACAAAAACCGCGGACGAATTCTGTATGTCAAAAAGCGGCTTAATTTCCGCCTGATAAAACGGACTGACATCATTCCTTGAGACTTCAATGACCGTACCAGCCAAAAGTCCTCCAGGATAAATACCCCCTAAAGAGCTTGAAACGACCAAATCGCCTACTTTTAGGGTCTTGTCTTGCGGAACCAAATCAAACTTGATTTTAGAATTACCCTGGCCCCGGGCCACTCCGGTAGTGTCTGTGTCCGACCCGCCGGCTTCGCCTGGCGAGGCGAGCACTTTGGCATCAAAAGTGCTCTCTTTGCTGGAAATTAAAGTGACCCGCGAAAAACTTTTAAAAACCTCGCTTATCCTGCCCACAAGAATTTTCTGCTGAGTAACCACGGGCATACCCGCCGACAAGCCGTCTCCGGCGCCCTGGTTGATTAAAATTGATTCCTGGCCGATATCTTTACCAATCACCCTAACTAAAGCAAGTCGAAAATCTTTCTGCAGACCGATCTGCAGGGCCTCTCTCAATATTTCGTTTTCTTTTTTTAATTCAGCAAAAGAGGCTTTTTCGGCTAAAAGTTCCTGGATGGTTTTTTGAGACTCATCGTTTATTTTTTTAAGATTGTTCAGATTACCTATCGTCCCGAAGAAACCGGAGACCCTCTCGCCTAACTGCCAAAAGGTTGTCTGAATCGGGGCCGAAAGATTATAAAAAAATCCCTTTGTTCCTTTTTGAAAAAAATTCAAAGAGAGAATAAAGCCAATCAAAATGGCTACGAATAAGATTTTACTTTTAACAGTGGTGAACTTCATACTTAAACTATTTTACTCTGAAAACTAAGTTTGGGCAAACGAAAAAATAACTCGCTACGAGGCTTGATTTTTTTATCTGAAATGATAAATTAAAAACACTAAAGAGGGAGGTAGTACATTAAAATGGAGGTGTCGAGATGCCGCGGATAAAAATAGTCAGCACGCCAGAAGGACCGGGTGTCCCCGAGGAAATCAGGAAAGGATGGATTGGCGTAGAATTTGAAGCCTTAGGCCCATTCTCCAGACAAGTTGAATCCGTACTTAATCTCCATGAACATCATGGAATACGCGGAGTCTATGAGGTTAGCTTAAAGGTAGCGCTCCAGGCTTTAAAAGAGAAAAACTATAAATCCTGGGAGTGGTTTTCTAAACAAAGAGTGCTGGCACCTTTTTTCTGTTTCGAAGCGAAAAACTGTAAAGAAATCTGATTGTTCAGTCTATAAAAAAACAAAACCGCTTGTTAATTAAAACAGGCGGTTTTTTCTTTTTCCAAACAAAAAAGGTGCTCTGGTGGCAGGGCTTGATTTTTTTAATTCAAAGTGATATTATAGAATATCTTTAACAATTGAAAAGGAGGCTAAGATGTCTGACGAACAAGAAATCAAGGACCAGCTAGATGGTTTATTGGCCCAACTCAGAAAGGGAGAAATGTTGACCAAAGGACAACTAAAACTAGCTAATGAAATAAGGACAATATTGATGCCTAAACCTTACATGGAAATCGGAGACCTTTGGCACGCATTGCTCCTGGTAGAAGGTTTTCAATTAAGGATAATTAGCAACACCGATCTGAAGCAAATTGGGGAACAGTTTGATAAATTACTAAGACAGGTAAGGGAAGGGGAAGTTAAAGATATAGATAAAAACAAGGAGTTTGAAAACCTTTCTCTAATGTTTATGACATTCTCCGAAGAAGACCCGGATGAGTACCCTAGGCTTTCTATGATTGAGGCTAAAATAAAAGACATATCCCGTAAAAATGCGCAGAATGAAGCACTCGAAAGCGTTCTACCGAAAATGCATAAAAATAGTTCTTAATAAATAAGGAGGGATGAAATGGCAACACGAATAGTATTTGATCTTGGCGAAGGCAAAGTCAGGATTTCTCCGAAAATTTGGCCTGATCATAAACTCGATATCCAACCTGGCGATTTGTCTCAATCCCCGCCCAATGGTAACGGCGTGTATGGCTATCAAAACCGATCAGGCGAGAACCCTATAAAGAACGCTCCTTCGCAAGAACCGAGCGGCGGCGTCATCTATTTTGACAATAATATTACCAAAGAAGACTTCACGGCATTTCTCCGCATAATGGATATTAAGGGGGCTTACGGTAATGGAAGCGCCAACAATGAATACGCGGTTTTTGCTGCCGAGTCCGACAACCCTGGAAAAGATAAATATTTGACACAAATAAGAATCGTTTCCAAATTCGGCCTTCGCTTTATGTTCGGAGCACTCACTGACGCCGAATATGATAAGTTCCCAGAACAAGGAATGAACGTTGTCGATGCGCTCTGGACTTTTATAGAGCATGAAAAGAAACGCTGGGGTACTTCGTTCACACAGGACGGCAAGAATGGTCTCCGCGGCCTCTTCGGTGGCGATGGCGATTTCGCCCGCGAAGAGCTTGCTTTCGGCTTCATGGTAGAGAACCAATATCACAACGTGTGCCGAATCTGGAGCCGCGCCTGGCTAGTTACGAAATAAACATCTCTTAGAAAAAAATGACAAAAATAAAACCACCCGTTAATAAACAGGTGGTTTTTTATTTAGACAAACAAAAAAGGTGCTCTGGTGGCAGTGACCTACTTTCGCCCGTAAGGACTATCATCGGCCTTGGAGTATTTCACTTCTGTGTTCGGAATGGGAACAGGTGGGACAACTCCGGAAAAACCGCCACCACAACACCTTTGTTGTGGACCGTTTTAAACGATCATAAATTGCTAGCTAACGAAAATATAAAAATTGACCATTAGTACTTCTCGGCTTAACGCATTGCTGCGCTTACACCTGAAGCCTATCAAGCTCATAGTCTTTGAGCGGTCTTAATGAGTCTTAATCTTGGAGTGGGTTTCGAGCTTAGATGCTTTCAGCTCTTATCCCTTCCCAACTTAGCTATCCAGCCATGTTCCTGGCGGAACAACTGGTATACCAGAGGTTAGTTCAGCCTGATCCTCTCGTACAGAGGCCAACTCCCCTCAAGACTCGACGCCTACAGCAGATAGAGACCAACCTGTCTCACGCATACTTCTCACTTATTACTAAGTGTATGGACTATATCACTTTCCACCAAAACTGATGTTTTAATGGAAGACCGACGTATTATGGAGGATTCCCCCATCTTCCGTTTCTACAACGGAAAGTCTCTACGGCTTCTTCAATAAAAATTGAAATTGCCTCGGTATTATCCTAATAGATGACAGGTTGAGAGTCAAAATAGGAATCCACCGATATTAGTCGATTTTTCATTCCGATATTACTATCGGAAGCCGCCGAACTTGCTAACAGAAACAAGTTTTGGTTGACGGTTTGAACCCAACTCGCGTATCACTTTAATCTACGAACAGTAGAACCCTTGGAAGCTTCTTCACCTCCAGGATGTGATGCATATTGTTCTTCAATTACTTGAAGTATAGACTATATCATCTCCCTGTTTCTTAAAAACAGGGGTCAGCGTGTTATAGCGGTTTAAAAGCCACTATCTTGGCCCTAAGGCCTCAGTCGTTACGGGGTCAAAGAAATTTTATATCTCATCTTAGGAATAATGTAAGGTTTTACCACGCCACAGAATTTCTTTACTGCCGGATTAGGAATATAAATATTCCAGAATTTTCCTTTTTTGTGGATTTTGGTGTTTATCTTAAAGTTTCTTTTTAAGCATCGCTGTAATAGTTCTTGACCTTTGTGGTCAAAACAATCCGTGTTAATCCTTAATGCGTTACAGTCGTTCCTTTTGTAACCATCGTCCATAAACCAAATGGCTAAAGACAAGGGTGACTTAAGTAATCCCGAAATATTATCTGGAATTTTCCTTACTTTTTGAGAATAAAACTTACGCTTATAAATGTTTAGTTCAGGAAAAGAAAATGTGGAGAAATGCCATCTTGAATAATTTTTTCTTGTTTTGACATGGAACGATTGGACAATTCTGGGTTTATCTGTGGCTAAATTCTGGAATTCTCTGTATTTCCAATCTAGATAATCTTTTTGTCTTAGCCCATGTTCAATCCTTAATCGAACATTTCTACCGTTCTTCTCTAAACAACCGTCGCCAAGCAACATCCCGATAAGGATATCTTTTTGACGTTTGGTAAGTTTTCTTTGACTTCCCACGGTATTCCCCATTACTCTATTTTACCATAGAAAATAATGGGCTCCACCGTTATTAGCTGAATTTTGTCATCCCGATTACTCGGGAAGCGGCCAATCATGAGTTTGTTAGCCGACATCGAGGTGCCGAACAGAGCCGTTGATATGAACTCGCGGGCTCTACTAGCCTGTTATCCCCGGGGTAACTTTTGGTTGATGATCTTTCCCTTTTCTACGAAAAAGGATCGGTTCACTAAGTTCTGGTTTCCCAACTGCGCGGCACATCCGCCTTGCAGTAAAGCCGGCTTTTCCCTTTACAGGACCACTCCGATTTCCATCCGGAGCTAGCCGACCTTTAAACGCCTCCATTACTTTTTAGGAGGCAAGTGCCCCACTTAAACTGACCGCCAAACACTGTCATTCGCCATTACAGGCAAAGTTAGAATAAAGGTTTTCAAAGATGGGTGTTTCATTGGCGACTCCGCTCCCTCCGAAAAAGAAGTTTCAAAGTCTACCCACTACGCTACGCATCAAAAACCAAAACTCAATATCTGGCTACAGTAAAGCTCCCGGGGTCTTTCCGTCTAGCCGCAGGTAACCGGCATCTTTACCGGTATTGCATTTTCACCGGGCTCCTCGTTGAGACAGTCCCCAAGTCGTTAAGCCTTTCATGCGGGCCGGAACTTACCCGGCAAGGGATTACGCTCAATTTGTTAGATCCATTTGATTTAATGGAATTCTTCATGTCGCCATGAAGTTCGGGCCATATCTTCCCCGCCTAGCGGGGTCTGGCGTATGGTCTCTGAGGATTCTTAAGTTTATCGGTACTTACGTGTATTCATTCTTCTTACCATCAACAAATCCTACAATCCATCCAATAAACTTAAGCCTTTCCTGCTGATTGTCTGCACCGGACGCTTTGTCACTTGGCATAATGATAAGGTATTATGATTCCTTACTTTATTATACCAGAGTAGCGCCGGATACGACAGATTTTCCAGCATATAGCCAGATTTTACTAAAGCAGTGCGTATAATTCTACTTTAACACGGTTATAGTTACCGCGGACGTTCACTGGTGCTTTGGTCGTTCGGCCCCCGCCCTCTATGCCGCCCGAATTATACTTCTACTCCAGAAAAAGGAAATTTCCTAATTCCGATGTTTTAGTACATTCAGACAGCTTAGGGGGCGGGGACTGACAACTTTGACATTCCAGCACTGGTCAGGCTTCAGCCCCTATACATCCTCTTGCGAGTTTAGCAGGGACTTGTGTTTTTGGTAAACAGTCGCTCGGGGATACGTTTGTTGCAACCCTAAATCCTTGCGGACAAGGGCAGTCTTTATCGCGAACTTACAGACGCTTTATTGCCTAGTTCCTTAACGAAGTTTCATCCGTTCATCTTGGCATACTTATGCCAGTCTACCTGTGTCGGTTTGCGGTACGGATCCAATATCTTTAACCCTACGAGTTTTTCTAGTCGATCTTTTCGGTCGGATCTGCCTCCCCGAAGGGAAACATTTTCCCGAGGCTACTCGCCTCAGAGACAAAAATCCAATAATTCGCCCGACCTACAAAACCGCGTCACTCTTCAGAAAAATACTGGAGGGCCGGAATATTAACCGGCTGTACATCATCTGACCCTTTCGGGACAAGACTTAGATCCGCCTAACCCTTGGATGATCACCATTGCCAAGGAAACCTCAGACTTTCGGTGTTAGGGAGTCTCACCCTAATTGCGGTTACTCATACCAACATTCTCACTTCTTAGCACTCCACCGTCGGTCACCCTCCGGCTTCACAGCGCTAAGAACGCTCTCCTACCACTTCACCAAATAAATGGTGAAATCCTTACCTTCGGTATTGAACTTAGTCCCGCGAATCTTTGGCGCAAAACTCCTTAGTTAGTAAGCTATTACGCACTTTTTAAAGGATAGCTGCTTCTGAGCTAACCTCCTAACTATCAATGGAATTCCACTTCCTTAAAAAACACTTAGTTCAGTTTAGGGACCTTAGATGAAGGTTTGGGCTTTTCCCCTTTTGACTACGGAGCTTAGCCCCCATAGTCCGACTTCTTCCACAATGCACTCGGCATTCGGAGTTTGATTGAATTACCTGAGAAAAATCTCAAGGCAGTCCATTCAGTGCTCTACCTCCGAGTACTGATTGGAAGAGCTAGCCCGAAAGCTATTTCGGAGAGAACCAGCTATTACCAAGCTCGATTAGCTTTTCACTACTTACCACAAATCATCCCAGAGTGTTGAACGGCTCACGGGTTCGGACCTTCTTTCGACTTTCGTCGAAATGCATCCTGTTCATGGTAAGCTCGCTTTGGCTTCGGGTCCCCGACAGTTTCTTGAAATTGTGCGCTTTTAACGCTCGCTTTCGCTTAGCTTTCGCCCCAGAGGGGTTTAAACAAAGAAATTGTCGGAACTCGTTGGTTCGTTCTGCAAAAAGCACGCCATCACCCCCAAAAGGAGGCTCTGACTCGTTGTGAGCAAGACGGTTTCAGGATCTATTTCATCGCCCTCACAGGGCTACTTTTCACCTTTCCCTCACGGTACTGGTTCACTATCGGAAATATCGTAGTATTTAGTCTTGGCTGGTTAGTCCAGCCTGATTCCCTCAAGGCGTTCTTTCCTCGAGGTACTTAAGAAAGATAACAAGGAGCGCGAAGTAATTTTTGGATACGGGGCTATTACCCTCTATGGCGTCCCTTTCCAGGGTACTTCTTCTAATCAGACTTCGTCTACTATTCTCCCTCAAGAATCCCGCCATCTAAGCCGTAATTTCAAGACAATCAGAATTTATAAACGTTAATGGTTTAATAATCTTATTTGCCTTAAACACACGGCATAGATGGGCGGGACCCCCGACGTTACCCCCTTGCAACCCCTATCCTTCGCTTGCGCAAAAAATAGGTTTGGACTCTTCCCTCTTCGCTCGCCGCTACTAAGGGAATAAACTATTGTTTTCTTTTCCTCTAGGTACTGGGATGTTTCACTTCCCTAGGTTTGCATCGAACACATGAATCATGTGCCGATATCCTGATTTATCATCAGGATGAGTTTACTCATTCGGAAATTCCCGGATCAAAGGTTGAGAGTCACCTCCCCGAGACTTATCGCAGACTCCCCACGTCCTTCATCGCCTCGATATTCCAAGGCATCCACCGCCTGCCCATAAATTTATTACATTTAAAATGCTATTTATACCTGTTAGCTAGCAATTAATAATCGCTTACCGCGCTATTAATTACTAATAAATTTTTAAAGTTCATTATGAGAAATACACTTTAGATAAATGAAAAACCGCCTGGTTAAGCGGTCCACACTGCGACAAAAACCACAGGTTTATAACCGCTTTGTTATATTGCGAATGGTAATTGTTTTTCTCATAAGCAAATGAATTGTAGCAAACCGGGAAAACATGTCAAGGGCTGAAATGACAGAGACCCAACCTCTGTCACTATGTCGACCCATATCTCGCTTCAGCGCAACCTTAACTTAAAAGATATCGCAGTATTTTTCTTTTGATCTTATGGGTATTGCCGTGTCTCAAAAGTCCGAAATAAGAATTTAGCGCTGCAGAATTATAATCGCTATTTTGAATATTTTTAATCAATCTTACCCTTGTAGTATTCCTTAAAATCCTGTGATCAAAAAAGTGCTTCCAGCCTAAAAAATCCATACCAGATGATAATGTTTTTATAAATATTTTATCGGGATGCAAAGTAAGTTTCAGCTCATTTTGCAGGAAATCATTTATTGGGCCTATTTTACTCTTTAAATATTTCTTATTTTCTGACAATATGACAAAGTCATCTGCATATCTGATATAGTATTTTACTTTTAGCTTATGCTTTACGAACTGGTCAAATTCGTTCATATAGATATTGGCGAAAAGCTGGGAAGTCAGGTTGCCAAGGGGCAGGCCCGTGCCGTATTCTGCAGAGCGAAAACTGAATATTATTTCCCTTAAAAGACAGATAATGTCATTATCCGGTATATATTTTCTCAGAATTTCCAATAATATATTCTGGCCAATGCTGGCAAAAAACTTTTTAATATCGCCTTTCAATATCCAGCAGATTCTCGTATTATTTTTAGAAACACTGCGGGCAAAAAAGCGGAACCTGTCGAGCGACTTGTGCGTGCCTTTATTTTTCCGGCAAGAAAAGGAGTCCGAAATAAATGTTTTATCAAAGAAAGGATACAATAATCTGTAAACCGCATGGTGCAAAAGTCGGTCTCTAACGCTTGCCTTATGAATAATTCTCGTCTTCGGGTCTTTTATTTTAAAACATTGGTAACCGCCATGCCTATATTTATGGTTGATAAGATCCCTGTGGAGTGATAAAATATTATTCATCAGGCGCAATGAGAATTCCTGAACATCGGGTTTATTCCCCTTGCCCCTTAGGAATTCCCGCCAAGCTTCTAACAAATTATCGGCATCCGCAATATTTTCAAATTTATGACTCAATTGAATTTTCATAATCAAAATAACGGTCCATTTAATCCCCCCCCCACGGGTCAGTTCAGTTTAAGTTTGATTCAAAAACTGGTCCAGGATTACAAACTGTGGCATGGATTCCTGCCTAATTTCCAAAAAGATTCTCGTTATACGATCGGGACAAAGATTGATTCTTTATTTTTAGAAACGATTGAGCTGATAATAAAAGCGAGCTACTCGGATAAGGTGGAAAAACTTATCTCGTTAAAAAACGCCTCAGTAAAATTAGACCTATTGAAATTCTTCTTGCAGGTAGCCTGGGAAATAAGATCATTAGACAATAAGAAATATATTTCGCTTTCTGAAAGACTGGATGAAATCGGCAAAATGCTGGGAGGGTGGATTAGAGTTCTAAAATAAACCCGTCTCTAATGGGACGGGTAAAAAATAAAGAGAGTTGCGGGGACGGCAGAAAACCCACTGGTTGTCAGCATTCCAGACGTTGTCAGGATTGCTCCAATTGCTGTTGAGCCAAAGCTCGGAATCATTGCGCTCCACATAGAACACGTTCAGGTTGCCATCGGAATCGGTAATGTATAAAGCGTCTTCTAAACCACTGCCCTTTGAATACTCTCCAGGCTGTATTTTATCCGGTATTTGAAATACCCTAACGCCCTACACCAAGTATCTTCATTTTTTGGAAATTATCGATGACCCTCTCGGAAGCCGTAGCCGTCGAGATTCTGCATTGCAATAATTCCGGAATTCGGCCGCCTGAAGCCGTAGCCACAGGCAGATTCGCCTACTATCTAATTTTAATCATAATCTGTTATTGCGAAAGATAAAAGCCCTCTCTCGTATTACGAAACAAGAGAGGGCTTTACGTCCAAGGGCCGAGAGACCAAGTTTCCAAACAGGAACTAAATCTTCAAGAGTCCAAGGACTTTTTTTACTTGCGGGGACGGCAGAAAACCCACAGGTCGTCAGCATGCCAGACGTGGCCAGGATTGCCCCAATGGCTGCTGAGCCAAAGCCCGGAATCATGGCGCTCCACAGCGAACACGTGCAGGCCGCCACCGGAACCGGTAATGGGTTCCATTCCGATAAGAACCCACTCGTTATTCGGCTGGTCCTTATATTGCAAGCGCAATTGAGGGCCGACTTCGGGTGGACAAAGTTCCAGACCGAGCTCTTTGGCACGACCATAAATCTGATCACGACGAGCGCCTTTCTTGAAACCGAGTTCGGCGACCGTAACTTTAACCAGGTCCACTTCTGTTCCCTCGGTAGCCGCTGTAAAAGCGGGTTTTCCGAGAATGTCGTTGGCCCATTCGCTGACATTAAATCCGCTGTCTTTTAGGGCCTTGCGGAAATCATCAGCGGTCTTGAGGCCAGTGCCGAGTTTGATGGTTTTCCAGATTTTAAACTGATGCTCTAATCCCTCAACCACCAACTCTCCAGATAGAAAACGACGAACGCCTTCCATCCCACCCAGTTTATTTACCACAGCCTCCACCTGCCCAAGATTTAGTTCACCATACTTCATTTTCCTTCTCCTTCTTTCGGCTTTTTGCCGAAAATTTTTCCTCTTCCCGAGGTTATGGGGCCACGACCGTAGTCACAGCCATAAAACTTCGGATCATCCAAAATCTTATGGCCATGACTACGCGCAAGTTATTTATTTAAAAAGAACGAATACTATACTATACACCCGGTTATATGATTTGTCAAGCTTCGAATAGGGTTTGAGTTGAGGCTTGGCCGTCCAGGGCTCGGTTCACGAGCTTATCGGCTTCCTCGTTTTTTTCCCGAGGAACGGCAACGAATTTAAGCCTACTAAATTCTACTTTCAGATTCCAAACTTTCAAGAATAATTCCTGGATTTTAGGTTCCATAATTTTATATTCGCCGTTCATCTGTTTAACTAAAAGCTCCGAATCTGATCTCACTTCAACTTCGTGATTTTTCAAAACAGCTTTGCCGTAAAGCGCTTTCACTTTCTTTAAAGCAAAAATAACCGCTTCATATTCAGCTTCATTGTTGGTCCTGACGCCAATCGTTTCTCCGTACTCTTTTAATACTTTGCCCGTTCCATCGCAGACGACAACTCCGAAAGCTGCGGGCCCTGGGTTGCCTCTTGAACCGCCATCAGTATAAATAAGAACCTTGTCTCGCTTCGCTTGCAAGAACCTTGATTCCTCGCTTAGCTCGGAATTAATTATCTTTTTCATAGTTTGATTTTATCATAAAAGCCGCTGACTGTCGTCAACGGCTTTTTATTTATTTTTATTTCAACCAATCAGCCCTTAAAACTCTTTGGCTGATCATCTTCTGCCGTAGCTCAAATAATTCGGGCGTCAGCGACAGCTTGATGGTATGCGGCTTCTCGAGACGCTTGTGACTCCAATGAAGCCGACCCACTTCCCTCGCCACTCTGTCCCTAACATTGCCCAAGGTTGAACGAGAACTAACATCGACGAAATCTTCGCCGTCATAGACCAGCCATTGCCGCCGTTCGAACTGACAATCCTCATCAAGGATTATTCTCTTTTCGCCATTGTCCGGATGAATCGCTTCCACTTTTTCCAACACAATACCATTCTTAAAAAGTTGATTACCCTTAACATGATAATCTCTCGCCGGGCAAACTAAGCAACAGACAAGTTCGTCGCCACGCCAAACGAAGAATGAACGATTAAATCCCGGGATGCTTGTCTTGACTGGCTGGTCGGAAATCTTAATGCGCGCCACGCCATCAACTTCCTGCAGTTTCATTACTCCGCCCAACGCCGGCTGATCGTAACAGGTTCCGCCTTTGGTACCGACAGCCCACAATAATCTTTGCATAGTATGGTCTGGAGGCACTCCAAATTCAGCGCAATGCTGTTTTACCTGCTCTTTAATGGCTATTATCAAGTATTCATCCAAATCGTTAGTGTTTAAAACGCCCGTCTCGCCTAAACCGACTTCGCCGTAACTCTTTGCTTCAGCACTCGACAGGTAAGCCAGGTCGCCCGAATCATTTCTGCCAAACGGCCTACCGCCAACGCTTAAAATCTCTAACCAATGTTTTTTAAAGGCCTTAATGGCGGCTGGAACACCCGACTCTAAAGTATTGATCGTATCCAATAAAAGTGTGGCCCTGTCCGGATTATGCGTCAGCCAGGCATCGAAAGCTAGAAAATCTTCGCCAAAGGTTTGGACCCATTCGTGACCCATAGTCCCGAAAATTGGAATCTTGAACCATCGCCTAATCTCACCGTTGCTGGTGCCTAAAGCACCGGCCAAATAAGAATAAAGGCTTGCGCGTAGATCGTGTTGCGCCCTCCGTCGAGCAAATTCTATTACCTGGTTAGGAAAAGCTGCCCGAACAATCCTATCCCATTTGGTCATAAGTAAACTGGGAAAATTGATATTTTTCAACAGCATTCCTTCGGCAATTCTCAAGTCGTGTATCGAACCTGCCAGAGAAACCATGGGCTCATTGCCTAGAAAAATCGAGCCCTCCAGATTGGCGTAAACTTTAACGCGAATGCGCTCCCGCCGTTTTACAAACTCAATCCACTCTTTTTTATAACCCATGTCTTTAAGTCCCGCACAGACATCTTCGTCAAAACGATATTCGTGAAGCTGGCGCAAGAAAGCGGTCAGACCGCCAAAAATAGTGTAAGAACCGCCAAATGGCGCTGTCCTGATAAAAGCGGTTTTAACAGCTGGTGTGTCGGCATTGCCGCATAGAAAATCGGTCTGGGCCATTCTGGGATAATAATCATCCCAAGGAAACATTTCCAACGGCTCCATGCCCCGAATCCCCGTCATTAAATCATTCTGCGGATTATACTTATCCATTCTTTTCCTCCTGCACTCTTAGTATTTTTTTGCTTATCGTTTTCAGAAAACTCTCTCCCTCCAACAATGCCAGATAGAAGAACTTATCCGGAGATTTCCCGACAACCACTTGGACAACGTTTTCGTAGGTAAACAATTCTCCGGAGGTCGCCCTAACTTTTCTTTTTTGCGGTTGAAGAATTTCTATTTCAATCTTGGCATCCAACGAAAGCACTAAAGGCGGCAATGTGGGCGGCCAAATTTCGCAAATTGATCTTATGCCCATCACGGGCAATAACGGATGCATGGCTGCGCCGCCGGCCGAAAGAAAATAGGCGGACGACCCCAAAGATGTGCTCACCACTAATCCATCGGCCATTATCTCTTTGCCGAAATCAACACCGTCAATTTTAATGTTAAATTTTGCGCACTGAGAAGTTGATCTTTCCACGTAAATATTGCCCTCGCTGTCATTCTCATATAAGATTCCGTCAGCCGATACTGCATCAACATGTAAAAGGGGGAGTTTAAAAATCTCGTATCTTCCTTGCGCCAATAGATTCGCTATGTCGGGTCGGTTATCGTTCAGCAAAAATCCCCTTATGGTGCCAAAATTAATACCGAGAAACGGCTTATGGAAATTAAGACATCCATTAATCGTTTCTGACATGAATCCGTCGCCACCCAGCACAACAATCATATCTACAAAATCCATTAACCCAACGTATCCTTTTTCGGTAAATCCTATCTTCGCTTGTTCGAGAGATGTTTTTAATCCATCAAGATAAGCTACGGCGTTTGGCTTAAGTTTGTCGCAAACGATCAACACATTATTGATCTTTTTACCATTCACGATTTAATCCTCCTGTATATTAAATTTTTTAGGAACAACGATAGTATATTATACATATCTCCAATAAAAAATCAACCCCGCCCTCTATGCTGTCCGAATTATGATTTAGTTTCAGAAAAAGTAAAATCTTTTTCCGGTGCTACCAAGTATTATTACGGCTTAGAGGGCGGGGCTATTTCTTGAAATAATCGATGAGACAGCTTTTGAATTTACCCAAGTCCCTTTCCTTAATCCGGAAGCCGGCGGCTTGCGCATGCCCGCCGTAGGTTTCGAGCATCTTGGAACACTTCATCATTGCTTTGACGCCATCCATGCCTTTCGGAGTTCTCACCGCCCCCTGGCAAACGCCGTTTTTTTGGTTATATAAAAAAACCGGTTTTGGGTAAGTCCGGACAAGCCTAGAAGCGGCCGGGCCCAGCATTAAAACGGGCCACCAATCTTCTCCTTCAAAGATAATTTTTTCATTCGGCTGATGCGAAATTTTATTTTCGATTCCCTCGACAATTTCCTTAATCTGTAAACGGCGGTCGTAGGCCTTATCTAAAAGATGCTTAGCCATTTTTTCGGCTTCTTTGACAGATTTAGCGGTTAAGAGCAAGTAGGCTTCGTTGGAATGATTTTTACCGTTGCTCGCATTGCAAGCTAAAATGATTTTCTGAACGAACTGATTAACATCAGCTTTAATAACCGGATCAATTTCTAAAAAAGCCTGTAAAGCTGGCCTCAAAGTGTGTTTTAATGACCGCAAACCATCTTTGACAATCTCTGAATTATCGTCGGTTTGCGGCATCATGTCGGCAATGGTGGCTAAAGTCACGAGCTCTAAAAAATTATTACGCAAGTCAGGCGTCATTTTTTCCGCCAACAAAGCGTCAACTAATTTAAGAACGACTCCGGCGGCGGCGAACTCTTTAAAGGGATATTTATCACCTTTCTGCTTGGGATTAACAATAATGGAAGCTTGGGGCATTTTTTGAAGCGTTTTGTGATGATCGACAATTATTACCTCAAAACCCATTTTCTTGGCAATTTTCATTTCATCAATGTTGCTAATGCCACAATCTAAAAGAATCAATAAGGCCGGCAAATGTTTCTTGAGAAATCTCAAGGCGTCCTCATTAAGACCGTAACCTTCGACTTCTCTGTCGGGAAAATAAATAGCGGCGATTTTTCCGCCCAAGGCCTTGATCGCCTCTTCCAGAACAATCGTAGAACTGATTCCGTCCATATCAGCGTCGCCGTAAAGAATAATTCTTTCTTTTTTCTTAATCGCTTTCTTAATTCTCTCGGCCGCTTTTTTGATATTTTTTATTTCTGCCATTACTTTAAAGCTTCTAAACCAGGTAATTTATCGCCCGACAGAAAAGCCAGCATGGCGCCCCCGCCCGTGGAAACGTGGCTGAATTTTTCGACCAAACCGAGTTTAGTGATAAATTCTACTGTCTCGCCTCCTCCGACCACCGTAAAAGCTTGGCTTTCCGTAATAGCTTGAGCAATCTCTTTAGTTCCCAGAGCAAATTCGTCCTCTTCTATTTTTCCCAACGGCCCGTTCCAAAAAATCGTTTTGGCTTGTGCAATTTTTTCCTTAAAAAGCTTGATCGTCTCAGGACCCACGTCTTTTCCGCCGCCTATTTCGTCAACGGGAAACACGATTTTCTCCGGATGCTTTAATGCAATCTTCCGGCTAACCACTCCCTTGCCGATCAATCCGCTAATTAAGACAAAATCGGCTTTTTCAGAAATTTTATCAATCATTGCGGCTTTCGTTTCCACTTTTGCTCCACCGATGATAGCCACCAACGGCTTCTCCGGGTTCGTGCTTAATTTAGTTAAAGAAATTATTTCTTTTTCCAATAATAATCCGGCGCCCGAAGGCAAAAAATTCGGCACGCCGACAATTGAGGCGTGAGCGCGATGACAAGCGCCGAAAGCATCATTGATATAAATATCGCCCCTTTGGGCCAATTCCTTGGCAAAACTTTCGTCGTTACTTTCTTCCCCGGGATTAAATCTTAAATTTTCCAATAATTCCACCTTTTCCCCCAGCAGTTCCATTAATCTTTCGGCCACCGGCTTAAGTTGCAATTCTTTGACGAACTTCCCGCCGGGATCTCCTAAATGTGACATCAAAATTACGTGAGCCCCTTCTTTAATAAGGTATTTAATGGTCGGCAAGGTTTCCCTAATTCTGAAATCATCTAAAATTTCCCCTTGGGCGGAAAGGGGAACATTGAAATCTGCTCTGACTAAAACTCTTTTATCTTTAACGTCAAAATCTTTTAATGTCTTCATGAATCAAAATTGGACGGTTTGACCCGGCTCAATCGTACCGCTCTTATCCTCTTTTTTATCCCGCGAATCTTCAATGGCCTGCTTTAATTCTCCTAAGTTTATTTCTTTTCTCTTAGGACGGTCTTGTATCTCATCCTTGGGACGCCGGGGCGAAGAAAAAGGCACAAAAGCCAGGGGTGGCTCTTTTATTTCAGAAACTTCCGGACGCGGTGCTTCAGGGCGAATCTCCCCTCTCAGGGGAAACTCGCTCCCCGAAACAGGAACGGGAGCAGCAGCCGCTGCTTCTTTCGGTTTCATTAGTTTAGTCCGGCATGGTTTACAATAAACCGGCCTTTTACCATCAGGCTGAAAAACAACTTTCGTATCCTTGCCGCACATAGAGCATTTGGCATCATAAAGAGTCGGTCCCATGCTTGGCGGCGGAGCGGCGCTAATTGTAGCTGTGCTTAAATCGCCCGTCCAGATGCTAATTTTTTCTTCGACGATCTGCCGCGGAATACTGTATCTTTCCCGAGAAGCTTGAATAATTTTATCAACAAAGGTTTGTTCGGGAACCGGCATAGGCGGCATGGTTTGAGCGGAAAAGGGACGCCCGGCCAAACCGTCAATCATTAATTTTAAATAAATGTTATATTTCCCCAAATTAACGATGTCGGTGGCTAAAAATTCCGGGGTGAACTCTTTTTCCAGCCATTCGGCGTCTTCGGCCCCCACCCGGAAAGAGATTAAGGTTCCCACGTTGCCAAAAACAGCGTCTCGCACCTCTTCTTCCATTTGAGTGATGTATTGATGCCCTAAAATCAAAGCCAAGCGGTATTTTCTTGCCTCAGATAAAACGCCGATAAAAGATTGGGTGGCAAAATTTTGAAATTCATCGACATACAGGAAAAAATCACTTCTTTTTTCTTCGGGAATATCAACCCTGGACATAGCCGCCAATTGAAGTTTCGTAATTAATAAAGCTCCTAACAGCCGTGAGCTATCTTCGCCCACCCGGCCCTTAGATAAGTTCATAATTAAAATCTTTTTTTCGTCCATGATCTTGCGCATATCAATCGATGACGTAACCTGGCCGATAATATTGCGGATTAGGGGCGAAGAAATAAATTGACCGACTTTATTTTGGATGGCGGCCGTTGCTTCCACTTCATATCTTTGAGTGTACCTGGCATATTCCTGAACCCAGAAAGCCTTCACCACAGGGTCTGTGATTTTATCCACCACCTTCTTCCGATACTCAACATCGGAAAGCATCCGGTTAACGCCAAGAAGCGTCGCTCCCGGATATTCCAAAAGCGCCAAAATAGAATTATTCAAAATATATTCCATACGGGCCGACCAGACATCCGGCCAAATCTTTTTGAAAACCCCCATGAGTCCCCCGGCCACCAAATGGCGGTGTTCGAGATCAACCTGCTCCATGATATTGAAAGCAATCGGAAAATCCAAATCAGCCGGGTTGATGTAGACAACGTCGTTAATGCGGCTAGGCGGTACGAAATATAAAAGCCGTTCGGCCGCATCGCCATGAGGATCGACAAAGCCTATGCCGTTGCCGTTCTGGATATCCTGGATAGCCATATTTTCCAGCATGGCAGTTTTACCCATGCCGGTTTTCCCCACCGTATAAACGTGCCGGCGGCGATCGTCGAGTTTGATGCCGAATTTCCGGCGGGCATTGCGAAAAGTTGTTTCAGCTATTAGTGTAATATCTGCCATAAATTTAATCTACTCTTCTTCCAAAGGCAAGTCGGCCGGAGCGCCACCCCGCTTCGCTCCAACGCGAGGCACAGTGGGCGAAGGAGCCACGGCTCGGCCGGGAAAGTGAAAAAGGGTTGCTAACTCTTCGATATTTAAAAGAAACACGCTTGATTCTGAGGGCTTAGGATTCTGCGATGGTCTGGGAAATAACGGAGGAAACCTTTTGATATAACGAAAAAACAATCTTCTCTTTTTAATAAAAGCTCTGCGGGCCCTAAAAAGTTCGCTGATGGGAATCGGTATCTTCAAAAAAGTAATGTATTTTTTGATTTTCGTTAATGTCCTGGGATAGGGCCTTAACTGATTTAAGTTTTCCGTGGAAAATTGATTGAAGAAACCGAAAGGAATAGCCTTGGCTCCGCCGAAATAAACATCTCTTTTGGCCAGATAAATAAATCTGATATAGGTGCGGGAACAGCGTTTGGCAACTTTATTTTCCACGCCCTGGACCATGTCTTTTTCGCCGGGAGTCATTCTCATTTCAGCCGGAAAAAGCTGTTTTTCTTCTTCTTGGCCGCCGGGCATCGTCCCGGTAATCAACTCATCGGTAGCTTCCTGTAAAATTGATCTTTGTTTGGCCTTTTCGGTTCTCTTAGCTAATTTATCAGCTTCTTTTCGGCCACGCTTTATAAATTCTTCGCCCTCCATGAGATTTTTAGAATCAGTAATGGGCGTGAAAGCGATTTGCACCCAAAGGTGTTCACCGGGCTTCATCCTGGTCATGCCTTCCAGAAGATTCACCATCGGGTCAATTCTTTTTTCTTCTTTAGTCGCCTCGCTTTCTTCAAAAAATTTGAGGTAAGTCAAAATGGGATAAACATCCGACTTATTCATGATATAATCGGTGCCCCAAAGATCCCAATCTTTGTTGGGAATATTTTGAGGAACGCGTTTGGTGTAATCATCAACCAGCGAAATTTCCGCATCGGGATATTGAGAATAAACAGAAGATTCGATGGCGTCTCGGCGGCTGTCATGGCATCTGATGTAAAAATGGGGATTACCCTCTTCGCTGACCATTTCCAATTGGACAGAAAGAAGCTGTTTGCCCTCAAACCATTTTTCCCACCAGTCGGGCGGATCAAAAGTGTTGGCCCAGATGGCGCTGAACGCCTGTTCCATAGCCCGAATAGGCTTTAAAACGTCCTGAGGCATTTTAAGCTCCAAAAGCACTGATTTTTGAGCAAACATCCAGGTCTCTTGGCGCCACCAAAGCCACCAAAATAAAAAGGGACGCCAGATAATAAGGGGAAACCAAACCCACCACCAATTCTTTATGATGTCCCAAAGAATGTTTATGTAATATACAACGACCGTTAAGTCCATTTTAAAGTGTAACTTTTTTGTTAAACTTCTCTTACGCTATACTTGCCTTCCGAAGTTTTTAAGAAATATTTTTTGTTTTGAAGATTGAGCAAAATCGTGTTGGGTTTCACCAAACGCTGAGCCAATACTTTATTGACCACCATCTCTTTTTCCATAGGTTTTTTAGCGTCTTTAAGAACATTAGCTATCACCTCTCTTACAATGCCGGGCTCATAGCCCCACTCCTTTAAAGCGTAAAGGCCCCGGCCCACTAAAACAAACCTTTGGTCTTTAATCAGCTCATTGTGGACGGTCTGGCGCAAGGCGCCGTGGCCGATGAGAGTCGCCACTTCGCTGAAATGAAGAGGTTTTTGCTCTTTCTTGAGCACAATAAAAGCCTTGTCTTTAACGCCTCGCGGATTAATTTCGGGCCATTCTCGAAGCCCATAAAGACCCTCGGCTCCTTTTAAAACTTTTTTGGAAATTTCCGCATAAGAAGCTAAAACGGTCTTGGGTAAAGACACGGGCTGATGCTTCTTTTGCAGCTCTGCAATAAAAGAGCCTAAAGACTTCTTGGCGGTCTCAAAAGCATTTTTATCAGTAGCCCAAAAAGCGTGGAAATCATCGGTTTCACTGAATCTCTGGAATTGATTGCTAATGGTTAAAAGGAAATAAATATAGTTTTCTTGACCCCGGCCCAAATCAGCGAGCAACAGGTCTTCTTTCTTTAAAGAGCCTGAATTTTTCAGTTTTTGGGCAAAAGTCTTAAAAACTTTCTGACATTCCGGAGATTGAGATCTTTGTCCTAAAATTCTTAATCCGTCATCTTGAATTTGGCGGATTCTTTCTCTGGTAATATCGTAGTGTTCGCCGATTTCTTCGAGTGTTTCTCTCTCTCCCCTCAAACCGAAACGCCGAGAAAGCACATCCTCGGTTCTTCCGGGCAATCCCTTTAAAAGATTGCTATGACAAATTGTTTGGACATTGAGCTCCATAATAACTCTATTTAAGCATATCTTACTAAAATTGTCAACACTTAGCTCTTCTTATTGCCCCAGAATACCAAAACAGGCGAGGCTAAAAACACGGCCGAAATCGTCCCGGCAATAATGCCGATAATTAAAGCCAGCGCAAAATATTTCAAAGTCTCGCCGCCAAAAAAGAAGATGGCGAACAGCGGCAAAAGGTAAACGAAGGTGGTACTCAAACATCGGCCTAAGGTTTGGCTGATGCTGTCGTTGACCGTTTCTCCAAAATTGACCGCGCCCTTTCTAATAGTGTTTTCCCTGATGCGGTCAAAAACCACGACCACGTTGTTGATGGAACATCCGATAACGGTCAAGAGAGCGGTGACCACGGGTATGGAAATTTCCACGTTGTAAAACTTGCCTAAAGCCGCGAAAACCCCCAAGGGTATCAAGATATCGTGAAAAAGAGAGACTAAAGAAGATAAAGCGTACTGCCAAGCTTTGACCGGCCCTCGCACCTTCCGAAAAGCTAAAGCGATGTAAAAAACAATAGCGAACAAGCACACAAAAACCAGCGTAAATGTTTTTTGCTTTAACTCCCGGCCAATAATCGAACCCACCGACTCAAAGCGTTTTTCTTCGATTGATTGACCATCTCTTAAAATCCCGATGATCTCTTGATGGGTTTCCTCGCTGATATATTTAGTTCGGATAATAACACCCCTCTCTCCGGCCGATTGAACCGAAAGCGAATCCAAATTCAAACCAGCCAGGGCCTTTTCAATTTCCTCGTTGGCTCTCCTCGCATTAAGATAATCTATTTCTAAAATACTGCCGCCGGTGAAATCAATGCCCGGATTGAGCCCCCACACAACTAAAGCCGCAGTGCTCGCCAGCAGCAGAATGCCTCCGATAACAAAGTAGATTTTACTATATTTAATGAAGTTCACTTGCGTATTTTTTAATCTCATCAACTTTATCGATTTTCTCCCAAGTAAAATCGGGGTCGTTGCGGCCGAAGTGCCCGTAAGCCGCTGTCTTTTGGTAAATGGGCCTTTTCAAATTCAATTGGTCAATAATCTGCTTGGGGCGGAAATCAAAAACTTTTTTGATTATTTCCACAATTTTATCGTCTTCAATTTTACCCGTGCCTTTGGTATTAACAAAAATTGAAACCGGCTGAGCGATACCAATGGCGTAAGCCACCTGCAGTTCGCATTTATCAGCCAAACCTGACGCCACAATATTTTTGGCAACATAGCGAGCCATATAAGCGCCGCTTCTATCCACTTTGGTGACGCATTTGCCCGAGAAACAGCCGCCGCCGTGGGCGCCCACTCCACCGTAAGTATCCACGATGATTTTTCTTCCGGTCAAACCGGTATCAGCCGGCGGGCCTCCCAAAACAAATCTGCCGGTGGCGTTAATAAAGTATTTCGTCTTTTCGTCAGCCAAATATCCGACCACGGGATTAATAACCTCTCTCATAATATCCTCTCTGATTTTTTCAGAGCTGACCGTATCCGCATGGTGAGCGGCGATAACCACGGTTTCCAATCTCTTGGGTTTGCCGTCTTCAAATTCAACCGTGACCTGAGACTTCCCATCCGGTCTTAAATAGGGTAATTTTTTATTCTTTCTAACCTCGGCTAATTTGCGAGTTAACTTGTGAGCGAGCACTAAAGTTATCGGCATAAATTCTTCGGTTTCATTGGTCGCATAGCCAAACATTAAACCCTGGTCCCCCGCCCCCAGCTCTTTATCCTTATTTTCATCAACCCCCTGAGCTATATCCGGAGACTGTTCATGAAGCGTCACTATCACGCCGATGTCATCGGCGCAAAAACCATATTCCTGTTTATCGTAGCCGATTTCTCTGAGCACTCGTCTGACGGTATCTTGAATATTAACATAGGCCTTCGTTCTTGCTTCACCCCCAACTATAACCAGGCCCGTCGTCGCAAAACATTCTATGCCGGCGTGCGAATCCACATCCTGTTTTAACATTTCATCGTAAACAGCATCGGAAATTTGATCGCACACCTTGTCTGGGTGCCCTTCGGTTACCGACTCTGATGTAAATAAATGTTTTATTGCCATAAAAATTTTGCTTTTTCAAGCACTGTGCCAATCAAGCACCTGAG
>ERZ1292629.998-Hain-H43-01um-R1-998-length-29839-cov-8_pt1 | contig 29839 bp, 25 predicted proteins | sample MGYA00564399_ERZ1292629 | MGnify/ENA primary metagenome ERZ1292629 (study PRJEB36523, sample SAMEA6512636) | groundwater metagenome | collected 2019-01-08 | study: AquaDiva: Metagenomics assemblies of 32 groundwater samples
ACTCCTTCTTTCTCTTCGGCATCATTTATCCATATTCTCTGGGGAGTAGCTTTATAGCAGCGTCTTATACTTTCCCCAAGAAAACTTGCTGCTTTTTCAGTATTTGATGGATTTATTTCTAAAACCCTACTGATCTCCTCCTCGCTTAATAGTTCTTCGGTCAGCGCTTCAATATATACACCCTCTCCCTCACCGTCTGGAATAGTGGAATCATAAATAACAATGAAAGTATGAGGATTTTGACGGATGTTCTTTGAATGCTGGTTTTCCTTGTCAGAAAACCAGTAGACGTTAAGGTTTTCATCCATATCATGTGCTACTGGAGTATTCCATCCTTTCCCCTCGGGAGTAACAGTTGCCACAGTTGCGTACCTTACAGACTCAAGAATCTTCTTAGCTTTTTCTTCGTAATCAGCCATAGATAATCTATTTTACTTTTTATCCCACAAAAGATTAATGTTTTTAGAGAACTCTTCCAAAGCCTTCTCTTCTTGTAATTCTTTATCAACAGCAAAGCACATTCGCCATATAGATCTGTATAATTCTTTATCACTAGAGGTAATGCCCTTGATTTCGAAGTCAGCCTTCTTATTTTCCCGAGAAACAAAAACATAAGCTTCCCATGATTTAGTTTCTTTATCAAAAGAGAAATCAACAGCTTCTTCCAACAAACCAAGATCTTTGCTCTCTTCATTCTCAATGATGTAAAAATCTGACCAGACAGTCTCTAGCACTCCCTCAATAACGCTAACATATAACGTAGCTATGTCCACGGCGTCTTCTACAACTTCTTTACTAGGTAATTTATATTCATGTTCAAGTAAGTTACGGACGCTATTAACCTTCCTTATGATTCTAGGTGCAATAATTCCCAAATCTTCAAAAATTTCCATCTTTGATGGAAACTGATTATTTCTAGGCTTAATATCTATAGCAGAAAGTAGCTTTTCTGTAACACAGTGTATAGCCCTCTTTGAATTAGAGAGAGCATTAATGAGTCCCCTATCGTCACCCTCTTGAAGGTCAGTATTAGCAAACTCTAAAAAATCCTTTGGATTTATTTCATAATCCTGACCGATTTCCTGAGCTCCATCGGGAAAAATAATTACCTTTTCCCAGTCAAAAATTGGAATCCCATTTTCATCAATAACCATAAGACTACATTAACAAAAAATAATCTAAAGGTAGCTTTAGCACATTATCCTCTCGAGAAAGAATTAAGTCTGTGCTACAAACAACAACCCCAAAATCTACCTTAAAGTTTGTCATTGTCTTCTTTACTTGTCCAAAACCCTTGTTGCCAAGTCCCATTTCAAATGCTATCTGCCTACGATCAGCTATTTGCAAAATGAAATCAGCACTCCCTTGAGAAGGATCGTAGGTCAAAAATCCAACACGAGGAGCGATAAATTCTCGATAAAAATGAAGACCAGCAATATCTTCAAGGTATTTACCTTTTCTAGTATTATAGGTTCCTTGAACTCCGCTAACATTTAGTAGTGCGGAACGGAGCGCTGGACTCATAAATAGATACTTAGAAGGCTTACGAGCCTGTGTAGTATTAGAACCCTGAGCAGGTACTTTAATGATTAGCTCAGCTTTTTCAAGGACATCCAAGATAGCTCGGACCGTATTAACACTAAGACCGATAATCTGGCTGACCTTATTTATACTCATCGAATCACCACTGTCTGCCATAATGTACAAAAGCCTCTTTATTGCAGCAAGGGTAGGCGTGTCAAATTGTCCGAGCTCCTTAATATCCTTATCAATTATCCGATCCAAAAGAATGTTGATATTGTCATAGACATTCGGAGTAATAGAGTTCAGAGTGAAGGGGAGAGTTCCGTTAAGGAGGTATTCATCAACTCCTGCGCGATCAAAGCGACCCCATTGAGCAGCGACAATGCCCTCTAAAGGTTTTAACTTCTCGTAAGCCTCTTCTGCAGTAGCAGATCCATAAAGTCCTTCTTTTATTCTGTCTTTTAATCCTTTAACGGGGAAAACATTGTTTTTTAACATTTCGTACTCACCAAAACTGAGTGGATACAATTTTTCAAACTTAGCTCTACGAGCTACGTCAGGATTTGACTGTAGCGAAACAGCAGAAGATCCTGTACAAAAAAGAAATACACACCCCTTACCCCTATCATGAAGGGACTTAAGTACAGCCGCCCAATTAGGATCTTGCTGCACCTCATCCACAAACATTAGTACAGGGAAATCTATCCTTTCAAAAGGGGTACCTAATAAGTACTCGTAAGCATCGATTGCATCATTTAAGGTAAGGCCTCGTGTTATAAGATCATCCACAGCTATATATATGAAACTGCTCTTTATAGCAACTCTTCTTTGAGCACTTAGAAAAACCTGTGCCATTGCGGTTGTCTTTCCTACTCCTCGTAATCCAGGGACCACAACCCATCTTGAGTCTCTATTACCTCTTAAGAACTCTTCTACATACTTTTTTATTCGAATTACGACATGCCTCTCAGGATGAGAGAAGTTGCCGGTTGCAAAAACATAAGGGCGCAAACGGTCCTCCCCTCTGTTAAGCTGATTCTGGACGTATTCAATAGCTTCTTTTTTCATATTTTACTTAGTCATTCTATTGCACAAGTAGATATACTTACTTATGCATTCTATTGCACAAGTAGAAAATTGTCAACCCTAGACCCTTATATAAAGGAAGAAAGGGCTATTTTACTTAATTGTCCCCATATACAAACATCTCTGTATATCCTAAAATAGCCTATTTTAGGGCAAAAATTACTTCCTGGTTAATCCTTTGCCTTATCTCACTCTATAGGGTCATTCTGGCATACCCTAACCTAGAGTTCAGAAGAGGCAAAAGTTATACACGACTATAACTGCATAAAAAGAGCATCTCTCGGGATATTCTACTGGTTTCTTGAAAAAGAACGAGCTTTAGAGGATAATCAATGTAAATTTTAATCACCTTTCTTTATGCACACGATATGGTTAGTGTTGGGTATGGTAGCTATAGTACTACTTATATTAAACTGGAGGAAAAATGTTGTTTGGGGCGCTTTTACATTAGGCATCGTTATTGCTTTAATTTCCTCAGTCTTTGTCGGTTTTGACTGGATTTTCATTGCCAAGGGAGGAATAGTTGGTGCTTTTTTGGGGCAGATTTTGAACTTTATTCCAACAGACAATAATGTGAGCTAATAATTCTTTTACCGAAATGTAGATTAAAACAAAAAAAATGCCCCAGATGGGACATTTTTTATTTATGAGCGAGTAAGGGGAGTCGAACCCCTATCTAGTCCTTGGCAAGGACTCATAATAGCCGCTATACGATACCCGCAAATATGTAAATGTGGGTCCGGTTGGAATCGAACCAACGACCAAGCGGTTATGAGCCGCCTGCTCTAACCGCTGAGCTACGGACCCGAAATCCAATCCTACCCTTTATAAAAGCCTTTTTATAGACTTATACACTCTTATCCCACTCTTTGGTGCCGAGGGGCAGGATCGAACTGCTCGATTCTCTGCGCTCTATAGGGCTTCCGCCCTCTAGCCCCTTCGGGTCACCCCAAACGGGAAAAATCCTTTTCCCCGACCCCCTTTGTGTTCGATACTGCCTTCTTTATGGCTACATCTTACACAAAATTTCTTCTGTTAGCCAGAATGGTGCCGAGGGGCAGGATCGAACTGCCGACACAAGGATTTTCAGTCCTCTGCTCTACCACTGAGCTACCTCGGCTTATTATCTTCCTTTTTGTATTATCTGTGGATAACCAGAGACAATGCTTTATCTAAGCCTAGTGCACGCTCAAGGACTCGAACCTTGGACCCCCTCGGTGTAAACGAGGTGCTCTAACCAACTGAGCTAAGCGTGCAGATTTTACACATATATACACAAACTCTTTTCAATCCTTTGTGCCCAAGAGAGGACTCGAACCTCCAACCCCTTGCGGGGACTAGCACCTCAAGCTAGCGCGTATACCAATTCCGCCACCTGGGCAAACAAGAAGGCTTATGCCTCCTTCTTCTCCTCTACTACAGTCTCTGCAACTACTGGAGCCTCTTCTACAACAGATTCGGCAACAGGAGTAGCAACTTCTTCAGTAGGGGCTACTTCTTCAGTGTTTACCTCCTTAGCAAGCTTCCAGTCTTTCTTGATAAATACCTCTTTGAGCTTCTTAGAAAGAACTTTTACAGACTTGTCACGTACGAAATAGAGTTTCGCACGACGAGCCTTTGTACGCTTCACAAATTCGATCTTTTCAATCTGTGGGGAAAACAAAGGGAGAACAAGCTCTACACCAACACCGAAGGAAACCTTTCTGATAGTAAGGGTAGGAGAAGAACTCTGTCCTCCTTTGATAGCAATAATAGTACCCTGAAAGGCCTGGATACGCTCCTTAGCTCCTTCTTTGATCTTTCGGTACACCTTAATAACATCTCCGGCCTGAAGATCGGGGAGTTCAAGGGATTTTCTCTGCTTTTGGTTAAACGAAATCAGTGACTGGTGCATAAAAAGTAGTTTATCTAGACATTATAAAGTATCAGAAACAAAAAAGCCTCGGCCTTCGTACTCCGAAAACAGGCTTTTCAAGGCCTCACCATCATAACCCGCGTCCCTCGTTTCGTCAATATCCAGAAGGACCTGAGAGAAGTCAGGAGGAAGTGGTGCCAAAAATTTAGATTTTTGCTTTGTATAAGGGAATTCTAATGCAAAAGCATGTAGTAAATGTCGGGCTGGTACAAGAGACTGAGAACGCGATGGTTTTGAGGAATAAAGCTTATCTCCCACAAGAGGGTGTCCGATAGAGGAAAAGTGCACTCGAATCTGGTGCGTTCTGCCTGTTTTTGGATATACCAATACAAGATCATACTCCTTATATCGAATCAGTACTTCATATTCAGTATAGGCTTCACGAGAACCACGAAACCCTCGTTCACTCACAACACGACGCTTCAAGCTCCCCGGGACGCGCTCTAAAGGAGTCGCAATAAAGCCTTTCGGTTCCTTTATATTTCCATACACGAGAGCTAAATATCCTTTTTCCGCCTTGCGGAGCTGAAAAAGAGACTTCAACTTCAAGTAAGCATCCTGATTTCGAGCTACTACGAGAATACCAGAAGTCTCGCGATCAAGACGATGCACAATCCCTGGGCGGAGCGGGTGTTCCCCAACCGACGCTGTCTCGGGATAACGAGAGAGGATAAAGTTTGCAACCGTAGGCCATTTACTCTTTCGCCCCTCCACCGGGTGCATAGAGATATTGCCAGATTTATACAAGATGACATACTCCGTCCCTTCCCACACAACCTTTACCTCGTCTGTCTTTCGTGGCACAAGAGTATCTTTATCAGGAAGAAGCACCCTCCTTTCAAGCGTAAGAACGTCTTCAAATGAAAGAATGGTGTCTGGTGTAGCTACTTTTCCATTTCGGAAAACCTTTCCACTTTGAATGAGTCCTGAAAGGGTATTTCGAGAAGGAGCATGCTCTGGAAACTCTTCTTTCAGAAGTGAAGCCAACCCAAAATCAAGGCGTTTATCGACGAAACGACGCGGGACAGAGAGAGTAATAATTTCACTTCCTTTTGGCATAGAAAAATACAGATAGGTGCACTTCCAAATTCTGATAATTGTGACACAAAAACATACTTTTGTCTAGATTTCGTATACATTCTTCTTCTCTGTTGTATCTCAAGAGAGACTCTCTTGTATCCCATTTTTTCAAAATCTATGGTATCCTTTTTAAGCTCTATCACTGGTATTTGCATTTTTTACACTTGTGCTATAATGTGAGAGCTTTACACTACATATAGTTGAAATACTCCTTTTACATCAAATTTCGAGAGAATAATTCATCTCATATATCTCTCTTTCTTCTTCGAACTTTTCAGCAACTTTAAAATATAAAAGTGTGTCTGTTATAAAAATATAACAGCGTTTATTTGACATCAGTAATAAATAATTTCACGTATACTCTCTTTTAAAAATATTTTCTAAAAGAGAGGAAATAAAGAAAAAAATTATGACTCCATATATCGCAAAAGATTTTAAGAATCTTCTCGGAACAGAAGGCCTGAGCGATACGCTTCTTACAAATCACTTTACTTTGTACGAAGGCTACATCAACAACACCAACAAACTCATCGAACTTCTTGCAAACAAAGAAATTGGAACGCCAGAATATTCAGAACTCCAAAGAAGATTTGGTTGGGAATGGAATGGTATGCGCCTACACGAACTCTACTTTAGCAACATGAAAAAAGGCGGAAGCACCTTGAACGAAGGAGCTCTGAAGGAAAAAGTTACAGAAACATTTGGCAGTATCGAGAATCTAGAAAAAAGTTTCAAAGGAATAGGAATGATGCGTGGTATCGGATGGGTCGTCCTTACCTACGACAAAGAACAAGAAAAGCTCTTCAACATTTGGATCAACGAACACGACCTCGGACACCTTGCTGGAACAGAAGTGATTCTCATTATGGATGTTTTCGAACATGCTTACATGTCAGACTACGGATTGAAAAAAGCAGACTACATCGAAACTTTTTTCAAAGCAATTGATTGGAGTGTCGCAGAAGAACGTTTCATGAGCGCAAAAAAATAAGGAGAAAGACAAAACAAATAATAATATCTAATCTGCCTGACCGGCTGAACACGCATATGGCTCTAGACAAAATTCGAAGACGAGATGGAGAAATTGTTCCTTTTAATCGTTCACGTATTGAACACGCGCTCGTACTCGCCTGCGAGGCTATCGGAGAAACCGATAAAGCCTTTATTCCAGAACTAACCGATGTTATCTTAGCTGACCTCGACCATGTTTTCAGTGAGATTTTTGTCAATCGCACACCTTCAGTAGAAGATGTACAGGATATTGTTGAACGAAATCTTGTAAAGACGAATCGCTTTGAACTTGCAAAGTCATACATCCTTTATCGTGAGCAACGTCGCAAAGAACGCGAAGAACGCATGGAAAGACTTGTTGATGAATTTGAAAAAAATACACTCCAAGTAACAAAGTCTGACGGATCAAAGGAACGCTTTGATATAAAAAAATTGCGTGCCGTATTTAATCGCGCTTCAAAAGAATTTGAAGAAGAATGTCGTTTCGAAGATTTGATGGAAGCTTTCAAAAAGAATCTTATCGAAGATATTAAAACGTCTGATATCGAAAAGCTTCTTGTGAAGACTTGTGTTGATCTCGTGACTGTTGAAAATATTGCTTGGCAAAATATCGCAGCCAGAATTCTTCTTGGGGGCCTCTACAAACAAGCTATTAAGAATCGCAACCTCAAACAAGAAGATGTGTACTCTCCAGAATCTTACAAAGCATTCTTTGATGAATACATTAATCTTGGACTGTACTACAAAGACTTCTACAAATACTACACTGAGGAAGAAATTTTAGAAGCAGGAAGGCACCTCAACAAAGAAACAGACGAGTGTTACGAATACACTACTATTGTTTCTCTCATCAAACGCTATCTTCTTAATCCTAATAAGATTACGAAAGAGCTTCCGCAAGAAATGTATATGTCGATTGCTCTTTTCTTGGCAATCCCAGAAAAGAAAGAGACTCGTCTTGCGACAGCGCTCCAAATCTACAAGCACTGTTCAGAACAGCGCATTTCCCTTCCAACGCCAACACTCCTCAATTCACGCACCAATTACCATCAGCTTTCGAGCTGTTTCAAGATCAATGTTGATGACGATCTTCGTGGCATCTACCATGCCGTTGAAAACATGGCTCAGATCTCAAAATTCGGCGGGGGAGTCGGAGTCTACCTTGGAAATATCCGTTCTCGTGGCAGCATGATCCGCGGAGTCCTCGGTATGTCTGGTGGCGTGAATCCTTGGGTAAAAGTAATTAACGACACCGCCGTTGCCGTAAATCAGCTCGGTGCTCGCCTTGGAGCAATCTCGGTGACACTCGATTTCTGGCACTTGGATATCTATGATTTCCTTGATCTTCAAACGGAAACGGGTGACATTCGCTCAAAAGCCTTCGACATCTTTCCTGCTGTTTCTATTCCTGATCTCTTTATGAAGCGCTTGGCAGAAGATGGGGATTGGACCCTCTTTGATCCATACGAAGTAAGTAAAATACACGGAAAAAATCTCCAGGATCACTTTGACACTGAATTCGAAAAATTCTACCTCGAACTCGAGCAAGACGAACGCATGGTCATGAAGAAATCAGTGAAGGCAAAAGATCTCTTTAAGAGATTCCTGAAAGCGACTGTCGAGACCGGTATGCCCTACGTTTTCTACCGTGATACCGTCAATCGCCTCAACCCAAACAAACACGCAGGCAACATTTACTCGACGCAGCTTTGTACCGAGATCTGTCAAAACACCTCTGCAACCAAGTTTATTGAAGAGACGATTGAGGATGGAAAAATTGTCCTACGCTACGAACCAGGCGATCTCGTAGTATGTAACCTCGCTTCAGTAAACATCGCTACCGTAAACGACGAAGAGACTATTAAAGAGGTCTTCCCAGTGCTTCTCCGCGTGCTCGATAACGTTATTACGCTGAACTATTACCCTATTAAAGAGGCTGAGCGCACAGCATTACGCTACCGCAGCATTGGTATTGGTTACCTTGGTCTTGCTGAATACCTCGCTGTACGAAAGATTGCCTACGATAGCGAGCAGGCACGCCAAGACGTCGATAGACTCTTTGAACGCTACGCCTATCACACCTACCGCGCTTCTGTTGACCTTGCATCTGAACGAGGACACTATGAACTCTATCCCGGAAGCGAATACTCTAAAGGCATCGTCCTTGGACGGGACTCTGCTTGGTACGAGCAAAATACTCCAAACGGAGAAGACTGGAAGAAGCTTTTTGAAGATATGCAGACTCACGGGACACGCTTTGGCTACCATACCGCTCCAGCTCCAAATACTTCTACCGCTGGCGTTGTGGGTACTACCGCAGCTCTCCTTCCGATCTACAAACGCTACTTCGTAGAGACCAATCTCTCAGCCCCAACCCTCCGCGTTGCTCCAAAACTCTCAAAGGAGAACTTCTGGTTCTACAAAGAATACATCAACATGGACATGAATGATGTTATTAGCATGATTGCAGTTGTGTACAAGTGGGTTGATCAGTCTATCAGCTTTGAATGGATGGTAGATCCAAGTAAAGTGAGTCCCGCTCAGCTTTTTGACTACTATGTAAAGGCGTGGGGAGATGGAGTGAAGACTGTTTACTATGTTCGCAGTCTCTCTGGAGAAGTAAAAGACGATTGTGTAAGCTGTAGCGGTTAAATTAGGCTAAACGAAAAAAAGTATGTCAGCTATAAGTAAAAACCCTCTCTTCAACCCAACAGGTGACGATAACGTCGAACATCGCACTATTATTAAAGGATCCGTAACAGGACTCTTTAATCTCAATGCTACCAAATATCCTTGGGCAAAGTCTTTGTACCAAGTCATGATAGGAAACTTCTGGGTACCTGAAAAAGTCTCTGGACTCAAAGACGATGCCCGAGCCTTTCATAGCGACCTCTCTCCAGAAGAACAAACGGCCTATAAAGGGATTCTTTCCTTTCTTATCTTCCTTGACTCCCTCCAAACCGTAAACCTGCCTCACTTTGCAGACTACGTCACTTCCCCTGAAGTAAACCTTATTCTGGCCATCCAAGCCTATCAAGAGGCTATCCATTCACAGTCGTATGCTACTATCCTCGAATCGGTCGTAGACAGCAAAGAACGTGAAGAAATCTACTATTTCTGGAAGAGTGACAAGACCCTGCGGGAACGCAATATGTATATCGGTCAAATCTATCAGGATTTTATCGATGATCCTACAGATAAGACCTTTTTCCGGGGCATTGTTGCAAACTTTCTCCTTGAATCCATCTACTTCTACAATGGATTTGCCTTCTTTGACACCCTCGTCGATCGTATGAAGATGCTCGCCACAGGACGCATGATTGCCTATATACGGCGCGATGAAGTAACGCACATCACCATCTTTGCCAATATCATTCGAGAAATCAAAAAGGAGTTTCCAGATCTCTACGATGAAGAACTTATCAAACAAATGACACGGGAAGCTGTAGATCAGGAGATTGAGTGGAGTACTCACATTCTTGGAAATCGTATTCCTGGCATCAATGGTGAAACCACTGCTGGCTATACAAAGTGGCTTGCCAACAAACGTCTCGCAATGCTCAATATTAACCCTATTTTCCCAGAAGCCATTGAAAATCCATACAAACACCTCGACCGTCTTCAGGACGTAAATGGTGACAAGGGAAATTTCTTCGAGACTACCGTAGTAAACTACACCCAATCAAGCAGTCTTAACGGAAGCTGGGATTTCTAATCCTCTGCTCTCAAAAAAAGAAAACAGAGCCTCTCTTCGGAGAGGTTTTTGTTTTAGCTCGCCACTGATTGTGGTATACTATGAACGTTATTGTCTTTCTCTTATGTACAAAAATAAAAAAAATCTTTCGCTCGGATTTCTCATTGCAGGACTACTTTTTTTTACGCCTCTCTTCGCTCACGCTCAAGGATATAATTATCAGCTCCTTGAAAAAATACCAGGAATCAATACGAATGGTGATATTTCTTCGTATGTTGAGTCTATTTATAACGTCGCCTTGGTATTAACAGTCCTTTCGGCAGTCTTTATGCTCACGGTAGGCGGATTCATGTACCTTACCAGTGCTGGCAACACCTCTCGCCTCGGATCAGCTAAGAACATCATCTTCGACTCTATTTTTGGACTCGTACTTGCCCTTGTAGCCTGGCTTATCCTCAATACCATTAATCCTGACCTCGTAAGACTCACTATTAATGGCCTCTCGGCTACTCCGCAAAGCCAGCAGGCAGGATCCGGGGGAGGTACAAGTCCTGTTACCGGAAAACCAATTGTTCCTCCAACGCTTACGGCGCAAAATGCTGCAAGCACTATCCTTAGTACTTCAAATATCAATGCCGCCGGATCTGGTAGCTGTAAAAGCGCAGGTGGACCTGTTACTCCAAGAGGGAACCTTCAGGATGTTGCCGCTGGAAATGCTATGGATCTTTGTTTCAAAGGCTGTAATTCAGGAAGCGCAAACTGCGCACAAAATGGTATTAATCCTTCTGAAACAATGCTCAACGCCATGATCGCAGTGGCAAATACCGGGCTTGGCTTTACTATAACGAGTCTTTCTGGAGGATCACATGCAGCAAAGTCAAATCACTACAGTGGGCGCGGGGCAGATATTGTTCCTTCAAATGGCTGGCAGGCTACTCTTGATTCCTTCAAAAGAGCCGGGGCTCTTTCAAGTTCTTTTTGCGAAAGCTCAAGTGGCGCAAACGTAAACTGCACAACCGGAAGCCCTGATCATATCCACCTAGACTTTCCTTAATCTCTCGGTAAGATACCTCTGTGATAAAGAAGGTTTTCTATATATCTCTTTTCTTATTTATCTTGACGCTTATTTTTTTGGCGGCATATAATTTTGTTTTCCGTCACAACCCAAACGATCCTATTGCAGACCCAAAAAAGAAGCAAGCAAAGCAAGAAGAAAAAGAAGAGAAGACAGCAGTGCCAGCAACAGAAATCACGAGTCTGTTGAATGAGAATATTCTCGGGGCCACAAGTGGAATCGACGAGAAGATCTACTACTATTCTCTCGATGAAAAGTCCCTAAAAAAAGCATCTTTTGAGGGAAAAGATAAAACAGTACTACTCAGCAATCTCCCGGGTGATGCTACTCGAGTATTGTGGTCACCAAAGAAAGACAAAGCGCTTCTCCTTTTGAAACTCCCAGATGGTGCTTCGAATTGGTATTTTTCTGATATTGCACCAAAGACACTGGTTGCTCTCAAGCCTACTATCGGAAGACTGGCCTGGAATAATCTTGGCGACAAAATTATCTATCAGTACACCGATCCAGGAACAGGAAAACGAACCTTTAATATTGCCAATCCAGATGGATCTGCCTGGAAAGAGATTGCCCCTATTGGATCTCAAGACTCGTACGTAGCTCCTATTCCACAAAGTACAAACTTTTCTTTCTGGAATCGACCAAATGCTCTTGAAGAAAGTCTTTTTGAGAGCGTTGACGGTTCCAACGGAAACAAAAACACCCTCGTATCAGGGCGCTTTGGCGCTGACTATCTCTGGTCACCGACAGGAGATCAAGTGCTCATTGCTTCGAGTGACAAAAAGGCAGGAAATACCCTCGTGCTCAGCGTAGCCAATAAACAAGGCGGGGAAATCCGAAGCCTCTCTATTCCAACACTCCTCACAAAAGTAACTTGGGCAAAAGATGGAAAATCTATTTACTACGCTCTTCCTGGAGGCTTGCCAGACAATGCCACTCTCCCGAATGATTACTTTGAGAAGCCGTTGATCACCAATGATACTTTCTGGAAGATGGATATCGAAACAGGGCGCAAGTCTCGCCTCCTTGATCTGAAAGAGGTCGGTCAAAGTTTTGATAGTAGCGATCTTTTTCTTTCGCCACAAGAAGACTTTCTTTTCTTTACCGATCGATCGACAAAGCGCTTGTACCGCATTGAACTCTAGCGTTCTTTGATTGTATGCTTTTCACTTACTGCCTTTGGCAGTTTTTTTGTTTGCACACTAAACGCGATTAAAGCCCAAAAAAGAAAGGCGAGATCATTCTTGAAATACGGAGTATCAAAGAGTCCGTATACTACAAAAAATAATAAGGCCGAAAAAAGAAAAATACTTGTATAAAAAGTCTCGGCGTTTCGTTTCCGAATATCCTGAAAGAGAAGTAAGAAAGATCGCCACAAAAGCACTAAGAAACCAATGAGACCAAGTACACCTCCTTGTAGCCAAAAGGCGAGGAAAATATTGTGTGGTTGCGGAACAGCCCATTCCAGATACGGAGGAAAATATTTTTGATGTCCCAGATATTCTTCCTGAAATCTTCCGATGCCAATTCCAAAAAACGGATGTTCTGTTCCGATACGTACCGCGGAGTTCCAAATCATAATACGAGAACTCGCTGAAGAGCGCTCATCAAAAGTAATAAGCGAATGCCACTTCGCACTACCTGATTCAACAAAGAGTACACCAAGCACAAGAACAATAATACTCCCGACGCTCAACCAAAAGAACTTCTTCTTTTTCTCCCAAAAACTCATACCCAGAAGAAAAAGGAGTGAGACACCGGTAGCAATCCAGGTCCCATATGAGCGCGTGCCAAACAGAACGCAAGAGAAAAAGAGGAACAACAGAAGACAGAGGAGGTTCCAAAAAGATCGTTTTTGTTTCCGAGAAAACTCAAGAAAGAAGAAGGCGGATAGAAGCATTCCTGGAGCCACCATGACTGCTAAGAAATTGGGGGAGTTGTACGGGAAGAAAAGACGCCCATCAAAGGTGAGCATCTGTGAAAGAAAAGACGCTCCTGAAAAGGAGGCGAGAATGATACATGCTACCAGCCAGGCTACAAGATACGGGACTCGACCAAATGACTCTAGAGAAAGACGGTGGAAGAGAAAAAAAGCCAGCACTGGAAAAAAGAGCCAAGACTTGAGCATTCCTAATCCCGTAAGAGAAAATGGATTTAAGAGAAACGAGGCTGTTATGCCGAATAAAATCAAAAGAATTCCTCTAAGCGCCCATGGGTCCCATGCTCCTACAAAATCTTTTCTCGTAGAAATATGCAGCGCAAAAGAAATGGCGGCTCCTATAATAATTCCTTCGAGAAGATAGAGAGGAACTCCCCATACCACAATCTTTTCTTGCGCAAAGGGGAGCAGAACAAAAGCAGTCAGGAGAAAGATAGTAGTGGTTCGTAGGTAGATATTCATATCCTTTATACCTTCTCAAACGAAGAGCGATACGACAAGCTAAGAGCGAGGAGGAAAAGAAGCACAGGAAGTATATGCACAGAAAAAAGAGGCGTCTCAAATAAGGAGTGTCCGAGAAATATCATGAGACTCACAAAAACAACTCCTTGCTCCAAAGAGCCTGCCTTCATAAACGCAGTATAACTTCTTATAAGGGCGAGAAAAAGAAGTGCGAAAAAAGACAGGGCTCCAAACACGCCTATTTCTACGGCTATATCAAGAAAAAGATTGTGCACATAGATAGGCTCTCTGTAAGTAGTAGTCGGTTTTACAGAAAGAGAATAATTACCAATACCTGTACCAAGAATTGGATTTTCTCTAATTGATACACTGGCCTCTTGCCAAAGACGCAGACGCTCAACATTCGAGCCGTCCTTCAAAGAAGCGCTCGACCAGAGGCGTTCTCCAACAGGACTCAAGATGATTCCTATAAGAAGAGCGGGAAGAAAAATACCGATAAGAAGTGGCGAAAAACTTTTCCTTATACGATTTGGCTGTAAAAAAAGAAAGGCGATTCCTCCTGATACCAATCCTATATAGCCTCCGCGAGAAAAAGTAAGGAGGTCTGCAATGAAAATAAAAAGGGCGAGCGCTCCATACACGAACCGCTTCCGTCCTTGTTTTTCACAGAAAAGGAGGAGTCCGAATGGGACTGCCATACCAAGATAAAATGAACACATATGCGGATCCGGGAAAAAGGCCGAGAGCCTCATTACAGTAACTCCTGAAATATTCACAAGGAGACTTGGATAATTCGCCACAGCGTCCCCAAAAGATGCCCCAGAAAACAGCGGGGTAATATACCTAACCCAGAAGGAAAATGCTTTCTCAATACCCCAAAAAAATTGAAGGGTAAACTGAAAGAAGCCCACAAAAGAAACAAGAACTGCTCCTCCAAAAAAAGAATGTATCAGGAGCCTTCTTGTGCTTACACGAAAAAGAGCAGCATAAAAAACGAAAAGGAGCGGAAGAAAATTCCAAAGAAAAGTACTTTTGCGAAGTGCCCATCCTCTATTCTCAGACCAAAAAACTGAAAGTGTTACCAAAAACAGAAAAGTGGTTAGGAGAAAAAGGGGTAGTGGTTTTGGGAGACGAAATTGTTTTTCCCGAAGACTCTTGGCAAGAAAAACCAAAAAAAGAAGGAGAGCGAAGAGACGAGAAAGAGCAAGATCAACACCTTCAAAAGGCGACAGGGCAAACTGAAAGGGGAGTGTCGAAAGATACAGAGCGAGAAGGATGTTTACCATAGGTGATTATCTTCCATAAACCAGAGCTCTGACAAAAGAAATTATCTTTCCCTCAAGGTAAGGGCGGTGCTTTTGAAAATAGAGGTCTTGAGAGGCATAGTAGTATTGTTTTTTTGAAGCCTCTGAACTATGACTCTTCCCTCCGTAATGAAGCAACTTGATACGGCCGTCTTTATAGATACTCAGTCCATTTTTCCGTATTCTCTGACACAAATCCACATCCTCAAAATACAGAAAATACTCTTCATTAAACCCTCCAAGAGAGAGAAAGAGCGCTTTCTTCAGGAACAGCGCCCCTCCACTCACCCAGCCCGTTCTCCGAAGAGGAAGATTTGTTCGACTTCTTGTAAACAAGAAGTGATTTGTAAGCGTACGCAGTGCGTTTACCTCTTTCCCGGAGTCAAATACATCTACGTTTCCTTTTTCATCAACCAGCTGAATTCCTAGGGCGCCACAGGAGGGTAATATTGCGAAATCACTCAGCACTTGAGGCAAAACCTCTTCTATCCACAAGGTATCTGGATTAATAAAGCCGAGAAACTCCCCAGTTGCCAAAGAAGCGCCGAGGTTCGCCGCCTTAGCAAAGCCTTCATTTTTATCACTCCGTACCAGAATGAAGAGATACCTTTTCTGAAGGATAAAGAGCGCTTTTTCCTCGCTCGGATCATTATTTACTACAATAATCTCTCGCTCAATACCAGAAGACTCATAGGCACACAGGCTTTCTAAAGAGCGCTGTAAATGCCAAATACTCTGATAATTAATGAAGATCAGAGAGACTTTTGGCTTTAATACGGGAAAAATAGGTAGCATAAGCTTTCTGTACCATGCTCGCTGCTTCCCTCCCAAGCCAAACGTCAATACGATTTTTTACTCTTCGTATTGTAACATACCCAAAAATGTACGGTCGCAAGTGCCAGGGGGTGTGTTTTTCAAAAAAAAGAAGTCCTGAAAGCACTAGATGGTACACCTTGCTAGGATTAAAATTGCTCTGTTCACTATGAGTGACTCGGGATTCTGGCACCACGAGACAAGAAAAGCCGGCTTTTCTCGCTCGGAGAGAAAAATCTACATCTTCATAATAAAGAAAAAAGTCTTCATCTAAAAAACCTATTTTTTCAAACACCTCTCTGTGTATAAGAAGGGCACAGCCCGAAAGATATTCACTTCTATACGGAGTTTTTTCTCTCAAGGATGGGGTATGCTCAGCGCGCATCCGAAGATAATTAATTCGTCCCCCGGAGAACCATTCTTCTTTTTTCTCATTCAAAACGACCGGGGAAAGCAATCGCGCAGAACTATTTCCTGCCGCACCTGCCAGAAGGAGCGTGAGAGCATCCTTTTCAGCAAGGGCATCGTAATTGAAAAGCCATACCCAAGGAATACCCGCTTCCAATGCATATCGAATACCGGTATTCATCCCGCCGGAGAACCCTTTGTTTTGGTTGTTTTTAAGATATACAAATTTTGGAAATGCCCTTTGTGCTTGCTCGAAGGACTCGTCTTGGGATCCGTTGTCTACCACAATAATTGTTTTCTCCTCATAAGTAAGAGCCTCTAAGGACTTCAAGCACGGCAAAAGGCACCCTTGCCCATTGTAGTTCAAAACAATGATAGCGACTCGATTTTCATCCATACAAAAGACTTACGACAAGAGAGTGTCGAGAGGCTGAGGGCTCGCTTCGCCCTTTCCAGAAAAAAGACTCTTCATTTCAGCATAGGTAACGGCTCGCGTAATCCAAAGACTAACGACGTATACAAGCACCGAAGCCGCTCCAGCGAGAAGAAAAGAGGCTCTCGAAAGAAGCAAAAGAGAAGCTCCCATAAGAACTCCGGCGAGAAGAATCCGACCAACCCTTCGAAGAGAAGGGAGATACCCAATATGTCGAAAAACGAGTGTCCCTGTAAGAAGAATAACCAAAAGTTCTGTGGCTACGGAAGTGAAAGCGGCTCCCATATATGAATAGCGAGGAATAAGGAACAAGTTGAGCACTATATTAAAGACCGCCGCCACAATAAGTGTTTGCATTAATTTTTTCTGAGCATTACTTACGACCAAAAGCATATTGAAGTAGTGTCCAAAGAATATACATCCGAGAGCAAAGACGAGTATACGAAGGACTGAGGCTGATTGTTCAAAGCCACCTCCGCTCACAATAGAAATAATCTGAGGAGCAAGGAACCACGTACCCATAATGAGCGGGGTAACAATAATGATAAAGACAGCGAATGTCTTATCAGCAATATCATTAAATTGTGGTCGATCTGTATAGATAAAGCGAGAGAGAAGAGGCAGTATCAGTCCGGCGAGCATCGCGGGAAAGAAAATAAGGTTTTCCATTATCTTGTACGCCACATTGTAGATTCCGACATCCGTATTACTCTGCATCATAGAAAGCAGAATGGTGTCCATTTTGAAATACGCGAATGTGATAATGGCTGTTGCTCCCATAGGAAGAGACTCTTTCAGAAAAGTCTTCCAGTAGGCGAAGTCGAAGCGTAGCGGGAACGAAATATAGCGACGACTCAGAAGAAAGACTACGATCGCATTAAAGATGAGAGAAGCAAGAAAGGTCGAAGCGACGGCAAGAAAGCCCCAATCGTTCTGTACTACCAAAATAACAAGCCCTACCTGGACGAGTTTTCCAAGAAACTCCACCATAGCCACCTTATCCATGGATAAGCGTTTTTGGAAAACCCCGTTTAAAACAAGAGAGAGCGTAGAGAAAAGAGTTGCGCCGGAGGCAAACAAAAGGCCGATTTTGAGATCATTTGGGTATGCAAAAAGAACAATAATAAGGGGGGAGACTACAAAAAGCGCTGTCGAAGAGAGCAGCCTAAGAGCTAGGATATTTCCCAAAATCTGCTTTTCATTAGCTCCTTGACGGGAAATCTCTCGCGCAGTGACCGGCCCAAGACCAAGATCAATAATGGCTGAGAAGAAAGCAAAAAAAGCCAGTATGGTTGCATACTTTCCAAAGCCTTCTGGTCCTAGATATTCCGTAATGAGACGGATAGACAGGAGAGAAAGCACAACCGTAGAAATAACCTTCAAAGAAGAGTTGAGAACGACGTTATACGCAATTCTTTTTGCGATAGCCATAGAAAAAATTGTTCGTCTTTATGCCTCGGTTGTCTCAGTATTTGGGCGCACGAGGATCTTTCGTCCTTCTCCTTGACCAATACTTTCAGTGGTTACTCCTTCTTGTTTTGCAAGATAGGAGTGCACGATTTTTCGTTCGTACGGGAGCATTGGGCGCAAAGCTACACTTATTCCGCTTTTCTTCGCTTCAAGAGCCGCTTGCTCTGCTTCTTTTTCTAAAAGACCTTGTTTATCGGCGAAGTAATCATTAATGTCGATAGCTACACTTACTGGTTCTCCAGCCGCCTTGCGCACCATAGTACGAACAAGATGCTGAATAGCGGCAAGATTCACTCCGTGCTGTCCAATAAGGAAATTCTGACCGTTCTCTACAAAAACCTTACAAAAAATATCATCGCCATCTTGTATTACTGTAACGGTAGCAGAAAAGCCCATTCTTTCTAAAAAAAGGGTCACGGTTTCGTGTACAATGTCTTTTTTTTCTAGAGCCATAGCCAGAACGTTTACTTCTTTACTCGAAAAATATACTTCTGCTGAACAATCATGAACAGTGTTGAGAAGAGCCAATACAGAGACAGAGCAGCAGGAAAGGTGGCTCCAATAAAGAATGTGAGACCTGGGGCCAGGTACAACATCTGCTTATTCATTATAGCGGTAAAGTCTGGTTGGTCCGAATTCGTTGATAGAGGAGGGGTTACTTGTCGCCCGAGGATCATTTTTGTCTGATAGTACTGTCCGATAGCCGAAAGAAAGGCGAGGACATAATTTGGCTTTGTCAGGTCAATAAATCGAAGGAAGAAGTGGTTGATGGGTCCAGGATTCTGGACAAAAAGATACAGATCAGCAGTATTTACAATAAATCCCGCTTTCGAAATATTGATAATAACGTGATAAATAGCGATCAAAAAAATGATCTGCACTATAAGGGGAAGGCATCCTGAGAGGGGGTTTACCTTTTCTTCTTTATAAAACTCCATCAAAGCCTTTGTTTGACGCTCTTTATCATCTTTATGCTTCTCCTGAAGCGCTTTCATCTTTGGCTGAAGCTCCTGAAGCTTCTTTTGAGAAGCAATTTGCTGGTGCGAAAGAGGCACAAGAAGGGTTTTGAGAGCTAAAGTCGTCAGAATAATAGCTACCCCAAAATCATGCCCCGGAATAACGTTATAGAGAAAGATAAGAGTGTTATAGAGAGGCTCGTAGATGAATGTATGAAAAAGATCCAACATAGTGATTATTTTCCTTTATTTACGGTATTTATAGCACTTATACAGTGCTCAGTAATCCGTTCTATAGTAGCATAATTTACGTCTTTTGGCTTCTTTACAGTGAAGAAGACAAGATCATACCCTTTCGGCCAATTTTCCTTCTGGAGAGCTAAAGCAGCCGAAAATCTTCGCCTGAGACGATGTCGTAAAACAGCGAGGGGAATGTGTTTTTTGCTAAAGGAAAATCCTACCCGAAGGGCATCTCCTCCCACAAATAGAAATTTACAACCCAAATCATCAAAAAAAAGAGGCTTTCCTCCTCGAAAGACTCTTTCAAAATCCTCTTGTTTCCGTATTCGGAAGCTTCTTCCCAACATACAGTGCCTTAAGCAACGGTAAGCTTTGTTCGTCCCTTTTTACGACGGTTAGCGACTACCTTTTTTCCTCCTGGAGTGCTCATGCGCTTCAAGAAACCGTGGCGTCTTGCTCTTTTTCGAGTTTTTGGTTGATACGTCCTTTTCATAGCCAAACCTTAAATATTGCTTCTGAAACAAAGTAATGGTTAGTCTACCAGAAAGAGAAAAAAAGTCAATCTCAGTCTTGTTTTCCTACTTATACACTGCTTATCCACTTTTAGAGAGCATATTGACCCTCGCCGGACAGTTATCCACATGATATAATACTTTTCAACGTATCCTTTGGCTTTTGTGAAACTGATGTATGACAAATGAGGAGCTGTGGAAGGCTGTTTTAGGCCAAATAGAGCTTTCTATCTCGAAAGCAAACTTTGTTACCTGGTTTAAAAATACCGGGATTCTCCAGTCCCAGGACGGAACGGTTACTATTGGTGTGCCAAATGGATTTGCTAAGGAATGGCTTGAAAATAAGTATAATATTTATATTCTCCGCGCCTTAAAAAGCCTTGATCCTTCAGTATCTGAGATTCGTTGTGTTATTGCACAAGAAAAACCTACTCAAAATATCCTCTCTGTAGATTCTGTAAAAAATGTCGATGCTGTCCAGGCACCAGAAAACTCTGGATTTGTACGAAAAAAGCTTATTGAGAGACCTTCATTTGGAGGGCAAACATCAAGTACGCCGGTTTTTCATGAGACAAACTTAAATAGTCGCTATACGTTTGAAAACTTCATTGTTGCTGAGAACAACGAGCTCGCGCGCGCAGCTTGTTATGCTGTTTCACAGAACCTAGGGATGGCTTATAATCCGCTTTTTATCTATGGTGGTGTTGGTTTAGGAAAGACACACCTCCTTCAATCTATTGGGAATGAAGTTGTAAAAAATGCACCAGAAAAAAGAATAAAATATATTACTTCAGAGCGTTTTACCACAGAACTTGTCGATTCTATCAAAAATCAGAAGATTGATAAATTTAAAGAGTACTACCAGCAAATGGACCTCTTAATTATCGATGATGTCCAGTTTCTCTCTGGTCGGGAAAAGACCCAAAATGAATTTTTTCACATTTTTAACGCTCTGTACCAGATTAATAAACAGATTGTTATTTCAAGTGATCGCCCTCCAAAAGCCATTCCTACCCTTGAAGAACGTCTCCGCTCTCGTTTTGAAGGTGGAATGATCACTGATATAAGCCGTCCAACCGTTGAAACAAGGATTGCTATCCTGGAATCCAAACTCTCCGAAAGGGGACTCTCGGTTGATCCTGCGGCCCTACGCTACATTGCTGAAAATATTTCTCAAAATATTCGGGAGCTTGAAGGAGCTTTAAATCGCATCCTGGCATACTCCGAATTTCATAAAATTCCACCAAATCTCGAAAATACCAAAAGAATCCTAGCAGAACTTATTGAAAATAATAAAAAAACCATCCAAACAGATGATGTTTTCCGTGTGGTTATGGAATTTTACTCTATTTCCAAAGAAGACCTCGTAAAAAAGGGGCGTAAGAAAGAAGTAGCTCATCCACGCCAGATGCTTATGCATCTTTTACGAAGTGAACTCCAGATTCCATTTTCCAGTATTGGGGATTTTTTGGGTGGCCGTGATCATACTACTGCTTTACATGCTTTTGAAAAAATAGATAAAAATAAAGACACAGACCCACAAATTCAAGAAGAGCTTTCGACACTTCGTGAGCGTTTATACTACTCAGCGAGTGTATAAGGCTGTATAACCCCGTTTTTTTCTGGGATAACCCTTGGGTAACTCAATATCGGGAGTGTATAGTTATAAAATAAAAAGTACTTCTTCGAAGATATCACCTAAAAAACAAAAAGTATCCATCTTTAACCCCGGAGCTTCCCGTACGAAAAATACCTCAAATAAAGCTCTCTACAAGGTTATCCAGTTATCCACAGCACTAATATATAATAATAAGAAGTATATAAATAAAGAAAGATTATATATTACTCTTTAAAGACATACCTTTATGAAACTTGTTTGTACTCAAGAAAATCTTTCAAAAGCAATTTCACAGATTGAGCGAGTTACTGGAAGACAGGCAACACTTCCTATCCTCAGTAATTTTCTTTTGGAAACAGAAAAGGGAAGACTGAAGCTTTCAGCTACGAACCTTGAAATAGGTGTCGTAGCGTATATCGGGGCTAAGATAGAGCGAGAAGGGAAAATTACTATTCCAGCAAAACTCCTTGGTAATTTTATTCATAATCTTCCTGGAGGCGAAGTTGTCGCTCTCGAGGTAGATAACCAGCAATTAAAAATAGAGAGTGTTGGGTATTCGGTGAAAATAAAGGGAATGGATGGAAAGGATTTTCCTATTATTCCACAGTTTCAGAAAGAATATTTTTTCTCTCTTCCAGCTCAAGAATTAAAAAGTGCTCTTTCAAGGCTTTTGTTTTGTGTGAGTACGAACGAGGCTCGACTAGAGCTTACAGGTATTAACCTTACCTTTTTAGAGAAAGAACTTCATTTAGCAGCAACAGATAGTTTTCGTTTAGCAGAAGAAATAATTCCTCTTGGTGATTTAGGGAAGGGATATACAGCATTCCAGTCTACAACGAGCTCCTTTATTCTTCCTTCAGCAACCCTTAATGAGATTTCTCGTATTATTAGTCCAGAGAGTACAGAAGTAAAAGTAGCCCTTGAAGAAAATCAAATTTTCTTTGAAGTAGATAATATCCAGGTAATTTCAAGGCTTATTAATGGGAAATATCCTGACTATAAGCAAATTATCCCAAGTGAATTTTCTTTAGAAGTTTCTTTAGAGAAAGATCTCCTTCAGAGAGCTATTCGAATTGCGAGTTCTTTTTCTTCTTATAACTCTGGAGAAATAGCTCTTGTATTTCATCCAATAGAAAAAACCTGTACCATTGTTTCTCAGTCACAGGAGATTGGTGAGAATACTTCAGTTTTAGATATAGAAACAATTCGTGGAGAAGCGCCTCTGACGCTTGTTTTTAACCCACGATACGTATTAGAGGGCATTGGAGTGCTTACGGGCGACAGAGTGGCATTTTTAGCGAATACAGGGACCTCACCCGCAGCTTTCAGAATGCTTGAGGGAGGATCTCTAAAACAAAACTACCTCTACATTCTTATGCCAATTCGAAAGTAGGAGCTTTTCGTTTCATAAGAAAGAAAATATCTGAAATCCTATGAAGAATCTCGGAAGCTTGATAGCGAAGAAAAGTTTTGCTCTACAAAATATAGATGAGAAGACAGTCTTTTTTGTTTGTAAAAAGGTCCTTATTGAAGAATACGGGGAACGAGGGGGAGAAAATATTACCCCTATTCTTTTTAAAGAAAAAAAACTCTTCCTCTCTCCAAAAAGTTCGCTCTGGAGAAGTGAGGCTTTTCTTCATCGGAAACGCATCTGTGATCGTGTAAATGAACTCCTTGGAGCAGTAGTAGTTCAAGAAGTAAAGCTTGCTCAACCACAATAGAAAAAAATCCCCTGTAGAGGGGATTTTCTTTTAGTAGCTGACACTAATATCTTTTTTGTCAGTTACTTTATTTCCGTTTTTATCCAGAAGTTCGGCTTCAAGAGTGAGTGTCGAGTTATTTTTGCTTCCTGGAATGGAATAAGAGACAGAATACGGTTTCCCACTACTACTTCCTACTTCTTGGCCGTCAACAAAGTAGGTTACCCTCTCAATACCATACGGAGCATCAGTATTTGAAGACAGCGTGAGAGATGAAGAGCTTGTGCTAGAAGGGGTGGTCAGGGAAACTTTTGGCTTGAGACTAGAAAAATCTGATTCTTTACACTCGTCTTCAGGAACCTCATCAACGACTACTCCTTTTTGGTCTTCGTACCAGTTCTCTACCGCTTTTTCCCAATTTTTAAATTGAGAGTCATCCGCGGGGTTTTCTGGTTTTGGACCACGAGGATCTTTTCGGTTTACATAGTAGAGAATATCGTGATCACTGACAAAGTCTTTCTTTTCTACATCTTTATCACGACAGTATTTGTTTGCAATACAGTATTTCTTTTCTCCTGGGATACGACAAACCTTAATATCTTTCTTTTCTTCGAGTTCTCCACTCAGCATTGGTTTATTTGTCTTTCCATCACCGTCGCCAATCTCATCATCAGGGTTGTACTTTGGAAATTCTTCTATAGCGTAATTTCCTAGAGACTTATCAAGAAATGCTCGCCAGATAGGGGCGGCAACATTGACTCCGTCTGCTCCGGTAACCATAGGAGAGTTGTCGTTATTTCCTGCCCAAACACCTACAGCGAGAGAGGGAGTATATCCAATAGTCCAACCATCACGAAATTCATTTGTGGTACCCGTTTTTGCAGCTACCTGACGATTATCGAAGCGAAGTGGAGAATTCTCTCCAAATACCCAGGCGCGATTCTCGTTATTTGAGAGAATAGAGTCGAGCATAGCTACGTACTTCTCTTCAATAACACGTTCTCCGGGAGAGCTTTTGTATTCTTCAAGGACACTTCCTTTAGAATCTTCAATTCGTAAAATAGCTGTCTTTTCATGCTTTATACCTCCGGTAGCGAGCGTGCTATACGCTCCAACGTGATCAAATAACCGCACTTCTCCGCCTCCAAGAACCAAGGAGAGACCAAGGCGATCTGGATCGTTTAGTCCTGCTATACCAAGATTTTTAGCTACTTCTATAGAGTCCTTTACTCCTACGAGGTAGAGTGTTTTTACAGCAGGAATGTTCAGTGATCCTCCGAGAGCCTTTTTCATTGGGAGGGGCCCGTGAAATTTCCCGTCATAATTTTGCGGTTTATAGGATTTTCCAGAGTCGGTATCAAATTCTGTTTCTACATCATAGAGTATCGTCTCCGGGAGATACCCTTTGGTAAAGGCAGTGAGATAGACATATGGCTTGAAAGAAGATCCTGGTTGACGATCACGAATAGCGACGTTTACCTGGCCATCAATAGAGGCATCGAAATAGTCTTTGGAACCAACCATAGCGAGGAGTTGCCCCGTCTTTGGATCCATGGCTACTAAAGCGGCATTTGAAGCCTTCCAGCGCGTGTTATTTGCCGCTCCTTCTTTCACAGCCTGTTCAGCAGCCTCTTGTTTTTCCCAGTCCAGAGTAGTAATAACTTTGAGTCCTCCTTGTTCAACAGCCTGGTCCCCATACTTTTCTTGGAGATAGTCTTTGATGTACATCACAAAGTGAGGGGCGGTAATAATATCTTTTTGAGGGAGGACCTTCTCAAGGGTAGGAGTATTCACGGCCTGTTCAGCCTGTTCCTCGGTAATATATCCTAACTGAGCCATTTGATGGAGGGCATAGTTTTTTCGTGCAATAAGCTTGTCCGTATGAGAACCATATGGAGAGTAGTAGGCAGTCCCACGAGGAAGAGCAGCAAGAAGAGCTGCTTCATCTAAGGAGAGGTCTTTTGCTGACTTTCCAAAGAATGTCTGGGCAGCAGCTTCAATGCCGTAGGCATTTTGTCCATACGGTATCTCATTGAGATACATGGTCAGGATTTCGTCCTTAGAAAAAATAGTTTCAAGCTCAATAGAAAGGACAGCCTCCTTTATTTTTCGAGTCAACGTCTTCTCATTTGAAAGAAGGGAGTTTTTTACGAATTGCTGCGTAATAGTCGATCCTCCCTGAGCTGCGTCAAAAGTAATAATATCTTTGAAGGCTGCTCGTAAGATACCAGAAGGTTTAATTCCAAAGTGATGGTAAAAGTCTTGGTCTTCGAGAGAGATGCTTGCGGCGCGTACAATTTCTGGTATTGCTGAGAAGGGGATTACGGTACGCTTTTCTTCGCCATGCACCTCGTAGAGTATGTGCGTACCAGTACGATCATAGATTTTTGTTGATTCTGCAACAAAACGCTTATTCACGTTTCCAGTACTTGGTAAATCCTTTGCAATATAGGCAAAAATCGCGATGATGAGCAGTAAAAAGCCACCACCAGTGATAAGTGCAATCTTTCCAATTTTTTTCCAATCTCGTGGCTCTCCAGCTTGTAAAGATTTGGCTAGAATACGCCGTCTTTTTGAGAAAAATCGCATAAAATAGGGTGTCAAAGTATCTTAATTGTATACCACAAAACAGCAAAAAAAAGAAGCCCTAAGGGCTTCCTGAAACATCTTTTTAAAAGAGGTTTACGTAAGTGTCGGAAAGAGGCTTTTGAGAATAGTCTTAGAAACATCAACCCCTCGTCCTTCTACGAGAGGCTTTTCATGCATATTATAGAAAGGATTTGGGTTTATTTCGAGAATAACGTAGTCGCTCTCACTTTTTGTAATGTCATCTGCGAGAAAATCGAGTCCCCCATATGTTAAACCGACTGCTTCAATGGCTCGTTCTGCAATTTCCCGAAAAACAGGACTCATTTCGAGTGTGCGATCAATAGCTCTTCCTCCATCAGACATATTGAGGTTGTTTCGGAGTTTCAAAAAGTAACCTTCTGGTAAAACCGACTCTAAAGAAAGCTTTTCTCGCTTCAGGGTTTCTCGAGCAGTTTTGTCGAGCTTTATTTCAAAACCTTTTACACGAGTCTTATTAAAGGTATGAATAAGCTCTTCGAGGGTAGAATGTCCATCCCCGGTAAGTCCAGCAGGAATCTTTTCTACACAAGAAAGCACCTTTTTATCAAAAACAAGGACGCGATACTCTTTTCCAACAAACATTTCTTCGATAAGAAAGCGAAGAGAGCGTTTTTTGTTGTAAGCTTTTTGAGCCCATTGAACGGCACTTTTGAGTTCTTTTAGGCTTGTAAGGTTCCAGGTCACGCCTTTTGCAAGAGAGCCACTAAGAGGCTTACACAGAAGCGGGAAAGGAAGTTTTTCAGATTCAATTCCTTTGAGTGCATCTTTCAGAGTGTTCGCGACAATACCTCGTGGTGTTTTAATGCCAATGGCTCCCAAGATTGTTTTGGTAATTTCTTTATTTTTTGTCAGATTCCCCATTCTTCGATATACAGGGAGATTGGATTTATGACAAAAGATAGATTTCCCGCCGTAGGAAAGCTTGAGGATATGACTACTCTCACTATAAATAAATTCACACTGAACGCCGAGTTCAGCAGTTTTTCGAATAAAGGATCGAAATCCTCCATGAGTAATTTTCTTGAGGTATTGCTCGAGATCCATAGCGGTAGTACGAAATAATTTAGCGACGAATTTTTAGAGAGACTATTTCTCTAAAGAAAGATGAGCGAGATCTGGACCAGAGAAAAATGTTTTTGTTGGAGAGAAAAGAAGGAGAGCAATGCTTGCGGTGTGTTCTGTCTTTTCAAGGTAGCTCGTATCCTCTTTGCTTACAAGTGCAAATGTATGAAGGACGTGTGTAAAATATTTTTGGTAGATTGAATTCTGATCTACTTGATGACCACAAATCTTATAACATAATGCTACTTCAGTCAAGATATCTAAAGAAAGATTTTTTTCTGCAATGGCCTGATGCAATTCAAAATAAGAAAATATCCAAGAGAAACCTTCGGCAGGCACGCGGTCATAGAAATCAGAGGCCGCAATAATAATGTGCGTGAGTGTATAAAAAACGGAATACAAATCTTCTTGTGAGAGTGTAGCAGGATTAGCATAGTCAGTGACGAGAATTTCTTGGAAAGCTGTGAGGTACAAAGAGGTGTAATCAACTATTCCGAGAGATCGAAGATGGAAAAGCGTATTTGCGCTATATGAACTATCGATAAGAATACCTTCTCGAGAGTAAAGGCGTTCACTTTCTTTTATGAGAGCAGTGAGAGCTTCTTTGGATTCAGAATATATATCTCTGAATGTTTGCGTGAGATGGAATTTTTTAAGAAAGAAAGCTCCATTGGTTATGTCATGCAAGAGAGGGAGTTTTGGATGTGCTTGATACCACTCTTTGCGTTTATTGTTACGTTTTGTATTTGGAGAAGAAGTGTTTTTTTTGAATGTGGGGATATAGACGTACTCAGGATTATTCCAATTAAGAAGAGCATTTTTTAATTTTTGTAAACGTGATTTTTGAAATGCATCAAAAATAAGGGAAGTGTAGGCGACATTTCCGGAAGCAAAGTAGGCTCGCTCAAAAAAATGTCCGAGCTTATCTTTCGATAAGTCGGATGTGGCGCGTGAGTATGTTTCTAGGATGTTCTGATATTGTTCGTTGCTTGACATTATTTTGAGGAAAAATTCTTATTGACGTCAATCAAGAATTGACGCAGATGACGCCTTCCAATAATAGCAGAGTATTCCAAATGTGAACGATCGATAAGTGATACCTTCGCGGGTATACGCTGCCCATCAATTTCAAGTTCAATGCGGATAGCGACACGATAGGATGTTCCATGAGAGGACTGCACCTTTGCTGTACTCGCAACATCTGGAATAGCCTCAAGAATTTTGACGCGTTCCCCGGAAGAAAGATTTTTTAGGTCGAACTCCTGAGAGAGGCGGAGGTATTCGTGTACGACCGATTCAAAACCAAGTTCTTTTGCAAGATCAAAATCAATAGAAGAAGAGTCAGCTCCAGTATCAATCTTTGCTTCAATCTCGGCCTGTTTTCCGTCTTTCCCAATTAATTTTACTTTTTCTATTGTTCCGATAACTCGTTTTCCGGAGAGCTCTTCAATTTCTTCTTCGATTTCTCCACCAAAAAGATTCATACCAACACGAATACCGCGTTCGAGGGTTTTTATTTTCAGACCCGACACGCGATCGAGACGCTCTTTTAAGCCACTTAAGTTTGCGAGCTGAATAGAAAGTCCTGGACGAGCATTGAGTTCAAGAATAACGGGCCCACGATCACGGTCAATAGCCACATCAGCTCCAAGGAATCCGAGACCAGACATTTCTTGGGCTTCAACAGACATACGGAGGATTTGTTGCCAATAAGGAATTTTTATTCCTGAAAGCACGAGTCGAGTACCTGGTGCATATTCGATGAGATGCCCTTTGCCTAAAATAGCAGTAGTGGTTGTCCCGGTAGAAAGATCAATTCCAAGACCAACAGCTCCTTGTTGCAGATTCGCCTTTCCATCAGATGCTCTTGTTGGGAGGCGGAGCATTGCCATAACAGGTACCCGGTTGAAGACAATAATACGGATATCAGGAATACCCTTATAGGAATACGGTTTAAAAAGCTTTAAGAGTTTGAGGCGTTCTTCGAAAAAAGCAATATCAGGTATGTTGGCGAGAGAGAAGGATCCATCGAGAATATTTCGAATATGATTTTTGATATCCTGAACGGTAATAAGAGACCCATCTGCTTTTACCCAGGCATCATCGCGGTCTTTTTTCCGTGCGTAGACAACCAAAATACCTTCGCCTCCGAAACCACGATTTGGTTTTAAAGCAAAGCTTGTTGGAAGTGTTGTCCAGTCAAAGGCATCAAGTTCTTCAATGCTTCGAATTTTAGCAATAAGGGCTGGCACCGGAAGGTTTCCTTTTAAAAGGGTGCGCTTACAAAGCAGCTTGTTGTCAGCAAGCTCCATTCCGCGCTTTCGGTTGTATGGTCGGATGTATTTGAGATTCCGCGCATTCATTCCGAGAAGCTTTCCGCTTTTCTTGAAGAAATCAAACATAGAAGACAGAACAAAGAAAAACTACAGATGACGGAGGATTTTACGAAAACGGAGGTATTCTGTAATACGAAGACCAGTCCATTTTCCAAGTGCAAAGTTGATCACGAATGTGAAGAGCACAATCCATGGGAAGGCAAGAAGCAGTGTTGTGAGCATATCCAGACTGATGAGATAGTAACCCACAACAGAGATGACAAGAGTCTCAACAGCAAGGAGGAATGCCACACGGCTCCCTTTTTCAATCTGGGTAGCCACAAACTTTTCTGCCAAAGTGATCATGATAAGGAGTGGGAAAATAGAAATAGATGCAAGCCCTGTTCTACTGAACGAGCCTGCAAGAATAAGGATTCCTAAGATTGCCAGAGAGACAATAGAAAGGGTAATGGCTACTCGTGGCAGATAGAGGAGTCTGAAATATTTGAGTATGTAACGAGACACCATGCCAACGAGAATAATGCTGACAAAAATAGCAATTCCATACTTAATACCATTTGGATCAAAAGCAAG
>ERZ1292629.1002-Hain-H43-01um-R1-1002-length-29770-cov-8_pt1 | contig 29770 bp, 33 predicted proteins | sample MGYA00564399_ERZ1292629 | MGnify/ENA primary metagenome ERZ1292629 (study PRJEB36523, sample SAMEA6512636) | groundwater metagenome | collected 2019-01-08 | study: AquaDiva: Metagenomics assemblies of 32 groundwater samples
GCTCCAAAAACCTCTCGTCACGGCTACTGAATGAAGCTATATCGCAACACGTCTAGTAAAGAAAATATTGAAGCAAGAAGACTTCGTTTAGACCTTGAATTATTCCAGATCATGGAAAAAAGTAGTCGAGCTAAACACGAAAGAAATCGTGGGGCTACTATAGAAAAATTCTAACCCACATCCTTTCGATGTATTTTAGCTTCGCAATCCGCCGGCTGGCGGACTGCCTTGCGAAGCTAGTTTCTCTTTGATCACCAATCCCACAAATGTTAGTAGTGCCAGTTGCCTCCTCCATCGCCATGGTTCTTGAAATAATCTCCACGCCCACTCAAACCCTATCGATCTAATCAGAAATGGTGCTCTCTGTATCTTTCCTGCAATGATATCAAACGATCCTCCGACACTCATAAAAACAACAGGACACTGTTTTAAAATTTTTTCAATAAAAAATTCTTGTTTTGGTGCCCCTAATCCTACAAAAACAATTTTTACACCTGATTCTTTAATTTTTTTTACTATACGAGGAAATGTATATGACTCTGGTTTTATCGCCCAACCTTGTAGTCCATGATATTTCTTCTGTAAGCACTCAAATGCTTTGACTGCTAAACCATCTTGACCACCTATAAGTCCTATTCTATAGCTCTGTTTAGAAGCTAATTCCACAAGATCTTCCATAAACTCAACACCGGGAATTCTTGAAATATGAAGTGTTCGAGCAATGGGAAACCCATCTGGGAGCGACACATCAGCCTGATTGAGTATTTTTTTCAATAAAGGATTATTGCAAGCCAACACAATTTGTTCTGAATTTGGTGTCACAATAACGAATGATTTTCGAGTTATTTTTGACGATTCATTTAAATACTTTTTGATATTCTCTAGGATAGTTTCTTTAGAATCTAAAGTAATATTTATTTCCAGTATTTTTCCCGCATTTAGACTCATAAGAATTATAAAGGCTATTATCTATTTCTTATTTAACTCCAAAATAATAACATTGAACACACTTTTTCATGGCTATATATCCAATATTGTCTTCTATACTCACCAAACTACTATAAATACTATGTACTATTCTCTATTTTAATCTTTTGAGCCCATATTTTTCTCTTCTAATCTTAAACGCAACAACTATAAGGTAATACAAATTACTCATCTTTTTGTTACGCTTCGTCTATAAAGCTCAATATTCTCTATCGCTACTCCAGTGCCGCGCACCACACATAGAAGTGGATCATCCGCTATATGCGCTGGCACACCCGTCATTTGCGTCACCAGCTTATCAAGATTACGCAAAAGTGACGTGCCGCCAGCCATCACTATGCCTTTGTCAATGATATCTGCAGCAAGTTCCGGCGGCGTATCTTCTAACACACTCTTTATCGTGCCGACGATATGAAGTAATACAGGCGTAATTGCGATGGTAATATCTGATTTCTGAAGTGTCACCATGCTAGGCAGCCCTGATATCGCATCTCTACCCCGCACCTCCATAGAGTCAGCATTAACAACGGACTGATTCGTGTTTATTTTTTGTTCATTAATTCCTTGCATATTTATTTTGGGATTTGGAATTTGAGATTTGGGATTTGAAACTAACGCATCCCCAATCGTAATTTTGATCGCCTCTGCCATCCGTTCACCGATAATAAGGTTGTGTTGCTTTTTGACAAAATTTGCTATCGCTTCCTCTATCTTATTGCCAGCCACCCGCGCACTTTTATGCACCACCACTCCCCCCAGCGAGATGACCGCCGCCTCTGTAGAACCGCCACCTATATCTACAATCATGTGTCCTGACGCTTGCGCTATGGGGATCTTGGCGCCAATGGCAGCCGCTAATGGCTCTTCGATAAGGTATGCAATTTTAGCTCCTGCTGCCAATGTGGCATCTACTACAGCGCGACGCTCTACCTGTGAAGCGCCCGTAGGCACGCAAATCATGACTTCGGGCTTAAATATGCGATTCTTGCCCACAGCCCGATCGATAAAAAACGAAAGCATGGACTCTGTAATTTTATAATCCGCAATCACACCATCTTTCATGGGTCGGCTTGCCATAATGTTTCCGGGAGTTCGACCGAGCATGTCTTTGGCTTCGTTACCCACCGCTACGACCCGCCCATCATCCACCGTAACTGCCACAACCGTAGGCTCATTTAGTACCACTCCAGTGCCAGCCAGCCATACGACGGAATTGGCAGTTCCCAAATCTATACCGAGTCTTTTAGTAAAACCAAACATATGCGTTATTAGCATAATATCACACCCTCTTGTATAATAGGCCTAACGCAAGAAATTCTTCTCCAGTATGAATAACTCTTTTCGATCCATTTTGTTCACTATTGTTACAATATGTATTATTGTTACTGTTGCGACGCTTATCATTGCGTACGGGAGAGGCTATCGGTTTGACATCACCAAAAATTCGTTGAAATCTACAGGCCTTATCGTCGCGCAATCAGAACCAACAGGCGCACAAATCGTCGTTGATGGCGTCATCAAGGATGCGACACAAGCCACCTTTACCATGCCACCGGGTACATACTCCGTCTCCATTTTGAAAGAAGGCTTCCAACCATGGACCAAACAGGTGATTGTACAAGGAGAGATCGTCAACAAGCTGGACGCTCTTCTTATTCCCACAAATCCATCGCTTACTGCCCTCACGGTAAACGGCGTCATCAACCCTACATTGTCTCCTGACGGCAGTAAATTAGCCTACATCGTGCCAGACAATAAAGCACAAGCATCTAATTCAGCCACCATGCCTACTAAACCAGGTATATGGGTGTTGGATTTAGTAGATAAACCGTTAGGATTAAATCGCGATGCAAGACAAATCGCCAAAAGCAACGGCATAGACTTTAACAAGGCTATTCTTTCATGGTCTCCCGACAACAAACAAATACTTGCTACCCTGCCCACGTCTGTCAATTATCTTTTCGAAGCAGATACCGTTGTCGAATCGCCACAACAAGTTTTCTCTATCAAAACGATTCAATCTGATTGGCAAGCGATCAAAATACTACGAGAAAAAGAACAATTTGCGACACTTCCTCCACAATTTATATCCATTGCGACTACGTCCGCTCACATCATTTCATTTTCTCCTGATGAAACCAAAATTCTCTACGAAGCTACGAAAAGTGCTACGTTGTTGCCCGTCATTATCCCGCCACTTATTGGCGCAAATTCTACACAAGAAGATCGAAACCTAAACAATGGCACACTCTATATTTACGATATCAAAGAAGATCGTAACTATGCTTTAGGGATTGCATCGCAATACAAGGCAATCTCAGCGACAACTCCTAAATCTGTGGAAGGATCAGCCAATATCTATTGGTTACCATCTTCTCGGCATCTAGTCACTGTAATCCCAAATAACATTGAAATCATAGATTATGATGGATCAAATAGACGTACAGCATACGCCGGACCATTTTGGGACTCGTTTGCCGTCCCTTGGGCGACGGGAGGGAAACTTGTGATACTGACAAACCTCAACCCCTCAGCTTCAAATATAAATAATTTATACGTGGTAAATTTGAAGTAACTTCTTAGTTGTCTTTTTGCATAGCGGCCCTGCCTGCGCAGGCAGGCGCACTAGCAAAAGACAACATGTAGTTATTTGTGTCCCCGGTAAGAATCGAACTTGCATCGGAGGTTTAGGAAACCTCTGCTCTATCCATTGAGCTACGGAGACGAAATTATCCTCCTATTCTACTTTGAATACGTTTTTTAAACAAATTCTCCGTAAATCCACCTTTTTCCAAAAAATCTTGTTCTGCTTTTGTAATTTGATGAGACAAAAGATATGTTTCTATATGACAAAGAGTTAAAAGCAAGTTTGCAGCTAGTTCTGGATCAGCAGGAAGTCGTGGTTTTACTTTTAGGTCCCCTAAGTGACCTAGGTTACTTAGGTTAGTTAAAAATGCTGCTCGTTTTCTAATCGCCTCTATTTTTTGATGATTTTTTGGCCAAATCAAAAGCTTTCTTTGTCGAAGAAAATCTTCATAATCACAAATGAGTTCTTCAAAAGATGCGGATGCTACGCCCAAAAGCTTTATTTCACCTTTTTTTGATGTCCTACTTTGTCCCACTCCTTCAACAATATTCTGTTTTCCACTTCTTGCCGCCTGCACCATTTGATCTATTGTTCTTGCTTTTGGAATTTGACGTAAGCCACCTAAATCGTTTACGTATCCTAAAAATTTTTTACAAAACTCCACAGTTAAATCATGGATCATCTCACCATAACGGTATGTTATGAGATATTTATATTTTGGAAACATTTCGTAGGATTCCTTAAGTCCCCTAAGTTACCTAGGATACCTATCAATCAGTATATCACCCCTGTGATACAATGTTTTCATTCGGGGTGTAGCACAGTTGGTAATGCGCACGGTTCGGGACCGTGAGATCGAGAGTTCGAATCTCTCCACTCCGACCATATTTTTAATCTACCAATCAATTATTTCACCTTTGCAAACGCAAGGAGTTCTTGGAACTTTGGATTCTCTTTATGTTTTTTGAGATACTTTGCGTACTGCTCGATTCTATCTGGCGTTGTTTGAGGATCCGCATACAATACACAAATATATTCCGCTACTGCCACAAGTGCTGAGAACCCTTTGGCTGCATCTTGTATTTCATATGTGCCCCGAGCTGACTTTTTCAGTGCTCCAGCATTTAATAAATGGGAAAGTATCATCGTGCCTCCGTCGCCGTACATACTCGTCCCATGACCATCAAAAGAAGTGCGATTGAGTATGTACTCCAAACTATACGTGACCAACATCTCAAGCATTCGTTTGGCATGATCCATATCCCATGTATTTTTCATCCGTTCCCAAAATATTTTCATGCCGACGGTATCTGCCTTTAACTCTTCTATCATCGAAAACCCTACCCCTTGCCCTACTCTACTTTTTACGGACTCATCAGTATCTGAAAGCACTGTATGCCCGAGTTCGTGTACAGCTAACGACTCCACATAATTTCGTACAAAAATTTCCTTTGCCCGTGTATCTAATTGTTTACCAAACACTCGTTCATAAATAGGTATCGCCATATGCCGCGCGACATCTTCCCCGCTATCTACATAGATATCTATAATTTTTTCACTCGACTCGCCTTGCGTCCGCCAAAAGGTATTACTCCCTGTGCCATAAAGCATTTCTTGAAACCGCACAGTAATGGGTATACTTGGTTTAGAGAGTGAGCGATCAAACACGCGGGCAAATTTTTCCGCTATTTTCTGATACGGCAAGAGCATATATTCATACGCTTTAGTCTTTTGTGTTTCTATCGCTACCCGAAACTCAGCATCCGCCTTTCCAGCGTCACCCGTGACGTACGAATACGCTTGGGTAGATAGTACGATCGGACACTCTGATTGAAAATACGTTTGCACTGCATCTTCTAACCCGTGCCAGAGTGTATACAGTCGCGAAAAATCAGTTTCCCGTGATCCATACACCGAAGCTACAGTAGAAAGATACTGCGAAAGCGCTGTATATTCTGGAGGCACGCGGTGCTCACTGACTAACTGCAGCGTTTTCTGACTAAGCGCCTGTATCGTTTGTACTAACGTAGGCCATGTCGCAGGAAACATCTCAATGTAGGGAACTAATTTGTATGTGCCGTCTTTTTGTCTCACTTCATAAATAAATTCAGCGCCCATCGCAGATGTATGTGGCGTTTGTTCGGAGCCGTGCGGCATATCAGCAAACTTCATTTGCTGCATAAACGTCTCGTTGACCAACGAACCTGTTTTTTGCGCAATTTCTAAAGCAAGAGCAAATCCATCTTTGGTCGTACCGAGCCGTTCAAACACACTGGGCGACAGAGTGTCGGTCCATTCAGAAAGCACTGCTAATTCCGCATTCTGCCGTTCCATAGAAGCACGGACGAGGCTATACCACGCTTGCGAATGTACGTTTCGCAATACGTCCAAATCACTAAATTGGCGGATAGAGAGCTTTGTTTCTAATAATTCTGGATTCGTCAACACTTCGAGAATTTTCTTGCCTTGCACATCTTTGGCTATCAAGGGCAGCCAGTCAGCAATTTCTTTCTGTACTTCGTCAAAAACTGCTGTCCTCCATCGATTTTTCACCGTCTCTCGCGCTTTTGTAATAAGATCCTCAAGTGATCCAATCTGGCTGGGAGGAGCGACAGGATCAAGGTCAAAAGAGCGTTGCAACCGTCTTTTATCTTTCGGCCAAACAAAACAGATTGGGATTCTTTCTCCCTAGTACCACGCTCTACAAGAACCATAACCGTGAATTATACTCCTCTTTTCTCTCCTGTCCAATGTTTATATGTGCGATATCTAACATTCCTATTGCAAAACTATATAAATATACTATAATCGTGTGAAATATGGCTATTTCTACTGGGCATAGAAGAAGTATAAACAGCGAAGTTACATATCATGATTATTATAATGCTGCATACAGAGCACATCGAAAAACCGTAGATGAAAGTGCAAAATTTCCAAAAGCTTCATTTCAATTCATGTTTGTTACTAATCTAAAAAGAGAACTAAAAAGCTCAAACGTTAAAACCCATTTAAACTTCCCCCTCGCCACAAGAGAATAAATACGATATAATATCAGTATGAAATTATCTTTTGCCTCACGCAATTTGCCAGAAGTGCCGCCACAGCCAGACATCATTTTAGCTTCACAATCCATAGGCCGCAAAGGACTTCTGGAAAAGCTTGGTCTTCGCTTCCGTGTCGTCGTCACTCGAGTCGACGAAGACAAAATCGTCGATGCCAATCCGATGAAAATGATCCAGAAACGTGCGCAGGCCAAAGCTGACGAAGTTGTTCATAACCCCAGAGTCTACATGGTGCCGGAAGACCGAGACGTGGTCATAATCGCTGCGGATTCTATGGCAATCATTGGCAAGAAAACATATGGCAAAGCGATGGATCGCGACGATGCCAAACGCATCATCAAAGAACTCATGGATAAATCACACACGTTCGTGACCGCACTTACCGTCTGTCACATCGCTATGGGACAGCTGAAGAAAACATGGACCAAAACGGTAGAAACCAAAGTAACGCTTGGCAAAATTTCACAAGCAGAACTCGATGCGTATGTTGTCCACTATGATTTCACCCGCTTTGCAGCAGGCTATGCCCTCAACGAAACGCCGTGGGATTTGGTAACCAAAATTGATGGTTCATATACCAACGTGATTGGGTTGCCGTTTGAAGTACTGCTCCCAATTTTGCGAACGCTAAAGGTTATCGACGCACCAGTTGTGGCATAAACTATCAAATGACAACGCCCATACAAACCACTCCTGAAAACGACAGCGCAATAAACCTCTCATAACAGTCTGATGCAGAATCAGTGTATACTATAAGACTATGAAAATTGAGGTTCTTTGCATTGATGGTGGAAAAAATACTGTATCAAAAAAAGGCTGGCTTCCAGCACTAAACGAAACACTTGTCAATTTTCATATTCATACAGAAAATAATCCTAATAAAGGCAGGTGTGAACGCACCGGCTGTCGACTCGTTAATAGTTGCACTGGAAAAGTTACGTTTGCTCACCAAGAAAACGGACTCTCTGCTGTACTTACCAGACGAGCAAATACGTACCATGAAAGACGTCGCCAAGAAATAATCAGCAAACATCTACAACTCCACGATGACGTCGAAAAAATCCTTCGTGATCACGGAATGTAAACTCAAAAATACTTCAACTCATTGCCAGCATTTCTTATCATGTCAGCTCGTTGACAGGGTTAGACCCTGTCAAATAAATCAAATAAATCAATCTTGATGTTTTTATAGGATATAAACTATAATACAAACCTATGTCACTTGCTCCCCCATCTATTCGGTCTATAAAAACCTTGGTCACAGAACACATACCCATGAGCGATGGGCTACGAAATGCTCTGCAGGCATCGTCAATCGACAGTTCCAAAATATGCTCCTCCATGATCCTGAAACAGCCCTAGATAAGGGTTACCAAGGTGAAACATTTGTTCTTACAAAAGAAGAACGCAGGCTCGTGTTGTCTATACGTGCGGAATCACTATCAGATTTAGCCAAACAAGTAATCCGTTCATTGAGTATAAAAAAAGAATCGTAATATATTGACAGGGTTCAACCCTGTCAATAAATATCCTATAATACTTGATCTATCCCTCAACTTCCTATATACTCCTTGCCTTATGGCAAAAATACATGAATTATGTCCTAGCTGCAAGGCTCACCAATCCAAAATATGTCAAAAAGAGTTTGTGGCTGCAATAATTAGGAAACTCACAAACAATATCATTGCATTGAACACAATGAGAAATGACCCAACAAACGCGTGGATTGCACATCGTTTAGCTGGATTTATTACATCCAGAACGACTAAACTCGACACTGCACAATCTCAGCTTATAAAAATTACGCAAACCTGTACACGACGGTAAGCTAAATACCCCCCACTAATGGTACAATAGTACTCTCATGGAATCGTTTCTCTCCCGCATTGACCGATCAAAACCACTCTCTCAACTCGTGCCACTCGTGCTTACAGGCGTTGTCATGGCGGTATTTATATTACTTCTCCATGCTGCGTTACTGCTGTTTAACGCAGTCCCCTTTTCAGAACCTATCAACATGAATTTTCGCTTCATCGATGTGATTATCGGCGCAACCATATATTTAAAAACCAGTATAGACTTTGCTATATTCATCGGTCGCCTCATGGCAGCAAATCCCGGATGGCGCAGTCGTGTGGCCATAGAAATCGGTACTGCCGCCGGCAACGCGTTTGGCACAATCCTTGTTATTGGCATGTGGGTTCTTTTAAAACACGTTGATATTCTACTAGCTCTTATGGTCTTTGTAGCGTCACTTGTGTTGTTTGAACTAGCGCACGGCAGTTTAGAGCATTTCTCCAACTGGGAAGGCCGGGGTGGGATTAAAAAAATATTATTTTCTATCCTTCATATATTCTTGGATCGCATTAAAAAACTAATTCATCCCATTCTTTCCCGTGTGATGCCGGATTTAGGAGAAAAAATGAAAGGAAAATCAACCCTTGATTGGAAACATCTTTTGAAATTCTCAACCACTGTACCGTTTATCTTGGGGCTTGATGATTTTGCAGGGTACGTGCCTCTTTTTACGGTTGTAAACGTATATGGATTTGCAATAGGTGTCATCGCGTCCCATACTCTTTTAAATATCGCTCTATTTCTTTCACCTCAAAAAACAATAATAGTCGTAAAAAATGAAATCGTATCGTTTTTGGGAGCACTGGCATTTATTGGATTAGGTATCTATGGATTGGTAGAAACAGTGAGGATTATCTCACACGTGTTTTAATACGATAGGTATTATCGTTGTAAATGTATTCAACACTAAGATAACGTAACGTTATATTTCCTTAATAATTCTCTAGCTTTCCTACTATCTTGCTGTAATATTTCTATCAATGGCGCTACGTTATATGCACTCATTAAAGGATTTAATAATTCAATACATGTATCGGTGGTCGCTGCTACTGTCATAAGTGCGCCGCGAAGCATTTTTAATTCTCCTGTAGTCTTTGCTTACAATGTTAAAGACTGTATACCATCTCTTATTCTCACATCAACCCTTTGTCTCCAACCCGATCCTCGAGTAGGTCTGGGTCCTTCCCCCAACACTCTCGGAGTAATATTTTCCCTTATAAAATATTCATTCACCGCCATATAGGAGATATCCTACACATCCTTATTACTTTTTGCAATATTGAATATGCCGCAGCTTAATAAAGCTCGATAGAAGAAAACAAGAGTCCGATCTCTTTTTGTGCTGCTTCTACACTATCGGATCGGTGCACGACATTGTGTGGCTTGTCGACGCCGTAATCTTTTCGGATGGTGCCGGAAGCCGCATCCATAGGATCTGTAGGCCCGCAAATATCAAACACTTTTTGTATTGCACCTTCGCCAGACAAGACCATCGCTACAATGGGGCAACGCATCATTTGTGCTGATAATTCAGGAAAAAATGGCTTATCTTTGTGATGTGCGTACCAAACATCAAGAATTTCTTGCGTGAGTTGAACAAGTTTTAACCCTGACAACACGAGTCCCGCTCGTTCAAATCGATCTATAATTTGACCAACTACTTTTTTCTCCATCCCGTCGGGCTTAATTAACACAACTGTTTGTTCTATCATATATTTTCCTTTGAATAATTAGTATATCATATTATCTTCTCGCCATTTGCGGCAACGTCATTTCCGGATCAAAAACTCGTTTGTTTACTTCACGATCGAGTGAGGCAAAGACCTCTTCTTTTGATTTCATGCCATCTATTTCTATGATTGATCCTTTTTGTTGCAAGAAATCTACCACTGGCTCTACATAGTTGCGGTATTCATTAAGTCTTACTGCATGTACTTCTGGTGTATCATCCACGCGTCCTTCATTGCGTGTTGCACTTCTTCTATACGTTTCAGAATCCGTAGCATCTATATGCGCAATAATTAATCGAGCACCTAAACCATTTGATAGTTGATTAAATCCGTCCAATTGTTCAAAACTTCGTGGAGAACCTGCGACAACGAGTATTTTTTTTCCTTCAGAAATTTGTTCCTTAATGACAGTACCTAGCATCTCTATAATTTCAGGATCTGGTAATTTAATGCCATTCTTTTCCATCTCAATATATGAACCAATAAGCGGCCAAAATCTGTGCGTTTCCCCTTCTTCACGCACCGCTCGAATAATATGACCTGTGGAAATCTTTACGGCCTCATGATGGGCTGCGACGAGAAGGTCGGCTTGAGTGTCTTTGCCGGCAAGTGGTTTTCCGATAATAGCAAGTATCGTCGGCTGCACAGGCTATAAGTATACCCTATAGTATCAATTTTTGCAAGAGTTTTTCATCCCGTGGCTTATTCCAAACAAGAGACATATTAAGCGTTTCTGTTTTCAAATATTTTTTTGCCAACACATTGATGTCCTCTTTTGTGATAGATTGAATCTTTGCGATATAGTCATCAATCGTCATCAGTGGCATGCCGAATAGCTCCGCTCTCCCATACCACTCAGAAAAAAACTCCGGATCTTCGCTTTTAAATGCAAAAAGAGCTATCAATCGTTTTTTGGCTATCATCAATTCTTCATCTGTGACGCCGCCGTCTCTGACTTTTGTAAGTTCGGCAAGTATCGCTTTTGTAGCTTCCTCCACCTTTTCTGTAGCTACCCCTGCATAGATGTCCCAACTTCCGACGTCTGCATAGGTGCTGGTGCCCGATCGCACATGGTAGCAAAGCCCCCGCTTTTCGCGAATTTCTTTAAACAATCGACTCGTAAAGGATACTCCCATAATAAGATTAAATAAACTCCACGCAAATCGATCCTCACTCTTTCGTGAAAATGTCCGGACACCAAGCGTCATATGTGCTTGACTTACATCTGGCTTAGTGACGACGATAAGCTCTGGCTTCGTTTGGTGACAGACGACACGCTCCGCCTCTTCGGCGGACCCACCGACGAGGGGGGCAAACCACTCTTCAACTTTTTTTGTAATCTCCGAAGCCCGACTATCATCAATGTCACCTGATAAAATAACCACCATTTTTTGCGGCTGATACCATTTCGTATGATACGCGCGAAGCTCTTTAGATGTATTTGAGCGCATACTTTTTTCTTCACCAATAATGCGCATGCCTAATGTTGTCCCCTTGTATAATAAGGAATGATACGCTTCCTCTACTTTGGCCGCTGGCTCGTCTTCATAGCGCTTCATTTCTTCTAAGATGACATCTCGCTCTTTGTCCACCCATTGTTCTTCAATGCGAGGCTTTAAGACAAGCTCTTTGTTTATCTCCAGCGCCAAGAGCCAATCGGTGCTGAGTGCTTTATTGTGAAAATTTGTGACATCGATATCCGTGTAAGCATTTTGAAGTCCCCCAATCTTCTCTATCGTGTTTACATCATCCGTTGTGGGATACTTTTCTGTGCCCTTAAATACGATGTGCTCCAAAAAATGGCTAATGCCATTGATTTCTGGCGTTTCATACCTACTCCCTACTCCTACCATGACCGCTGTCGCGATGCTGTGGACGTCAGGCCTTGGGACGAGAATTAATCGCACACCATTTTTTAACGTGATTTTTTTATAGGGAAGTTTGTTGATCATAGAATAGTATTCTAGCAGGAGAATGATTTCTTATCTACTATTGATCCACTTCTATACCTTTTGCCTCTCTTGACCGAATACCCAGCTCACCATGTATAAAGAGAACAGTTTAACATTTGGGGATATATGGCAATCGAACAAAATAATTACCGACTCGATGTCGTCACATCGTCCCCTGCCCGCACCGACGCCTTTAGAACGCTTTTGGGAGAAAATAGAGTGCGACAAGTACTTCCCCACTTTACCGAAGATATCATTAGAAAACCGACAAGTGTAAACATTGCTGAGTGGCCGATGGAAATGGCCGAACGCAAAGCCATGCAAGATATCTCTGCGCTCATGGTACTCTCCTACATCAATCAAACCGTAGAAACAGGACACAAAGAAGACGTACATGTAAACGGCAAGCGCGTGATACGCCTGTATTCGGACACGATAAACATCGTCTACGACAAAACGATGTCTGATGAATCTTCAGTCATCATGGAAAAACCCAAAAATATCGCATTATGGATGGCTGATCGCGAAAAAGGAGCTTTAGGACTTTCCGGTAAACAAGCTGAGCTTTGTACGGCCTTAACTGCTATCGACATGACTGATCCTACCGTACACCCTGCCACCCTTCTTATTCGAACAGCGATCAAAATGCGACCCTTTACCATAAAAGACATTCAAGAATTTGTAGCACAACACGGAGAAGAATCAGTGCTTAAATCTGCAAGCGGGATTTCATTTATCAATGATTCAGTGGAACTTTTTGACACTGAGTCTCCGCTTCGCACGTATATCCAAGAAGATCCAGATCAGCCGCCGACACTTCTCTACGAATATCCTACGTGGGGTCATTTAACCAAAGAGGATCGGGTGCGCATACTCTATGGCGCAATTCCTGAGGCAATCGAGTCGCTGGTTACCAGATTTCAACCTGCCTATCCATCTAACGTCGGAAGGTCCACAAGAGAACGGTACACAAATTAACTAACAATAGCTTCTTTACTCTTTCTTCTTTATACGTAATACTTAATCTATGTCCCCAGATGAAATACGAGAACGTATAGAGGCGCAAGTCGTTGACGTTATCAAACAAAAAGTCGAAAACGAAGAGATGACCGAAGAGCGCGCACAGCAGCTGGCGCAACGCGTGTTGGAACTTCTAAAACCCGGCATGTCTTTAGAGGAACTTTATAAAGTGCTCCCCAAGCTCGATGACAACTTCTCTGAAGTGTCCCCTATAATTGTTCCGTATCTTCGTGATTACGAACAAGGGGTCACCAAAAAAGCCGCCGTGCAGGTGCGGGATCTGATCGTCTCCGGCCATTACAAAGAAGCCCAGGATCTGGCTAATCGCGTGATCAAACAAGATGTAAAGTTGGTGTGGACGGGGTCATCTAAAGCATCGCCACTGCCTGCGATATAAATCGCTTGAGCAGTGTTTGATATGGTATGTCCATCTTGTGCGCTGCAATTTTCACACGATCAATCGTGGCAACTGGCAATCTCAATGTAATAGGCTTACTGGTAAGCTTCAAGTTTGGAAAACTCCAGTGAGTCGCCTTGGACCAATCTACATATTCTGTCGAATCATGAGTCTGCCAAAATTTACGCTCTTCAATTTCAGAACGAAATTTTGGAATCTGTTTAAATATTTTTTTCTTCATAAAATTTCCTTTCTTTTTTGTTTGCCAATCTAGCTGAAATAATTCGAACTTTTTTACTGCGCATTGTAAATGCTACTAACAACATCGTCTCCTCTACCGTCTTTCCAATAATTTTTAGTCTCTTTTCTCCAAATGAATGTAATTCATCATCAAAAACGATAGAATTCTCATCTAAAAACACTTCTTCCGCTTCATTGGGTGAAACACCATGCTTTTGAGAATTTTTATCAATATTTCCTTTATCCCAATCAAAACTCGTCAAATCATTTCTTCGCATGTGTACATATAATATATGTACAATTTTTCGCTGTCAACATTCAATCATCTATTTGATCTATATAGATATATTTTTTTATACTTGACGAACTATAACAAACTCCTCTAGTGTAGTATATATGGATCAAGAATCTGCCATCTCCACATTTCTGGATCAGCTTATCAACGAAAAATTTAGCGAGTCTTCCCTTGATGACGCCACAAAAGCGGATATCAAGATGGAATTAGCAGAAAAGCTTAACCAGTACATGACGCTTCGCACCATAGAAGCAGTCAGCATCAACCATCCGGAAGCAGTCGAAGAACTCTCACTTCTTATCAAAAACGATCCAACACCTGAGAAAGTAAACGAATTTATCACATCCCGTGTGACTGACCCCGATGCACTCGTTTCTCAAATTCTCACCGACTTTCACGAACTATACATAGGAAAAAAAGACCTCGCAAATTAATATGGCCGAACCAATCAATCCAATCCCAAATCCAGAGGCGCTCAAACCCAAACAAGTAATTATTGGGGAGACGGCTGTGTACTTCACCACACCACAAACGATTGATGGCAACACTATCGAGCAATTCATCATCAATGATTCAGATACGCGAGCCAATGCGCTTACAGGTATCGGGACTGCCACAATTCTCATGAAAGAACCGAGTAGAAAACAGGGCGAGCGCGGGACACTTATCGACAAACCTCTTCTTTTTACCAACAGAATGGATCCTGTGGAGTGGGATAAAGTCTCCGGCATTCGGTATACGGATGCTAACAACGAAATCCATGATATTCCAATAGAACAATTAGTCTTGGAAAAACCAGAACCTCAAATAATAGAACACATTGTTTCTGAAAACCCTCCCGTTGATATTCTGGAGGCTGCAAATGCTCGTAACGTTCTTGAAAATTTAAAAGAAGATCCCAATACTATTACTATAGTAGGACTGAAAGCATACGAAGTGCGCGCACGAGATTTGGCCGCAAGAAAAATGCAAACACTTGTGACTCCCGCTCAAAAAGACATGTCCGAAGCGCAAACACGCGTGTGGGAAAAATCCAAAGATGCGGTCAATAAACTAAATTCCATTGGTCGCGTCATGTGGAAACAATCAATCGGCGGCACGTATTTCCAAGAACGCGCACGACAATACTATATGGATATGCTCAAAGCGGCAGAAACGCCCTTCGCCGAAGATGCAATCAAGATGGCAGAAGCTCGAGCCAAAGCGACGTACGACAAATTACTGGCTGATAAAAACTTTTTAGCTAAAGCTGGTACGAAAGCTGTGGAATGGGCCAAAGACACGCTTGGCATGCGCACCATGATTCAAAAACTGGCGTTACAGGAAATCGGCGACATGAAAGTGGCAGGCGAAATCAAAGGCATTGAAAGTTTTGACCGTGAAGCCAAGGCGGTCCGACTGAGATTTTCTCAAGACATGGACAAGGCAGATATTTTCATCCGCCGCAATTTAGGAGAAAAGCTTGATATTCTCGATCCTGCAGACGAAACGCACAAGCCACTGGTTGATGGGATCAAGAATTTAATGAAAGACTATGCGACGGGAGAGATAGCAGACAAGAAAACGTTTGAGCAGCGGAGCAAAGAATTTTTTAAGACGACACTGAAAGATGCTCGTCCCGATGTCTTTGCTGAAGCAGAACTATATAGTTCGAGCCTTTTTGATGCGGCAGAAACACTTCATGCAAAAGCAAGCCACGAGGGCGGATTAGCAAATATCGACGCAGATTTATCTGCTATGCAAGTCAGACTCGGCCTCGCACAAATGGGAGAAGTAACCAGCCTCATACCTTCAAAAGTAGAGAGTGCTACCAAAAAGATTACCGCGATAGCCGAGTGGATAGAAAGTAAAGGTATTCCTTTCCGCCCTGCCTTATTTAACGAAGTCACGATTGGCACAGGAGTAGCACTTTCACTTTCTGCATTAAATCTTGTCAAAACTATGCCCCTTGCACAATTTGGCCTTGGAGCTGTGGCTGGTGGTACATTTGCAGGATTTAGAGAATACGGCGCTCTGCAACGTGACTACCTTACCCACTTACGCGAACGGGAAGCCGGTGACACGTTTGGCGAATCCATGAAGAGAAGAAACTTTTTTGAAAAATATCTGGTCAACCAGCGATCGGCAGAAGAAATGATGGGAAAAATTCAAGTGTCACTCTACCAGACAGACGGTACGTTGAAAGCAACCCTTACTGATGACCAATTGCGTATGGGAATGGCAACGATAACCGATATTACAGCTAGAAAAGCAGTAAGTGAATCAGGCGAAAAAAAACGCATTGGTCTCATTCGTTTCTCCGAACGCGAATCTATAGAAACCCAACGCACCGCCCTTGATGTCACCAGTCACAAAGCACTTACCGATATCGATTCGTATCTTTCCACACACGCAGAACAAGCCACAGATGTCTTGGGTGGCACGACGCTTGAAGAATTTATGGTGAAACTGACTACTAATCAAACGACCGTACTTAAAGACGGTGCTACGTCACTAGCCAATGTATCCGAAGATATGGTAAGTCAAGTACTAGGACTTGTGGCAGAACACGCACCGGAAATTTCTATACTAAAACGCCGTTTCCCATTGGGTAGTAGAGCATTACCACCAGAACAACAAATATTGGGGCTTGATGCAATTTTGGATCAGTTTACCCGTGACGCTAGAGTTGAGGCCGTCAAATATGGCATAAAGGCGGGAGCAATAGGAGCGGGAGTTGGGGCCGTGATACATGGATTGGGAGAGGCGCTAAAAGAAGTGCCATCAGTCACCCAAAACGTTTCAGAAAAACTCCATGATGCAGCGATTGATCGTACAGGTCCACGATTATTTGTAAACAACTCAAGTTATCCTTTTGAACATATAGAAATCTCTGCTCCTTCTGTTGATCATGTGGCTCACATTGGAAATGCTGACTATCAACTTCCTAAAGAAATTGACATCACACGACACGCTATAGAAATTGGTGGAAAAGGTCAAGAAACAAGTATCATCCAGTATGACGCGCTCATCCACGTACCAAACGAACCAGATATTATTCTTGCACAAGACGCAAACGAACAGGCGCTTCGAGATTATTTACAAAAAATTGGACTTTCGCTCCACGACAAAATAACAACGAACGCTCCAAAATCAGACGCTCCAGCTCTGATAGATCATATTACAAATCCCGATGAGACACCGTTTACCGCGACCGTTCCAGACGGATATACCACTTCCTACGCGAGTAAACCAGGCGACTGGCATATTTTTGATGCGAATGGAAAATCCGTAGGAGCGTTTCAAATTGATAAAACAGGCAAAATTCTAAACGTTGATGAATTAAATTCAACACTTAAAGATAACGGACTTACCTTTGAAAATCCCGAAATAAAAATGGAGGGATTACCAGGAGACACGAGTGACGTTGCCAAAATTCCACTTGAATCAAGTGGTCACTTTCCGATTCCTTCTGCTGATTCACCGGTAATTAAAGGCGAAGCATTGGGAGATGGTGGTATTTGGAATTACTTTTTATCAAAAACAGAAGGGCCAAATGGTATGGCTTCAGCAAATGGATTGAAAAATTTATTTAGACTATATGCTAATGAACATCCTCATGAAGCTATTACATTCCCGAGTGGATCTCCCCATGAAGGATATTTTGATAACCCAGATCACTTACGTCCAGCTCATTTTGGTGGAGAAGAAGTACAAGAAATTAATATTGCTCGTATCCCAAATGACGCTGAACTTCATTTACCCAACGAACTGTTTGGACCCAAAGCAATAGCAGAATTTAATTCGTTAAATGACGCTGCAATCAAACACTACACCGAAGAAATTGCCAAAGGTACGTCTCCTATGGACGCAATCAATGGAATGTATGAAAACAAAACTGATGAAACAGAAAAACTTTATGGTATCGTTTTGAAACTCGGATACTTAGGTCAAGACGACAAACTTCCTACAAATCCTGAAGATATGAAAATACTTCTTTCACACTTAGGCGCTTCTGCTCCCACAACTGGAGGAACACCTGATATAGATCAGGTATTTGAACCAATTATTTCCCATGAACTTAAATTCACATTACTTCCCATAGAAACATCTCCTGCCCAACTTGTTCCGACCGATCCAGCAACCACTGGTATTGATGTACATTTTATAACTCCATCACAAATGGAAAATTTACAACCAGCTGTTGACATCTTAGATGAATCTGTCCGCGCTGCTATGCGGTCACAAACAGAATCTGCTGCTTCTAAACTAGCCAATGAGTTGCCGTGGTTTCCTATTTTTCTCCCATTTCGCTCATCTTTGGAACGCGAATATATCGCACCACCTGAAGCATCTACTATTCCGGTGACCAACAGTGAATTTCTCTCGCCATTTGGTGGTGAGGAAATGTATTTGACCAAAGCGTTGATGGAGGAAAGAAAATCGCCGCGCCTGACAGACAACCCAGAAGCACAATTGCAAACCAATGAAGAAATAAACTGGTATCTTTCTACCCTTTCAGAAGCAGACCAACAAACCGTTTCAGAACTCATGAGTCAACATGACACGCCGATGGCGGCAGAGGTGACTCGTGTAGTCGCAATCCCCACCATGTCATCCAACGCCGGACAAGTGTATCAAACACTCACACAGTACACGACACAAACTGATCCAGCAGGGACACTTCTCGATCCCAAACAAACAGAAATCGTGATCCTCAATCACATTGCTACTCTGCCAATCATTGAGGGGCAAGAGCCTACACCGCTTGAAGACCCAATGAACGTTGAAATTGATAGATTCCGCACTGATCACCCAGAATTCTCCGTTGTATATTTGACCAAGGAATACCCCGCAGATGCACCAATCGGGCTACAAAAGCGCGATCTTTCCAATACAATTTTACAGCGCATGGCAGCACGAGGCGAATCTAATACTGACGCAACCATTATTAATGCGTTTTTTGATAATGAAAATATTTCACCAACATATTTATCTACTATCTCTACAACCATGGAAAATCCGCAGACAGACATGGTGAATGGGTCGTTTAAAGTACCTCTTGAGGCGTACGCACAATTCCCTATGCTCTTTGCGCCCATGAGGCTTCAGGAAATATTTGACAGCATGGTCAGACACGGTGAATCAAAAAGCATACCCAATGTGATAAGCGGCAACACCGCGGTACGCGCGAGTACGCTAGCTGCGGTCGGCGGATACAATCCAAATGCCGCAAGAGCCGAAGATCGAGAACTCGCACATCTTATAAAAACCGCACGAAATGATCGACCTGATGCGATCGTCGAAAATGCAAATCTTACCCAAGTGATCGATCCAAAACTGTCTCTCTATGCCGTCCTCCAAACCCAAGGTGTGGCAGACCCCGCTATCCCACTGGAAGCCCACGAACTATACAAAAATCAAACGTGGCAAGAGTTAGCCGCCAAAGCGACAGAAAACAGTACCAAGGAACATTTGGAACAATCCGTAAACGCGCTGTATCAAGGGAGCTACCCTACGCTAAAAGCCCAAAATCCTGAGGCGTTTGATGCGTACTTTGGCAGATCCATGGATGCATTGGGGCTAACGTATGAAATAACGGATGGCGTCGTCCACATAACCGATGACACGAAGCTTGCCACCAACATGGCAGCAGAACTGGATCTGGAAGCATTTGCAAAAGCGACGGCAGATGAAATAAAACTAAATTTTGACACAATGAATGCAACAAATATAGCGACTAACGAGAATAACCCAGAACCATTAAATGCAAGAGAAACGCTCGAAAACGTCGCAGGCACGACGGATGAAAAAATTACAGAGACAGAAAACGCCAAACGAGAAGAAACGGTCGCTGCCGCAACCGCGCCCGCTGCAGAGCCAACGATTTCATCGCCAGAAGTCCATTCCACCCCCGAGGTGGGAAGCCAACAAGTAGAAATACCAGTACCCACACCAGAAATTTTGCCTGAAGGTGTCACCGATCGCATCAATTATGTCATAGAGAAACATGGTCAGACTGGTCAAGCGACAGTGGAAGTAACACCAAATGAACTCATGGATTATGTAAAATCATCTATCACTATCCCAGGTGGTAGAATTACTGAAGGCAAATTTGCTATTTTAAACGACTCACTAAAAATACAGGATGTCACAGTACAAACACCACTGGGTAAAGCCGTCATATCAGCAGATTTGGTAGACGATGCTTCACAAGGCTTGCATCTTGATGCAGAAACACTTGATACAAAACTTGATTTTCTTTTACGAACACAAGGCGGAAAAATTAAAGAAGCAGCCAGTACGCTGACTGACAAAATTAAAACGCATTTTAATGAAAAAATCACCGATCCCAACTGGGAATCATCCGTGATGCACGTCAATGGCGATAAAATATATCTTACATTTGTGAAGAAGACTACCACGTAACCAAAAACAATTGCATCCTATAGGTCTTTTTTGTTATACTCCGTGTCTTATGGTCGCATTACCAGAATATCGCGAAACCATCGCCCCAACTATACGACTTGAACCTCTCAAATATTCCGATGAAACGCTTAACCTGTGGGTAAAATGGATGAATGATCCAGATATCCGTCAATACATGTATAGAAGTTTGACCTCAAACAAAGATCGTATAAAAGAATGGCTCGAATTAGCTTCAATAAGTGATTCACGACACTACTTCACGATACATGTCGATAACAATAATATCGGCTTTATCAGCGTACGCCAAGACAAACACCCCATAAACACGGCAGAAATCGGCATTATTATCGGAGAAAAAGAATACCAAAGCAAAGGAATCGGCAAAAAAGTGCTTTCTGAAGTGTTGGAAAAATGCGAAAACGACTATCACCTCTCGTCCGTGCGCGCGCTCATCAAGCCGTTCAACAAAAGAAGTATCAATCTTTTTACCAAACAAGGATTTACAAAAGACACAGAGGTCACAGTGTTTGGTGAACCGTTCATACGATACATAAAAACATTGCCCCAGACTATCTTATAGTGTATACTTCTTAGTCATGAAACCTACTGACTGGGGTGGCGTCAAACGCGCACGAGCCAAACGTAAATTTAAACGAAACGTGCATACATTTTCCGTCGGTCTAATCGCCTTTGCATTAGGAGGATTTTTTGGTCCTTCAATTCCAATGCTACGATTAGAAACCGCCTACAGACTTCAACAAATCAAAAATAGTGTTAAATCAACCCAAAATATTGTAACTCCAAGTATTACCTCAAACCCTTTACAAAATGAAGACGGATCCGTGATCACGCCGGTTGATAACCAATTTGGGCTCGTGATCCCCAAGATTGGGGTAAACGCACCCGTCATCGCAGGTGTGAATCCAGCCAAGCCCGCCGAATACCAGAAGGCACTCGCAGAAGGCATCGCTCATGCCTCTACAAGCTATTTGCCTGACCAAGATGGTAGCGTGTATCTCTTCTCCCATTCCACAAACTACGACTGGTTTGTAAAAGATTTAAACGCCGTCTTTTATCTGTTAAAAAACGTAAATGAAGGTGACAAGGTGATCATCATGTATAAAAGTATTCCCTACACGTATATCATTACTGGCAAGCGCGTCGTCTCCCCCTCTGCCGTCTCGTATCTGGTGCCACAAGCTGGTGTCAAACGCCTGATCCTTCAAACCTGCTGGCCGCCGGGGAGTACTACCGAAAGACTATTAATATTCGCGGATCTTATCCCATAATAGTTGACACACCCGCAATGTTTTGCTATACTCCTCAAACGCGTATGACAACTCACACAATCTATATCATATGAAACTAAAATATAGTATCATTTTTTCTATTTTCTATTTTCTATTTACTATTTACTCAGTCACTCCTGCACACGCTGCCAGCTGTACCAATCAATATGGTTCTACGGTCGAATGTCCTCAAAACCACATCGTGGTAAACAAAAAAGTTCGTCATCCTATAAACATGAACGTGTTTATTGAGAACCTAACCTCAAACGACACCGCCTACTCTCCAAATGACATCGTTGAATACGACATTGCGGTATCAAATACATCAAACGTCAACTATTCTGAAATTACTGTCTCTGACTCACTTCCAACATATCTTGTGTTTGATGGTGGCATAGGCTCATACAATAGCACGACAAACATCCTTACCTACACGATCACAAACGTAAACGCTGGCACTACGGTCCATAATCGATTTACCGCCAAAGTCAAAGCAGCCTCAGCATTTGCCAATGATCTTACCTGTAACGTAGATAACTATGTGAAAGTAACTGGCCCAGACGGCCAAACAGACGATGATACAGCCAGTTTATGCGTACAAACCAAAGTCTTGGGCGTCACTACTCTGCCAGTCGCTGGCTTTGAGGATTATGCGTTTATGATGCCGTTTGCCATACTTGCCATGATCGGGTCAGGATTGTTTATTGCAATAAAAAAAGCAAGGCCGTAAGGAACAAAAATACATATGTATAGAAGCTCCTGCCGAAGCAATAAGAAAAGTTAGAAAGTTATAAAGTTTATAAAGTAAAAAGCAACCGGCAGAACATATTTCTGGCCGGTTTATTTTTTTGAAAAAATAGCACATTTACAATTTAATAGCATGGGATATAATGATCATAAGGGGAACATATGAAACATAAAATGGTGACCATACTTGAATATAATGTAGTCTTTACCAAAGAAAAAGAGGGCGGCTATAGCGTCGCTGTGCCTGACCTACCTGGCTGTTTAAGCCAAGGTGATACATTTGAAGAAGCTGAAAAAAATATAAAAGAGGCAATGGAACTGTATCTAGAAGAGGCTGATCCAGAACTTTACCACATGACTCCAGAACAAAGTAATCAACAATTCATCAGTCGAGTACAAATTCAAATATAGTATGCCAAAATTGCCACAAATTTCCGGACAAAAACTTGTCCGCGCACTTTTGAAAGATGGATGGGAAGATATACATCAAAAAGGTAGCCATTTGAAACTGATAAAATATCATGAACCGATAGGTAAAAGTGTCATCATCGTACCCATGCACAGAGTGCTCAAAAAAGGCACACTCCACGGAATTCTTAAAGATGCACATCTTTCTGTGGATAAACTTACCAAACTTCTCTAACACTATCCTCAGCAGTAGCTCAAAAGAGCAATACTTTATCTTTAGAAATGAGTCCCGTTTAGAATCTACGGGCCGCCTTCGTGTAACAACGGCAGGAGTTACACTTCGGCGAGCTAAACAGGTTTAAAACGGGATTCGTTTCCGAAGGTAATACACCTTTGGAATAACTAAAATTATCAAGGGACATCTGCGTCTCTTTCGATGAAAATAGGTTATGCACTTTAACAAGGCATACAGGGAGCAGTTTCTAATTGCGACTCAAACGTCGCAAATAGAAATACTGCTACCGGTCCCCTTTAGGGGGCAGGGATTTTTCACGCGAATGCGTGTGTATTCTTGTCTTCACATTGGGGCTGGAATATGTTCTCTGTCGCCCTTTCGCTCCTCCAATTTTTGGTGGGCCGAATCCAAACGATATTGAACATATAAATCTCTTAATAAAATTTACTTGTCCTGCAATGTGGGATCACTTTTTGCTATGCATTTAAACAAAACAGGTCAGTTTACTAGGGGCATATAGGGTTGCTCATCCAATCCAGTTTTCTTTTCTAAATTCACTAATCTTTTGTGGTGATAGACACCTTGTTTATCAAAGACGCCAATCGCCAGATCAAGAGAATCCTTAACATGTTTTATATCTTTTTTAATACGTTTCTCCATTCCTTGGAGATCATCTTTGGTGGCAAATTTCTCTGTGAGAAATTTTTTATCTGCTCTGGTTAACATGATTGTAGATTACATCTAATAAATCACACTGTCAACGACGCGGTCCCCCTTTGCAGGACAAGTAATAAACATGTGCGATACGATGTCATTTGCTAGTGCGGCCGCTAGTGTAAAAGACAACATGGTTTCAACCTCTCGCATCATCGGCGAGTCGCCTAAAGAGGCGACCTCCACTCTCTTTCCTCCTACTCTGTAGAGAATTATTTCTCTCTGGAACAGGAGGAAAGAAAGAACAAAAAAGAAAAAAATGCGTAAGGGGAAAATAAAAATGAGGTACTTTACACTCATAAAATATACGCAAAAAAGAAAATGATTGATTTTAGTTTTTTTAAAAAGTCAATTAATTTTGTTAATTAACGGGTGCCGCGTGGTACTCGTTTTAAATTAAACCAAGTTGGCCTTGGCATAATGCTCTCCGGCTTGGAAAAATGGAGGATGAAATGAAAAAGAAATTTGGTCAATTTCTGTTGGTGGCAGCCGGAATATTTTTACTTGTGCTGTTTTTGCTCCCAACACCGGCCGACGATCCAGGTTGGACAATTCAATTTGAACCCTATTACGATATGTTGACTCTGTTTAAAGGGGTTGACCCCACAGAGTTAATTCTCGGCGGATTTAGTTTGATTGTTTTGTCGGTCCTATTGATTTTATGGGCCCTTAGGAAAAAAGGGGGTGACGAGTAAAAATCGGTTTTAAGCCGGTGTCATGCGAGCGAGATTTTTAACATCGCGTGATGCTGGATTTTTAAATTCTGGTTAATTTACACCAAAATGTTTTTGGTGGATTGATCAGAATCATTCAATATTCTTTGCTTTGGAGGCTTAGAAAAATGAATACAAATCGTAAGACTCAATTCATCGCCGGGATCATGTTTTTGATGATCCTTTTATCCGCATGTGGAGCTGAACCGGCCCCCGCCGCTGCCCCAACACTCACAATTTCGGAGATGCAGACGATCGTGGCCGGAGCCGCCGCGACCGCGACGCCCGAATGTCCGCCGTTCAGTGCTGAAACTGGCCAACCGCTTGTTTCAAGTGGTGACGGGGGGTGTAATTACTACGAAGGTACACCCGTCAGCAATCCGCCGACGCGCATGCCAAATTCTGCGCCGACCGCGCAATCCGTCGTGATTGATCCAACCCAGCCTTCTGGAACTGGCGTTTGTGAAGACGGAAAACTTGTTCTCGTCTACAACGCACCCGTCGGAACCGTGCTTGATCGCACACCCGTCGGAGAAGCTGGACGTGTTGACATCATGGAAATTTCCAAAGAACCCGGAAAGGGACAAGGCAATCATGATCGTGCTATCATCGACATCCCCACATTGGGCAATGTCTGGATGGTGGACGTCAAAGCTGGTGCTGACACCATCATGACTCGCGGCTTTTGTGGCACAAACGAAGCAGTAGCTGACTGGGCTGTAAAAGCTCATGTACCCAGCCTTCAACAAGCTTCTCGTGATGCAAATGGCAATCAGCCACCCGCTGATGAAATCGGCGTCTATCGTCTCGATTTTGAGGCGCGCGCCTTTATCGTCGTCAAAGCGGCAACATCGCCGAACGCTCCTTCGCCAGAAGAAGTCCTCAGTTGGATTGAGGTATCCTTCAATGAAGGCGGTAATATTTCGGCAGTGCCTATGCACGTCGTTTATCCGTAGCGGCAGCCATGCCGAAAAATAAACAGGAGGTCTCCTCTGGAGACCCCCTGTTTTTACAAATTTTGTGACCCCATTTGGGATCACAAAGAAAGAGAGATAAAAAATGCGAAATTATTTTCGCATCCTGTATGCTTAACACGCGCAATTTTAGTTGACTACTTCAGTCACCTTTTATTGCGCGTTCTCCCTAGCTTATAATCACGTATTATTAGCTAAGGTGAGTATGAAAAAACAACAACCATTAGTCTCTGTCATCATACCCGTTTATAACGGGTGTCCTTTCGTGGCAAAAGCTATACAAAGTATAATTGATCAATCATACAAAAATATCGAACTACTCATTGTCGATAACGGCTCAACGGACGATACACCAAGTGTACTTGAGTCGTTTCAAAAACAATGTACCAACCGTATAAAAGTATATACGTTTACATCCAATAAAGGCGCGTTTTTCGCTTCAAACTACGCACTAGAGAAAGCTAAAGGGCACTACATCGCTATGATGGATGCAGATGACGTGTCTCATACACATCGTATTGCATCTCAGGTAGACTATCTTCAAAATAATCCTCAAACCATTGTATTGGGCACACAAGCAACCATTATTAATGCCAAAGGAAAAATAACGGGCAAAAAATCTATGCCGCTTGATCACGATACGATATACAAACAATTTGCCATCGTCCACCCTATGGTACATCCATCTGTAATGATTAACCGTGCTTTATTACCAAATCCCAACGTATTGTATACGTGTAAATACGGCGTCAATGATGATTACTACGCATTTTTTAAACTCTTGTCACACGGAAAATTTGCTAATCTTTCCCAAGCGCTTCTTAACTACCGCGTGCACAGCCACAACTCATCGCTTACGCACCTCAAAGAACATTTTTGGGCGATTACCAAAATTCGGATTGAGGCGATTACGAAATTAAACTATCAAGCGCCATTTATAGCGTTCCCAATCATGGTTCTTCAAACAGTAATTGTGAGTGTGTTGCCAGAAAATATGTTGCGTGAACTTTTTTACTATATCAGAGGGATTAAAAAGATAACATTTCATTTCAAATTCCCTGAATTTACGTTTGCGAAACTACGGTACTATGCAGCTACATTTTTAGCGTGAGGAGAATTGCTCTTTTACAAAAAAATATTATAGAGGTTGAATGCCAATCTTTTGTTCGATCGTATCAAGGCGTTCGGTAATCTCATCGTGTTGACCTTGATGAAGAGTTTGTTCTTCACGCATATCTTGCACTTCTTTCATAAGTTCGTCCATACGCGTATCGAAATGATCTTTTGTGGGAAGCCCTTTAATTTTTGCTTCTATTTTTCCCTCAAGTTCATTCAATCGTTCTTCAATATATGCTTTTGTGGGAAGATCACGAATCTCTTCCTTCACCACTTTTCGAATAAGTTCTTCAGTAACTGGAGAATTTTTTTGAGGAGTCATACCTCAATTACTATACTATGGACAAAAAGATAAAACAATGGGTGATCCGATTCTGGCCTTTGCTGGCCCTCGTTGTCTTGGAGCTTACCCTTGCTATCACCAACTACACACCCGGAACGTTTCTGATAGGCTGGGACAGTGTCATGCCGGAATTTAACTTCAAACAAGCGTTTATCACCAACATTTTTGGCGTATGGCAAGAGCATCGTGGCGTCGGTCTTCCTGACGGTATGGGGCATGCAGCAAATCTTGTACATACTGCATTTCTTTGGATACTTTCATTCGCACTCCCACAAAGTGTATTGCGATATGTATTTCAATTTCTTATGCATTTGACGGGGATGTTTGGGATGTATGCACTTCTCAAACAAATGTTTAAAACGAAAGCCTTGGCGATTATTGGTGCACTCTTTTATGGCCTCAACCTTATCACTATCCAAATGTTCTATACCCCTTTGGAAGCATTTTCTGTACACTTTGCCGCTTTGCCGTGGCTTGCCCTGACGCTTATACGCTATTATCAAATTCCAAACAAAAATCATTTGATACACTTTGGGATAGTTGTCCTGCTCTCTACCCCACAATTTTTCATCCCAACATTTCTTCTACCAACGACACTGCTTCTTGTCGCAATTTCAATGCCGTTTATCAAACAATGGAAGCGAGTGCTTACGGCAGGAGCTCTGTTTCATTGTATAAACGCATTTTGGTTACTTCCATATATATACCATCTCCCTTTTAACGCACCGATTATTAAGAATGCCAAAATAAACCAGATGAGTTCTCAAGAGGTGTACGTACGAAACCAAGCCTTTGGCGATGTCCAAAACGTACTATTGATGCGCGGATTTATGCTGGATTTTGAAGATGTAAACACTGACAGCCAACCAATATTTGTGATGGATACGTGGAGAACGTGGGTAGATCAACCACTCATAAAATATATTGGAGTATTTTTTGCTCTCTGCATCATCGCTGGACTTTTCACGAAAGTAGTCAACTTGACACCGACCGGTGCTTCGTTGACTACTTCTGGATTTAAAGTGATCTGGCTACTTTCTTTTATCCTTCTTGCGAATAATACACCCTATCTATCAAACGTCATGGAATGGTTGAGACTCCATATCCCCCTTTTTGCTGAAGCGTATCGCTTTCCATTTACTAAATTTGGACTTCTTTACGGATTCGCAAGTACAATATTGATCATGAAGTTTTTTAGCCCCGCCAAAAAGGCGGGACTAATTTTAATTTCACTTATATTATTGACTGCATTTCCGGTATTTCAAGGACAATTCTTTTATGATGCATTACGTGTAAAACTTCCAAAGGATTATATAAAACTATTCACATTCATGGACAAACAAAATCACGATGGACGCGTTGCGTATCTTCCCCAACCAAGCTACTGGAGCTGGAAACATTATAACTTCGGACTCGTCGGAAGCGGATTTATTTGGTATGGATTACCCCAGCCCATTATGGACCGAGCGTTTGATCCGTGGAGCAACGTCAATGAAAACTACTACTGGGAACTAAGTAATGCTTTATACCGCAATATCTCCGAAGAACTTGAGGCTGTTTTTTCTAAATATGATATTCAATACATTATCTATGACAAAAATATCTGGGCACAAAGTAACGACCGCTCGTTACTCGGTCAAGACTTGCCAACACTTCTTGCTTCATTGCCTTCTATAAATAGTATTAACCAACTAGATAACATCACTGTCTACGAACGCAAATTAGATACGAAAGCATTTATTAGAACAACAAACACTCTTCCAATTATCAATCCCTATACGTGGACTGATAATGATGTGGCTTATAAACAGATTGGAGACTACATCGCATCTTCATCTGCAGATTACATTTATCCATATAGATCATTATTTACAAAGCGATCTGTAGAGGAACGGGAATTTAATATACCTGACGTAATAGATAAAATAACAGCGCATGTGTTTGAAGCTTCAACAAGCTCAACACTTATCCCACAAGCAGTCAATCCATGCGGAGCGCTAAAACAGGGAGTCATTTCAAGTGAGATTGTAGACGATGCACTTGAAATACGTGCCCTAGATCAACGTGCGTGTATATCAATTGGCGCTCCCAATCTTTCTCATAATGATGGTTATCATGTGAAAGTTGAAACGAAAAATATAAAGGGTAGACCGCTCACCATGGCCATTATTAACAACACAGCAAAACATGTAGAAATAGAAACTATATTACAAAATGCCGCCAATTACTTTATCCTGCCTCCCCTTGCTCCCGATGGGCTTGGGTATACGGTATATTTTGCCAATGACAGTATAGGGAAAAATGAAACGATAAACAGTATCAAAAGCATCGATTTCTATACAATACCGTATCAGGAAATGACAAATACAAAAATTATTACTCGTGATATTTCTTTATCAAAAACCACAAATTCAATCAAATCCGTGAGTCACCCAAATCCTGCGTATTACAAAATAACACTGGGTCAATCAAATGCGGAACAAACACTTATCCTTTCTCAATCATTTAACAAAGGCTGGCTCGCTTTTTCTCTCCAAACCAAACAATTCTTGCCACATGTGATGGTAAATAATTGGAGCAACGGATGGATTGTACCCGCGGGGCAAACAACAATTGTAATCTTCTTTTACCCGCAGTTATTAGAATGGATAGGGCTTGGAATACTAGCCATCACATTAATCATCATCATCTTCCCG
>ERZ1292629.1003-Hain-H43-01um-R1-1003-length-29747-cov-10_pt1 | contig 29747 bp, 32 predicted proteins | sample MGYA00564399_ERZ1292629 | MGnify/ENA primary metagenome ERZ1292629 (study PRJEB36523, sample SAMEA6512636) | groundwater metagenome | collected 2019-01-08 | study: AquaDiva: Metagenomics assemblies of 32 groundwater samples
TTTAGGGATAAATCTCAAACATATTCCCTAAATTTTTGCGGAGTTAAGGTTATAAATTCTTCAATCGCTCCAAGAATTTCTCTCTATCCTTCAACATAATATTTCCACCTGCTGCCTTAAAATGTCCCCCAACACTTGCTCCCTCAAACCCTTCCACCAATTTTATCAATAAATCTCTCACACTAACTTTTCCATCCTGTCTTCTCGCACTCAAACTATATTTTTCTTCTTTTATTTTAGCAAAAATAAAAATTTTGTCTTGCTCTTTGGTGCTTAGATAATTAACAAGAATAGACTTTATAGGAGATTCAGAATTAACTTCCCAAAACTCCCCATCATTAAATTTAATTTTTTCGCTATCAAACTTTTTAAGAAATAAATCAAATTCTTTCTGAATACTAACATAATATTTATTCAAATCGCCAATATCTCCAAACTTCAATCCAATTAATTTATATCCCTCTTCAACATTCTTGAAATGTAACAATCCTAAAACCATCTTCCATTGCAAATCCCATATCTTTCCACTATCCACTCCTTCAATCATTCCGCCCCTAAATTTATCTCCATATTTTTCACAAACACTTTCCATCCATCTCCAAATAGATTTATAACAAAAATCAGATATACTAGCACAAGCAACAAGCCAATCAATCTTGCTCAAATCACTAATCTTTGAAAATAAATAATAAGCCAAATAAGAAGCACACATTCCACTTTCAGGCGAATCAAGAAAAAATATCTTATCAGAGTTATAATCTTGCTCATGAATATGATGATCAATCACTAAAACATAAGCAAATTTAGCAACTTTTTCAGCAAACTCTTTTTTTATAACTAAATCTGTAAATATAACATGACTAGGTTTTTCCTTCTTAATTCTTTGAAGTAAGTCCTCATTATCTGAAGCATAATACTCACTAAGAATAACCCTATCAACTTGTAAAGCATAATCAACCACCTTAGCACTCGCCACGCCATCCAAATCAAGATGACTCACAGCCACAATTTTCTTGGCGCTCTCAAGACTTTTAACAAACTCAGAAAACCTCTTCTCATTTCCATAAACAAACTCCGGTTTTTCCATTTTCAATAAGATAAGTTTGAATATATAAATACTTATTAAGTTAAAAATACTCTATCAAAATATGCAAAAAGAATATGATATTTATTCATTAATTGGAATAATTATAGCAATTGCTTTAGCAGTATTATCTCCTACTATGCCCTCAATAATTTCAAAAATAGGAATGATTGGTTTAATAGCAATAGGAACAATATTAATTGCGATAGTAATACTTACAAATGTATATTTAGACTCAAAAAAAGAAAAAGAGTACTTAAAAAATAAAATAGAAGAACTAATTAAAGAACAGAAAGACATAAAATTTGAAGTAACATTCTTAAAAGAAAGGTTTAAAACTTTAGAAGACTTAGCAAAAGTGAAAGCAGAAATTGAATTAATTAAAGGAGCTAAAAAGAAATGAAAGATACAAGTGATACATTATTAGAAATAATAAAAACTGCAGCAATAGCAATAATCGGATTTATAATAATAAAGGCATTATTACAAGCAGTTTAATCATATTTTGTCCAAAACGACTGCATTTATATTTTTCCCCTTGCACAATTCCACAAATCTCTTTGCATCATCATGTGTTCCAGCAACTCCTGCTCCATAATGCATAGGAATAGCTAAATTAGGCCCTAAAAGACTTGCAACCTCACATGCCTCTTCAGCATTCATAACATACTTCCCAGACACAGGCAATAAAGTCACAAAATAATTTTCCTTCTTTCCATATCCAGATAATTTTTGCATATCTGGAATATTATCCGTATCTCCTGCATGATATACAATCACTTTCCCAAACTTCAACACAAATCCCACCCATCCTTCAGACTTAGGATGAAAAACTTTTCCAAGATTATAAGCGTTCACAGAATCAACTTTCAGATTATTATTTGCAATAAATTCATCCCCTGGTTCAACCAAATGAACTTCAACTCCTTCCAATTTAGCCAATTTGCTCTGCGCATCAGGAGGAATAACAATCACAGTTCCCTTTTTAATAATTTTCTTTATATCTTCAATACTACAATGATCATAATGACTATGAGTAATAAATACATAATCCACATCCTTAATTGCAGGCGAAACTCCGTAAGGATCAATAACCAACTTCTTCTCTACACAATTCTTTCCATCAATTCCACAAACCATAAATCTAATTAAAAAACCGGAATGCCCAAGGAAATCTATCTTAACTCCTTCCTTTAAATCCATATAAACAAAAAACTCCCTCGCCTTTTAAGATTATGCATATTCTGAAGTAAACACTATAATAATACTTATAAACTCAGTTCAATAAATCTCTCCATGACAGACCTTGATAAATACTTTCGTGCTAATCTAGAAAAATATATAGAAACCCAAAGAGGAGGAGTAGTTGTTTTGACAACCGATGCCTATGATCCCACTGAAAAAGTAGAAGAAAGAATTTACACAAAAAGCGAATACCGCTCACTGATGGCTACAGGACGAAGAAAATTAAGAAACTTAAATCCCAATCACACCCTAGTAGGTGGAGGAGAAAGAGAAACAGGAAAACAAGTCGGAGTTTATGAAATTCCAAGAAGCAAAGCTGAAGCACAAAGACAGTCTCGTGAAGCATGGGTACAAGTCATAAGAGGATAGTTACAATTCAAACTCATCCGTTTTAAAATTAGGTTATAGATAATATTAAAAACAAATATCTTTCAAATATCCCATGAGCGAATTAGACGATTATCATAAAAGATTTAATGAACAAATTTGCGCCCAAGAACCTTTCAAATCATCTGGAAGACATTGGTTTGAAGCTCCAAAAAACCCTCTAGGAGTTATAGGAGTAGCAATGGATGATTCCCAAGGACTAACTCCGAATGAATGGACTAAGGTATTAGGACTTCTAAAGAAAATAGAACCTCACATTCAAGACACTATCGCCACTCCCTTGTATCTAGATTCTCAAGGCAATCATTTACCTCTTAGAGAGAATTAAAACATATACACTAATCCTTATAAAACCCATTATCACAAAAATAAAATGAATTATCTACCTCCTCCAACCTTTAAAGAGTTTAATCCGAATGATTTTGCATACCTAGGAGGATTAATGATAGAAAGAAAGTTTTGGATTGCACTTAGTCCAGAAACCACACTTAAATCTGAAGGATTCTATATTCCTTCAAAAAAACTAAATCCCAATTGGCCTGAAATTTTAGAACTTAAATATGGACTTACTCCTAATGTAAAATATGATTTAAAACTAATGTCCCTGCCATCTGAAATAACTAGAGAAATGCAAGAAAAACTAAAGCAAAGAAGAAATTTAATTGCTAAAAAACTGTATATTCCTGTTTCAAATGAACTTCCTTCCCCTGAAGAATGCTTATTAGATATTCAAACTAGAATTAGAGCTAAACAAAGTGCAAAGGAATTAACCAGATTATTAGAAACCTCACAAGAAGAACCAAAAGAATTAACTGAATTTGAAAGAAAAGTATTACAATGGAATCCTGAAATAGGAATTCTAAAATCTCGTACTCAATTTAATATTAATCCTAAAAGACCAAAGTTAGAATATGAAGTTGTAAATGAATATCTTTTTCATCTATCCAACTCTCCGATTACAGAAATAAGTTATTTTGAAGGAATACTATTAAATCTTTGTCAAGAGCCAAATACAAACCGTGCAATTTTTGGATTTAGAAGGGACATGGCTACCGATTGGCCAAATTCATTTCCAAAAGAATTCATTGATGAAATGAATACTCTAATACACAATCTTGAAAATATACTAAAATAAAGCTCCCAACCGATGCAGAACATCAGGGTATTGACGGAAAATAAAGTTAAATCTCAAAAACTTTTAGTTCTTGATGACATCGAAAATCATATTTTCTCAGTTTTAAAATAATCAATACGATACATATAATCTTATAAATATAAAACATTATTAAAATATATGACTGGATACAAATGGCATGTTGTTTATGGTATAGCTGAATACGTCACTATGTTTCCTAATAGAATTTACATCAGCATAGAAGATTATACCAACGGAATGAAAACACTTCCAAAAGTTGAAGGCAGAGGCAGAGAATGGGATTTTGAAGCATTAACATCTAACAATGGACACTTTAGTATTTCTGGATTAACTCAAAAGGTGATATCTGAAGTCACAAGACAAGCAGGATTGCCCCTACCAGAAAGAAAAAACTTTCATAAGAAAAATAAAAAATAAAATTTACAATTCAAACTCTTTCGCAATCCCAAACATCTTTCCCTCTTGCCCTTTCCCGCTCATTATCTGAATTCCAACAGGAACTTCTTCCTTTCCCTCTTTAATTTTTCCCGCAGGAATACAAATAGAACAAAGCCCAGCAAGATTAGCAGGAATTGCCAACGCATCATAAGCATAAATTTCTTCAACATCCATTTTATCTCCTTCTCCAACTTTCCAAGGCAGTCCTGGACACATAGGCAATATTACTGCATCATACTTTTCAAATACTTTCTCAAACTCTTTTCTAATTAATTCTTTAACTGCCAACGCTTTCTTATAATAATCTCCCTTAAATTCTGCCTTAGTCATCTCAGCTCCCCCTAAAATCCTTCTAAGCACTTCAGGACCGCACTTCTCCTCAATCTTATATCCATATCTTCTCCCATCGAATCTTCTTGTCCCAGAAAAGAACTCTGCATAAACAAGAGGATAATATGTCTGCACTGCCAAATCAATATAATCAATCTTAATCTCCTTAGCTTCCCATTTATTCTTCTTAATCACCGAATCAATTCTTGAATCAATTAATTTCTGTATTCTTGAATCAACCCCCTTAATTCTTAAAACTCCTATCTTTGCTTTCTCTAATTTTTCTAATTCGATATAATTAGATTCAAAAGTTTGGGTATCTCTTTCATCTTTTCCTCTTATTACATCCAATACAAGCAATGCATCATTCACATTTGTAGCAAGAGGTCCAATCTGATCCAAGCTCATTCCCAAATCAATTAATCCGTATCTTGAAACACAACCATAACTTGGCTTAACTCCCACAATTCCACAATGTGAAGCAGGAGTTCTAATGCTACATCCCGTATCAGAACCAAGAGCAACATCACAGAATCCTCCAGCAACTGCCGCAGCACTCCCAGAACTACTTCCTCCAGGAACTCTTCCAACACAAGCAGGATTTACACAACATCCAAATGCTGAATTTTCTCCAGAACTTCCCGCAGCAAACTCATCCATATTAGTCATTCCAATTATAACTCCATCCTCTCTTCTAATCTTCTCAATAACTGAAGCATCATAAGGAGCAACATAATTCTCAAGGACATGAGAAGCACAATTAGTAATCATCCCCTTAACGTTAATATTACTCTTAATAGCAAAAACATATCCGTATAATCTTCCCTTCTGCTTTTTCTCATCAATCTCCTTAGCCTCTTTCAAAGCATTTTCATTCAAATGAAGAAATATATTCATCTTCTTATTATCTTTCTTAATCTTCCCAAGATATTCCTTAACTTTCGTCTGAACTAATCCTTCACTCATAGTTTAAACAACTCCTTTGCATTTTTAAAGAATACTAATTCTTTCTCTCTATCAGTCAAATCTAAGCTTTCCACGAATTTCTTATACTCTAAAATGTCTACAATAGGAAAATCAGTTCCAAAAAGAATCTTACAACTTTGAATATAAGAAATAAAATCATTAACTTTTCTCTTCATTAATTCACTATATCTTTTATTTTCAACATTAGTAAAAAAACCAGAAATATCTACATAAACATTTTTATTTTTATAAACAACTTCAGCACAATCTTCCATCCAAGGATTTCCCATATGCGCCAAAATAATCTTTAACTGAGGGTATCTAACTGCCAAAGAATCAAATTGCAAAGGATGAGAATATTTCACTTCAGCATCATCAACTAAAGTATCTCCTGTATGAAACATGATAGGAATATCATGACTAATACAAAAATCATAAACTTTCTCCAATTGTACATCTTCCGCATAAACTTTTTGATATCCTGTATAAATTTTAATCCCCTTAACTACGCCATTGCGAACATACTTTTCCATTTCCTTCAACTGTTTACCAATCTCCTTTTTTACATCAATTGCACTAATCACAAATATTCTCTTATCCCTCTCTGCAAATCCTACAATTTCTTTTAAACTAAAATCGCTATCAAATAAAATTGACTGAATTATTCCAATTTTATCTACACCAGACTTATTCAAATTCTTAATCAAATCATCAAATCCAATATACTTTGCACCTTCAACCTGTTCATTGTAAATATGTCCATGAATATCAATTAATTTCATATTTATATAATAAAATAAGTATTATTAAAACTTATCTTGCTTGCCTATACCCAAATCTTTGTCCTTCTCTAAACATATCGAATACCAGCCCATGTTCTTTGCCCATTTCCAAGAGAAAATGATAATTGCTATCTGGTTCTTTCCAATCAGGAGAAAAAGCAAATCCTGATTTACTTAATCCTTCTTTATACCTTCCAATTACCTCATCATTAGCTAATAAAATAAGTGAAATTGGAGGGTTCAAGTTTATCCCTTCTAATTGTTCTTCTAATAATCCATACCCTTTAGTAATAACTTCCAAATCGCATTCAGGATGTAAATTTAAAACAACATATCCTTCTGGAGCACCGAATTGTTCAATCAATCCCCTCGCTATTTCATTTCTTCTTCTAATAATTCTAGTTGCCCTTCTAAATGCAGGATCTGCCATACAACACATATCACTATCGAAACAAATTAAAGGTCCAGTTATATTGGGATTCTTTTCAACAAGCCCCAGCAAAACCTCCCCCATACTTGCATTAATCTCTCTTCCCCCCTTCTTTTTCATATAATCAACAACCTCTGATTCATCCATAGTAAAACAATAAATCAAAGACTTATAAATAAAATGGTGATAAATTACACTATTCTTCCTTAATATTATAAAATATAATCCAAGAAATAACAAAAAATGGCACTAAAACAAACATTGCAAGTCTTTGATTACCTGTAAATGAAGAAACTGCTCCAAACAAAACCGGACCAATAGCTGCAGAAATCTTGCTTGCAAAACTATTAAATCCAAACAAAACAAATCTCTTCTTATCTGGAACTATATTACTAAACCAAGATCGAGCTACACTCTGACTTCCTCCCAATACTAATCCAGTCAAAACTGCAATTATTAAAAAAGTACTCCAGGTATGAGCAAAAGTTAACAATAAGGTTATTACAACCCAAATAAAGAGAGTAAATAAAAGAATTCTTCTCTGCCCAAATTTATCTGCAAACCATCCACATAAAATAGATGAAGGAAAAGCAATAACTTGAAGAATAATAAATATCAAACCCATCTGAGACATTGTTAAATTCAGAGTTCCAACACCATATAAAGAAATAAAAGCAAATATCGTTACCAAAGCATCATTCATAAAATAAAATGCAACCAAAAACCAAGCAAGATGCTTCTCTTTTCTAAATTCTTTAAAAGCAAGAAAAGTATTTCTAAATCCGATTTTAGACAATTCCCATAAACTTTCACTTTTATTATTTTTCTTACCCTTATCTTTGAAATATATAAAAGCAGGAATAGAAAATATCAAAAAGAATAAAGCAGTTAATGCAAAAGTAAGTTTATACAAAAGCTCATATTCTCCCCCATAGCCATTAACATATAAAGGTTTCATCAAAAGCATAGTCACAATTCCTCCTAAGTAACCTAAGGCGTATCCAAATCCAGAAATACTCCCTGCATTTTTCTTAGTAGAAACATGAGATAAAAATGAATCATATAACGATTGAGACAAAAGTAAAAAGAAATTAGAAGCAATGAATACCAAAGAAGCAAATATTAATGTTCCCGAACTAGAGAAAAACAAAAGTGCCGTAGCAACTACTGATAATAACACACACCAAATAAATTTAATCTTTTTCCTCGAATCATAATCTGCAACTGCTCCAATAACTGGAGAAACAAACCCTGCCAATAATACCGAAAGACTTCCGATTAACCCCCAATAAAAGTCTCCATACTGCGCTCCAGCAATAATCTCTTTAAAATAAATTGGAAAAACAAAACTTAATATCATCGTAACATGTGAAGAATTAGCAAAATCAAACAATGCCCATGAAAACACATCTTTCTTAAAAAATTGTCTAAAAAACTCTCCAAATTTCATAAATAAGAAAATTATAAGAGATTATTAAGTCTTACCATTCCAATGTAGTCATTACTCTCTTCACAAACATAATTTCCTGCAACTCATACAACTCCAAAGTTGCCTCAACCTGATCATCAAAATATCTTATTTGAAAAGTTCTATCATCCTTATCAAAAACTTCAATAGCCATTTCCTTAGTAGTCTTATGATCAATCAACATAAAATGCCCATCAACTTCATAGGGCTTTCCATCAATTCTAACAATATCTCCCTTCTTAACTTTAGAAACCGGCTTACTCATCTTAACCTGAACTGGCTTAGTATTCTCTGAAGATAAAGTTCCAACTCCTCTTTCAATCTCATCCAACTCCCCATCCAACTCCTCTTCTAACTCTTCATCCTCTTCACCCTTCTTTTTCTTTTTTTCCTTTCTAGGCTTACTCTCAGCATACTCTACTCCCTCATCATCTCCAAAAGCATCATCTAACCCCATTCCCCCAGAACTTTCTTCTTCTTTCTCTTTCAAGTTTGGACTCCTAGAACCTTTGTTAAAGGTTGTAGCTTTCTTAACTACCTTTTTTACTTTTTTCTCTACTTTTTTAACCATAACCTATCAAGAAAATCACCATTTTTAAGGGTTGTGAAACCCAATTTTAACAAATAAAACCTAAATTTTCATACCGAAACCCTTAAATATTAGTATATACCTAGTATATACATGATAAACCAAACACTAGAGCAAGAACAAATAGTAAGAATAGCCTCATCAATCGGAAATGGAGCACATATTTTTGTCCCAAAAGAATGGCTCAATGAAGAATTAATTATAATTAGAAAACCGAAAAAATCAACCAATGAACAAATTCTTTCTTCTCTTTCCCCATATTTAAGTAAAATAAAAGGAATTTATCTCTATGGCTCTCAAGCAAGAAAAGAATCATCGCCCAATTCAGATATAGATATTTTAGTAATAACTTCAGAAAAAATTAAAATAAAAATTGAAGGATTTGAAATTATTTGTTTAAGAGAAGAAGATATCTCAAAAGCAATTCAAATCTCCCCTTTGTTAGTATATTCTATTCTCAAAGAAGCAATCCCTATTCTAAACTCAGAGTTACTTAAAAAATTACAAAATACTAAAATAAAATCAGAATACTTCAAAGAATACATAACAGAAACTGAAAGATTAATAAAAATTAACTCTGAATTTTTAGAAGAAGATAAAGATTACGTATCAAATGCAGTTCTCTATTCAATACTATTAAGACTACGTGGAATATTGATAATTAATTTTCTTTTAAACAAAAAAGAATATTCTAACAAATTATTTGAAAACTGGCTAAACTCAAATATCACTGAACTAAAAACTCGCCATATATACGAGATTTATAGAAAACTAAGAGATTCAGTTCCATTAAATAAAAAAGAAAAGATTAAGAAATCCTCAGCCCAAATATTATTATCATTTTTAGAACAAGAATGCTCTAAACTAAAAGAAAAATTAAAAAATGACTAAAAGAAAAAAGAGATTACAGAAAGGAATCACTTCAGTAGAAGAGCAAATCCTTCTCCATGAAGAAAAGAAACGCCAAGCCCAAGAACTAGGCCAAGAAGAATTCGTAGGCTATTATGAAAAAGAAATCGACAGATTAAAAGACAGAAAGCACAACCGAAAAGATAAATTAGATAAACAATAAATCACTTAAATCCCATCGCTCCAAATATCCCTAATAGTATACTTAATCTTTTCATTTTCAAAAAAATCCATTGCCTCTCGCATTTTTTCTGCAGGAACTACAATTCCTCTTTCAAGTCTTTTCCCTCCAAGCTCAAAAACTTTCCCTTGAGTTGTATACAATTTACCATTCACCTTCTGATTATGCCCATACAATTTTCTCCATAAAATAACTTTCTTATTCCTCGCAAGTTTATCAAATTTAAGTTCAAATAAAGAATATTGCTTTGCTTCATCAGGAGTTTGTTCAAACTTTCCGTATAACAGAATTCCATCACTAATTAAGCTTCTTTTCAATGAATTCCATTGTCCAATACTACCTAATTTCAAAGATAAATGTTGTTTTAGTCCTTTTAATACCCATTTTTTATGTGTTTCTGTTTTTTCAAAAATAGACAACTCTTTCATAAACTCCTTCTCTAACTTATCAGACACATCGATAAACAAATCAATATCGCTATTATTATCAAAATCCCCTCTTGCAATACTTCCAAAAAGAATCACTTTATTTATTTTCTTAGACAACTCCTTATCAAACAGATAAGATACAAAGCTCATAGCATATGCAATCAAACTTTCTCGTTTCATAATAGCTTTTTTATTTTATCCTCCAATACATTGAACAATTTAATTGCTTCTTCAATTTCTTCAACTGACTTACTCGTTCCATAACTAATCTTCTCACAAATATTCTCTAGTCTAATTAGTTTCTCAAGAATTTCATTCTTGCCTTCAAAATCTGGAATTTTCTCGTAAATTTTATTACTCTTAAACCATCTATGATTTATCTGAAATCCAGACAAAACCAATTTTTTCTTATGCAAATATAAAGAAAGTAGTTCTAATATCCCTCTTGAAGCATTTAAACCAATTACTCTTTGAGAATTAGAAATACCTCGCTGTTCAATTCCCCATTCAAAAATAGTTTCTCTATGCTCATTAAATGCCTTTTCGTGTTCTTCTTCTCTCATAAAAAACATTAGTATACTGAGTATATAAATCTTATGACACCAAGTCTACTAAATTTAGTACACCAAGTAACCTAACCTTAGAAGTAAATCTTAAACCTAAATTATAATTATCTCACATCATCGATTGTCTATATTTTTCATTCCCATTTAAGAGATTTTAATATTATTTATCAGATTATCCTCCTTCAGCAAAACTTCAATAAAATAAACATTATATAAGCTAATTCTATTTAATTAGCACTCTTAAAAAACAATCACTTACCAGCTCTTAGTCTCCGCAATAATAAAATCTCCTTCCTTCCGAGGTGCATTCAAAAACATCCTCTCTCTAAAATCATTATCTCCCTTCTTTCCCTGCCCTTCTTTTCTAAATCCTCCAAGCTCTCCAGATGCTTTTTTCTTCTCAATCTTTATCCCTGAAAGTGACTTTCCAAAATCATCAAGTATCTTTCTTGCCTGCTTTTCAATCTCAAGCCTTTTTGCCTCATCCATAACCTAGCAACCTTTAGGATATTTATAAATCTAATTAATCATAGTATTTAACTTTCTAGCAATAGCAACATAAACTATTAATGCAAATAATGAAACTCCTGCCTTAAACCAGAATGGAGCTAATATACCAAAGTATGTTGCTAAAGCCCCTCCTGCAAGAGGAGCAATTATCTGAAAGAATGTTCTTCCTCCATGAATATAGCCTGCAACAGTCTCCCTTTGACTCGGCTCGATAAGCCTCCAATTAAGAGCATCTTTAGAAGGAACCCAAATACTTGCTCCAATACCTTCTATAATTAATGCGATCAATACTAAAACTAAACTCTGAGAAAATAAAATAATCAAAGAACTCATTAAGATCAACAACATTCCGATAAATGTAGTTTTAACCAAATTATAATTGTCAAATCGGCTCGTTAAAACTGTGCTTATAGCAATTGCACCATATAATCCTAAATACATAATCCCCAGCCATTGCCAACTTCCAGCCAGTCTTTCAGTAACAAGAAAAGTCAATATCAATGAAGCACTTGCCACCATTACAAACCAAAAAAGCCATTCTGTAACTATCAAAACCTTAAGAAGCGAATTTAATTTAACTGCCTTATGCTTTTTATTTGGAACAAATCTAGATTTATCACTAACTTTTTTAGCAAAAATAATTAAAGGAATAATAAAAAGTGTGAACAAAGAAACAATCCCTAAAAATCCAATTTTAGGAATTAAAATCAAACACAATCCAATTCCTATAACAATAGCTAAAGACTCATAAATTAAAGAGAAACGAGATACTTTTCTTAGATTTTCTTTATCAGCATTATGTTGAATTGTGGCTGAAGAAGAAATCATGCTAGTAGTAGAAGCAAACCTAAAGAATATCTGACTTAAAAATGCCCCAATTATATTAGGAAAAGTAATAAATACCAAAACATAGATTGTTCTAAATAATACTGCCAATTGCAAGCCTGCACTCAAAGAAATTCTTTTTAAAAGCTTAGCAAAAAATAAACTATACAATAAAAATCCGATTGCTAATCCTATAGTAAAATAAAATCCTATAGAAAGCATTCCATATCCTTGTTCCTTAAGATACCAAGACAAAAAATAACCTAAAGGCGTTCCAATGAGCGCAGTAAAGAATGTAAGCCTAATAACTGAATAGATATTATTGTTATTCAATTCATTTTCAGAAAACTTCATTTGATCCCCTCCGCCTTTTCATAAGTCGCTTCAAACATCTTCTTCATTATCTTTGCAAATGCCTTGTCGCGAATAAGCAAAATAGTATTTGAATTAATCAAAGTAATCATTGTCTCAAAATCATCTATCACAGCCATAGCAATTCCATCATTCTCAATTTGCTTAATATTTTTAGATACTTTCTTCCATTCATGAACATTCTTTTCGGTTTCTTTATCTATTCTACCAAGACATTTAAAACTGCCCTTTTTATTAATAAGAAAATCAGCTTCCCTCATAAACTCAGGATGAGATTCAAAGTTATACTTAATGTCATACTCATATTTCTCAGGTTTCTTCATCTCCCGTATAAGTCTATAAAAATTATTTTTACCCTTAACAATACTAACTGATTCTTTTTCAGAACTTTCGTATATCTTCTTATATTCTAAAATTTTCTTTTCAGCTTCCTCAAGAGCCTGCTTTTTAGATAAAATAAAGTCATGTAATTGCTTAGGATCCGCTGGAATAAACTTCTTAGTTTTCTCAGGAATAGTTTTCACAAGCCCCTTAGATTCAAGTGAAGCCAAAACATTGTAAATTCTACCATAAGACACTCCAGATTCAGCACTAACAACTGAAGAAGTAACTTTCCCTAATTTTAACACGGCCTCATAAACCTTAATTTCATTCTCCGTCAAACCCAATTCCGATAATTGCATAAAAAAGTAAAGATAATGGCGTTTTTAATCCCTTCTAATACAACCTCTAAAGAGGTTGCACAAGAATAAGTATGGATGTTTTATAGTGTTACTATACAGGAGTAAATAAAATGAAAGACATTGAACCTAACATCTGCAGACAAAGAGTAACCATTGAAGCTAGATATAGCCCTAATACCCAGATTACCGAAGAGAAAATTAAAGACTTTCTCATAGAATTTGCCAAAGAATTAGAAATGTCGCTTTTAATAAAACCTTTAATTTTCTCACCAAATAAGATTAATCATCCAATTCATCATGGTATTGCAGGATTTGTAGCCTGGGCAACATCAGGATGTTCAGTATACACATGGGATAAGTTCAATTTCCTAACTGTAGAAACTTATACCTGTAAACCATTTGATAAAAAGAAAGCAGTAGAATTCGTTAAGAGATTCTTTGATTGCACAGAAATAGAATTTTCAGAGGTAAAGCATGACTGAACCCATAATCTCTGATATTCTCAATTGCATAAAGAACAAATTATCCAAAAACAAAGAAATAGTCTCTTTAACTTTAGTTGGCTCATTTGCAAATCCAGACAAAAAGCTAGAGAAATTCAATGATATTGACTTAGTAATAATTCTTGACAAAGTAACGAAAGAAAAGTTATCAAAAATAGAAAATATTGCAAAAGAAATAAAAGAAAAATTTGAAGATAATAAAACTGGAATAACTCACACATTCAAAATTGGTCCAATTAAAGTAAAAAGTAAAAAAAAGACTACCGTTATGTTACACTTCTTAGTTTATGATCCAGATAAATATGTAAAATATGAATCTACTTTGACAAGACATTCATTTCAATTTCACAATCCTTTGATAGGTAAACCTCTAAAGACCATAAGCGAGATAAAAAGAATAACAAAAACTGATATATTCAATGAAATTGATGGAATTCCTGCAAAAAAGAAGATAGTGAATAAGATAATTGAATACCTTGAACCCTCAGAAAGAGCATACATACTAAATAATTATCACCCATCAGAATCTGAGTATAGTGAACAAATAATTTATTCAGTTTTAAGATTAGCAAATGATATCTTAAATCTTGAAGGGAATGTCTTAAAAATAAATAAAGAAATGTGTAATTCTTTTCAAAATAAAGTTGCAATACGCCTTAATTCTCTACCATTAGAAGTATTAGAATTAAAAAATAAAATTAGACAAGGATATGAATTAACTGAAACTGAACAAGAAAATCTTAAACTAAAATCTAAAGAATTTATTGAGCAATGCGAAAACGTCCTGTTAAATTTGGAGATAAACACAAAATGAAAATAATGTACATAGGGGATCCTCATGGAGATCTAGAAAAAGTAAGAGAAATACCTCTAACAGGAATTGATGCAATAGTTCTAAACGGAGATTTAGGCAAAGCAGATATTGCAAGAAAACAGAAACTTACAAATATCTCTAGAACAAAACAAGGTTTGCCAGAAATAAATTATACGCCTGGGGAAAGAAAAGAAGCATTTATGGAATCGTATAATACCGGAATAGAATTAGTCAAATATCTTTCTAAATTTGCTCCAGTTTATACTATCTACGGCAATGTTGAAAACATTAATTCCAGAGAATTAACTGATAAATTATCTCAAGAAACAGGTTGTAAACTGCCATTTTTAGAAGAAGAATTAAATAGATTAGGAGTTAAAACTTTTAACGATAAAATTATTCAATTAGACAAATTAAGAATTGGCGGAATAGAATATTTCACAGATACTAAAGAAAATGAAGTAAAAGCACAAGAAATGCTTAAAGAATTTGGTAAATTAGATTTACTAGTTTGTCATCAACCTCCTTATGGCGTACTAGATAAATTAAATAATCCCGGTCTTCCTAAAGAGCTAAACGGAAAAAATGTAGGTAGCAAAGCAATTTTAGAATATATTCAATCGAACCAACCTAGATATGTTTGCTGTGGGCATGTTCATGAAGGAGAAGGTGAACAAAATATAGATAAAACTAAAGTGCATAACTTAGGACTTGGGGGATACAAATTGTTGGAGTTTAAATTATAAAGTTATTTAATCAGAAATCTTATCTACCTCGAAAGATATAAATACACTAACTTTGCAACAGTTACACGACAAATTACCTAGATAAAGCAGAAAGAACATTAGGAATAGTGCAAAATGCCATTTCAGGAATACCTTTTGCCGTCACGGGAAGTTGTGCTCAAAATGTAATGCTTGGAAAATATCATTTTAATGCTCAATCAGACCTAGATATTATAGTAGAAAAAGAAGTAATTGAAAAGGCCAAAGAAAGACTATCAGAAATACCTAATGTTCATGTCCAACAAAGAGGCAACACACAATACACCATAAAAGGACAAGCAATTACTCCAATTCACCTTGTAGGAACTTTAGATAGAACTCAAGAATCTAGATTAATTAACGGAATAGTTTATGTTTTACCAATACATAGTAAAAACTGAATAGTCAAAAGCTTAGGTGGATTTTGTCTAGGTCTTTATACTTAAGAATAAATTTTATTCAGAAATCTTGCCAGTTACATTGATCTTATCTATCAATTCGCAAAGAGAATAAACCTTTTCTCGCAATTCATTCAAATTCTTAGCAAGAACAAAATCAGATTTTAATCTTTTAACAAATAAATAATAAAGAACATGATTCATTACAGATAAAATCGCTTTATTAGGATAAGTTGAATGAATTAAGTCATTCAAATATAATGAATTGAATATATTATCACAATAATTAAGTTTACTAAAATCTTTAGAAAATAAATCATTAGAGTTTCCTTTTAATAAAGTATAACCTTTCAAAACATTTTTAATATTATCATCGGGAAATAATGCCGTACTCCAATCTTTCTCAATTTGAGGAAATGAAACATAAATCATAGTATGGAAAAATATTCCTTTCTTTGAAATTCCTACTGATTTTATCATTGGCTCTTCACTAAATCTAGCAAACCTCTTAACAACTAAACTGAAATTACTTTGTAAATAACTATCTAAGTTATCATATAAATCATGAACTTCCCTAAAAAAATCAGCTGAAGAAACACTAGGTTTTTTAGTAATAATTACATCTATATCATGTTCAATATTAGTTGAACCAATAGTTCCAAAAGTCATAATAGTATTCTTATTCTTTAAATCCTCAACTAAAAAGTTCTTAATATTCTCCCAAGAAACTTTACGCTTAACCATATAAATGCATATTTTTAAGATATAAAAATGTTACTTCACAAACTTCGCCCTAACCTTCCCCTTCTCAACATCCACCTCAACAACTGCATACTTCCCTTTCTCCGCATCTCCAGGATTTACTACTAAAGTCCTTCCAATCTTTTTCATTCCCTGATATTCATGCATATGCCCACAGAAAGCAATTAAAGGTTTATACTTTCTAATCGCCTCTCTAAAAAATCTAACTCCAGCACTCTTCCCATTCATAGGATTATCTTTCTTATCTTTGATAATATCAAAAACACCCATAGGAGGGTAATGCAAAACAAAAATCTTATTTTTGTTCTTTATACTATTCAATCTCCTGAAAAAACTTTTTCTGCTTTTCTTTAATCTATTAAATCTAATCACATACTTCTTTTTTTCAGCCGAATCTGGAAAAACTTTCTTATCTAAATACGCTTCAATATCCATATACCCTCCAAATCCTACAAAGGAAATACCTTTAAAATTAGTTTGCCCATAATTAATATTCCTGAAAAGTTTAGATTTTCTCATAAACTTTATCAATTTCTTATCAGCATTCATAGAAGTATGAGAAAACGGATAATTATACCATCCGTCATCCCCATTTCCAAATATATAAATAAAAGGAATTTTAGAATTATTTATATTTAAAAAAACCTTTTTAGTCACTGCAATATCTTTTTTCATTAATCTCTTTAGTCCTTTCTTTCCGAAATATTCTTCAGCACTTAGATAAGGCTTACCATTTTTAGAATCTTTAAGATTTTGCATCACCCACGGCCTCCAATCACTAATTCCCCCATAATCTCCAACTCCAATTATCGCATCAAATCCTTTACCAGTCATTACCTTCTTCAGCCTATCAGGAAACTTCCCTTGAAAATCACCAACCACTAAAAACTTCATCCCCTTAAAACAAGATTATTACTTAAAAACCTATTCTTACACACTAACTACTTTCCCATCAAAAGAAGATTTAACTTCTTATCCAGATTCATATCTCCTAACGTAATACTCTCTTAAAACGGGCTCAAAAAATCTATGATAAAAATCGCTTCCAGTACTTCCATTAACTGCTAAAACATTATCGCAAACTCTATGCTGATATGCTCTACAAAAACCATTATAATTATGAAGCAGCTTTATTTCTCTATGTGCATATTCTTCAAGTTTTTCAGGATGTAATTGTAATTCCCCAAAAATTCCATCTAATAATCCAGTATCGCTACTAAAAGTATCATGAAAAATATCATGTAATAAAAATAAACCTAGACAAAAATCTGGGCGCCGTTCGGGGGGTTCTTCAACTTCAGACATATTCTTTCTAAAAATTAAACAAATGGACTATTTTTAAATCTATGCCTAAAATGGCTTTATCTATAATAAAATAAATCTCGCAAATTGACTCCATGAGGAGTAAAAAAACACTTTAAGCCAAAATAATAATTAAAATTATCTAGAAAATATTTTCAACACAATAAAATAGCTTAATTTAAGCATAAGATAATAACTTTCCAGTTGTATTTAACTAGTTTATACTTACCATTTTCTGACAAGAAGAGGATAATCAACTCCAGATAACTCTTTAGCTCTTGTTAAAAAATCCATAGGCATATTTCCATGTGTCTCAACCCAATTATGAACAAAATGCATTCTTTCAGGATGAGCCAATAAATATTGCAGATGATGTCTATGAAATGTCTGACTCTTTCTTGAATCAATAAAAAGTTCAGACCTCAAAGGCAGTCTGCCTAATCTTTCTCCCAAAAATAATTCTTCAACCTCTAACCACTTATCTAATTCTTCAAGATAATCTAAAGGATAATCTCCCTCCATTTTTCCAAAAGGTTGAAAACTTATTGCAATTCTTGTTCTATTCGCCTCATTAAGTCCATAAACAAAAGAAATCTCTCCTAAATGCTCCCTAAAATCTCCCTCAGACAACGTCCTTCTAAACTCCTCAGGAAGAATCCTTCCAGATAAATAATCCTCCCTCGTAGCAGGAATCTCTTCAAAATATGCCTGTTCAGGAAACTTCTTAATTAAACCCATAAAACAAACATAAATTCAGTATTTTTAAATTTATAGATAACTGTATTGGGTATAGCTCGCAGTTTTACAGTTATCTAAACAGAGAAGGGCATACAAAATAGGATATAACCTATGCAATTCTCTGTAATAACAATCTATTACATATACCGAATTTTCTATAATTGCCCTCATCCTTACAAGTTAATGCTCGATGAAGCAACTCAATCAAGTTAATGCCCTGTAGGGCAACTCTATTACGCACTTCAGTTCTCTTTCAATAATGCTTATGCTTCCCAATTAACATATCTTCAGCACACTAAACCAATTCAAAGACAAACAAGAGATAATAACTTTCAGTAATATTTAGCACATTTATACTTTATAGAGGACTTTGAATAACCCCCTATTTCAAAACATTTTATGGGGTTTTCAAAGGACTTCTTAGAGGATTTGAGGGTTTTTCCAAATCCTCTATATTTTAAAAGACTTGAGAGATTTTCCAAATCCTCTGTATTTAATCTTCTACGAAGTACAATTCCAATAACTCATTGCAGTGCACCCTAAGATATTTCCTAAATCATCCGTAGTAATACAATTTCCTGCATAAAAATCAGTTAAAGAACATGAAGGATTTTCTTGAGCCCCATTAATCTTTATCATATCCGTAGCACAAAGAACGAAGTCTTCTATACTAGTCTTTGAATCTGAAACTTGAACAAGTGTACTGCTAGACTGATACAGCCCAGGAGAATATCCTCCCATAATACATGTTTTTTCCTGTGGGAAATTAATAGGATCTGGAACTCCCGAAGGATATCTAATAGAATAACCAGAATATAAGTCAACTAATTTAAATATTTGGTGTCCCAATTCATGAGCAATAGTTGTAAATTTCACATTATCAAATATTCCTTCACTCAGAAGATCTACCGGAATATATGCTTCATTTAACCTTGCAAATCCTCTCGAGAAAAAAGGTAAACTCACATTTCTATCCTCTGAAAGATATTGAATATAAGTTACGAAGTCATATCCTGAAAGATTTGTTCCGCTTTCAGCAACAGCTCTATCAAAAAATTCTACAATGACTGCATCGTCATCTGATAGCAAACTACTATTGGTATAAATCGGAGTTATAAAAGTAACATTAAATCTTGGTCGTCTTCCTAATAATCCATTAAGTTCCCAAGTCTCTTGATTCTTTAGTATATTTTCCCAGAATGCACCAATATATTTCCAGGAATATAATTCAATATTATCATAAGAGTAATAGCCGGTTCTGTTAAAGTTTTCTATATAACTATAATTATTTTCTTCTGAAAGAAATATCTCTGAAAAATTAATTTCTCTAAGAGTATAGCCTGCACTAATTGTACAATTCTTTTTAACTCCTTCGAGTGAAGTCGCATTAGTTGCATCGTTAATATTGATACATATCTTTAAATCGCCTAATACATAATCGCCAGGCAATACCTGAACTATTCCAATATTATATACCCTATCATCAGATTTTCGGTCTATAACAACATCATTTGTCTTATTATATATAGTAATTCTATCACTACTATTAGTGATATTTTCAGCATAATAAGTTATAGTATAATTTATATTTCCATCAGGATGTTCGGCATATACCTGCTCCCTCATAGAGTCATTTAAGTATAGATTTCCATTTGAATAATAACAACCATCGTCATTGTTATAACGTGTAGTCCAATCATTAACGCTATTACCATAAGTGGTATAATTTATTTGAGTATTATTAATAATAACTGTTGAATCAAGTTTAAGATATCGATTTGATAATAATTGCAACATCTCATCTGAATTAGTCCCATTGTAAACTAAACATCCATATACATATTTAGTAGGAAGATAGTCTTTAACCCCGAAATATCTAAAGCTATATGGATTATATTCACTAGAATCATTAACTAGATATTCTCTTACTGCCGAAGTACTTAACAAATGAGTTGTTGCATTTCCATAGGAAATCCAATAATAACTATATCTTGAAGGTGATGAAATATTAATTGAAACATTAAATACACTTGAAGAATTCGTTGCCGTATAATTAATTCCATTGAAATTCAATAATACTGTTCCATTTGTGCTTGTTACAGTTACATTAAATAACGCAATTCCAGAATCAACAAAGGTATTACTATTATCTGTATAATTAGTGAATTGAGAATATACGCTAGTATCGTAAAATGTAATATTAGTTGAATTTAGATTTCCAGCAGAATCATTAGTATAAACTATCCAAGTGTTACTCCCCGCACTAGAAGTTAATCCAGTTACATTAGTATTACAACTAAATGATGTATTTGTTCCTCCATTTAATGAATACCAACAACTTGCTAAATTTATATCGTTAGCAGTTGAAATTAAACTAGTTATCGTTGAATCATAGCTAGTATTTTCAGGATATAATATAGACAATTGAGGATATACTGTATCAATTCCGAAGGAAAGGGAATAACTTGCATTCAGGTCTCCAAGCGTATTACTACAATAATAATTCAAGTTGTATTGTCCATCTGAAATTGAAGAATTGGAAGCATTAAATCCTGTGTTAGTTGCATTTGCACTCAGGGTATAATTAGTTATTCCAGAATTGAGAGAATAATTGCAACTTCCTGCTTCACTCAAACTTATATTAAAATTAATCGCCGAAGTAGAATAATTCTGATTTAATGGACCTATGGGAGTAATAATAAGTCCAGATAAATTACATGCACTTGCATTATATCCTCCATCAGTTATAGTCCAATTCCAAATTCCAATAAGTGTTGTATTTCTCGCCGTTGTTGAAGAACAATACTTAGAAGCTCCTCCATTAAATGTAAGATTAGAATGTAATAAAGGTAAGCTTGCCCAACCATTTAACAAATTATCATAATTTATCGTAGACAAATTCATTGCAAAAAACATATCATCTACACGTGTAACGCTCGAAACATTCCAGTTTCCTATTGATTGATTAAATGCACTTGCATAACCAAACATATAATGCATATCCGTAACTTTACTTGTATCCCAATTACTTATATTTTGATTAAAAGTAGTTGCAGAATAGAACATATTTTGCATACTTGTAACCTTAGAAACATTCCAGTTTCCTATTGGTTGATTAAATGCAAATGCACTCTCAAACATATAACTCATATCTGTAACGTTGGAAACATTCCAACTTCCTATAGGCTGATTGAATTGGTGATTAGCACTAAACATACTCCCCATAGAAGTAACTTTACTTGTATCCCAGTTTCCTATTGATTGATTAAATACAGAAAGCAAAGCAAACATATAACTCATATCTGTAACTTTACTGGTATTCCAGTTACTTATGTCTCGATTGAATGTCATGGCATAATAAAACATATAACTCATAGAAGTAACTTTACTTGTATCCCAGTTTCCTATTGATTGATTGAATGAAGATGCACTACGAAACATACCTCCCATACTTGTAACGCTCGAAACATTCCAGTTTCCTATTGGTTGATTAAATGAAGATGCACTCTGGAACATACTACTCATATCTGTAACTTTACTTGTGTCCCAAGAACTTATATTTTGATTAAATGCGGATGCAGAATAAAACAAATAACTCATATCCGTAACATTAGAAACATTCCAGCTGTTCATACTTGAAAGAGTTGTTATTCCACTACTTGCGAAAGTACGAGAGATATTTGTTGTTTCGCTTAAGTTTAGTAAATCTATTGCAGTTAATCTCAAATTTGAACACCCATAGAAATATCCTCCCGAATTACCTAAATTCAAATTTCCCCATTGAGATATTCCAGTTAACTTTAATTTGTCGCCCCCGTTATTAAATCTAAATCCTTTAATATTTCCATCTATGGTAATAGTATACTCTCCTGCCGAAGAATAAGTGTGAGTTTTATTTGTGCTATTCCAAGCACTAACTATTGAAGAATTTCCATCTCCCCAATTTACTGTAAAATTATAAGTTCCAGTAGACTCAAGAGGCAAACTTATTTGATTTGATGAACTTGAACCACTAGATGTTTCACTAGTATCCCATTGAGAAATAAAGTATGTACTTAAAATCATACTTAGCACAGAGAAAGAAATATTACTAGAGTTTATATTTCCTGCACTATCTTGACAATAATAAATTATCTTATATGTTCCATTAGAGACTGAAGAATTAGTTGCAGTAAATACTTTGTTAGCACCATTTGGAGTCATAGTATAATTTGTTATTCCAGAATCTAGAGAATAATTGCAACTTCCTGATTCATTTAATATAAGATTAAAATTAATTACCGAAGTAGAATAAGTTTGATTTAATGGACTCACAATTGTAATTTGAGGTGGTGTTGTATCAGGAAGACCATATCCCCCGTCAGTTATAGTCCAATTCCAAATTCCAATAAGTGTATCATTTCTTGCACTTCCTGCAGTAAAATATTGTGAATTACCTCCACTGAAATTAACTCCTGCTTGCAATGAAGATAAATTTGCCCAACCATTAAGTAAATTATCATAATTCGTAATTGATAAATTAATAGACTTAAACATGTTAGTCATATCTGTAACGCTGGAAACATTCCAGTTTCCAATTGGTTGATCAAATGAATAAGCATAACTAAACATATTTCTCATGCTTGTAACTCGAGAAACATTCCAGTTTCCAATTGGTTGATTAAATGCAGATGCACTCTGGAACAAATAACCCATATCTGTAACTTTACTTGTGTCCCAAGAACTTATATTTTGATTAAATGCAGATGCTTCAGAAAACATATATCTCATCTCTGTAACATTAGAAACATTCCAACTTCCAATTGGTTGATTAAATGCATAGGCACGCTCAAAAATCTCATACATAGAAGTAACTTTACTTGTATCCCAGTTACTTAGATTTTGATTGAACACATAAGCACGATTAAATGTACCAGCCATATTTGTAACTTTACTCGTGTTCCAATTGCTTATACTTTGATTAAAAGTAGTTGCATAATATAACATATATCCTAGATTAGTAACATTACTTGTATCCCAACTATTCATACTCGGAACAAGTCTTATCCCACTATATTCAAAAGCACCATACAGAGAGGTAGTTCCACTCAAATTCAAAACATCAGTAGCAGTTATATTCAAATTACTTGTTCCAGAGAAATATGACCCAGTATTACCTAAGTTCAAACTTCCCCATTGAGAAATTTCGGTTAACTTTAATCTATCTCCTCCGTTATTAAATTGAAATCCTCTAATTGTTCCAGAAATAGTCAAAGTATAAACTCCTGCTGAAGAATAATTATGAGTTTTATTAGCACTATTCCAAGCACTAATTATGGAAGAATTTCCATCCCCCCAATCCACAGTAAAGTTATAATTTCCTGTAGATTCAAGAGGTAAAGTGATTTGATTTAATGAACTTGAACCAGATGAATTCTTACTAGTATTCCAAATAGAAATAAACTCTAGATGAGCATTATCATAAAAAGTGATATTAGTTGAATTTATATTTCCAGCAGAATCGTTTGCATATACCTTCCAAGTATTACTTCCCAAGGTACTTGCTAATCCAGTTACATTAGTATTACAAGTAAATGAAGTATTTGTTCCTCCATTTAATGAATACCAACAACTTGCTAAATTTGGATCTGTTGCATTTGAGCTTAAATAGGTTATAAGTGTATCATAAGTATCATTTGCAGGATATGAAATGAAAACTTGAGGATAAATAGTATCAATTCCAAATTCTCTAGTTACCGAAGAATTTAAGTTTCCTAAGAGGTCTGCACAATAATATCTAACTATATATTGCCCATCAAGAACTGAAGAATTAACTGCACCAAATCCAATTCCACTTGAATTTCCAGTCATAGAATAATTAGTAACTCCTTCATTAAGAGTATAATTACACGTCGCATTCTCCGAAGTCGTCACATTAAAATTAATTCCAGAAGTTGAATAATTTTGATTTAATGGACGTACTATTGTAATTATCGGTGCAGAGGTATCAATAAAACTGGTATTATATCCTCCATCAGTTATAGTCCATCCCCAAACTCCAATAAGCGTATCATTTCTTGCACTTCCTCCCGAGAAATATTGGGAATTACCTCCATTGAAAGTAATTCCGGAAGGTACCGAAGGTAAACTTGCCCAGCCATTTAAAAGATTATCATAATTTGTCGTTGATAATGTTACTTCCTCAAACATTAAATCCAGATCGGTTACCTTAGAGATATTCCAACTTCCGATTGGTTGATTGAAAGAAGAGGCATAGGAAAACATAGCATACATAAATTCAACATTAGACACATCCCAATTTCCAATTGGCTGATTAAATGCAGAAGAATAGGAGAACATTAAATCCATGCTAGTGACTTGAGAGGTATCCCAATTTCCAATATCTTGATTGAAAACAAATGCATTAGAAAACATAGAATTCATATCTGTAACTTGAGAAGTATCCCAAGAACTTATATCTTGATTGAAAGCATAAGCATTAGAAAACATTGCACTCATAGATCCAACATTCGAAGTATCCCAAGAACTTATATTCTGATCGAATGAAGTTGCAACTTCAAACATAACCGACATATCCACAACACTAGACACATCCCAATTTCCTATTGGTTGATTGAAAGCATAAGCATTAGAAAACATTGCGCTCATAGTAATTACATTCGAAGTATCCCAGTTTCCAATATCTTGATCAAAAAATTCTGTTCCAAAGAACATAAAACTCATATCTGTAATTTGAGAAGTATCCCAACTATTAAGATTAGGAATAGTACTTATACCCGTACCAGCAAAAGCATAATTCATACTTGCAGTTCCATTCAAATCTAAAATATCACTTGCCGTTATATCGAGATTAGTACATCCGTAGAAATATCCTCCAGAATTACCTAAGTTCAAACTTCCCCATTGAGAAATTTCTGTTAACTTTAATTTATCTCCTGCATTATAAAATCTAAATCCAATAATTGTCCCATCAATAGTCAAAGTATAAACTCCAGCTGAAGCATAATTATGCGTTTTATTAGCACTATTCCAAGCACTAACTACTGAAGAATTTCCATCTCCCCAATTTACTGTAAAATTATAAGTTCCAGTAGACTCAAGAGGCAAAGTAATTTGACTTGCATTACTTGAACCAGCTGATGTTTGGCTAGTATCCCATTGAGAAATAAAATAACTAGAAGAACCTAAAGAAGTATAAGTAAAGGTTATATTACTAGAATTTGTATTTCCTGCACTATCATTTGTCCAAACAATCCAAGTATTACTTCCCGCACTTGAACTCAATCCACTAACATTCTGCCCACAAGTCACAGAAGTATTTGTAACTCCAAAATTAGTTGAATACCAACACGAAGCTAAATTAACATCACTCGCAAAATAATTCAACTGTGTAACAACTGAATTATAAGTTGTATTTGTTGGATATAATATTGAAATTTGAGGAGCCGAGATGTCGCTAGTAACAATATAACTTCTAGTTGCAGAAGTATTGAACAAATTAGTTATTCCATTTGAATAAGACTGCCAAAAGTAAATATAAGTTCCAACCGAATTAATTGATAATGAAACATTAAAAACATTTGATGAATTAGTTGCAGTATAATTCGTTCCGTTGAAATTCAATAAAACAGTTCCATTTGTATTAGATACAGTTACATTAAATCTTCCAGTTCCTGAATTTGTTAAAGTGTTATTATTATCTTGATAATCTAAAAATTGAGAATAAACTGTATCAACTCCAAATGCTCTTGTTACTGAAGAATTTAAGTTTCCTAAGATATCTGCGCAATAAAATCTGACAATATATTGCCCATCTGAAATTGAGGAATTGGATGCATTAAATCCAGTGTTAGTTGCATTTGCGCTCATAGTGTAATTCGTTATTCCAGAATTAAGAGAATAATTACAACTTCCTGCTTCACTCAAACTTATATTAAAATTAATTAAAGACGTTGAATAATTTTGGTTTAACGGACTTGTAATTGTAACTCTTGGAGCAGTTGTATCCAAAGTTATAACAACATCAGAATTAGATGAAGAATCACTTCCTCCACCGCCTCCACCACCACCCCCTCCGATTATTGTTGGAGTTGTAGTTATTGTTCCAGAAGAAGTTGTGCCTGAATCTGCATTAGTATTAGTAGTGGTATCTGTAACTGTATCTCCAGAACTGGAATTTTCTGTTGAAGTCGACTCTGAAGAGTTTTCATTATTTGTAGGATTAAAAGAAATAAATCCATTAATGTTCTTTTCATAGGTTCCCACTATTTCTCTCATGCTATTCAGCATTTTTCCAAGTGCGGAATCACCATGTTTTTCTCCTAAAAACGAATGAATAAGAGACTCATTTCCAAACACAAATATCATCAAAATACTTAAAATAATAACTACTGCTGTGCCTAGCTTAAACCACCCATGTTTCATTGATTATTATCGGTAATATTTGTATTTAAAGTTTAGTGGTTTTAATTATAATGGATTTTTAATATAATCTTAAAACCCCTAATCCTAGGTACAATATCCCCAACTTTCATTCCTAAAATCCGTCCAATTTTCATCAAAAATCTTCAAATCAGACATTGGTTTCATTCCCACAACTCTCCCTTCAGAACACTCAATCAATACATCAATACACTCATTTTTGTCATACAGGGAACTCGGTTAATTTATTATGTTCAGTACAGAGTTCCCTGTCCAGAGAATTCTGTCACAGAATGATATGATTATCAGAATTCTCTATAATTACAAACCGCAGTAGTCCAAGAATAATTTCCATTACTAAAGTTCTCCAATTCAACAACATTTCCAGTTATTCCCATTTCAGAAAGTTTAACACCAGCATCAACATACCATCCATGAACAACAAACCCTCCTAAAAATCCAAGAACAAATATTCCAATATAAATAATTACTTTAATTAATCCCATATTCCATATGTCAAGAACTCAGGGTTAAAACCCTGAGCGTGTCCTGAGTTCTTGAGCACCTCCGGAATTGAAATTCCTGATGGCCTCGAAGATAATATCTTCTCAGCCTCGAAAATGCCTTTGCTACATCAAAAACGTTGTTTTTGAATGCCTCGAGAACTAAAAGTTCTCTCAGTCTCCGGGCTAAAGCCACAGAGGTTGCGCAAAGAGCATTTTCTCAGTCTAAATAATCTCCCTTTTTATCTATTTCTATAAGATTACGCATATTTCCCATTTAAAAATAACTCTTTTTTAATCTCTTTTATTTTTCCATCTTTGATTGCACTAATAAAATTAGGAATAAATTCATCATGAATTGCACTCCTCATTAATCCCTTAACTATTGCTTCAGTTATTTCACCAGATTTGTCATTCTTAATTATATCTAAAATAATATTCCAATACTCTGCCTTCAAGAAAATCTCATGTCTATATCCATCTCCAATTTCTACCATCATTCCATTATCCGATTGATAATACCTCACACCATAAAAAATAGCTCGAAGATTATCATTATCTCCATTAATTTTAATTCCCTTCTCTAAATCATATTCAAATAAATATTCCATAAAGAATAAGGGTATTAAAAGTATTTTAATATTCCTATTTAACAATCCTACTAAGAATCTCCATTGCCTTTCTCTTATCCACATTCACTCCCAATTTACCAATAATAATTCCCATATAAGCTCCAGCCCTTAATCCAGGATTCTCCTTAACAATCTGATGAATCTGTTCCTCAAGAGCATTATGGTCCACCTTCTCAATTTTCATTGCTTTTTCCACATCTTCCCCATTCATAATTTTTATCAAAATTCCCTTAACATCTCCCTCACCAATTTCTTCTTTCTCAACTCCCTCCAATATCTTTTCCAACAAAACTTCATTCAATATCTCCCTAACTTCTTCAAAACTTTTCTTATATTTAGTAGCAAACTCATTTCTCCACAAAGTAACCATCTTAGCAACTAAATTAGCATTATCATGCACTTTCATCAATAAATTGAAATCATCCAAATTCCCATCCAATACCAAATTAATTAATTCATCATTCAATCCCTTCTTCTTCAACTCTTCCTTTATATCCTGTCTCAACCTAGGCAGATTTTTCTTCAATTCATTTATTCTCTGTAAAGGAATATGCAACAAAGGCAAATCAGTTTCAGGATACATTCTTGCCTTTCCAGGCATCGGTCTGTTAAACTTAGTCTCTCCATTTGGCAATGCTCCTCTTACTTCCCCATCTGTCTTTTTCTCTTTAATATCATTCAACTGTCTTTCAATTTCTTTATCAGAAGTTATAACCATCATGCCTGGATCCTGAAATCCTTTTATCTCAACTCTTTCATGTCCTTTAATGCTAATATTGATATCCTGCCTAATTGTTCCAATTCCTCTTTTAACTTTGCATGCTCTCAATACTTCTCCAATTTTCAAAGCAGCTTCCTTAATCTGTTCTGGATTAATAATGGCAGGTTCAGTAGCAATTTCAATCAAAGGAATTCCCAACCTATCCAATCTCCAAACTCTAACATTCTCCTCCTGCTCCTCCTTATCTCCAACAGTTCTTGCAGAATCCTCTTCTAGACAAACTGTAGCAACAGGGACTTTACCAAATCTAGTCTCAACATATCCATTCTTTGCAATCAAAGTAGTTCTCTGAAATCCTGATGTATTCGAACCATCAATAACCGTCTTTCTCATTACCTGAGTATCAAAATAAATTTCACAATTAAGTAACAAAGCAATCTTCAACGCCTCATTCAAAGCATGCTCATTAATTTTCTTTGGAGGTTCCTCATCCAACTCAATTAAACAATTACTATCATTATAATATTCATAGACAAATGTTTTATCAAGCCCCGCCTCATGCTTAACCGCCGCATCAACCTCCCCACTCTCTCCAGCAACCGCATGCAATTTTCTCGTAACTAATAAATCCGGTTTCTCACTTCTCAAATATCCAGGACAATTACAAAATAACTTATTTCCCTCAAGCTGCTGATGTATCTCCAGCCCTGCTTTAAATCCCAATTTAGTATAATCAAATCCCATAAAATAAAGATAAAAAAGGAGTTATTAAATTTAGTGATTACTCCGGCTACATCCCAAATAAGAAATTCTAGTCAATAAACAAGTTTAAATATACAA
>ERZ1292629.1004-Hain-H43-01um-R1-1004-length-29730-cov-7_pt1 | contig 29730 bp, 34 predicted proteins | sample MGYA00564399_ERZ1292629 | MGnify/ENA primary metagenome ERZ1292629 (study PRJEB36523, sample SAMEA6512636) | groundwater metagenome | collected 2019-01-08 | study: AquaDiva: Metagenomics assemblies of 32 groundwater samples
ATGAACGTAGCACTCGGCAGTGCTGTTTGGAAAAATATAGAAATGTGAGATGTGGGGGGAATGGGCAAGATGAGAAACGAATTGGTCCCTGATACGGGGAAATCCGGCGGCCGTCATGATAGCAAGAGGGATACGTTCTAGGAGAGCCCCCAGTTTTTCCACCATCTCGGGCATGGGCGGCTGAAAGCTCTCCGCCAACGTGTCGTCAAGGTCGAATATCGCCACACGGGGACAATTCATTCATCGAGGGTAGCACACGCATGGTAAAATCTCTACAGTCTCATCACAATTTTTACTAATGAAAACAAGGATCCTCATGTTCGGATGGGAGTTTCCGCCCTACAACAGCGGGGGTTTGGGTGTTGCATGCCTCGGCCTCACCAAAGCGCTTTCCGAGCTCGGGGTCCAAGTGCTTTTCGTGATGCCAAAGAAACTCAATCTGCAGACGCCGTGGGCGCGCATGATATTTGCAGACACCGAAGGGGTAGAGGCGTACGCCGTGAATTCTATTCTCAAGCCCTATCTTACGAGCAAGAGCTACGTGCGAGGCGAGAAGGGCGGTGTATATGGAGATGACCTGATGAGCGAGGTGATGCGGTACGCGCGCCTCGCCGCGGGTATTGCCCGTGAGGAACAATTCGACGTCATCTATGCGCACGACTGGCTTTCGTTTGGTGCGGGCATCGAGGCGAAGCGTGCGACGGGAAAGCCCTTGATCGTGCACGTACATGCGACCGAATTCGACCGGTGTGGCGGTCCGTGGGGGATCAATCGCGATGTGTATGCAATAGAGAAAAAGGGAATGGAGGAGGCGGATTGCGTCATTGCGGTCTCCGAGCTCACAAAGAACGTCATCGTAAAAGAATACGGTATTCCGGCTGGCAAAGTGCGCGTCGTATACAACGGCATTGACGAAACGACCGCACCTTCAAGTGGCGGGGCGCTCCCGCGCCTGCGCGGGCTCAAAGCATCAGGGTATCGGCTCGTCCTTTTCATCGGACGCATAACGCTCCAGAAGGGGCCGGATTATTTCCTGCGCGCCGCGAAGCGCGTGTTGGACCGCAATCCACAGGTCCTCTTCATTCTTTCGGGCGCAGGAGATATGGAAAATGAGATCATGCATCTCGCTGCCGATCTTGGTATTGCCGGCCACGTGTTCTTCACGGGATTTCTCCAGGGTTCGGAGCGGCATGAGGTCTATTCAGCTGCCGACCTCTTCGTTATGCCGTCGGTCTCGGAACCATTCGGTATTACGGCTCTGGAAGCCATGAAATTGGGAACGCCAGTCTTGATGTCCAAGCAGTCGGGTGTCGCGGAAGTGGTAAAGCACGCCCTGAAGGTCGATTTTTGGGATGTTGACGAGATGGCCAACAAGATACTTTCGGTCGTTGGCTATCCGGGACTTCGCGAAGCGCTCGCCGAGAACGCTGCACAGGAGGCAGAACGCCTTACGTGGTCGGATGCGGCGCGAAAAGTGGACGGGATCGTGCACGAGCTCGTTGGGGAGGGTGTACAATGAGCGCAATAACCGCATGAAATCGGTCTGTTTCTATTTTCAAGTTCACCAACCATATCGCGTGAAGCGGTATCGCATCTTTGATGTGGGAAATGACCCCGAATATTTCAATGATCGCGGCGAGAGTGACCTCAACAACCGAAAGATCGTCGAGAAAGTGGCGCGAAAATCCTACATCCCCACTACCGCGCTCCTTTTGGAGCTCTTGGGGCGGCATCCCGAGTTCCGCGTGAGCTTCTCTTTTTCCGGCATCGCGCTTGAGCAGCTTGAGCGCTACGTGCCGGAGGCGATCGAGCTCTTCAAGAAGGTGATAGACACCGGCCGTGCCGAAGTGTTGGGGGAAACCTACTACCACACCCTCGCGTTCTTCTATTCTCCCGCCGAGTTCGAACAGCAGGTCACGAAGCATCGCGAGATCATTCGCCGCTTGTTCGGCGTGCGTCCGCGCGTCTTCCGCAACACCGAGCTCTCGTACCGCAACGATCTTGGCGAATGGGCGGACAGGAATGGATATGCGGGAGTTGTTGCCGAGGGCTGGGATCCGATATTGGGCTGGCGTAGTCCGAATTATGTCTACAAGCCCAAAGGTGCCACAAATGCGCGTCTACTCCTCAAAAATTACCGACTCTCGGACGATGTCGCATTCCGCTTTTCGTCGCGCGATTGGTCTGAGTGGCCGCTCACGGCAGAAAAGTTCGGCGCGTGGCTTGGGAGCGCGGAAGGCGACACCGTGAATCTTTTTATGGATTACGAAACATTCGGCGAGCATCAATGGGAAGAGACCGGCATTTTCAACTTTCTGGAAAAACTCCCCGAAGAGCTTGGGAAGAATTCGGGCATTGATTTCAAAACGCCCTCCGAGGTCATTGCCATGTATGAACCGCGTGACGAGATGGACATACCGCACATTCTCACATGGGCCGATACTGATCGCGATCTCACCGCGTGGGTGGGCAACCCGATGCAGAAGGCGGCGATAGAGAATGTGTACGCGCTTGAGAACGACGTTCATCTCGCCAACGATCACAAATTACTCGACGACTGGCGCAAGCTCCAGACCTCCGACCATTTCTACTATATGTGTACCAAGTGGTTCGCCGATGGCGACGTCCACGCCTACTTCTCCCCCTATGAATCGCCCTACGACGCCTATATCGCCTACATGAACGCGCTCTCTGATCTCCGGTTCCGCCTCGATAAGCGGCGCGCATGACATATGTCCCGTTCCATCGTTCTTTCCAACGGCGAACTGTGCGTGGCACTCGATAAATACGCGGAAGTCCGCGATATCTACTATCCGCATGTGGGGCTCGAAGATCATGTGCGCGGACACTACGTGCACCACATCGGAGTGTGGGTCGACGGGCAGATAAGCTGGCTTTCGGAAGATCCGGCATGGCAGATCACGATCCAATGCGAAGAGGAGGCGCTTGTTTCTATCGTCGAGGCAATACACCCGCGGCTCCAGATCGAGCTGCTGTTCAATGATGTCGTATACAACGAGCGTTCGATCTTTATCCGTCGGGTGAAGGTATCAAATCTCGGACAGGGTGAGCGGGAAATAAAGCTGTATTTCGGCCAGCAGTTCGAGATCTATAAATCACATGGCGGCGACACCGCCTACTACGACCCCACGTCCCACTCGATCATCCATTACAAAGGGCGCCGCGTTTTCCAATCAACCGCAATGTTGGACGGGGAGATGTTGAGCGATTACGCCATCGGCATCTCAAAATTCCACGGCAAAGAGGGTACGTACCGCGATGCGGACGACGGCGTTCTGTCGAAAAATCCGATAGAGCACGGCCCCGTCGATTCTGTCATTGGTGTCTATGGCACCTATTCACCCGGACAGTCGAGAGTGTGCCATTACTGGCTTGTGGCGGCGCAATCTATCGCGCTTGCCCAAGAGCTGAACGAATACGTCAGTAAAAAGACGCCCGAATATCTGCTGCGTGCAGCGAGCCGTCATTGGAATACGTGGGTCAAGCGCTCCGAACGATCATTTCGGGGACTCGACGCCGCCCCCATCGCGCTCTTCAAACGTTCGCTCATGCATGCGCGCGCGCATGTCGATGTGGGCGGCGGCATCCTCGCCTCGTGCGATTCCGATATGCTCCAATACGGTCTTGATACGTACTCTTACGTCTGGCCGCGCGATGCGGCCTATATCGCGCTTGCGCTCGGGCAGGCAGGCGACAAGAGCGTGGCAAAACGGCTTTTTGAATTCTGCAACGATGTCATTACGAACGACGGATATTTGATGCACAAATACCTGCCCAACAAATCGCTCGGGAGTTCGTGGCATCCGTGGATCCGCAACGGACAATTGCAGCTTCCGATACAGGAAGATGAGACCGCGCTCGTTATCTACGCGCTGCACGAACACTACATCCTCCACAAAGATCTCGAATTGGTCGAGGCGCTCTATACCACGCTTGTCGAGAGAGCGGCGCATTTTATGGTCGAATATCGCGACCATGAGATGGGATTGCCATTCGCTTCGTACGATCTCTGGGAGGAAAAACGCGGCGTCTCGACCTATACATGTGCTGCGGTCTGTGCGGCTCTGAATGCGGCGGCAAACCTTTCGAACGTATTGGGTAAGTCGGGAAACGAGCGGCTGTACCGTACGGCCGCCAATGAGGTGCGCGAGAGCATCTTGAAACACTTGTGGGACGAGAAAGAGGGAATGTTCATCAAGATGCTCAACAACACGGATGGTGCCGTTGTCCGCGACACGACAGTGGATGTTTCGAGCGCGTACGGCATCTTCTCGTTCGGTATCCTGCCACCCGACGACCCGAAGCTGGTGCGCGCATGGGAGATCACAGCGCGGCGGCTTTCGCACGGCATCGAGGCCGGCGGGCTCGCACGTTACGAGGGCGATCAGTATTACCGAAGCGAGGGGGAGTCGGCGGGCAATCCGTGGATCCTGACGACTCTGTGGTACGCGGAATATCTCATCGCGAGAGCGAAAACCGATGCCGACTTGGAGCGTGTGCGGGGGATCTTCTCATGGGTCGTGAAGCATGCAGAAGGATCTGGCGTGCTTCCGGAACAACTCCATCCGCGCACCGGCGAGCCGCTTTCCGCCACTCCCTTGGCATGGAGCCACGCCGCATACGTGACGGCGGTGCTGAGGTATCTGGAGAGATATGCGAAAGTTGCCGCGAAGTAAAAATGCTACAATGCCGCGTATGACATTCGAGCCGTTCGCATCGCGTTCGCACGAAAAGATGAAAGAAGTGCTTATGGATCCGGCAGCACCGGGGCCGGCTATCCACTACTACATGATCCGCGGCGGATCGAAGAAGCGTAATATCACCGTATGGGAGTCGGGAACCGTCGGCGGCGAGTACATAAAAACGTACGGTCACTATCATGTTGACGATCTGCCAGAGACCTACTGGGTCGTCGCCGGAGAAGGGATCGTTCTCTTGCAAAAGCTTGCAGACCTTTCGCAGCCCGACGTCGTCGAGGATTTTAAAGCGATACGAGTTAAAGTAGGCGACTCTGTCAAGCTTCCCGGCGATTACGGGCATCTTGCCGTCAATACCGGCCTGACGTGGCTGGTCACGACCGACGACAGCCCCGTCGAGGGAGCGGGGGATTCCGCCTCAATGCCGAGCCATGCTGATTACGAGGCTGTCAAACAGATGCGCGGTTTTGCCTACTACATCGTTGAGAAGAACGGCATACCCACCCTCGTGCGGAACACGCTCTACACAGAGGTCCGAAAAACTGATTTCGGCGGCATTACCGTCGAAAGTTGACGTTCTCATTTCACAATGTACATTGTTGCAGACATCGGAGGAACGAAAACACGGATCGCGGGAAGCAATGATCTGGAGCGTTTCGGTGATCCTGCCATCGTCGACACACCACAGGACTACGAAACGGGGATCAAGCTTGTATGCGATACCGCGCGCAAGATCGCCGGAGACACCTCGATCGAGGCTTTTGCGGCCGGCGTGCCCGGGGCGCTGTCGGACGACGGGCGTAAGATCCACGGAGCCCGGCATCTTTCGTTGTGGAAAGAGCGAGAACTCGCAAAAGATGTGGAGAAAGCGCTCTCGACGCGAGTGTATCTTGAGAACGACACGGCACAGGTGGGTCTCGGCGAGGCGGTGTACGGGGCGGGGAAGGGGGTTGCTGTGGCTGTGTATATTACCGTCTCAACGGGCGTGAACGGTGTGCGGATCATCGACGGGGCCGTTGATCGCGGCCGTGCAGAGATCGGGGGGCAATACCTACAGGTCGCTGATTCGCCGAAATCGCTGGAAGATCTTATTTCCGGCAGTGCCATTTCGGAAAAATACGGGGTTCATCCCAAGGAGATAGAAAAAGATTCACCGGTATGGGAGGAGCTCGCCAAGATCACGGCGATCGGAGTGCATAACAGCATTCTACATTGGTCGCCGGATCGCGTGATCTTAGGCGGCTCAATGTTCAATGAGATCGGCATTCCGGTCGATCAGGTGCAGGCGCATGTGCGGAACATTATGAAAAAATTCCCGCAGGTTCCGGAGATCGTACACTCCAGCCTCGGTGAGGTGGGCGGCCTCTGGGGAGGCCTCGCACGTCTTAAACGGCGGTCGTAACCCCCCTTTCTTTTTTCTGGCGAAAATATTCGCGCACGAGCGGAACACATGTCGCCATGATGATAAGCACGATGATCGGTGTGAGGTATTTTTCTATGCCGGGAATTTTCTGTCCGAGATAGAAGCCGATGAAGGTGACGCCCGAGCCCCACATAAAGGCACCGGCAATGTTATAGAGCACGAACGAACGATAACGCATGCCGACGATACCCGCGACGATGGGTGTGAATGTACGAACGATAGGGACGAACCGCGCCAGCACGATCGCAAGAAAGCCATGACGCTCGTAAAATATCCGCGCGCGTTCGAGGTGTGCTTTATGAAAGAATCGGGAATCTTGCCGTTCAAAAAGCCGCACCCCCACCTTTGCGCCGAACCAATATCCGGCGTTGTCGCCAAGGATCGCGGCGATGGTAACGAGTGGGATAAGTATCCATACATTGAATAGTCCCTGCGATGCGAGGAGTCCCGCGGTGAAAAGCATTGATGCGCCCGGAAGGAAGAAACCGAAAAATACGCCGGACTCGAGGAAGACCGCCGTAAAGAGCCCGGGGTACCCGACGAATTGGATAAGCGCGGGCAGAGAAAATTCAGGCATTCCGAGCATTATAGCCTAGTGGAGCAAGCGACGGCTAAACGAGCAAGGAGAGTGTGCATGCTCTACACGAACGATTCTGGAATGGGGAATTTTTTGCACAGGGTTCGTATCTCCTCCCGTATCTCGGCGAGTTTGTTCGTATCGTTCTTGTTTTTCATCACGTCCACCATAAGTTCGGCGACGCGGGCGCTCTCTTTCTCCATAAACTTGCGGGTCGTTATCGCTGGCGTACCGAAGCGGATACCCGAAGGATCCATCGGCTTTCGCGTGTCATCGGCGATGGAGTTTTTGTTGAGCGTGATACCCGCGTGATCGAGAAGCGTTTCCGCTTCCTGTCCGGGAATGCCAAGGGAACCGAAGACGTCGGCGAGGAGCAGGTGGTTGCTCGTGCCGCCGGTGAGCAAGCGGATGTTGTTTTCCAGAAACACTTTTTCCATCGCCTTCGCGTTCTTCAAGATCTGCTGCGCGTAGGTTTTAAATGACGGCGTGAGCGCTTCCCCGAACGCGACTGCCTTCGCGGCGATGTTGTTCATGTGCGGCCCGCCCTGTAGACCGGGGAAGACCATTTTATCTATTTTCTTTGCGATATCTTCGCTCTCCCGCGTGAGAATGAGGCCACCGCGCGGGCCGCGAAGCGTCTTGTGCGTCGTTGAGGTCATCACGTCAAATCCAGAATCGAACGGGCTCTTTACTGCCTTGCCTGCGATGAGGCCGGCGATGTGCGCGATATCCATGACGGCATATGCGCCGACTTCGCGGGCGATCTCCACGAACTTCGTGTAATTGAGCTCGCGCGGATATGCGGAAAATCCGGCCAATACTATTTTCGGCTTCTTCTCCAGCGCGACTTTTCGCATCTCATCGTAATCTATCTCGCCCGTATTCGGGTCCTTCATCTTATAGCGGACGAAATTGAATATTTTTGTGAGGTAGGTGACAGGATGTCCGTGGGTCAGGTGTCCGCCGTGGGAGAGATCCATGCCGAGCACGGTGTCACCGGGCGCCAGTAATGCAAAATACATCGCGATATTTGCATTTGCGCCGCCGAGCGTCTGCACGTTGGCATACCCGCAGTTGAAAAGCTTCTTAGCGCGTTCTATCGCAAGCGTTTCCACCGCATCCGTGTATGTCTGCCCGCCGTAGTAGCGTTTGCCCGGGTAGCCCTCGGAGTATTTGTTGGTGAGGCAGGAGCCGTTGGCCTCGCGCACGGCTTTGGAAACATAATTTTCCGAAGGGATGAGCTCAAGCCCTTCCGCTTCGCGATGCTCTTCGCCCTCAAGAGCCGCGAATATCTCCGGATCCTGTTTCTGTACGTGTTCGTAGTCGTTCATGGTGATGAATGGTGAGGAGGAATAAGGATATGTGCGTAGCTAAATCATAGGAACTTTATAGGATCGATTGTATCGTCTCCTCTATGCTTTGCCAAACTTCTTCGATTGGCCTGTTAGCGTCGATACTGAATGGTTTGCCGTAGTCGTCGAGGTGTTTTTTGTAACCCTCCCGCACACGCTCATGGAATGCGATTGCCTCCTCGTCGAATCGGTTGGGCGCTTCGAGCCTCGAGTGAGCGCGTTCAAGACCGACTTCCGGTGTTACGTCGAGAAAGATCGTGATATCGGGCACGCATCCGCGATTCACAGCCGAAAAAACATTTTTGACAAGCGGAAGGTATTCCATTTTTTGCCTGCCATAGACCTGATAGGCGATGGTCGAAAGTATGAAGCGGTCGCAGACGACCATTTTCCCCATTTCGAGTGCCGGCGCGATGAGCTCGGAAATGAGCTGTGTACGCGCGGCCATAAAAAGGAGGAGTTCGGTCGCCGTGTCGATGCCACGTGCCTCTTTTGAAAGTACCATGCGACGGATATCCTCGCCCGTCTCGACACCCCCGGGGTCGCGGGTAAAAACAGCGTTCGGCACCACCGCTTTTAGGCGTCCCATCTGGACGGACTTACCCGATCCCTCGCCTCCCTCAAAAACAATGAATTTCCCGCGCATGTTTTATTCTACCTCGTCAAACTGCCTGCCGATACTGTTGTCAGAGTGTGCTTTGTTGAAGAGTTTCTCGCTGTCTTTGAGCAGGAATACATTCTCAATGCCCGCCTCAATGATGGCATTCCAGCACGGTTGGCATGCCCACCAGTGTCCCCAGAGATAGAGATCGGCACCAATGGTCTCATGACCATGTTTGAGCGCATCTTGAATGGCGCGCGGCTCGCTATGGTTCTTCGGATCGCAACCTTTGCATAGTTCATAGCCGTGCCCGGTGGGGATGCCGCGCCTTACGCGCTCGCAGCCGTGCTCGGTGTGATAACTGCTCCCGTTTGCCCCTCGCCCGATTATTTCTCCGTTCTTCACCACCACCGAGCCCGTTTTTACGGTCTCGTCGAGAGAATTTTTCTTGGCATACCCGCGTGCTTCCATCATGAATGGATCATGCGCATCGACGTATTTGATGATGCGGCCAGTGGGGAGGTAGGGGTACTCGATAGCAGTCATAGGATAAAACTGTATCACGATTTGCGGGCACCCCTCGGCACCATATAATACCCCCCATGACCCGCTTCGATGAGATGTATCAGGGAATGTTGCGGCGCATCATGAGCGAGGGGATACGCGAAAAGAATCAGCGCACCGGACACGAGACCATCGCCATCCCCGGAATGCACTTCTCCACCGACATCGAAAAGGAGGGGTTCCCGCTGCTTACGCTTCGCAAGATCCCCGTCAAGATGTTCGTCGCCGAGCAGATCTGGTTCATCTCCGGCGCGCGTAAACCTGCCGATTTTTTGCGGGATTTCACGAAGATCTGGGACAGCTTTACCAACCCCGCGGATGTCGTCACGGTCGCCTACGGGTACCGGTGGCGCAAGCATTTTGGCCGCGACCAGCTCGGGGCGCTGGTAAAGCTTTTAAAGAAAGACCCTACGTCGCGTCACGGCGTCATCGTCACGTGGGATCCTGCGCAAGACGGGCTCGGCGGTATCAAGAAAGCCAACGTCCCGTGCCCGTATACATTTACCGTGACTATCATCGGCGGGCGGCTGCACCTGCACAACATGGTGCGCTCGAATGACATGGTGCTCGGATTTCCCTCCGACGTCGCGGGTTTTGCCCTCCTGCAATGCATTCTCGCGCAGAAGCTCGGTGTCGTTCCCGGGGTGTACTCGCACTCCATTTCGAACGCACATGTGTACGACAACCAACTTGCGGCCGTCGAAGAGATGTTGCACCGCACCAACGACCATGCGCCGATACGGGTGAGCCTGCCGAAAAGCGCCTTCGATCGCGCAGAGAAAAAAGACAAGAAATTGGTGGAGCAGATCGCCGGTCCGATCACGGCCCAATACCAGCCGCTCCCCGCGATTACAGGACTTCACATTGTCCTGTAGAATGGCGCCATGGCGATACTCACCAAAGTCGAGATACTGGAGCGCGTACGAAGCGGGAATATCGCTTTTTATCCGGGCCTCGACCGGTTCCAATTGCAGATGCATGCGGTCGATCTCCGGCTCGGTTTTACGTTCCTCATCCCGAAAGTTTGGAAAATGACGGAAAAGGGCCGACAGGCGCTCTCCATCGATCCCCTAAAAGACCATGGGCCGGAATATTTTGATGTCATTGAGCTTGAGGAAGGGCAGTGCTTCGAACTTCTGCCGCAGGAATATGTGCTCGTGTCCACATTTGAAACGATAAAAGTACCGAATGATCTCATGGCGGTGCTGTATCCGCGCTCGTCGGTCAATCGCAAAGGCCTCTCCGTCGATCTCACCGGTATCATCGATTCCGGTTACGAAGGGCCGCTCACGCTTCCCATCCGCAACAACACGAACTCTCAGGTCATACAACTCCATCCGGGCGAGCGCTTTTGCCAGATCGTTTTCGAAGAACTCAAGCACAAAGTCGAGCCGCGCAAGAGCCGCTGGCACCAGAAGGATGTCGTCGATAAGGGAAAGAAAGAAAAAGGCGAGGAGATGAAACTCGTTTTCAGCGGCAATCTCAAAAAGCTGAAATCCGATTTTTCCGCGCTGTAATCTATGATGCAATGAGGTCAGACCTCATTGCATTTCAGACGCGTGATAGAATCGGTGTATGAAAAAACCAGCGGTGGTAGCCGTGGTCGCTATCGGGAAGAATCGGGAGCTGGGGAAAGAGGGGAAACTGCTGTGGCACATTCCGGACGACCTGAAACGCTTCAAGCGGCTGACACTTGGGCATCCTATAATCTTGGGGCGAAAAACGTTTGAATCTATTATCGGATATCTGGGGAATCCTCTTCCGGAGCGGACGAATATCGTCGTGACCCGTCATAACGACTTCGTAAGTCGTTATCCCAATATGATAGTCGCTCACTCATTCGAAGACGCGCTTGAAAAAGCAAAAAATCTTGATTCCGAAGAAGTACACATTGGCGGTGGTGCTGAAATTTACAAACAGGCGCTGCCGCAGATAGACAAGCTCTACCTCACGCTTATCGATGATGAAAAAGAAGCGGATTCTTTTTTCCCGCCGTACGAAAAAGAATTCACCAAAAAAGTATTTGAGGAGATACACGAATGGAACGGATTGAAATACACGTGGGTGGATTTGGAGCGGGCATAATATAAAAAGAACGAAACCCTGCCATCGTAGACAGGGTTTCGGATAATCTTGGGGTCGCGGTCAGCCCGCGACCTCTATTGCGTTGTGGGCGAGAACAGTCAGGCGGCCGCTGCCAGTCGCAGGGAGACCCCAAAGATGTTCTGCACTGGTTCGTTCGCGTAGAACGACCGGATCATGGGCAGTACATCGTGAACTGAGTCTGCCACGAAAAGGCGGTTTGCGGGCTTCTCCCACAGGAAGCCTTTTTCAGCTCGCCGCCGGAGGTCGAGGATACGGTAGTCGAAAAATCCCTCGACATTGACCAGGATGTTCGGCAAACCGAGTTGATCGTGCTTGTCACGCGTCGCAAATTCCATGTGCTCAGCGTCGGTACCGACGCCGCCAGGCAGGCTCACGATCGCATCCACCTTGCCAGAATCCCTGAAGTGAGCGAGACGCTGCGGGAAGTCGTCGACCCAGATGACTTCGATGCAGTCGAGCGGCTTCTCGACCTCCTTCAGGAAGTGCGGCAAGATGCCAACCACCTTTCCGTTGTGACCAATCATGCCGGTGGCGAACTGGCCCATCAGGCCGAACTGACCACCGCCGAAGTATCCGATGATGCCATCCTCATCCTCGGCGAGGGTCTGGCCAAGATCGTGAGCCGCTTTTGCGAAAGCGGGGTCATTTCCCGTCTCGCGGCCGCACATGACCGTAACCCCTCGGATCCTCTTTCGGGATCCAATTAGTCGCAAGTTCATTGTTTACACTCCTATTTTCCGCTGCATTTCCATTGTGTAGAGCGGCTGCAGCTCTTCCGCACCACTGCGGATTATACGATTAAAAGCTTGACAGTCAAGGGACACGAGGATATGTTGGAGGAGGTCTGAATATTGGTAGGGAGTTGCACAGTGACTAGACGTCAAAAAGCTCGAAACAGAGTCGCCGAACGACGCGCTAAGTCGGAGCAGCGATGGAATCGTAGTCTTTCGGTTCTCGACAATCTTTCGCAGCAAATGCGTAAGCAATCGAAGTCGCACCGAAAGTTCGACGTGGGGGCGGTGTCGTTGGCGTGGGGTAGGCACCACGAGCCTGTCATTCTCGCCGGCGCGAACTTCAAGCCACACGGAGGCAAGAGACGCCACCGTAATGGTGATTACTGTGCCGAAATGGAAAGCATCTGGGCGGCGACACGGATGCAATGCGAGGAGATTATCGGGATGGTGGTCACTGCGCCCCATCAGCCCGACGAGATGACCGGCACTGATTTCGGCGTGACGGTGTCCTGCTACTACTGCAGGGTGGAATTTCGCTCTGAACGCAAGAAGCCAAAAAGTCCTCTCAAGGGGCACACAAGGCTTCGGTTCAACCATCCCATCGACCCGACGATTCACTTCGAGCGTTCGGTCGACGAATTTCTCGCTTTGTTCCCCAACGATCCCGAGTGGGTCCCTGACCGGGGCGGCACATGACATGTGTCCGCCCCGTTCGCTTTCAGCGAGCCATACTTTTCAATACCTTAAGATACAAATTTTCCACGATTTTCTGCTGTGCCTTGCCGCCTTTTACGTAGTGGTCCAATCCGGGAGCGGCGTTGATCTCAAGCACCCAATATATGCCGGGTTTTTGGCGAATGTCGCCCTCCACCATGAGATCGACACCGCACAGGCGCAGGCCCATGTCGCGGGTAAGGCGTATCGCGATTTTTTTGAACTCGGGGTGGATTGGTTTTGTTACGTCGAGGGCATCGCCGCCGGATGAGAGATTGGCATTATCAAGAAGGAATACTCGGTACCCGCGCGCAGGCACCGAGCGAAGCGCGAGTTCCTGATGACCAAGCTTGTGCGCGATGCGAATGTCGTCGAGCCGTATACGCGTGTCGCGCGACGATGCTTGAAAACTCTTCTGTTTTTCTCGCAGCAGGGAACGAATGCTCGAAATACCGTCGCCGACGACGTTGAGGGGGATCCGTTCATAGGCGGAGATGACTTTGTTGTCGAGAACGACGATGCGGTAATCTTTTCCACGTACGACTCTCTGTACCAGGGCTACACGATCGCGAATGAAGACGAATCGCATCGCACGGTAAAGCTCGCGCCTGTTGTGGGCAAGGAAGACACCGACACCTTGACTGCCGCTATTGGGTTTCACAATAACGGGAAAACCGAGTTTTCTCGCATAGCGGTACCCCGCGGTGATGTCTCTCGGAGAGTCGATGGCTTTGCACCACTCATCCGAAAAAAAAGTGCGTCCCTCGATCGTGGGATAACCCATTCTTTCCATAAAAAAACTCGCATAATCTTTATCTTTGGAAATATCAGCGGCGCCGACCGGATTAAGGTCGAGGGTGTTGTAACGGAAATACCGATTTGAAGGTTTCTTACCTCTCCGACCGGGATAATGTATCTGACCGGCGATGCCCCATTCGGGCTCAAGTACGACCGTGGCCCCGACCTTCGGGGCAAGGCGCTGGAGCATCCTCGCAAGGACCAGGCTCTCGGTCTTTTTCTTCATAGTGGTAGGAACATATTTAGGAAAGGTTTGTTCATCAATAACAGGGAACACTTGACGTTTTATGTCAATAGTAGTATTATGGTGCATGATACATCGGATAGCCGTCTCCTCAAACATAGAAGACGCGCGCGCCGAAAGTCTCCTCCGAACGCTGAAAAACCTCTTTCCGCAAAGCGCTCTCACGGGCGCTTCTTACGTACAGGCCTACACGATCGACGCCGCGCTTTCAGCCTCCGAGATCGAACGGGTGGCCCAGCGTCTCACGCATCCTGTTACAGAGATATATTCGATCGGCGGCCCTCCCTCACAGGGAGATTTTTCATACGCCATCGAGATCGGCTATCTTGCCGGCGTCACGGATAATGTGGGGCATACGGCGCGCGAGACTATCGAAGATTGCCTTGGTCGCTCGTTAGAAGGCGGGGGAGTGTACACATCCTATTTTCTTTTTCTCTCGGGGGGTGTTTCGGGGTCTGAAACGCAGGCGATGGCACGAGAGCTACACAATCCCCTCATCGAACGGGCGAGCGTGTATCCTGCCGGCGCTGATTTTCCCCTCATCGTTCCCCGCGTTGAATTGCATGAGCACACCGCGACTGACGAGGTCGATCTTAATGTCAATGATGAGGAGTTGTCCCGCATCGGCAAAGAAGGTATCGCACATACGGACGGATCTCGTCGTGGACCGCTGGCGCTCTCACTAAAGCAGTTGAAAGTCATACGCGATCATTTTAAGAAGCAAAAGAGGAATCCGACAGATATCGAACTTGAGGCACTTGCGCAAGCGTGGTCGGAGCACTGTAAACACACAATATTCGCCGACCCACTCGATGAGGTAAAAGAGGGAATCTATAAACGCTATATCAAAGGTGCGACCGAAAGAATACGAAAGCAAAAAGGGAAAAAGGATTTCTGCGTTTCGGTGTTCAAGGACAATTCCGGTGCCATCGCGTTTGATGAGAAATATCTTGTTACGCACAAAGTGGAGACGCACAATTCTCCGTCCGGACTCGACCCGTTCGGCGGCTCGGTGACGGCCATCGTCGGCGTCAATCGTGATTGTCTCGGGTTCGGGCTTGGCGCGCGGCCTATTGCCAATGTGTATGGATTTTGCGTCGCCGACCCGAACGATACAACCGAGCTGTATCGAGACATCGCGAAGACCCAGCCGCTCCTACCCGCACGACGCATTCTTGAGGGCGTTGTACACGGCATTAATGCCGGCGGGAACCAAAGCGGCATCCCGACTCCGCTTGGATTCATCGCGGTTGACCCGAGCTATCGTGGCAAGCCGCTCGTTTTTGGCGGGACCGTCGGTCTCATCCCAAGGAAAAACAAAGGACGCAAACTTTACGAGAAGAAAGCGAAGGCGAACGATCACATCGTGATGCTCGGCGGGCGCGTCGGTCTCGATGGTATCCACGGGGCAACATTCTCCTCCGAGTCGCTTTCGAGCGGTTCTCCTGCCACTGCGGTGCAGATCGGCGATCCCATTACGCAGAAAAAACTCTCCGATGCGCTCATTCGCGAAGCGCGTGATCAGGGCCTGTACTCCAGCATCACGGACGACGGCGCGGGCGGCCTTTCTGGTTCGGTAGGTGAGATGGCGCGCGAAAGTGGCGGGGCAGTCGTTGATATCGAAAAGATCCCTCTCAAATATCCGGGTCTCGCGCCGTGGCAGATATGGCTCTCGGAATCACAGGAGCGCATGACGCTCGCGGTGCCAAAGGCAAAGTGGGTAGCATTCAAAAAAATATGCGACAGACACGACGTCGAGGCAACTTGCATCGGCGAATTCACGAAGTCGAAGCGGTGCATTGTTCGTCACAATAAGAAATCCATTTTGGATATCTCTCTCGATTTTCTCCATGATGGTCGCCCCATAGAGCTACAGAAAAGCGCTGTACCGAAGCGTATCGCATCCGCGCCTCCGGCTGTTTCTGAAGAACCCGTACAGGCGCTTTTGCGCATGCTTTCGGGGCCGAATGTCGGCTCGATCTCATTTGTTTCGCAGCAATACGACCACGAAGTGCAGGGCACGTCTGTCACAAAACCCCTGCAAGGGAGAGGGCGAGTTAATGCTGACGCTGCTGTCATCAAACCCGTTCCAGATTCTGACAAAGGCGTTGTTCTCTCACACGGATATACGCCTTGGTATTCGACCGTTGATACATACGCGATGGCAGCTGCCGCCATTGATACATCTGTCCGCAACGCAATTGCGGCCGGTGCAACACGCGAACATCTGGCAATTCTCGACAACTTCTGCTGGTCCTCTTCGGAAAAACCCGAGCGCCTCTTTGAGCTAAAGCAGGCTGCGAAAGCGTGTTACGACGTCGCGGTCGCGTACGGCACGCCGTTTATTTCGGGTAAAGATTCGATGTTCAATGATTTTCGCGGATACAAGGAAACCGGTGAGGCGGTCCATATCGCGGCACTGCCCACCCTCCTGGTGTCCGCGATCGGCGTGATCCCTGACGTGGAGAAAGCCATGACCATCGACTTTAAGCGCGTTGGAGATTTGATCTATGTGATCGGTGAGACGAATGATGAGCTCGGAGCATCCGAATACCAATTGATCGCTGATGGACATCCGATGTCCATCAATGGAAGTGTCCCGCAGGTTGATGTAAAAAAGAATGCGAGGATCTACGACGCAGTTTCAAAAGCGATACAAAAAGGTTTGGTCGCTTCGGCGATCGGCGTTGGTCGCGGTGGACTTGGTGTCGCACTTGCCAAGTCCGCTGTCGCCGGACAACTTGCAGTGAGGTCAGACCTCACTGCATTACCGGGTGACGCGAACAGAGCCGACCTGATTCTCTTTTCTGAATCACAAGGTCGCCTGCTTGTCTCAGTTACCCGGAGCGCTCAAAAAGAATTCGAGAAAATCATGAAAGGCGTTGCGCTCTCAAATATCGGAGAAGTCGTTCAGGAAGCGTCGGTTTCTATCGCGCTTCCGGAGTCGAAGGTCGAACTTTCTCTAGAGGAACTTACTGAAGCGTACCGCTCGTTTTTCAAGCATTGGTAGTTATGAAAAAGAAACCACACGTCATAATTTTCTCGGGATACGGCCTCAATACAGAGGACGAGACGAAGTTTGCATTTGAATCTGTCGGCGCAACCGCTGATATCGTTCACATCAACGACCTCATCGCGAAGCCCGCTCTACTGAAGAAAGCGCAGATATTGGTCATGCCCGGGGGGTTCTCATACGGCGACGACACGGGCTCCGGTAAAGCATACGGCAACCGCCTCAAACAACATCTCGGTGAAGCTATCGAGGAATTCCTTGAGCGTGACACGCTGATGATAGGCATCTGCAATGGTTTTCAGATAATCACGACAGCCGGTTTTGTGCCCGGAGCGCTCCTGACCAACAATTCCGGGCGCTACCTATGCCGCTGGGTGGACCTAGAGGTGACGGGTGAGAGTCCGTGGCTCAAAGGTATCAAGACACTTTCAATACCGATAGCGCACGGTGAAGGTAACTATTTTGCGCCGCCCGAGACGCTTGCCCAATTGAAAAAAGACGGGGCGACGGCGCTCACATACGTGGAGGGTGAAACGGCAAAGCATTTCAATATGCCGGCCAATCCCAACGGCTCGCTCGAAAATATCGCCGGTGTCACCTCGCATAACGGTCGCGTTTTGGGCCTCATGCCGCATCCGGAACGCGCGGTTCGCTTCACCCAGCTGCCGCATTGGACCCACTTGCGCGAAGAGTATGTGCGGCAGGGGAAAGCCCTGCCACAAGAGGGACCGGGACTTCAATTATTTAGAAATGCGGTAAACTACTTCATATGAACAAACCACTTGTCGGCATCATTATGGGTTCGGACTCGGATCTACCGGTCATGCAGGATGCAGCGAAGGTTCTCGAAGAGTTCGGCATCGGCTCGGAGGTACATACGCTCTCCGCACATCGCACACCCGAAGCGGTTGTCGAATATGTCAAAAATAGCGAGGTGAGCGGGTACAAAGTATTTATCTGCGGCGCCGGAGGCGCCGCGCATTTGGCGGGTGTTGTGGCTGCACACACGGCACTCCCCGTCATCGGCGTACCCATCATGAACAAAGCCACGAGCGGCGTGGACGCACTCTTTTCCACGGTCCAGATGCCGCCGGGGATCCCCGTAGCGACCGTCGCCATCAATGGCGCAAAGAACGCGGGTATTCTCGCCGCACAAATAATAGGAGCGGGGGATATGGAGATACGCGCCAGGGTGGTTGCGTATAAAGAAAAAATGACAAAGGATGTTGGGGCAAAAGAGCAAGAGTTGCAGGAAAGGGGATTCAAGAAATATCTTGAGGAGCATGGTCTCATATGAAGAAAAAACTCTCGTATGCTGTTTCCGGAGTCAATATAGATACTGCCAACGAGACGAAGCGCGAGATGGCGAAGTCGCTCGAGAGCGACAACGCGAGAGTGCTCAACAAGATCGGAGCCTTCGCGACGCTTTTCGACGGCTCGTTCCCCGAATACAAACATCCGGTGCTCGTCCTCAAGACGGAAGAGCCCGGTACCAAACAAAAACTCGCGCTGCAGAATGACAGCGTCGAAACGATCTGTTACGACCTCGTCAACCATCTCGTGAACGATGCTATCGTGATGGGCGCGAAGCCGCTTTCGGTGCAAGATTGCATCGTGTGCGGAAAAATGGAAAAAAAGACCATTCTTCGTATCGTCTCGGCGCTTTCTGCCGCATGCAAGGAGAACAATTGCGTCCTCACCGGTGGTGAGACCTCCGAGCAACCGGGAGTCGTCGAGGCGGGGACCTACATCCTTACCGCAAGCATCGTCGGTGTTGTCGACAAAGAGAACATCATCGACGGCTCGAAGATCGAGGCGGGTGACACCGTGCTCGCGCTCTCGTCGAATGGCGTGCACACCAACGGATTTTCGCTCATACGCAAGATCATGGAGGAAGCGCCGGAAATTCTCAATGAGCAGGTTGAGGGCCGGTCGTTCATCAAAAACATTCTCACGCCGCATCGCGGCTACTACAACTGTGTAAAAGATCTGTTCGGGAGGAAAGAGTTGGCCGGCTTGGCACACATTACAGGCGGCGGGATAAAAGAGAATCTGAACAGAATATTGCCCGAGGCACTGAACGCCGAGGTCGATCTCTCAAAGATCCGGATACTGCCGATATTTAAGACGCTTCGAAAGTTCGGCGGTCTGCAGAACGCCGATATGCTGCGAACATTCAACATGGGTGTCGGCATGACGGTCGTGGTTAGACCTGCGTTTGCCGACGAGGCGATCGCACACCTCAGGCAATTTACTATCGCTGCCTATCCGATCGGGGTCATCACGGAAGGTTCGAAACAGGTGGATTTCACCGGCGAACTGCAATGGGAATGATTATGGACGTACTCAAAGAAACCAATTTTGATTTCCTCGGCAAAAAGAAGGTCGGCAAAGTGCGTGATATTTATGAACAGCCCGATAGGCTCATCTTGATCACAACGGATCGCCACTCCTCTTTTGACCGTATCATCGCGCATATCCCATGGAAGGGGCAAGTGTTGAATCAGGTAAGCGCGTGGTGGTTCGAGCAAACAAAGGATATTGTGCCGAATCACGTGCTCGCAGTACCCGATCCGAACGTCACTGTCGGAAAAAAGATGAAATTGGTCCCCGTCGAGGCGGTGATGCGCGGGTACCTCACCGGAGTTACCGATACCTCTATCTGGACCCGATACTCCGCCGGAAAGCGAGATTTCGGCGATCTCAAGCTTCCGGACGGCATGAAAAAGAATCAAAAGCTTCCGCATCCCGTGTTTGATCCGACGACGAAGGAAGACGCGCACGATCGTGCCATCACACCGGAACAGATGATCGCGGAAGGGCTCGTCACCGCCGAGCTATTCCAAAAGGTACAACAAACCGCGACCGCACTCTTTCTGCGTGGACAGGAAATCGCCGCAAAGCGGGGCTTGATCCTCGTCGATACCAAGTATGAGTTCGGCACTGATGAGAATGGTCGGCTCGTGCTCATCGATGAGATACACACTCCCGATTCTTCGCGCTACTGGCAGATAGAGGGGTACGAAGACGGAATGGCAAAAGGTGAAGAGCCGAAAAGCTTTGATAAGGAATTTTTGCGACTGTGGTTCAAGAATAATTGCGATCCATACAAGGATGCCGTGCTGCCAGAAGCACCCTTGGAGCTTGTGGAAGAGCTCTCGCGCCGCTATATTCAGATGTATGAACAGATCACAGGAGGGAAGTTTGTTTCCGGCGAAACTCCCGTCGTCCCGCGTATGGAGCGTAATTTAAAACCCTATGCCGCTTGAACCTCTCACCGCAGTTAATCCGATAGACGGACGATATCGCTCGATAGGGGCGGAACTTGGTGAACAGTTCAGCGAGTATGGACTGATCCGCGCGCGTCTCCTCGTCGAGTGCGAATATCTGGCGGCGCTCTCCGAAGCAGGAGTCATGCGTGCGCTCACCAAAGAGGAAAGGGTCTTATTGCAACAGTTGCCGCTTCTCCCGACCGAAGACGCACAGATAGTAAAAAAGATAGAGGGGGAGGGGTATGACGGCATTCCCGCGACCAATCACGACATGAAAGCTGTTGAGTATTACATCAAGAAGAAACTCGCGGGAGGATCTTTGAAAGATGTCGCCGAGTGGGTGCATTTCGGGCTAACGTCTGAAGACGTGAACAGCATCGCCTACGGAATGATGTTGCGCTCCGCTTTGCAAATGGTCATGATACCGGCGCTCGATGAGATCGCGCGCACGCTCCTCGCACTCGCAAAAGAGCACGCGGCAACGCCGATGCTTGCCCGTACCCACGGACAATCCGCGACACCCACGACATTTGGCAAGGAAATGCGCGTGTTCGAGGCACGGCTCACGCGGCAAGCGAAGCAGCTTCGCAGCCGCGTCATTCTCGTGAAGTTCGGGGGAGCTACCGGCAATTTTAATGCCCACATAGCTGCGCTGCCGGATGTTGATTGGCGGGCGTTCGCACAGAAACTCATCGCCCATCTCAACGCAGGTTACAAAATCGCTCTGGAATTGAATCCGACAACGACCCAGATCGAACCACACGATACATACGCGGAACTGTTCGACAATCTCCGCCGCATCGATACGATCCTCACGGACCTCTCGCAGGACATGTGGCGTTACATCAGCGATGGATGGGTGACGCAAAAGCCGAAAGAGGGAGAGATCGGCTCGTCGGCGATGCCGCACAAAGTAAATCCGATAGATTTTGAGAACGCAGAAGGAAATTTCGGCGTTGCGAACGCACTTTTTGAGCACTTTTCACGCAAGCTCCCCATATCGCGATTGCAACGCGACCTCTCGGATTCGACCGTCGAGCGCGCGTTCGGGACCGCTTTTGGGCACGCGCTCGTTGGCTACCACTCCCTTCTACGGGGTCTTGGAAAAATCACCGTGAACACGGAGGCGCTCAAAGCCGCACTTGATGCGCATCCGGAGGTTCTTGCCGAAGCGATGCAGACGGTACTGCGTCGCGAAGGAGTCGAGGTCCCATACGAAAAGTTGAAGGAGCTCACGCGCGGCAAAAAAAAGGTGACGCTCGATGATTTTGCCGCGTTCATCGATTCGCTAACCGTCTCTGACGAAGTGAAGAAACACCTGAAAGCGCTTCGGCCGGAGAATTATATCGGGCTTGCTGTTGAGATAGCAAACTCGTAGTTACTGTTTAAGTCCGAGTCCCGTGCGGATGAGGTACCAATTGATGCCGATCAGGGCGGCTATCATCGCAAAGAGTACGGCAAAGGAAATCCAGAGTGCGATATCGGCGATGCCGAGAAAACCATACCGAAAGCCGTTGATGAGATAGAAGATCGGGTTGATATAGGTGAAGCCTTGCGCCCACGCGGGTAGTGAGTGAACGGAGTAGAAGACGCCGCCGAGATATACGAGCGGGGTCAAGACGAAGGTGGGTACGATGTTGATACCGTCGAGGGATTTGGCGTAGACGCCATTCACGAGGCCGGCGAGGGCAAAAACGAGCGCTGTGAGGACCGCAAAGATGAAGATGACCCCCGCACCAAAGAGCGAAAGCTTGAGGCTGGTGAAGAAGAGCGAAATGAGAAGTACCAGTGTGCCCACAAGAGTGCCGCGTACGATACCGCCCGATATAAAGCCGGCTATGAGAAGCCATGGCGGCGTAGGGGAGACGAGTATCTCGTCGATGCCACGGAAAAAGAATTTTGATTGGAAGAATGTGAAGGAGGTATTTGAGTATGCATTGGTCACAATAGCGAGCATTACAAGGCCGGGAACCACGAACGACATGTAGTCCACTCCCTGCATGGACCCGATGCGTGAGCCCAAGACGGCGCCAAAGATAAGGAAGTAGAGGGCAGATGTAATGACGCTCGGCAGGAACGTCTGCACCCAGATCCGGAGCATGCGGACAATGTCCTTGCGGAGCATTGTGTAGAAAGATATCCAGAGTTGGAAGGGTGTCATACTATTTTTCGCTCGTGAGTTTGAGGAATACCTCCTCAAGCCGACCTCCGCGATAGTCACCCTTACCTGCTTCCGCGTCGTGATGTTTGGCGAGTACTCCTTCCATCGAACCTTGTTCAACGATCTCGCCCTTATTGATGATGGCGACATGCTTACACAACTGCTCCGCCTCTTCGAGGTAGTGGGTGGTGAGGAGGATGGTAAGTCCGGAGGCACTCAATCCAGTGAGGTAATCCCACATGCCGCGGCGGAGTTCCACATCGACACCCGCAGTCGGTTCGTCGAGAATGAGGAATTTTGGCTCGTTGACAAGCGCGCGGGCGATCATGAGCCGCCGCTTCATGCCGCCGGAGAGCGTCATGGCGTTCTGCTCCATCTTATCCGCGAGGCCGAGGTCGGTGAGGAGCTTTTTAGCACGGGGAATTGCGACCGAGCGGGGGATGCCGTAGTAGCCCGCCTGATTGACCACGATGTTGAGCGTCTTCTCGAATGGATTGAAATTGACCTCCTGCCCCACAAGCCCTATTTGTATCTTCGCAAGCTCTGTCTCTTTATCTATGTCATGCCCGAAGACCGATACCGTTCCCCCCGTTTTGTTGACTAGTCCGGTCGTGATGCCGATGATAGTCGTTTTTCCGGCGCCGTTGGGGCCAAGCAACGCAAAAAAGTCACCTTGTGGTATTTCGAGCGAGACACCCCTGAGCGCCACCGTGCCGCTGCTGTAGGTTTTGGTGAGGTTCTTTATTGAAAGTGCCGGATCTGCCATGAAGCTACAAAGATACCAGAATTTCCCTGAGATAGGAATACGTCTCGCGGTAATCGACTACCGCTTTCGTCGGTATGACACCGATCACCGTTTCATCGTTACCGCCGGGGAACAGCGAATCACCGAGATATATGCAATCGTTCTTGTCCCAGCGCATCGCCTCGATGAATGCCGCCACGTTGTAGCCCTTATTCTTTCCGAGTTCGAAAATGTCCAGATTCGTGGTTCCGCCGATGCGGATTTCCACGTTCACTTTTTCGAGCATCTTCACGTCATCGACGAGGTCCTCAAGCAGTTTGCGACGTTTCGCATGGTCGGGATCGAACGCGTCTTTTACGGCTTTCTTCTCGTGGTGTCCGATGAGCGAAAATGCTATTTGTGAGTCCCGATCTTCGACTATATCGTTCTCGTCACTGACCTTGTAGTTCAGATGTGCGCGGGCTTTTGCTATGAACGCGAATATCGCATCCTTTTGTTCTTTGGAAAGTGAACGATTCCAAAGCATCCTGCTGTCCCGCGTTTCCGCGAAGTTGCCGTTTTGCCCGAGAATATGATAGCTGTCTGCGAGCTCCGGACGCAAATGTTTCCGGATATCTTTTTCGCCATGACCGGACACGACGATGACGTCGGCGCGCTCGCTCAGTCTTTTCAGGACGGGAACGTGTTCCAGCTCGATAAGCGACTTACTCGGCGTAAGGGTATTGTCGAGATCGAAAAAGAAGTGTTTCAGCATGTTCTCTAGGCTACTTTACTCTCCCAATATTTTGCCGACGCATCCACGTAGTCAGCTACACGCCGCTCGGCGGCGGCGGCGAGTGAAACCAGATACTTTTCGTCGAATGTTCCGCTCGCAAGATGTTTTTCAAATTCGTCGAACTGCGCGGGGGAGGAAAGGGCTATGCGGCGGCCTTTGGCCGCGGAGCGCAAAAGAGTCGGACCGCCGATGTCTGTTTTTTCGAGTACTTGTTCGGGTGCGGCATTTTCGGCGATGGTCTTTTCGAGCGGGTACAGCGTTACGTACACGAGGTCGATGCGAGGAACGCCCAGCTTTTCAAGTTCGGTCGCGTCTGTATCGGTCGCGAGCAGGCCCGCGTGCAGCTCGCGGGAGAGGGTAACCACACGATGTCCGAGAATAGGGGGACCGACTATTTCAGCGACATCGCGGCAAGCCACGCTATTTTCACTCAAGTATTTTGCCGTGCCCGCAGAACCCAAGAGCGACCACCCGTTCTCGGTAAGAAGCCGCCCCAGCCGCAGCAGTGCATCGTCTTTCTCATACGATGCGAGAAGCGCGGTTTTCATGGGGCCATTCTAACACAAGGCGTGGTATTTTTGTGGTATGCTGGTCGGCAATGCGCGATGGAAAAAAAGTCGGATTTACGGCAGGCGCGTTCGATCTGTGCCATGCCGGACACATGCTCATGTTCAAAGAGGCAAAGACCGTCTGTGACTATCTCATTGTCGCGCTGCACTCCGACCCGACACTCGACAGACCCGATACCAAGAACAAGCCGATAATGTCTATCGAAGAACGCACAATAATCCTCAAAGGCATCAAATATATCGACGAGATCGTTGTCTATAACACGGAAGCCGATCTGCTGGCGCTGCTCAAAGAGAACAATCTCAATATAGATATCCGGATACTGGGTGCCGAATACAAGGACAGGCTGTTCACCGGGCGCGAGCTGCCAATGCCGCTGTATTTCAACTCCCGCGATCACGGATACTCGACGACCGAATTGCGGAAGAGGGTATACGAAGCGGAGGTACGCAAGAACGGAACTTAGCCGTTTTTGGGCCCTGTTTCAGCTCGGAAGGAGAGGTGGATAACCGACTGGCGCGTTTAATCCGCAGGTCCATACTGTGGGGGTATAAGCAAAGTCTGTGCTTGCTGGCAGGCGAGGGTCGAGTTTACTAGTCAACTTCTCTTCGTTCTCTTCGAAATATGAAAAATTTGCACCTGGTAAGCTGGATCCTCATCATCGTAGGAGCTTTGAACTGGGGCCTCATGGGTCTTGGGGGCCTTATGGGAGGCAGTTGGAACGTCGTTGGTGCGATCCTCGGCTCATGGCCGACGGTTGAGAACCTCGTCTATGTCCTCGTGGGAGCTGCCGGCGTATACGAGATCATCTCGCACAAGAAGAACTGCAGGCAGTGCGGCTCTGGCGGGGCAATGATGATGTAGGCAAAGTTTTTTCCCATTGCGGGCCGCAGAAAGCGGCCCGCGGGCGTTGTGCGCAGGGGGGTAGTGGCGCTATTTATCGGGGGCAGTATACTTGAACTCATACTAGTAATCGATCATTTATGGTTAGAAAAGCAAATCCAGCATTACTAAGACCGATGAATCTATCCGCTGATCTTGAGGCGGTCGTCGGGAAGGGCCCGATGTCGCGGGGCGAGGTCGTTAAGCAGATATGGGTGTATATCAAGAAGCACGACCTCCAGAATCCCAAGAACAAGCGCAATATACTGGCGGATGACAAGCTTAAGCCGATCTTCGGCGGAAAGGGCGAGGTAACGATGTTTGAGATGACCAAACTCGTTTCGGGGCATCTTAAGTAGATCCTACGGAAAATCGTTCATACCAAAGACCCGCCGAAAGGCGGGTTTTGTGGCTTGTCCACGCTGAAATCAATGTGGGGCGTGGAAAATTGAAAGGGGAGACAATTTCACTTTCCAATGCGCCGCTCACGCGTGGCGTACTCGTTAAGGGTCATTTCAAGATCAGCTTTGGTAAATGCGGGCCAGTATTTCTTCACGAAAAATAATTCGCTATACGCGCTTTGCCACAGGAGAAAATTGGAGATCCGCTGCTCACCCCCCGTTCGAATGATGAGATCGGGATCAGGCATTCCCGCAGTCCAGAGGTGTTCGGCAACGGATGCCTCGGTGAGCTCCGCGCCGCCCTGCACAGCGGCTTGCGCGGCCTGCACGATATCCGCTTTACCGCCGTATGACACACATATCCATAATGTGAGTTTCGGGTGCTCCGGGCTTTTTTCTTCGGCCTCCCGCATCGCGCTCTGGAGGGTGTCCGAAAAACGCTCTCTCTGTCCCACAAAACGAACCGCGATACCTTCCTCCACGAGCTCTGTCAGACGTTCGCGTGCCATCGATTCGAAAATATTCATGAGGTACGAGACCTCTTCACTCGACCGTTCCCAATTCTCCGTTGAGAAAGCGTACACGATCATGTGCTCAATACCCGTGTCGCGCGCGGCGCGCGCGATAGGCCCCACATTGTCCATTCCCCGCCGATGACCTTCAAATGCGGGGAGCCCGTTCTCTTTCGCCCACCGACGGTTGCCGTCGAGGATGATCCCTATGCATGTTGGAATATGTTCCGCTTTGGTCATAGAGAACGATCAGTAAATTATATTGAAATCCCCAAATCTTTTTACAGGTTCATGCCACTCACTCTCGACCGAATCGACGCGCGATAGCAGTGAACCCTGATGGAGTTTTTTGAGCAACGTCTCGAGAGCGCCTCTTTCGCCCTGTGCGACGATCTCAACTGCCCCGTCGGGGCAGTTGAAAACAGACCCCGTGATACCGAGTTTACGTGCCGTGCGCCGCGTAAAATCCCGGAACATAACAAGTTGCACGCGGCCACGTACGATTGCACGAAGTTCGATCACTGTGAGATAGTATCACGATGGGAAATATCTCTATAGTAAAGCTCGGCGGCAGCATCATCACCGACAAAAAAGGAAGACGGCCCCTACTGCGCATTCGTCGAATACGGGAGATCGCCCGTGAAGTTGCGCGTATTCGATCAAAAGATCCGAACCTGCATCTTATCCTCTTGCATGGTGCTGGCTCGTTCGGTCATCCGCTGGCGTACCGCTACAAGCTGATGGGCCAACCGCTCAGCAAGGAGACCCTGGTCGGGGTAGGGTATACGACGTCCGCAGTGCGCGAACTTGGGAACCTGCTCTCAAAAGCGTTCCTCGACGCCGGTGTTCCCGTTGTACCCCTCCAAACGAGCTCGTTTACGTGCATGAGACGAGGTCGTCTACACTTCAACGATCTTTCGGTACTTAGAATCATTCTCAAAAACGGCGGCATCCCCCTTCTTGGGGGAGATGTTGTTTTCTCCGAATTCGGGAAAACCGCGATCGCATCCGCCGACGGGCTCGCGGTCGCGCTTGCAAAGAAATTCAAACCGGCACGCCTCTTCTTCGCGAGCGATACTAATGGGGTGTATGCCACATTCCCACCGCGCGTGGGCGAGTGGCCATTGTCATCGATGGATCGCGCTGCGGTAAGAAATCTTCTCAGGACGCAACGCGTGCGCGCTACCCCCACCGATGTTACGGGCGCAATGCTAGGCAAACTTCGCGCACTTCTCGACATGCGCGGCACGACCGTGACCATTTTTAACGGAAACGTACGCGGAGCCGTCGCCGGTGTGCTCTCACGGAAAAAACGGGGGACAGAGATCGTGTTATAAAAACGAACGAGCGTATCTCCCCTAGGGTAGATACGCTCGGTATTGTCGTGCAGGCACTCATGTCCGCACGAATCTTTGTACTCTTGCTTCGGCGCAGTGTCGGCGAAGGACGTTTTCGATCCCTCCGGCATAATCTCGTATCATCTCGTAGGCACCCTGCCGAAACCAAAGCTTGAGGGCATCCTGGATCGATACCCATTGATGGTTCCCGACCTCCATCTGATCGTTAGAGACAGATGGGAGGTGGTAGGTCGACGACATCGTCGCATACAGGCGTGCCCACGCGCCGGGGACCACTCTGTACGCGCCGATGTACCTTCCTGGAATATGGATGGAGGGGAGTCCCGCGAGTTCTTGCTCGTGGAGCTGTTTGAGTGTCGCAAGGTCGTCCTTCCCGAATTCGCGGGTTTCCATCGGGATGGACCACATTCCGGCGTATTTGCCGATGTGAGGCTTGCTCACGCGTTCCTGCAGGACGAGTATCTCGCCTACGGGATTTGCGACGACAAGCGCTACCGCTCGTAGACGTTTCGTCATGGGGAAAATTTCCTTTCCTTTATCGGGCGTGAAGCTGCGAAAGAGCCAAGTCACATTTTAGTGTCTCCAAGGGGCAGGGTCAATGAACAGCTATGCGCAGAAATGGTACCATTGGAACCTTATGCCTATGCCATCCGTGTCCACAGAGGAAGTGGTGCTTGTGGACGAAAACAACGCCGTGCTCGGCACGATGCAAAAGGCGCTGGTGCACGGGGCGACGACGCCGCTCCACCGCGGGTTTTCCCTCTTTCTTTTCGATCTGGCTGGCCGGCTTCTCCTTCAACAAAGAAGTCGCACGAAAAAGACATGGCCGCTCGTCTGGTCGAACAGTGTCTGTGGGCATCCTACCCTTGGTGAGTCAAATGTTGATGCTGCGAAGCGTCGACTTGCCTATGAACTTGGGATGAGCGCGACACATATTGAAGAGATCGCGCCGTACCGCTACACCTTCGTGCGTGATGGGGTGATGGAAAATGAGATTTGTCCGATCTTGGTCGGATTTGCAAAAGAAGAACCAAAGCCAAATGGGGAAGAGGTTGAGGCGGTACGTTGGATAGCGTGGCCGGAATTTCTTCGGGAGAGCAAAACACGGCCGGGCTTTTATTCAGAATGGTGTGAAGAGGAGGCTTGTATTCTTGAAAAGAATTCGCGCTTTCAGGAGATGCTCGGTCATCGCGAGCAACATTTCGGAACATAGTTGTGTATGGTGTACCTGACATAAAAAAGATGAGCCCGCGCGCGTTGCGACGGGCTCATTGGCGGCGGCGGGCTTATGGAACGTGTTCGGAGGCCAGAACGTGCTCAGTCGAGGCGATTCGGGTCGTGCTGCCTCCGTCTGCGCCGTCTGATCGATACCGGGTCCTGCAGCGGTGGATGCCCCCAATTTGAGTGGGTGGCCGAGCAGCTCCGCTTTTTCAACGAATCCACAAAAATATTGGGCCCAGGATCATCAGAAGTGGACTGTGGAGCCGGGGTATTTGTGCTCGTGTGGTCTGTAGACATTTGCACCTCGCCATTTTGCCGTTGCGCTGGACGAGCAGATCTCTGTCCAGTCCTTACAAACTATATCTCGTGGGAGCACACTTCCAAAGTTTGCTCAAAAGTTGTCCATGGCCGCGGCTAAAGGCAAGCCGCGTATCCTATGGATCCGCGGCTTGGGTCGGGAACTTGGTCGCCAACGTCACTTTCTTACCCGCTTCATCGCGAGCAGACGTCCGCGATCTCTCGGCCCGAAGGTGCCTATCGTCGCAAGATGGAACGGCAGCCTCATCTGGCCGAGGCGGAAATTTATCCATCCTTGACCGTTGTCGCTGACGTTTCCGTTGCAGCCTTGGAAGAGCTCGGAGGCGGGAGTGGGCGCGTTTCTCAAGCCTTGAAGGCGGATGAGAAGCGTCCTATACGCATCGTCCCCGATACCATCTCCATCAAAGGCAGCCCTCAGCTGTGCCCATTCGTCGTCTTGGAGCAGGGGAGTGGGCTGCACGGGTTCTTTGGGTATTGGTTTGAAATTGCGCATTGTTCACCTCACTTATTTGCCGCCAACAGCAGCGGTTTCCACCCCCTTTATGCCATAGGAACGGATGCGAAGCCAACAATATCCCGCGTGCAAAAACATTTTTTAGGGCTATAATCGCTCCATATTCCGCGGTAGCTCAATGGTAGAGCAGCTCCCTGTTAAGGAGTTGGTTGTAGGT
>ERZ1292629.1006-Hain-H43-01um-R1-1006-length-29703-cov-22_pt1 | contig 29703 bp, 38 predicted proteins | sample MGYA00564399_ERZ1292629 | MGnify/ENA primary metagenome ERZ1292629 (study PRJEB36523, sample SAMEA6512636) | groundwater metagenome | collected 2019-01-08 | study: AquaDiva: Metagenomics assemblies of 32 groundwater samples
AAGCAGAAGCAGAAGTAGATGCAGTACTACAGACACGCTGTACGCCGACTCGCTTGAAGCTCGCGGTGACAAATCGAAGAAAAACGCCGAACTGCTTGTCTATAAAGGGAAAAACAGCAACGCTGCCACGTGGAACCTTACCTACCTCGACATAAACCCGCCACCCTCGTCAGCCATGTCCTCAGCGAGTTCCTTCATCCAGGCCGGCTTCTCGTCAAGAACCGGCATTGCCGGCCATGTGACGTCCAGGTCTTCGTCCACGATCCGAGCCATCGCATCGAAGATGTCGTCATGTGATGCGACCGGGAACTCGCTGTACTCCTCATCCACGAACGCTTTTACCGAGTCAACCATCCGCCCTTCAGAGTTGATGTACTCGCACGCCCGCGGCAGGAACATGCGCCCTTGCTCGAAGATTGGCACCAAGCGCCGGATACGGGTGTTCTTCTCCATCTGCCCACCGAGCGCCACGATCTCGAAATCATAGGTCTCGAGTTCTTGCACGAACTTCACGTGTTCGATATCCGCCTGCATGCCGTATTCCTCATAACCAACCTTCAGCGGCCGGTACTTGCGATGCAGCTTGAACAGCATCTTGGTGCGCTCGGTCAGATTCAACCTGTCCCGATAAATCCACGTCGTGTAGTACCGATGGTCTGACGCAAGCCCGATCACGACAAACACGGTGTAGTCGTTGTCCTTGCCCTTGCTCCCGGCCGGATCGACCAAGATGTAACGGTTCATTCCGCGCCAGCGTTCCTCGACGTCCAGGAACCGGAGCCACTCTTTCTTGAACCCCTGAACCTTGTCCGCCGCCGGGTCGAGAAGCATCTGGCTGCCGAACGTCCATGGCCCCCAGTCCTTACGGATGTCCGCAAGTTCTTGCTGCGACATGAACACCGGGGTGCCAGTCTCAGTCCCGTCCACCGTAACTTTGTGCACCCGCGGCACGACTACACCACGTCGCATCATCTCGGCGTAGGTATCGAGTTGGTGATACCGGGTTCCAATCGTGCGCCTGACGAATTTAGCCTCGTCGCGCAGTGCGAGGGACAGCTCCCAGGCACCAGTGGTCTTGGCAATCATTTCCGGCGTGCCGACAGACTCTTTGACCACCACGTCATCGTAGAGCTGCACCCGAAAGTGCTTACCGGTCGGCTGCGCATCGACCAAGCCCCACGCCTCAACCGTGGATTCAGGCGGATTACCTTTGCGCTTGACTACGATTCCGTCATCTTCCGACCACTTTAAAGCCTGCTTCTTCGGGTCCGCCCACAGCACGTCAGGAAACAGGTCCTTCAGCGGGCCATTCGTCTCAAACTCGACCTTGATCTGCCTAAGAAACGCTTTTGCGATCGGTCGCGTGTGGCTGAATATCCCGATCGTGGTCTCAGTATCCCTGAGTATGTCCTGGATCGAGAGCCCGAATGTGATTATCGACGACTTGTAGTGGAAGCGCGGCCATAGATCAATGTAACCGTTCGGTGCCGCCTGAACCTCCCTGCAGCGGGCGAATAGCCACGGATGTTCAAGGCGCTCGCGCCGCAGCATGTAGCGCAGCAAGAAGTACAGGTCGTGCCGGCAGTACCAGCGATAGAGCTGGCCCCGCTCGGCCTCAGAGAGCTTGCGCCAAGTGTCGAAGAGCAGTTTGTAGTCAGCGGGCGATGCGGGGAGCTTGAGCGCTACCTGAGCATCAGCCATTTAATCCCCGTTGATAATCCGCTCAATCCGCGCCGGCGCCGCCGATATCCCGAGAACTACTTGATCTGCCCCCGACACCCGGATCGTGACCGTTCCAGGCGCATCCGCAATCGGCGCGTCCCCGAACATGCGCAGAATCTTAGCAAGCCGGTCCAGCGCCGCGTTCTTGTCCCACAGCTTCACCTTCTTGATGCGGCGCGTCAAAATGGTCTGGCCTTGCTCCCCGGTCTCGATCTCGCCCTCGCTGATCTCAAACTGAGCGAGCGCCGCGGCCGAGTCGTCATCGAGGTCTTCGATTGCTTTCAACCTGCCGCTAGCATCGACAAACTTCCGGGGATCCGAGAACGCGAGCCTGGCAGCTTCGGTCAGCACGCGATCAACTGAAATCTGTGCTCGTTTCGCCACAGGAGCCATCAATTCAGCCACTCTTGACTTAATCTTGATGCTCAGGAAAAACTGGTGGGCGAGACGATTGACCGAAGCCTCTTTCATCTTCGAGCAGTCGTAAGCGATGCGATAAGCCGCCGATTTATTGCCGGTTTTTATGAATTCCTGGCAGGCGCGCTCTTGTTTGAGGGTGAGGGGTCTCAACTGTGCACCGCGTACGACAATAAAGCGCGGCGCAATGTCCGCGAATCAGATCGACTCAGTTCCCAACCGCGTGTTTTGACAACCGCGTGGCTATACGGTTCGCCGTCAAGAAACGCATGCAGAATCACCCCAGGCCGGCCGAGCGTATCCCAGTATTGACCGAACCGAATGCAGCGTAACCGGCCTTTTACACGCTCAGTCATCGCCCGCCCCTGAAATCGCGGTCACGCGTACGCCAGCACATTCGAGAATATCGTAGGACCTGTTGCCCCTACTCCCGGCCTCGACCGCATCGGCGTACTCACGGATAGCGGGCACAACATAGGTCTGCAGCTCTTCCGCGTCAGTGATATGCGCGACCTCGACGATCAAAACCAGAGCGCGCTTCATGATGGCATCCCCGAAAGTGCGGCGGCAACGTCACGCCGGCAGCGCTCGCACCGCAGGATGCTGCGCTCGATCAGCCGCTCGCAGCAATCGGCGAGGACGGCGGGAAAACAGCGTTCGCATAACCGTATCGTATCCATGCTCACTCCGAATAAGGTGGCCCGGCCGGAAGGAGATTAGCGGTCGGGCCGATCCCGGGTTGCGGAGTCTGGCGCCCGCAGGTCGGGATTGGTTGCGGGTTCCGAATCTAACGGACTCTCCAGCTTATGAGACTGGCGTGGGCACAGTCCACTAACCCGCGATCAAAAAAAGCCGGCTTACGGCCGGCAGAGTAAATCGCCCTATCATTAGCGTAGGGATATCTGAGTAAATACCCCAAATCGGGCGATGTCAAGACCTTTCTGCGGCCCCGTGCTGGCGGCCGCGGTTGAGATTCCGTTTTTTTACAGCACTGCCTCAATTTCCTCGAGCGCCGCCGCAACCTCGGCATCCGCCCACGACGGCACGGCGCGCACCCCGAGCCGCAGCGTGCGCAACCAGGCGCGGGCAATCGTTGCATCCTCCGCCTCGATCGCCTCGTACAGGCCGAAGCGCGCCTGCTCGAGCTCGTGCCGCGCGCGCGGATCTCCGACCGCCCGAATGGCGAGCCGGATTAGCGCTAACTGCGCATCACACTTGTTGCTGCTCATGCGCTTCCCCCTCGAAAAGCTGCCCGTTGGTGTTGCCCGCCACCGGCGCGATAATCTTCGCCAGCAGCTCTTTTTCCGCCGTGTCAATTGCAGTATCAATACCTGTTGCGGCCGCGCCCAGGAGCCCACGGTAGCACTCGAGCCGGCGCCGCAACTCGGCCGCCCGCTCATTACGCCGGTTGACCACATCGCGCCTGGAATCCATCGTAATGTCCGCGCAGGACTCCCGGAACTCGATGATGAGCCGCTGCAGGTAGTCTGCCATCGACTCCGCAACGGACTCAGCGGTATCGCTGCATCCGAGCCGCACGGCAAACGAACTCAACCGCCCGCCGATCGCGGACAGAAATACCCGCGACTGGTCGACGAGCGCCCGGTGCTGGTCTGGGACGAAATAGGCGCCGCCCTGGTCGCGGATCGGGATCAGATCCGCGCGGTGCTGGTCGTAGACGTGCTGGACCAGCCGGGTGAGATCGTTGGTCAGCCGCGTGGCCGCATGTTCCTTGACGAGCTCGCGCGCCTTGGCCTCGATCCCCTGGTCGTCAGCGCTGACCACGCCCGAGTGCAGGTCGAGGGTGACGACCGCCTCACGCTGGTAGTCCACCTGTGTCGCGCCGGCTTGCTGCAGCGTGAGCTGGAAACTCACGGTATTTTCGTTGATCGTTTTGAGCTTGCAGATCACGCGCCCAGCCTTCATGTCCCGCAACGCGCGGGCCAGCACATACCTGGGGTGAAGATCACCCGCTAACTCCGGGTCGAGCCGAGCCGCGCCCAACGCCGCCCGCAGGGTATCTACCGATACCGATGTCGGCACACGCCATGCAACGATCTGTCCTAACTGTCCGTCCGTCCTGTCCGTCATGATATAACTCCTTAAATTGAAAGAACTTCCGTCACCGCCGCCGAGTCGATATTGAGATCCGGCAGGCACCATACGCGGTCACAAACTTCCCGGATGCCGCCCGCGTTGCGGCAACCGATGATGATACCGTAGGTTTTGACCTGCTCCGCTTGCGCCCAGGACCGATACGAGTCCCGCAGGTCCGAAGGTAGTGATACCTCGCCATCGGTGATGATGATGTGGTCGATTTTGCCCTTGGGCGGCTTGACTTCCGGCCACCAGCCGGGAACCGTGGCAAGCGGGCCATCCAGGACCGTGCCGCCGTTCCACATATGGCTGCACCAGGTAAGCAGCGCCGCCGGTTGCGACTTGCCCGGCGCCGCCACATAGCGCGTGCACGTGGCGTCGCCCGAGTAGCCGGCGAGCATGACCCAACGCTTTTGATGGTGCGCCAGCCAAGCGAGTGCCAGCGCCAGCCCTTTGGCCGCTGTGATCCGATCGCCACCCATTGAGGCCGACTCATCGACAGAGACCACGATCGGGCCGCGTCTGACCTTTTCCCGCCCGCGATACTCACGGCACAGCGCCCGCCGCGTGGCAACACGGTGAAGCGCGAGCAGCTCGACCTCGGGGATGCCGCAGGCAAGCTGCATCAGTTCGGACGGCACCAGCCGCGCCACGTCCCCACCGAGTTTCACCCCAACCGTATCATCCCGCCCATGCCTGACTTTGCTCCGTTGCAGCGCCCGGCAGAGGCTGCGCATGCGCCCGGCCATGTCCATGATCGCGCGCAGCAGTCGATCATCCCGAACGCGCTTAAACATCGCGCGTAGTGTCGCAGGATCAAGCTGGCCAGCTTCACCGTTGCCGATGCCTGCGGAGGTATCCTTGGCAGTTTGCACATCGTCCTGGGCCTGCTGGAGGGCTTTGGCCGTGCTGCGCATGCGGGCGAGCGTGTCTCTGATCGGCTCGCCGTCCGATCCCGGCGCCGGTTGATCCGGCTGGCCCGGTTGCGGGGGCTGCGGCTCGGGCTGCTGCTCCGCATACGCCGCCCACTCGCGGCAGACCTGCGCCGCCGCTAACTCGGATAGCTCGGGATCGAGCATGGTCTGGTTGTGGAGCGCCCGGTATTCAGGAGTTTCCATCAACTGCTTCCACCACGCCGCCCGGCTGGCATCGGCCGGCCGCTCAGCGGACATCGGCGCCGGCGAGAACAATGCTTCATGCGCGTCCGCGATCACCGGCACCTCTGACGTCTGGACGTCGGCTGCCTGCCAGCGCTCGGCGATGTCCGCCGCCCGCCGCTGGCCCCAGCGATCCACGTCCAGGACCGTCGCCGACTCGGGCACAACCTGCTGGCCGGCACCGATACCGACAGACGCGACCGCATCGGGCCGCGACTCAAAATCAAGGATGTCGGCATTCATGGTTTCGCCCTTGCCTTGCGCTTCGCTTGCTGCTCGGCGAGCACGCGCGCTTTGACGGCATAATCGTAGAGTGCTGGCAACGACAGGTACTCGGTCTGCCGGCAACGCTCCTGCCTCAGCCCGAGTACGTCACCCGGTTCCAACGAGACCATGATGCGCCGCCCACGGTGCAGGCCGATAGTGCGCCGGCGCACGGGTTTTTTGAGGTCAGTCATGCCGCCCCCCCGAGAAGCGCTTCGGCTTTTGCCGGGTCGATCCCCAGCGCCGCGGCCTGCATCCTGACCCGCTCGCGCCGAATATAGGTTGCCGCAGTTTTCGCCCGCCCGTTGCCCTGGCCGGCGAGCTTGGATACTTCCCGCTCGGACTCCTCGAGCTTTTTGATCGCGGCCATCCGAGTATCCGCCGCTGTCGCGCCCTGTACCGTCTCATCGACCGCCCGCAAAATCTCGTTGATGCGCGCGCCGACCGGGTTGGCGATGCGAGAAATGATCTCTCCCGCCTTATCAGCCTGCTCGGGGTCTGACCACAGCACCATGGCCAGATCCTCAAGGTGATGCGGCTGCACATCGGCCGCACCGTCCAGGTATGCAGCAGCGCGCGCGACGGCTACCGATTTGCGCGAGCGCCGGTCGCCTGGGCGGATACCGGCGCCGGCGAGCTCGTCGAGGATCTGCGCGAGCGCCACGCGCGCCTCAGCCGATACCGGAAGCGTCGCCGCCGCAACACTCGCGGCGTCGACGTCGGCGAGCGATACGCAGGGCGCCACTGTCGGCAGTGCCGAATACAGCAACCGATCGCGGCCTTGTGGTGAGACCGGCTGAACGCGCCGGCGAATCAGGAAACGGTCGAATACGGCGCCGAGCTCCTGTCCCTCCTCACTCGACGGCCACTCGTTGCTCGCCGCGATTGCAAGCCGCAGCGGACACGCGACACGCGCGCCGCCGTTGTCGTACTGCCGCTCCTGAAGCAGCGTGAGCAACGTGTTGAGAATCGCGCTGCTCGCCTTCCACACTTCGTCGACAAAAAGAATGTGCGTTGTCGCCGCATAGCCTTCGATCGCACGCTGATACAAATCTTGTTTCAGCGCTGAGAGCATCACCGGCCCGAACACTTCCTCCGGCGCGGTGAACTTGGTGAGCAGCACGGAAAACACGCGTGCACCTTTGATTGCGCCGGCAACCTGAGTTGCCAGCAACGATTTCGCTGTACCCGGCGGGCCGACCATCAACACGTGTTCGCGCGCCACCAGCCCGAGCAGGCACGCGCGGATTTCGGCGTCGCGCTCAATGAGCGACGCAGATAACTGCGATTGGAGTTTGTTCATGTTAGCTAATCGAAATGATTTGCGCAGTCGGCCTTGAGGCCGCGAAATCACGCGCGGCATGCACCGCAGCGATTTTAGTGGCGTGCGACACGAGATCACCGTTGATATCAACGGTATACCAATCGGGCGCGGAATTTTTCGACTTGCGAAAATCTTTTTGCCCGCTCGCGATCACATCGCCCGGTTGCGCATCGACGCTCAGCTCGCCAGCTTCGCCGGGTTGCCCGATCCAGTTACCCCACAAAAATTTGCCCTTTGGATCAGCAACAAAATCCACGCGTGCAATCCACGGTTTTCCGTACCGCCTATCATTATAGCTAGATGTACTGCGAGTGATGTTCATGAAAATCCTCCGTCTATCCGTCATACCCGCGAAACGCGCAGGCGCGTAGTGCTATGCACGATTATCAGCGAATTTCGTTTACCGTGTCAAGCCCCCCTATAAAAAATGCTGTTCTGGCACGTAAAATGCTTAGGGCTCAGTTCGGGAACTCCTTGATGGCCCAGACTTGTCATAATTTTGCCACCGTCACCGCGACGGAAAGTGCAGCCCACATGTGCGATTTAACTCCATACGTCGGGCCGGGCGTTTTTTTGGTCCCCTGCGGCCCGAGCTTGTCAATCAGCGCTTGCCGAATGTTCCCATCCTTCGCGCGCGAGTCGTTGCACAGCCACATTTTCACGTCCCGCCGGTAGACCAATCGCACGGATTCCGGCTCGCGCCATGCTTGAACGAACCGGCCGATCCATACGCAGGTTTCAAAGACTTCTTTTCCGACGCTCATGCCGTAACTCGCAATCATCTCTATTGCCAACAAATCGACCTCGGCCGATTTTATCGCCTCCAAAACTTCCCGGTTCGAATTGATGCCGCACGTTCTCACCAACCGGGGGCCGGTCTCAAAAACACACCATCCCGACTCATTAGTGCCCGGATCAATGGCAAAAATAATCACGCGCGCCCCCCTCCCCAGTTCGCGTAACCGCGAACATGGACGGGTCCAGCAATTACACCGCTGCCCTTTCCTTTCGACTTCGGCCGGCGCCATACGATTTCGGCTAGCGGAATTTGCCGGTTGCAGTTTCGGCAATGGTAGTCGTGACTTAGCTTCAACTCGCGTAAATTGTGCCTGTGGCAATGCGGGCATTCTGCGCTGCCCGGCTGCCGTTGATGAATCGCGCCGGTCATGACAGCGGCTTCTCGTTCTCGACCCTGTGGCAATGCTGACAGTACCAGGTTCGATCATGCGGACGCCAGATCATGGGCTTGCCACAGCAAGTGTGTGTGTAGGCAGGTGGCGCGATTGGTGTTCTCACGGGAGATCCTTCACCAGTTTTGAGCAGTCCGCAGCTCGGCCAGTTTCAAATATTCCGGATTCAATTCGATGCCTAGCCAACGGCGACCTAGCGCTTGTGCGACTTGGCCGGTAGTGCCGCTACCGAAAAAAGGGTCGAGCACGACATCGCCCGGTTTGCTGCCGGCCAAGATGCACGGCTCGATCAGATCAGGCGGGAAGGTAGCGAAGTGCGCACCTTTGAACGGCTTGGTGGCGACAGTCCAGACGGAGCGTTTATTACGAACAGATTTCGCGCTTATATCTGCGTAATATTTGTTTTGCTGCTCGAGAGTTAAGCCACATTGATTGACAGCCGCGCCTCCGTCTTTGCGCTTGTCTGCGTTGTTATCTGACTTTGCACGCACTACAGTAGACGCCGCCACAGGTTCCGCAATCGCCTCCGCATCAAAGTAATACTTTGCCGATTTAGTGAGCACGAAAATATATTCGTGCGCCTTGGTGCAGCGGTCGCGCACCGACTCTGGCATCGGGTTCGGTTTGTGCCAGATAATGTCCTGCCGCAGATACCATCCATCGGCTTGCAGCGCAAAGGCGACGCGCCAAGGGATGCCAACTAGGTCTTTGGGTTTGATACCAGAATTAGATAGCGCTTTGAATTGTTCTTTAATCCTCGCCCGTTCCGCTGCCGCACTATCTTTCTCGCGCCCATAGAGCACTCCGATAGTTTGCGAACCAGCGTTAGTTCCTTGCTTGGTGCCCGCATCAGGGTTGCCTCCGCGCCCTGATCCAGCGTAGCTATCCCCCAAATTAAGCCACAACGTTCCATCATCCCGCAGCACGCGCTTGACCTCGCGGAATACCTGCACCATCTTGGCGACGTATTCTTCTGGCGTAGACTCAAGGCCAAATTGACCGGCGACACCATAATCCCTCAAGCCCCAGTACGGCGGCGAAGTGACGCAGCATTGCACGCTGCCCGCCTCAAGAGTCGGCAGCACTTCCACGCAGTCCCCGACAATGCAACGGTTGTATTCCATCACAGCGTCACCACGATCTTAACGTCAGCGGGAGTCATCCGTCAAATCTCACAATTTCCATCGCCCAGTTCCTCAATTCGTCCTCAGTCAGCTTCGTTTGTGGGAGAATCGTTTGTAGAATGGTGTTGATCGTTGCGGAGTATAGTTTTTCAAACCGCTCCGGCGTCATGCGGTCAAACGCAATCGACTCAGCCTCGATCCTGATTTCGTTCCCACTCGCACTATAAACTGGACGATAAAAGCCGGCGAGTTTCGTTACGTCTTTACGGAAAGTTTTAAAATCTGGTAATACCTGCTGTCCGTTGTAGGTGCGGCGGATCGTTGATTCTGACCACAGATTGAAGGCGATTGTCACGAGCGCAAACCACTTCTTAAAAAATTGGTAGTTATGAAAACTTTTGACCTCGCACCTGATCACATCCCCAGCCTTGAAGCGGCGCAGCTTCGCGTGTTCCTCGTCGTTAAGCGCGGTCAGGTGGCCGCGGGGGCCTTTGGTCAAGAGCACAGTGGTCATTCCAAAGGGACTTATATACTTAACTCCACCAAGCGATTCAACAGCTTGACTAGTGGTCTTCATCACGCGAACATCCGGGCTTGTTTCTGAGCATTTTCAGCGTTCTCGGCAGCAGAGCCTTTCATGTTGGCGTCGTAATCACTGAACGGGACAGCCCGATAGAGGCCAGTGATTACCCACCGCTGGAACTTGGTCAAATCCTTGCGGCTGCGGTCGAACACCATCGGGTAAGGCTCAATGCCGCGTTCAACCATTCGGTTGAAGCGGTGCCACAGGCGATCCCACGTTTCGTTCTTGTCGAAGCCGATAAGCATGTAGGCCCGCAGTTGCTTCGGCGGTATGCCAGCCCGCTCCAGAATGTCCACGCCCTTGAAGAACACGCCCTCGTCCTTCAGGTTGTCCCAGGCCGTGTATAGGCGGCGCTCCTTGAACTTGGTGTCCCGGTACTGGACGGTCGCCAGCGCAGCAGCAGCGGCCTCGTCAATGAGCCTGACGTTGATTCCTTGCTGAAGGCAGATTCGGAACTTGCCTTCAATGATCTCGGCTATCCGCAGTCGCCAGTCCGGTTGTCCGAAAAAGTCGTTATCGAGAATGTTCAGGTTGCGCGGGTAGGGATCGCCGCGCCAGATTGCCGATATTGGATTGAGTCCGCGATTCCTGCCCTCTTTCGTCGGCACCACGCAGAACTTGCACTTGAGGCGACACCCACGCTGCGTGAAGCCGAGCGAGTCCCTGAACTCTGGGTAGCCGCTGTAATCGTAGAACTCGTGCTCTGGCTTACCGATCACGTCCTCGACGGTGTGAACGTATGGCGTACCAGTCCCGCCCACGATGGCCCCCGGCCATTGGCACTGGAATCGCATCAGGCGGTCTTGCGAGAACTTGAAGATCGCGGAGCCGTACACCTTGTCATAGGTCGGGTCATCAAGCTGCGGCTCGATGTGACGCGTCACGGTAACGGTGTCGCCCTGCGCTTTATGCCAGTGCGCGAGCTTCATCAGCGCCAGATTCGGCAACGCGCCGTCAATTTGCGTTAGTCTGACGTTCATAACTCGCTGATTCGCCTGGTGGAGTCAAGTATATCATTCCAAAGGATCCTCTCCCGGCTCGCGCTCGGTGTGCGCAAAAGTCTGCCCTAAAGAAACCCCGCGCCAGCCCCGCACGGAAAGCCGTGGCGGCTCATATGGCAACCCGCGTGCGGCATACCAGCGTTCGCGGTAACTGGTGCCAATGCGTTTACGGGATTGATAGCCAGCGCAGGCGGCACACGTCCAAACGTCATCGCGTTTGATCAATCCTGGCTGGCCACAACCACAGGTCGTGCTTGCCGGCTTGATGCTTTCCGCAAGCCAACCGCAAGAACAGGAGAGTTGACCCGTCGGAACGGTTTCGTTGCAATCCGGGCAGATCATCAGTTGCCTTTCGGCGGGAACAACCCAGCCCAGCCGTTAAACGCCGAGTTCGCCAGCACCAGCGCCGGACTATGCCCTTGTTTGCGTAGGTGTTCGAGTTTAGTCACGGCGAGTTTCATCGCCCACAGGGTTGGGGGATTGCGGCGCTTGCGCCTCGCGTCGATCCACGCATTCCACTGGTCTTTAGGAATCCAGTCTGGCAAAACAAAAGCGGCTTCACCGGCAGGCATTCCGCCGTTGCCCTTTGTTTTTGTTTTTATTACATCTACATCTACATCTACATCTGCATGGGCTAACTTTGCTAACGAATGCTTACGCTCGGCATCTTCCGTTTTGAGTTTTTTTCTTCGTTCGCGCATCAGATTTGCCATGTATTCGCGGCGTTCGTCTTGGCTGCGAATTTTGCGGTATTTGTCGTAATTGACGATTTGCCAACCCCACGGCCGATTCGCATCGAGACGTGCGATCCGGCGCCCGTCAAGCTCCGTGGTGCGTGATTCCGGATCAGGTTGTTCTAGCGCGGTTATCCCGACATTAATGATGTCGAGCGGGATGGTTGTTCGTCGCGCGATTGCTTCGGCTGTCATGTCCACAATGCCGGTGCGATCCGCAAGCACGATAAATTGTTGAAAGGTTACCAGTGCCTGCCACGGACCCTTGGTTGCCAAGGTGCCATCGTACATTGAGGAAAAAACTTTCCCAAACATGTTGTCCTATCTGCTAACAACAGCTAACACTAGAGTATGGGAAAATAGCCGGGGATGTCAAGTCTGAGGAAAGGACCTCAGTTCAAAGCCCCCGGCTGCCGACCAAGGGGCCGCTAAGCCCGGCGCCTTGCTTTGAGCTTGCCGCCGGTAAATGCCTCGACCTGATCTTCGCGCCACAGGGGAAGCGATTTTCGCCACGCGGAAATCGTGGATTGCCGAATCCTGAGTTGGCGCGCAGCTTCCGCTTGGCCCCCGAAGTATTTCAAAATTTGTTTGTAGGTCATCTTTTTTTCCGCTTACGGATTTGGTCGGAGCCCACCATCACGCATATTTTCTCGTCTGTGAGACCGTGTAGCGCTACATGCGAAGCTAGCAACGCATCGCGATATCGTTGCGAGCGGGCCTCCTCGGTGTCACCATCTATATGAGCAAATGCCGATTGCAGCGCTTTTGCCGCAATTCGCAATTCCCCTTCCCAAAGAATACACAACGAAATCCTAACGGTATCGGTCATAGGCGCAAAATAGCAAAACCAACGCACCTTGTCAAGCAATTTTCGTTTCCTGTAAAATCAATAACTTAGGAAATAAACGAAAATTGCTTGACAAGGGTTAACACACAAGCGCACACTAGCGCATCGTCAGGAGGGAACATGAACAAACCCGATTGTTATAAATGTGTTCACCGACTTGGTGTCCCAGGTGACGCTCATTCACGTTGCAATAACCATGACGCAAAAGTGAAAGGAAACGTGAACGGAATACGTCGCGGCTGGTTCATGTGGCCAATGAACTTCGATCCCACGTGGCTTGAAAGTTGCGATGGATTCAGCAATGACGAAAGTGACCGCAAAGCAATAATAGAACTCGACCCATTAACCGAATTAATTTGTCTACTGAGATGAACTGGCTCGAAACCGAAATTGCCGCGGCTCGAACCCGCGCCACCGCTATCCCGGAATCGAGCGCCCTCTATAAGCGCCGGGTTAGCGACCGGCCAACCACGTCGCGTCCGCTGGAGCTGAAGTTAGACTACAAAGCACCATGACCGACGAAGAATTTTACGATGCAGAAATAGGGCCGCGCTTGCTCGCTGTGGCTCAGTTGTGCAAGGAGCGCGGGTTCGCGCTTGTCGCATACTGTCAATGGAGCGCGGACGATTGCGGGCGCACAGAACAGACGCCGCACGGATTATGGCCTGCTACGCGTATTGTTCAGTACGCAGCACGAGCGCACGGGAATGTTGATGCTCTCATCATGGCGCTACAGCGCGACGGAGAAAAACACGGCCATAGCAGTATGGCGCTGCATCTTTTGGGGTCGAACAAGCAAAGTGGGGGATAATCAAACATGACTTGGCAAACCGTTTGCGCGGATTGGCTGCTCTTGGCGCTGCTCGCCGTAGCGTTCGGCAGCTTGCTGCTCGGCGCCGGACTTGTCTGCGCGTGGTATGAATGGCGGCACCGCGCGGAGATCAAAATAATCCGGCATTTCAGCAAGGGGTTGCTGCGCCAACCGGAACGCGGCTACCCAACCGAGGAAAATAACGGATGATGCCCGGAGAATTTCGCTGGAAAGCATGGGATGAAAACAGGTGGGATCACTACTGGCACGCTGGAGTACAGGAACGCTTCTACCGCGTTTGCCCACGACATCTAGGCGGCAGCGGCTTCGAGGAACCCGAACCACGCTGGATTGACTATCTGCTGAGAATTTGCGAGAGGATTAGTCTGTGATCGACCGAAAAGGAATCATCGGCAACTTGATTGCGAAGGGCCGAAGCCTGCTCAAACGCGTCCGCCAAGCTTCCCCCAGCACCGCTCACGCCCGGCGCCGCGTCTACTGTGGCACCGGAATCGAACCCGCCGCGATTATCGTAATCCGCAAGCGCTGGGCTGCTCGCAATCGCTGGTGCGCGAATCACATGGGAGACGGATTTTGCAAATTTATGAAGCGGCCGACCTTAGCACCAGCACCAGGGTGTTTTTGGAAGCAGGATCGCAACAATGGCTATTGGCGACTTTATCGAAAGGTATTATGAGCAATCCAATCCCGGTCGGTGAATTAGACCGTAAGACGTACGTGGGCGGCTCCCGCGTCTCCGCCGTGATGGGCCTTGACCCGGAACGGCAGGGCCAGAGAAAGACGGCGTTGACCGAATACCTCTCGATCATTGGCGAGCTCGACGGTAAGCCAGATCCTGAACGGCTGGCCTTCTTCGAGTGGCGAAAGGAGTGGGAGCCCGTGGTCGTTAAACGCCTGAAGCGCGAATTCGATGCCCAGATCGTATCCGTCAATCAGCGCTACCGTGACCCCGATTATGAATTCATGGCGGCCGAGATCGACTTCGAGTGGATGGACGAAACGAACCACCCCTCGACCGTTGAGAACGGCGAAATAAAGACCGTGCATCCACTCGCGTTCAGTGAAACGCAGGGATGGGGAGAGGCCGGATCGTCGGATATTCCGGTCCACTACGCGTCTCAGTGCATGTGGGGCGTCGGAGTCAAACGCAATCGCGTGTGTGTCCCAGTCGCGATGGCCGGCATCGACTTGTTCACGTTCTACCGCATCGAACGCGACGACGAAACGATCAAATGGCTACGCGATGGTATCGTAGACTTCTGGGTAAACCATGTTCTAAAACGCATTCCCCCCGACCCGCAAAACTGGTCGGACATGATGCAACTTTACTCGAAGATCAACGGCAAGCCGGTTGAGATCGACGACGGCATCATGCTGGCGATCCGCAACCTGGCAGAGATACGGGTGAGCTTGAAGCAGTTCGCCGACGACGAGGAAGAAGTGAAATTCAGGATCGCGGAGTTCGTGAGTAAAGCCTGGGGCGTTAAGCCGAAAGAGGAACCAGAGGATGATGCGAGCCTGATCTACCAAGGCAAAGTGGTTGCGACTTTCAACAAGGGCAAAGGTGCGCACCTCGATCAACAGAGGCTGAGAAAGGACAAGCCGGAGATCGTGTCGGCCTACACGCTGCCGCACTATTTCAGGATGATCAGGATCAAGAAATGAACGTCGTTACGGAGATACCGTTAACCCCGTAGGCGGGAAATGGGAAGTGTCTTTGGACGTGCTGTACCCGGCACCTGGGGCGCGACAGACGAACGCGCTTTGAATTTTAACGAAGGAGAAAACAGATGAAGAAAATCGTAACGGAAGTTGCAGGCGAAGGATTAGAAAAATTGCTCGGAGAGCGAGTGACATTGTTTTGTGCGAATTACATTTATACCGGAACACTAGCTGGTGTTAACGACGATTGTGTGTTGCTCACTGAGGCTGCCGTCGTTTACGAAACCGGGCCATTCGGCGAAAAAAAATGGAAAGACGCGCAAGAACTTCCATCCGAATGGTACGTGCAGCGGGCCGCGATTGAGAGCTTCGGCAAACTCAAATGAACATTAATAACATCCGTTCGCGCTATCGACGTTTGTCGCGGTCGCGGTCGTGGTCGGGGCCGCGGTCGGGGTCGGGGTCGCGGTCGGGGTCGGGGTCGGGGTCGGGGTCGCGGTCGGGGTCGGGGTCGGGGCCGCGGTCGCGGTCGGGGTCGGGGTCGGGGCCGCGGTCGGGGCCGCGGTCGGGGTCGCGGTCGGGGTCGTAATTGCGATTTTTAATAATTTAACGAAGGAGAAAACAATGGAAGACGCAGCAAAGAACCCTTTTGGCAGCACAGCAATTGCGGAACGTCAAATCACCGGGAGGCCCTCATTGGTGCAGAAATTCGCCTCTAAGTACACGATAGAGGCGGACAAGCTTTTGCCGATCCTGAAAGCGACAGCCTTCAAGCAGCGCCAGGGCGAAGTATCCAACGAGCAGATGGCTGCGCTTCTGGTGGTGGCGGATCAATATGGACTCAATCCCTTTACGCGCGAGATATTCGCGTTCCCGGACAAGCAAAACGGCATAGTGCCTGTTGTCGGCGTGGACGGATGGAGCCGCATTATCAACGACCACCCGCAATCGGACGGTTTTGAATTCCGGCAATCCGAGGAGTGGGCAGAGCCAGTTGACGGGCAGAAATGCCCCATCTGGATGGAAGTGGTGATCTATCGGAAAGACAGGGCGCACCCCATTGTCGTGCGAGAATATCTCGATGAGGTTTATCGCAAGCCGTTCTCGCGCGACGGGGGCGGCAAGATCATGGGTCCGTGGCAAACGCACACCAAGCGATTTCTGCGCCACAAAACGCTGATTCAAGGCGCGCGCCTCGCCTATGGATTCGGTGGCATATACGATGAAGACGAAGCCGAGCGCATCATCGAACGCGATATCACTCCAGCTCGAGAAGAACCGGAGCAACTGCGCCTGACCGGCGCCGAAGCCCTCAAAGCTGCCGCCAAAGCGAAACCCAAGGCCAAGGAGCAGACCCAGGCAACTGTTGCCGCCGGCGGCGAACGCGGAGAGGGTGAGGACCCGAGCCTCGGCATTCCCGGCGCGGGCGATATCTCTCATGTAGGCAAGCCTAACGCCCCCGCCGCAGGCACCACCAGAAAGGTGGTCGATGAGAACGGAGAAATCCTGTTTGAGACGGACGGAATCGCGGTTCTCGGCATGCCTGGCGAACACAAAGGCAGACGTTACACCGTGATCGAGCTTACGGACACGACGATCAAAGTCGAGTTCGACAAGTCCGCACCTAAAGACGGCGGCGGCCCAAAGGTCACGTATGCGAAGCTCAAAGCCGTGATGGAATCGCGCAAGGACACGGACATGCTGGATAGTGACGCCACGCTGATCGGAGAGATCCCGGATCACGACGAGCAGAACAAGCTGGCGAAGCTCTACCAGACATTGAGAAAACAATTGAGGGCGCGGTGAATCTAGGCCCGACAGGTAACTTCCCACGCGGCAAGTTCAGCGCGGACGACGAGGGTGAGATCAGGATCGGTGTTACGCACCAAGACAAGACCGTGATCATCGCCTTCGGCGTGGCGGTCAAGTGGATCGGCTTGGACGCTGATCTGGCGTTGAAGCTTGCCGAAACGATCAAGGAGCACGCAACTCAAATCAAGGAGGGCAATTGAAAGCTATTTTGTACGACTGCGAAATTGTCAAAGCAATCCCGAACCGCGATGGTTCCAAACTCGACGGCATCGAGTACTGTGCGGGCTGGCGCGACTTCGCCAACATGGGCGTGAGCGTGACAGGCGTTTACGATTACGTGGACGGTCGCTATCGCGTATTCTGCAAAGACAACATCGCGGAGTTCGCAAAGCTCATATCCGAGCGCGATCTGTGTGTTGGCTTCAACAGCATCCCGTTCGACAACGAGTTGCTCAAGGCGTCCGGCTGGCCATATCCATTGCCGGAGAAGTGCTACGACTTGCTGCGCGAAATATGGGCGGCGAACAATCTCGGGCCTGAGTTCAACTTCAAGACCCATGGCGGCTACGGTCTGGATGCGGTTTGCGAGAAGAACTTCGGCAGCCGGAAGTCCGGCGAGGGTGCGCTTGCGCCAGTCTTGTGGCAGCAAGGCAAGATCGGCGCGGTCATCGACTATTGTCTGAATGATTGTCTCTTGGAGAAGCAATTGTTCGACGCCGCGTTGCGCGGTGACACGATCAAGAACCCGAAAGGCGGCCCAGACTTGTTGCTGAGGAATCCGCTATGAGTGATCAAGAGAAGTTCGATCAATGGGCTGTCGTCGAGTTGTTCGGGCATCAGCAAATCGCCGGCCGGGTCACTGAGGCGAGCATCGGAGGTTGTTCTTTTTTACGCGTCGACGTCCCCGATCAACCAGCGATTCCAGCGCACGATTACTATGCGGAGAGACCCGCTTTGCCGGCGTACACTCGCTACTTCGGGCAAGGGCGCGATCTACGCGCTCAACCCATGCAGCGAGCAGGCAGCGCGCACCGTTGCATCTCGAATCAGGGCCGTGCCGGCAATTCCTTACGATCCTGACCGGCAAGTTCAATTGAGGATCGAGCGGGCGCCGGACAACCCGGACGACGAGCGAGACGATTACGATTTCTCCGACGATGACATGGGGAAGCGGCGATGAGCACCAAAGAAGAGCAGAACCAGATAGGCGATATCGCACTCGCCGACGGTCTTGCAGACGCAAAATTCGTTGCTGTTTATCTGCGTGTCTGCAATGCGCTTGCCAACGAGTTTGGCAAGACGATCTTTTCCGGGATCGGAATCGGTTATGCGGATTTCGGCATTGAAGTCGGAGAAGATCAATACGAACTGAAGTTGGAGCATTACAAATCACTTAGGAAACCCTCATGAGTCCTCAAACTGCCGCGCAAACCGAACACACCAGCGTAGTCATCCGCGCGAATCTCGCCAAGGCAGAAGGGGCGATGACAGTCATCCAACGCGCTCAGGTTGCACTCGGAACGCCTGAATATGAAAAACAATTGATCTCTTTGGTGGGGAGATCAACATCAATTGTTGCAATTACCGGGCCTGACAGCTACACCGAATGCCGCAACGCACGCATAGCATTGAAGCGTGTCCGTGTTGAAATTGAAAAGGTCGGGAAAGCAGCGCGCGAAGACGCACAGTTGTTCAGTCGCGGAATCATTGCGGAAGAAAAACGGCTTGTCTCAATAAGCTCCCCAGAGGAAGAAAGGCTCCATGCAATAGAAACCACATATGACGACAAGATAAACGCCGAGAAAGCCGAGCGGGAGCGCGTCGAGGCGGAACGGGTAGCCAAAATCAAGGCGCGGATTCAGGAGATCGGAGACGACGCCGTAAAGGCCCTCGGGAAGCCTCCAATCGTCATCCAGGCGATGCTGGCGGAGACCGAAGATATCGACATCAATGATTCGTTCGCCGAGTTCAAGGAAGAGGCAATACAGGCCAAAATGGCTACAATCGTAAGGCTTACCCAATTGCACGCGGATGCCGTCAAAGCCGAAACCGACCGCGCGGAACTTGCCAAACTGCGAGCCGAGAAAGAACAACGCGAGCGTGAACAAAATGCAGCGGCGCAGGAACTCCCTGCGACCACCGGGCAAGATGACTCACGTAATCGTGAGGCAAGCGAGCAGACAAATGCGCAAAGCGAAGTCGGCCCGACCGTACAGCAACCTGCGCCCGCTGCATCAATTGTTGAGGCCGGCCATACTATCCTTGAGGCGACGCTCCGCATCGAAGCTAATACCGCAGTGGCGGACCGGATAGTGGCGCGCAATGCACTGCTTGCCTTTAAGGACCAGTACGGGCGTCTATCTGAATTCGCGGCCATCACGCGGGCGATCCTGTATTATTTCAAGGAACATCCATAACCCGCACCCCGAAGCCGCGCTCGCGCAAGGAGAAAACGATGTCTGATAGCACTATATTCGGAACTTGTTCTGATTGCGGTTTCCGCTACTTTACATACGCAGGGCATCTGATTCCATGCCCGCTATGCCGCATCACCGCGCTTGAGCAGGCGCTTACTGAGCTGATTCCACTGGTTCCCCTCCTGAGTCTGAACAGTGGTGGTTTAGTTTGGTTGGAAGACACTAAGCTAAAACGAATAGCAGCGATGGCAAAAGCCAAAGCCGCACTCGAAAGGAAGCTATGACCGATAGCCTGTTGCGAGACGCCCTGAACGAATCGCTTCGTAGCGGTCTGCTGTTCGGTTGGTACGATGAACCGTTGGACGGTTACGGAAAGAGAATCATCCGTGTAATTGTGAGTGCTATTGAGCGTGAGCAAGCCACCCCGCCGAGCGCAGAGTTGCCGGATTTAACGCGGTTTTGCGAAACGCTGGTAGAACGAGCACCGCAAATGGTTAATTATGCTGACGGCGCGCTAGCGATTCAGGCGAGTCAAATCATTTGCGCGCTTAGTAGTAAAGCACATACCCTATTCGAGCAGCTTGCCGCAGCGAACAAAGCATTAACGACGCTGCGCCCATTCATCGCCGAAATTTGGGCTATGCATAGGGACAAACATGATCCAGGGTATAACTGGTGCGAAACAGCGAGCAGCGAATGTATGTGGTGTGCGCAGACACGCGCCGCCCTCGAAGAAATCACTTCACCCACTGCACTCATACCTAACCCTGATCATTAGTTTATTGTGGCGCTAGCCCCGTTCAGAGATTTACGGTCCTGCCTGCTGACCGTTTTCGGTAGCAAAGGATCATCAACGGTAAAACTCTCTATGATTTTCAAATTCGCCAAGGACGGACGAAACGATCGTGACCGCAGCGCGAAACCGCTGGAGTCACGACCACGACCGTCCAACTGGGAAGAAGCTGCTGCAGAAAAGGGAATGATCAAACGGTGGCTATGGCACGATCTGCAATCTCCGTACGGAGCGGTCTTGATCTCGCAGTATGCCTACGGCCGGGAAAGGTCGAAAGCCCACGGCAAGGTCGTCAAGTTCGTGATGCCGCGATTGCCGATGGTCATCAGGAACCGGCGCCTGGTCTATGAATTGGTCGCCGAGCGTTTCGGAAAAAATGTCAGGTACGAAGAACTGGCGATCAGGTTCAAGAAGGAACCGTCCGTCATTGAACGCTACGCGAAAGCGGTAAAGGATTGCGTCACGGAGGTATCCGCAAAGGCGGAGTTGATCGGGACTGACGGGTTACGCGAGAGGGGGATCATAGATTGACCAAAAACAAAGTAGAGGAATGCCGCGAAACCGAGCCCTATTTGAGATTTGTCAAGGCATGGGGAAAGGCAAGGGCGGATGAGTTTTTGTTACCCGGTCTTGTTCGATGGGCAATTAAAGGATACGGAATGAAACCATACGATCCTGATTCACAATGCATTAAATGCGGGAGCATGCACGCGACAAGCCAGTACGAAGCACCCGTCGTTTTACTCGGTTCAATTAGCGCCGTAGAAGCGATTAAACGCACGTGCGTAAAGTGCGGTTTTGTCTGGCACGAATCCACGCTTGAGTCTATCGAGAAGCAAGCAGACATCACTACAGGAAGGGAATGACAATGGACAAAATACTACCGTGGCCAGCCGACGACCGTCAGCATTGCGAAGATGCCTATCGTGAAGTCTTAGCGAGAACGTTTAAAGACGCCGATTGGAAAATCAACAGCGAGGAAATCCTTGGGGACTTTGGATTCCGGGTCTTGTGGGGCGTGTCACATACTTGGGCCAATGTCGCCGCCTTTCTAATTGAGCACTACGATGGCGACGATGAACACGGTTGGGTGCCGATGTTTGAGCGCGAGGGTGAACCTATTGGCCCGCGCGCAGAGCACGGGCATCTTACGCGGCACGTCTACGAAGCAGAACCGTACTTGGATGGCTATGTTAAGTGGGATGGCTGCTTAGAACTTGATCAAGGGCGACCTCACTGGTGCGGCCCCCATCATGTCAAGCGCCACATGGCGCTGCTCGAATACATCTACAAGCGGGCGATGGAGTTGATGGACTCGAACGAGGATCCGTGGGATGAATGAAGAGCCAAAAATCAAAGTAACCACGCTGTACGGGTATTGCGAGCTTCGCGATTGGTTTGAATTCGACGGCGAGAAGCTGGTAGGCATGTGCAACAAAAAAACCTACGACCGCGATGGCAAACTCGTTGAATACAGCGAAAGCCCAACCGGGTTAGTGGTAAGTCCACCTTGGTTTGCTTAGGTTGGCAAGTATGACGAAATTACGATCGACGATATCACACAAAATCGTCTTTGGGAAAGATGGCCCCAGAGTATTGTGGGGTCTTTCAGAGATATTGCCTGGAACCGCAGCATGGAGAAAATTCTGGCGAGGAACTAAGTGGACTACCAGCCAATTGGCCGCTCTGAGACGCGAAGGCGCGAAACCGTTGGTGTTCAACACCATTCCGTCACTACCGCCAGTAAAGGGTAAATTACGACCCAATACACGGCGAACAAAACAGCATCAATCCATCCGCCGTCCACGTACATAGCAATCCCTGCGGCAACCAAAGTCACCGCAGAGATCGCTATGCCGGTCATCGTGTTTTGGAAAGGAACATAATGAACATAGAAACGTTACAAGCGCTTTCGCTGGATTCGATCCGTACTTATCTCAGTGCCATGAGCAGTAAAGAGTTAACGGATTTATTGCGGTCACCCGCGATGGACTACAAGAACATCAATGTGACCGCCAAAGCAGAGGTATTGGCCAGGCTCTTGATAGGTAAGAAACAACCACCAAGCTTCGGAGCGCTTACTGCCGAAGAACTGAAAAAGTGGGATGGCCTTATCTAGCTTCTTCGAGTTGCCTTCTGACTTCAGGCCGCATCGTTTTTGGTGCGGCCTTCAACAAACGCTGATCCGCTGTCCTGCGCGCTGCCCTGACGCGCTCGACTACGGCTTGCGGTGTTCCCGGCCTGACGCTGGACATTTTAGGAACAATTCGCGCTTTCGGGTTCTTTGTGTTCCAGTCCTTTAGCGCATCCTTTGCTGCCTTGATCTGCTCTGGGTCTTTGTCGAGAATCCCACTTGCCCACTTCGCGTAGATTTCTTCCTGCTTCGACTCGCGCAAGTCCTGCGTGTCCATAACTATCGACCTGGCCCTCGACCCTCTCCCAATGTTCTCGGGGTGCAGGCCAAGCATTTTCGCAACAGCTTCAGCCTTCGTTGCCTCATCGACTTTGCGGCCCTTGATATCGCGGTACTCTCCAGTAGTGAACATGCTGGTCCCTTGAGCGACATTTTGCACCGACCGCGGGGAAGCTATTTTCACGGCTGCGGTCGTTTTGCCCTCGCCCAACAATTTGATCGCCTCAAACCAGTTGGCAAAGATCGCGCCAGGCGGGCCGTACATACTTGCAACTTCCCTAACACTAAGCCCCTGCGAGAGCATTTTTGTTCCAGGAAGCGGTCTACCCATGCTGAACCGACCTGAAAAGTCTATCCCAGTTGCCACCGACAACGGACCTCTCATCAGCGCCTCGGTAATGCGGTGCGCCGCTGTTTTCGCCGTTTCCTCGTCCGTCATGTCGTTTAAGAGGCCGTACGCGCCGGCAGTGATAAGCTCCCTCAGCTTGGCGCGCGAGTTGGTATTGAGTCCTCCCCATCGGCCAAGCGCGTCGACCATGTCTTCAATGTTTTCGGCGAAGGGTTCGCCTTCGATCCCAGCCAGCATGAATAGGATGAACAGCATCATCGCCGCCGCCTTCGGGTAATGCCGCGCCAAGCGGAAAAACATCTCGAACATCGTGATCTTGAACTGCGCGAACACGAACGCCGGCCGCAAGTACGGATTACGCGCAAGGTTCGGGATCGCAGCACGCCCGTACTCGACCTGCGTGTCCTTGATCGCACGCTCGGCGAATTCCATCGGATCTCCGAGAGACGGTTTTTCGTTGGCCAAGAGCCATGCCGCCTTGAACATTTGTTCCCGGTTACTTTGCTCGGACATCGACATGAAAGCGCCCCACACCGTTGCGAATTTTTGCGGCCATTGCCGAAGGTAGGTAGGAAGCATGGGCGCGATGATTCTGGCGCGAGTATAGGCGCGTAACTGGTAGAGTTCTTGCGGTGCTACCAATCCTTCATCCTTCGCCTTCTGAAGCGCTTGTCTATATTTTTGATCGGTAGGTGCGCGCGCGAAAAGTTTGTCTGCTGCATCAGCCGCACTCGTGTACTGCATCAACCACGGCAGGCCGGCAGTGACCGGCTGAGTGCGGTTGATGAGGAATTGTCCAAAGTCTCCACCCAGGAACATATTGAATGCCAAGGCCCCGAGCTTGCTGCCGCCAGCATCCGGGTCTCGAATGAACTCGATAAGCGCAGTGGCTTCATCTTTCACGTCGCCCATTTCATCCGGGATGTTCGACCAGGCTTCAACGGCATCGGCCATGTGGTAGTTGCTCGCGGCAAGTCTTCCGCCAGATTCTATAAAACTCGACAACACGCGCGAAACGTCTGTGCTGAATCCAGGTATTCCCTTGCGGTGGATATGACGCTTCATGGCGCTGCGCGACGATACGGCATCCTTGATGTAGGCTTGGAGAGCGGCGTCCTGGGATAACGGTTGCATGGTCACATTGCCGTTCGCATCGACATTGGGAACCATGATCGAATCGGCGAAGAGTTCTATTGCGTCCGGGCTCATGCCTTGGAACATCTGGTGAGATTTTTCCGGCAGGACGGCGCGCGTTACCGTGTAATCAGGGTTCGACTTGGCGTAGAGATCGGTCAGGCGCCTGAAATCGCGGTTTGCGGCCGTCTCGAAGTCGTAGTGCAGGCGTTCGACGGTGATACCCTTGGCGTTCTTCACAATCACGCCATAGCGCCCGAAACGCATCAACGGGAAGTAGCCATGCGCTTTGAGGTCGAAAGCCTGCCGCTCTGCTTTGCTGACCGCGCCGTATATCCAATCGCCCTTGTCGTCCCGGCTATCGAGCAACTTTTCAAGGTTGTCGATCTCGGCCTGAGCCTTGGCGACCCCCGCTTCGTCATTGGCCTGCTGGGCACGGTCGAGCCTGAGCCGCGCGTCATCCCGCAGGTTCTCGGCCTCATCCCTGACCACCTGGGCGATGTCATCCAGACTCGTCTGGTCGAACGCTTCGCGCGAAAGTCCGATATCCTTGCGCTGCAAGCGGTAGATTATCGATTTGCCGAGTTCATCCAGAATGACCCCGGTCGCGTTAAGAGCCTCGTGATAGAGCGCAATCTGGCGATCGGTCATCTTAATAGCCTTCAACTCGGAATCGGCCCAAATACGGCCTTTTAAGGGCGAGCCGCCGCCGGCAAGCGTCCCTTCGGCCAAGGCGTCCATCACGGCTTCCAGATCCTTGGTGGGCGGGGGCATCTTGCCGAGCTCGCGCACCTTCTCGATCAGGGGTAAGAGCTTGGTCGTCTTGGCATGAGCCTCCATCGCAATGTAGGTGGCATCCGCGATGTAGTCCGAGACGCGCTTATAGACTGCGCCGAATTCAGGGGATATCTTGGCTTTGTGCGGCTGAGTGCCGATCGTGCGGTGGTATAGGTTGAAGGTGCGCTGAGTCGAGGTGATGTCGCTCAGGGCTGCGGCGATCGCGCCGGCGCCGCCTAGTGGAGCCTTGACGACGTATTTGGGGGCTGCTTGTTCAAGCCTCGTTGGTACATCTTGATCTGCTTGCGCGTCCGCGGCTGTTGCTGTTCCAGCAGCTTCTGGTGCGCCTCGATCTCTTGCCGCGTCAAAGGCGGCTTTTGTAAGGAATCCATCTTCACCTGTCTCCGTTTTGACGATTTCGACACCCGCTTTTTCCCAGAACTCGCGCGAACTCGGCTGGATGTACCGGATATGCAACGTCGCATCCGGGGCGTTGTGAGCTAGTATAGCACCAAGCACCTTGGTCCCAAGCCCCTGTCTGGTCTTAAACGATTTGAGGTAGAGCAACTCTTTGACCTGATCCCCGCTCCAGCCGAGGGAAGCCACGCCCAAGTCGTTGCCGACGCCGTCTGTGACAACGCTGTCGAAGTAGGTTACGTCTCCGCGCTTGTCCCACTCTTTCGGTTCTTCGATGGACAGGCCCTCTTGTTCAAGTACCGGGCCGCCTGCTTCGGTGACGGTGTAGATGGGGGCGGGTTGCTCAAGGATGTTCGCGCTTTCAGGATCGAACGTGCCGCGGTTGCCGGCGGCACTCTTGATCTGTGTTGGCTCGAATACGATGTAAGTCGTCGCCTTCGTCCTGTTTTGCATCGTATCTGGCGCGTCATACAGGCCATGCACGATCATCCCGTCGAATCCGCGCTCTAGCGCCTCTTTCGCCAAGCCGTCTATTCTACGCAAACGTCGGCCACCAAACGGGTCGGGCAGCTCCGACCAGTGCCTTCGATTCGCTTCAACTTCAAGCGGGTTTTCCATCTTGAGAAACGTCGGGTAAACCACTCCCCTGACGGCTCCAAATTGCGCGTGATGTTCAGCCCACTCCGACGCAGTCGCGCCATCGCTAGTAAAATAAAAACCTGGGCTACGCTGTTTCCATTCATCGAAGGCGTGAATATCAGCGTCCGTCCCGTGATACACCACCAACGGCTTGCCCTCGGCGTCAACGACTTTGCTCCCAGAAAACCAACGCTTGAACTCCGGCGTTTCTGTTTGGTCGCCGTAGCGCGGTGCCGGTTGCTCAACACCTACGATGTTCGCCAGTTTATCGTCGAACAGGACGTAGTTGTAAGTACCTTCACCTTTTTGCCGACTTTCTTGATCGAGATACTTGATGCCGGTCCCGATCTTGTGCAGGCTGAATTTCTCGAATTCGTACGGACTGCCATGCCACGTAATCTGATTCGCCGCCAGCACCATCCTTGCCCCGCGCCCGAACTCCAAGAACTCGCCAGCGGTGACTTCTCCGGATTGCATACGCGTCTTTTTCTGGCCAGCAGCTTGTTCCGCAAGCGTTGGCGCGATATCCGTCATGGCCCCGCGCTCAAGCATCCAGTCGAAACGGGAAGGATTCTCGGCAACCAGGAACGCGCCGCCTGCGCTCCCCGTGTTCTCCATAAAGCGCCTGACGCGAATAATGGCTCGGAGTTTTTGATACTCCGTCTTCCCAAGCAACAAGGTTTCAGGCATCTCAGCTAATGCTTGAACTTCGCCTTGCGCGTTAGTGGCGATCAGCGTTGCGTATCCCTTCCTACCGTCGGTTAGCATCTTACCAACTTCGACCAGAGCGCCAGATGACGCGAGCGTCCTGCCTAATACGTCGTGCGCGAGCTCGGGTTCAGCCGCTCCCCTGCGGGCGCGCACCGGCAAATTGATGACGCGCGCGTGTCCTTGATCGTTGATCGTACCGTACTCGTTGTGGTCGATAATGACGTGGCCACGGAAACCGGGCATGCTTTTGGCGACCCTGCGCGTTACTTCGCTGTCATGAATGCTCGCATCGGCAAACCCGGAAGGATGGTTATGCAGAATAAAGTATCCATCGGCGCCGGAGGCTTTCATACGCGCCTTGAGTTCGTCCATGCGAGCGTAGAATCCATGGACAAACGTCTTGCCAACTTCTTTGCCTTGCGCATTACGCACGATGCGACCTACTCCACGCCGGCCCTCAACGCCAAACGCAACTGACCCAGGCATGCGCGAAGTCCAGCCAAGGTAATCGACGATCTTGTCGCCCTTGACGAAGAAAATCCGCATCGTCTCGAAACGCGGACCGCGCAGGATTTGGGCGAGCAGTGCTAGCTGGGCGGGAGAATCGGCTTGCTGTCCGATGAGTTCGGCGCCGGCGTGCTCGATGAAGTCTTTCCAGAGAGCGGAGCCGAGCAGGGACGCACCAGCTCTACGATCCCCCTCAAATAAGGAACGAACCGCTGACAGTCCGAGAGCCTTTTGTTCTGGGGTTGTACCGGGACGAGTTTCAATGTGGTCATAGAGCAGCTCCAACTGTTTGAAATCATACTCTTGTTTGGGTCGTTCAGCTTTCGTCTCTCTTAATGCAACATCACCTACTGCGACGGGTTTGTAAACGCCGTTCTTGGTTTGGGCGTAAAAAGTGATGAGCTTCCCAGGCCCAACATCCTCAATCTTCAAATCTCTGGCGCGCGCCCGCACCGGAATCAATGTGCCATCACTATAACTTTCAGCGAGGTATTGATAATTGTCTCCGGTTCCAAAATAGACGCCGTACGTATCCGGCGCGTCAGCCGGGCGGCGTAAAATACCAGTCTCTAGAATCTGGGCACTCTTTTCTTTGGTCGTTGCGTGCCAAAGCAAGACCGTGCCATCTGGATCAATCTTCCCACCAACGCTCTCAAGTTCATCCGCCCACATTGGGCGCGGCCCGGCGGCGTAAGGCGGCTTCGGTTGCTGGAAGGTAGGCGCTTTGATGTCAATGCCTTTCTCAGCGTAACTAATGACCGCGCCTTTTTCTCCAGGCTCGACGATAAACGCATCCAGTAGGCGCGTATCGATCTTGTTCAGCAAAGCGCCGATATTTCGCACCGCGCGCCCAATCTCTGGCGTGTTGGTTCCGGGGATATAGGCAATGGCAGCACCCGGGTTCAGCCGACCCACCATCTGCATGATGCGCCCGGCTCCGGTCTCGGTGTCGCCGGTTCTGAGTTTGCCCATCTGCTCGATAGTCATCGGCCAGAATCCGAGCGGCCGATTTTGCGCGTCCATCAAGACCAGGCCGGATTCGGCAAACTTGGAACCGCGGATATACTCCCGCACCCGAGAAGGGGCGCTGAGTGATGGCCTCTCTGCGAACGATTGCCGCTTGATCACGCGCTCCATGATCGGGATTGCGAACTTGCGGGAGGCAGCGGGGATATCGAACGTGTAGCCAGGCATGCCTCTATAGTTCATTGCGCCGCCTGGGTTCACGTTATCAAAGGCGTGCGCTTTGCGCCCTGCTATAATGATGTGACCGGCGAATTCAACGCCGATGTCCTTGCCCAACCCCTCGGCGAGCGCCCGGGTCAGCGTTTCATCGGCGTGACTGGGGATCGGTGCGCCGGACGGATGATTGTGCGCGAACCAGACTTTCTTTGCTCCCGGCGTCATGTAGGTCGCCGTCAGGACTTCGCGCGAATAGACGGACGTCTGAGTAAGTGTGCCCGAAAATAGATGCCAGGCAGCGATCGGCTTGTCATTAGCATCGGTAACGATGATCTGGAAGCGCTCGAACGGCGACTTCCTAAGGGCGGCAAAGGCTTGCGCGGCTTTTTCAGGGGTATCGAGTCGGTCAAACCCGATGTGCATTTCCCCGCGTTGGATCGTGCCTACTACGATTGCTGGTTTCGGGTTTTCTTGGCGCGATACTTCGGTCTCGGTGAGTAAGTCGCGTTCTTGCGCGGCCTCACCTTTAGGTGGACCTTTTCGGCGGGGAGCGGATACCTTGTTTTCATCGGTGACCTCACCTACATCATAGACCCCATTTTTGAGTTCTGCAACTCCTGGAAATTCCGGCGCCCCGCCCTCGCGCGTGGGCGCGACTCCACGATCACCCGACTCCGAGAGTGCGGGGGCTTGGCTTTCAGCTTCGCGAGTGGGGGGCTGTGCTTCCGGGTTCAGGTCTGGATAATCGGCAAGGACTTCGGCAGGAACGGGTTTGCCTTCGGTAATGGCGCGCCGCACTTCAGACGCTCTCGTCCTGTTGCTTACTTCGATCCCAGCAAGATCAGTCTTATTGAGGGCTTCATGCGCTTCCCTGCTGGCTAGGCGGCCAGCAAATTCCTCGCGGAGTTTCCGGCTTGCATCGCGGTACTGAGGCATCCTATCGGCTTCGTTTAACCAAGGCTCAATGCCACGCTCTTTTGCGAACCACTCTGCCCGCGTCATCTGCCACGGCTCCTTCGCGGCAGGCGCGGCCTCGACTGCCTTCTCCGGTTTCGCCGCGAACTTTAGCGCCTCAGTCCGGTTCTGGGTCGTCAGCGCAACCTCGCCACCAAGGGTAACTTCGTAATCCTGGCTGCCTGTCTTGCGCGTTACGTGAGCGCCCGATGCGGGATTTGTGAAGTCGAAGTCGAAGGCGCGAGCGGCAGGCGCAGTCTCGGCGGGCTTAGCCGCCTCATCCATCTTGGCCGCGGCAAGTCGCAAAGCATCGGCAACGGACAGGGTATTGGCGGGTTGGCTGAAAAGCGCTTCCTGGTTCGGATTGTAGGGCTGCTTCGGCTGGAACAGCGATTCTTGCCCTGCGGCTTCTTCGGTCGTGACCTTCTTGACGACCGGATTGGGTGTTTCCTGACCCAGAGCAAAGGTCGCAACACCGGCGTCGATCTCGGCTTTTTTGGCGGCTTCGCGTTCAGCGAGAATTGCTTCGGCGCGGCGCTGATACTCAGTCTTGATCCGCTCGCGCTTGGCCTTTTTCTCTTCGGCGCGTGCCGCTTCTTTTTCGGCCTTGACCCGGGCCGCATCTTCCGCTGCTTTGGCGGCTA
>ERZ1292629.1007-Hain-H43-01um-R1-1007-length-29668-cov-7_pt1 | contig 29668 bp, 31 predicted proteins | sample MGYA00564399_ERZ1292629 | MGnify/ENA primary metagenome ERZ1292629 (study PRJEB36523, sample SAMEA6512636) | groundwater metagenome | collected 2019-01-08 | study: AquaDiva: Metagenomics assemblies of 32 groundwater samples
GGAAAATTCCTGCTAAGATAATTATAGAACCAAATAGCAACCGGTTATTCGAAACAAAAGCTTATAAGAAGATTACAAAAATAAGATTTCTTCCATTGTTAAAAGAATTCCCATGTATGATCTACATTTATGGAAAGAAAGTTGGAATCTTATCAATTAGAAAAGAAACAGTTGGATTCATAATACAAAATGAGCAAGTAGCTCAGACAATGAAGTTGATTTTTGACATTCTGTGGAATCAGGCTAAAGAATAACAGTCTTGCTTAAAACCAAACTCTCAAAACATCAGATATAAAAATACTTGACTTCTTGGTTGTTAATGGAAACAAAAAGAAGGTTAATAGGATCTTTAGATCCTAAACATTTCAGAGTCGCTATATTTGGCTCTGCTAGAATAAAAAAGGAAGATAAGGTCTATAAAAATGTTTATTTATTAGCTAAACTGCTAGCCGAGAGAGGGATAGATGTTGTAACTGGCGGTGGGCCAGGGTTAATGGAGGCTGCGAATTCTGGACACAAGACTGAAAGTAAGATTACGAATGCACATAGTATAGGTTTAGGCATAAAACTTCCAAAAGAGCAAAAATTTAACAAAAGTCTCGATTATCAAGAAACCTTTATGAGATTTACTAATAGACTAGATGAATTTATGCTTTTATCTAACGCTGTTGTTGTGGCTGATGGAGGGGTTGGCACTTTGCTGGAATTATTTTATACTTGGCAACTTGTGCAAACAAATAAGATTTGCCATATACCTATCATTTTAATGGGTGATATGTGGCCAGACCTCATAAAATGGCTCAAGAGATGGCCTTTAAAGAGAAAATATTTTGAAAAAAAAGACCTTGATCTCCTTTTCCTTGCTAAAGATTATAATGACGTAATAAGAGCTATAGATGAAGTACATCGAGAGTTTAAAAAAGGCAATAAGAACTTTTGTCTGAATTATAAGAAATATAGATAGAAATGAATAAATAAGTTAATTGTTCTGTTTTCCTATGAAAAATGATTTTTTATCTAGTTATGATTTAAAGAAAAAAGAAATAAAAGAAAGGCTTGAAGATTTTAAAAATAAAAACGAGCAAGAACAATTTAATGAATTCATGTTTTGCTTACTGACGCCACAGAGCAATGCTCAGAGATGTTGGGGTGCAGTACTTGAAATAAAGAAACTGAAGGAAGTTAACTTTGAAAATGTTTTAGAAATTTTAAAAACAAGGACTAGATTCCATAACACAAAAACTAAAAGAATATTAGAAGGAAAAGAAAAATGGGTGGAAGTTGTTGAAAAATTGGATAGCAAACTTATCGTTGAATTAAGAAATTGGTTGGCTGATAATGTTAACGGATATGGTCTTAAAGAATCTGGACACTTTTTGAGGAATATCGGTAAATCGAATAACCAGATAGCTATACTTGATAGACACATTTTAAAAAATTTAAAAGAGTCTGGGGTTATTGATGAAGAGAAGATAAAGAATAGAAAAGATTATTTTGATAAAGAAAAAAAATTCCTTGAGTTTTCTAAAAACCTCGGAATACCTGCTGATGAATTAGATTTGTTATTATGGAGCAAAGAAAATGGTGAAATTTTTAAGTAGAGTTCAAGCCATTGGAATGTTTAAAAAGAATGATTAGTTTATGATTCTATGAAAGATGTAATGGTGATAAGTCTTGGAGGAAGTGTTATTATCCCTGATGGAAAACCAAATTATAAACTTCTGGATGATTTTATTAAAATACTAAGAAAACACTCTAAAAAATATAAATTTGTTGTAGTTTGTGGTGGCGGGAGCCTTGCTCGGAAATATATCTCTATATTGGAAAAAGAGGGTAAATCGAAAAAGGAACTCTCTTTGGCAGGTATAATGGCCACTAGAACGAATGCTCAATTTATCATGAAAGTTTTTGGCAAAGAGGCTAATGGTAAACTACCTTTAGATATGGAAGAAGTAAAACATAATCTCTGGAAAAATAAGGTTGTAGTTTGTGGTGCTTTGAGATATGCAGAAAAATCAACTTCAGATGGAACGGCTGCAAAGCTTGCCAAATTTCTTAAAGGAGAATTTATTAATATAACTAAGACGGATGGATTATACAGTTCAAATCCTGAAATTAATAAGAATGCAAAATTCATACCTTATATTCCTTGGAAAGATTTTGAAAAGAGAGCTTTAAGAATAAAATTCAAAGCTGGGCAGCATTTTGTTTTAGATCAAAGTGCTTCTGAGATTATAAGAAAGTATAAAATTAAGACTTATATAATTGGAAGAGATATGAAAAATCTTGATGGAATCCTTAGAGGCGAAAATTTTAAAGGTACTGTGATTGAAGGTTAGTTTGCTGTTTAACTTAATTTTCTAATGCTGTGAATAGATCCATTGTATAAACGCCACCCGCTTAATTTAGTTGTTTCACCTTGAGTAATTTTATCAGAAGTCATGCTAAGATATTTTCCATTTCTCTCATATGGATAGCCAACAACAGTAATTCCTGGATTATCTGACGCTTTACCTTGCGCATAAGCACAAGGGTAAGAAGAAGACCTAAGATTGGGTAAAATTCCTTCAAACAAAGTTACTTCTAGAGGAGAATCATTGCTTCTTCCTTCTATTTCAATATTTACATCTTCGATGTTTATCGTCATGATTTTTTCTAAGTTTCAGATTATTTAAGTATTATTATAGTGAGTTTAAGGTACATAATCTAAAAACAAAAAACGCCCGGAGCAGGATTTGAACCTGCGAATCCTTGCGGAAATAAGTTCTCCAAACTTACGCGGTAACCACTGCGCCATCCGGGCTAAAATTGATTAAGAATTAAGGGTTTTAAAGGTTTTTAAACATATGAAAAGTTTGGTGAAATAGCATAGGTCTATATAGCAGGTTTTCTTCTCTAGGGGTAGACTATTTTAGCAACCCTATTTTAATCTTTAAATAACTATGAAAAACATAAACTTTAATTGTAACAATTGCGAGATTAAAAGAAAAATTATTGTTGATCATGAAAATGTATTTTATATTCTAGGAAGTTGTTCAGTGTGCAAAAAAAGAATAACTATAAATTTGAAGAGACTAAAAGAAAAAATGTCTATGAAAAATTAACATAATTAATGCCTAGCAGAGCTTAACTTTGTATCCAAAATACCTTTAGAAACCTTGTCTGTGTGAAAGTAAACTACTTCATTTGAGCCAAGATCCATTTCACTTAGGAAACCTTTCTTTACCAACTTTTTTACAGCAACATTCATTTCCTTGTCTGTGAATGAAAATAATTTCCTAAATCCTTCTGAGTCTCTTTTGAACATTTTTTTATTAGATAATCGAGTTTCATCCATCATAGTGAGAAATTTAACTTCCTTTTGTGTTAACTCCATAGTATTATCTATTTCACTTAGTTATATACTTATGCTATAATGAATTTTTTGGAAAAGAAAATTATTCAATCCAGCAGATTTATATACTTAATCCTTTAAAGGGTTATATGGAAAGTCCAATCTTAACAAAGAGAGAAATAGAAGTTATAGAAAAAAAACTCAAGAATAGAAGAATTACTCAACTAGACTCAAATATTTTGACTAGGGCAATCAGGCCAAAGCTTAAGCAAATTGCAAACATTAATGCAGAATATCTATTAAAGAGACTCTCTTACAATCCGCAACATATAGCAATAGAAAATAAAATAAAAAATATTATTCTCTCAAATATAAAAAATATAGAATCGATAATATTAATCGGCTCAGCTATACAAACTAGTTATAAAGAATACAAAGATATTGATGTTATTATTATAACAAAAAAAGCAATATCTTCTGAAATTCAAGAGAGAAGAGATAGTATAATTAATTTAGAAGAGAAAGCTAAAAGATCAGGATTAAATTTAGATATTCAAGTAATTTCAAAAAAGATATTTTTAGAGTCATACTCAAAGAATCCATCATTAATCTACCAATTGAAGGATCATAAGATTATATACGGCAATACCAAAATTCCTAAAAAAATAGAGCTCTCAAAATTGGATCTACTTATGAAATTGGACTGGAGCGATCCTCTAATTATCAACAATGGAAAAGAAATCTATGAATGTATAAGAAATCTGTGGCTTGTAAAATTACTAATGCGAGGAGTTATTGATAACTATAAGCTCTCTTCAGAATTAACTAAAGAACTTGGAAGATATTTAATTTCAAAATTAGTAAGCAACACTGCTTCTTTACCAGAGAGAAAAATAGCCTTAGACTATTTAATAATATCTCTAAAAGAAACCGAACAAGAGATAAAAGAGGCAAAATGGGAAAAAATAAAACTATAGACTCTTTAAGCAAGCTTATTGCAAATACTATTGTTCATAAGATTTTAGTAAGTAAAACTTCAAAACCAGAATCAATAAATCATTTAGAATTTGAAGAGATTGAATATAGATCACAAGCCATAAAGAAAAGTAGCCTATATAATTGGAACTATGAAGATGTCCATTTATTAAAAAAAGAAATAGAAAACAAAATTGAGAATAAATTCAAAAACAAATACACCGATATTGATGTTTCAAAAGAAAAAATAAAACCTCTAATAGATGAAGAAATGAAAAATCTGTTGAGAAAGCCAACTATCAAGAAGATTTAAATAAAACCTCTTTTTTAATCAGATATGAAACTAGAAATGACTTCAACTACTTTTCAATTGGAGGGATACAAAATAACAAAAAGCCTTGGCGTTGTCAGAGGAATTATTGTTAGATCTCGTTCTATAATAGGAAACATTGGAGCTGGAATTCAGTCTCTATTTGGAGGAAATATCACACTCTATACGGAACTTTGTGAACAAGCGAGAAAAGAATCATTTAGTATGATGATGGCTCATGCGGAAGAACTAGGGGCTAATGCAATTGTCGGCGTTAGATATGATGCAACGGAAATTGCTTCTGGAATAACCGAAGTTATTTGTTATGGAACGGCTGCGGTTGTGAAGAAAGGTTGAATTGACTAACCTATTATAGTTCCTTCAAAATTATTTCCGTTAATTAAATTCTTTAAATTTTCCAGATCTTTCCCAATTATATTTACTTCTAATTTTTCTTTTTCCGCTAATTGCGAGGCTATAGGATCAAATGGTGAATTCATTCCTGGACTCCACTTGTTATCTATTAGACTTAGATACGCTTTCCAATTTAATTTCTTATATTTTATAGTCTTTGAATTCTTTTTAGGGTCGGCACTGTAAACATAGTCAATGTTGCTCAGGTTTATTATTTTATCAGCTTTAAAGTTCAAAGCCATTTTTACCGCTACATAATCTGTACTCCATCCTGGCTTCCAGCCAGAACAGATTATTATTTGCTTATCTGTTTCAATTTTTAAAGTTGGATCTTCTATGACTTCTCCATGAACCAATTCTTCTTTAAATACAGATTTTATGAGCAAAGCATTAATTTTGGTAGCTTGGATCCCTAACCAGTCCTTATTTTCGCTGTCCAATTTAGTAATTATATTTGCTGACTCTTGATAACTTCTTGCAATATAACCTCCACCGCAAACAACAACAAATAAAATTTTTTCTTTAGAATAAGATTCTAATAATTCTTTGAAATTATTGATAAAATTAACATCTATTTCTTTGGGGCAAATTAACGAACCTCCTAAAGAGATCACTATTTTCTTCATCAAAAAATAAAGAGAAAAGCAAGCCATTTAAAACTTTCTAAATAATTGATCTAAAAAGCATTTGAAATAGTTCTATTTTTGAAATCAGGAAAACGTTCCTCTAATTCTGTTATTGATTCTAAAATAGTTGCTTGAACGTCTGGGTGATAAACTTTAGAATCATATCTGAAATTTTTTCTATTTTTCTTTGTTGTTTTGCTTAAAAATACATAACTCATCCAAGCATCATCTCTGTCCATTACTTTACCAAGAGACTCGGCAGCTTCATGTTTGTTTACAATGCTTACATCAAACTTAACTACGGCTACTAACCTGTGCACGTAAGGTATTTGCAACTCGGCAGCTAAAAAGCAAGCTTCATGACGCGTCACAGGATGCGGATGGTAAGTCATAACATCTGCAAGCTCTACCCAAGACTTTGGGTCTGAAAATCTCTGCGAAGTTAGGTCTCTAGTATTGTAGCCCTTTATTGCATCAATCCTTTCTTGAGAAATTCCAGCGAAACATGTGTGTTTTACTTTCATGAAAAGACAGTTCCCTCAATAACATAAAAGCATTTGTTTCCGGCTTTGTTGTTTACATACTGAACAAAGTCCTGCATATCTTTCTTTTTTTCAATAATAAAAAATGAGTTGCTAAATGGAGAGAAAACATAATCTTCCTTGCTTCTGAAAACGAAAGATCCTCCATTGTTTGAGTCCCATGATTCCTCAGAAAGAATAAAAATGCAAAATTTTATACCTGAGAAATTCTCAGAATCGTGAATTAATTTATAATCTTTCCAAGAATATTTTCTTAATTTTATTTTTATTTTATTTTTCTTTTCTGTTATTTTATTAATAAAATCTCCAAGTTCTTCAATGTCAATCTCATTATTAATTTTAAATTCTGAAAAGGAATACTTATCAGGAATTTTAGTTTTTTCAAAACTTAAAAAATTAAGTTTTTCTCTTAATTCATTATAAAATTTTAAATCAAGCAAATTGTCTAGTTTTATCATTCTTGGATTTGAATTTTTGAAAGCTCTGCCTATCTGACTTAACACTTCATAGTCAAGATAAATTTTGTTTATTATCAATGGAACCAACCTCCTATTGCATATCTTTCTTTTTTTCCTATAACTTCTTCCACTTCATGAAATGAAATTTTTGAAACTTCAAACATTAAAAATGAATTCCATTTTGGAAGATATTTTATCGTTTTATTTAGCGGCTTTTCATTTTTACTATCAAATAGGACAAAAGAACCGCCATCCTTTTCTTCAAAGTTTTTCGGTAAATAGATTAAAAACGCGATTTTTCTTCCAGACAACTCATCGTCATGACACAAAAGAAAGTTTGTATCTTTGTATAAACTTCCAGCCATATCAATTTTTCCTTTAAGTTTAATTCCTGTAAGTTCTTCAATTAATTTCTTAACTTCTTTTCCTTTAAAATATTCGTAAAATTCGCTCAATTTTCCATTTTCGAGATTAAAAAAGTCTTTTGTTTGATAAAGATGAAACAAGTCAGCTTCTTTCTCTTCAAATTCTTGATTTTTTAATTCTTTAAATAGAACTTCGACAGTTTTTTCATCAAGAAAATTTTCTATGAAAATATGCTTGAATGGTTTTGCACTGGAGAATTTGTTTTTTAGAGTTGCAGTGTTGTTAAAGAGGTTTGAATTTAGGTAGTGCATGTAGTGGATAAAAAATCAGGGTTTTAATCTTTTCCATGTGTCCCTAACACAAAAACATATACTTTTCACTATTATCTATATTTTAATACTAAAACGTATAACAAAAAACATGGTTGAAGAAAGAGTGATGAGGAATTTTTCTGCTGGAGAAGAGAATTTAATAAGAAATTTTGTTTTTACTAATCCATATGGGGAAAACAGCTTCATTTATCCACAGCCTCTTGTAGCTGGAGAAGAACTATCTCCTCTTATGTCTGCAGTTTCTAGAACTCACTCTCCAATGCAAACGAGAGTTTTACAATTTTTAGACATAGAAAAAACGGAACAAACGCGTTCCATGATTTCTCAGATTCCTACACTGATGGAGATATTTAGAAATAAAGATGGATCATTAAAAATATCGCGTAGAACTGGAGACTTTAACAGAGAATGGGTTTTGGCACACGGACATGATTCTATAAAAGAAGGTACTACTCTTTTTGGACATTCTGAAAATGTTTCGGATATAACTGGCAAAAAGATAAGCGGGCATCCTTTAATGAGGCCACAGGCTAAGTCAACGAGATATATTTCTTATGGCAGAGTTCTAGATGGAATACTTGAAGATGAAGATATCAGGAGTTTACCGTCCTCAGGAAAATTTTTAGAATATGCAAGTTATATGAATCGTAGATATTTGGCATTGACTGAACAATTAGGAGATCTTGTTTTCAATCACTCTGACACAAGAGATATTGCTGATCATTTAAGAAGTGAAGAAAACATGGAGTCAGAAGTAGAAGCAAAAATAAAACGTAAAACTCGCTTAAACCCTGATTTTCACCCAGATGATAATGATAGAGCAAAGTTTAGAGAAGAAGTTTTGGCAGGTTTGACAAATGAGGCCATGAGAAAAGAGGTAGGTAAGTTTGTTTTGGACTCTAGTCGAGTATATTTATTAGCAGGCACAAGAACCTCATATGTTTACTCTGTTGATGCGCGCACATTAGAAGAGGTTATAACAGATCTTATTTCTAGCCCTAGGACAGAAGATCAAAGAAGAGGAAATAGTATATGGAATGAGGCAAAAAAAATAGCTCCTGTTCTCCTTGGAGAAAAAAGCCATGTGAGCGTAGATGAATGGAAAGTGAAAAATGAAGGAGAATTACGTTCTTATTTTGAAGAAAGATTCGGACAAGCACAACCTGAACATGGAGGAGCAAAGTCAGCTACATTGTTAACTCCAAGAGATATAGAAATGCATACTGATCGCTTCAATGCTGCTTTGGCTGTATTTCCATATACACATTCTTCTTTAAGATCTATAATGTCCTCACTTTCTGAGACAGATGTTAGAGAGGTTCTAGAAAAAACGCACAGGCATAGAGGAACTTATGATGTAATAAGTCCCTCAATAAGTCATGGTGGACTTATGTTTGAGCTTCTAATGCCTTATCATGGTTATAGAGATTTATTTCGCCATAGAAGAGGAGCTAGGTCAACACAGTTATTAACTACGCAACATGGATTTGAAGTTCCAGAGATAGTTAGCTTTTTTGGAATAGAAGAAGATTATGCTAGAGATATAGAAATGGCCAAGTCAATGTATGAAGAAGCAAGAAGAATAAGTCCTCATGTTGCAGAAAAGTTAGTTCCGTTTGGTGCAAATTGCAGAGCATTACATTCCTGGCAAGCTAATCAACTTGGGTACATAGCTAATTTGAGAACAGATATATCTAAAGGCAATTCAGCTTATGTCAAAACTGCTAGGGAAATGGTAGAACAATTCAAAAGAGAAATGCCCGAAACAGCTAAATATTTGAAACACGATGAACGCGAATATCCTCCACACTTATGGAAAAGAGGTTATGAGTGGTTTGATAAGAATAGAAAATGAAAATAGAAATAGTTAGACATATAGGTTTTGAAGAGCTGGTTAGAAAACTAAAGCAAGTCCCTCTAAAAAAAACAACAGAAGAAGAAAGGGATGTATTAGTTTACGAAGAGGCGAATATAACTCTAAAGAGGCTCACCCATGATCAAGTTAACCCTCCAACTTTTTATTTATTAAGACATAACTTGGACTTTCAAAGAGACCTCAGAGAGCAACTACTTTCAAATTATTCTATTGATACCTTAAATTTAAGTGAGGCTCTAGAAATTAGAAATGAGAAAAATGAAATTTGGACATTGACACCTCCAATAATGGAAGTGACCTCGAGAAATGTGAGATATGTTAAACAAGAAGGAGAAATTGATCATGAAAATGACAGTTTGAACATTAACATCCCTTTAATATGTGATGGCGCACATAGAGTGGCTTTAGCTAGATCTTTAGATATGGAGTTCAATGCAGTTTATATTTCTGGTGTAAATCATGCATACCCATATTATGCACATCCTAATGGATGGGATAGAGTAAAAGTAGTTGAATCTGTTCCAAGCTCTATGAAAGAAAAGAAACTTTATCGTGTATCTAACCCTTACTCATTGTATAGAAATTTCGATATAATTGGATGTGGTAAACCTCGTTTTGTTGGTTCTTAAAATGGCAAAGATAATTCAACTTGTTGGTACTTCAGCTACAGGCAAAGAAACTGTGCAGAAAAGCTTAGCTGAGCTGTTGAGAAAAGAGGGTCTTGAAGTGGTTGAGCTTACCGAGCCAGGTCCCTTGAGAGGCCTTGCTAAGGGATATAGACTCAGAGTAGATAAAAGTCCATGGGTAGAGGCTGCAATATTTACAGTGGACAGACTTTTAATTTATGAATCTCAAGTGTTGAAAAGAACAAAAGAAGAAAATTTATTCTTCCTATTCAATAGAGGTCTAGCAGATAATTTTGTTTATCAAGGTTTACAAGGTGGAGTACCTATAGAAGTCATACGCAAACAAAATGAAGCAATACCTTGGCCAAATCTATCTATATGTCTGACAGTTGAAGGTAATATAGGCTATGAACGCGCTTTATCTAGAAGCAATGCGACAGGAGAAAGATTAAGTAGAAATGAGTGTGCAGAAAGAATAGATCAGCTAGCAGATTTATATCGATCTCTTCCAGACCATGTTCCAGAATTAAACCTAAGATTTATAGATACATCCCATATTTCACAAGAACAAACAGCTGAACAAGCATACAAGCTGATTAGGGATTTGTAATGAAAAAAATAATTGATGTAGATCTACTTGGATTTGATTTGGATGGTACTTTATACCCTCTTAATGAAGAAATATACAGAAGAATTAGGGAATACTCTTGTCTTAAAGCTTCAGAAATTTTAAATAGACCTTATCAAGATGTCTTGGAACAGTTTCTTAGAGAGTTAGACAAAACAAAAAGTGGCAGTCGCTCATTGCAGGCTATTGGTATTGAAGATGGAAAAGGATTAATGCAAAAAGCTTTAGAAAATACGAATATAGAAAGCCTATTAAGGAAAGATGAAAAATTAATAGAGATGTTTGCCAAACTAAAACAATCATTTTCTCTTTTTCTTATTACAGGCAGTGGAAAATTGGTAGCTTTAAGAAAATTAGAAGCTCTCGGCTTAGATGAGAACTTATTTTCATATAAGATATATGGTGAAAGCAAACTATCAAGAAGGGATGGATCTGCTTTTAGGGACATTGCAAAAAACCACGGAACAGACTTATCAAGAATGTTTTTTGTTGGAGATAGAGAAGAGGTAGATATTCTCCCTGCGAGAAAATTAGGCCTTACAACAGCTATTGTAAATGCTACTTCAGCTGAAGCACATTATAATTTACCTGATATTTACGAGTTAGAAAGAATTCTATTAGAATGATCTAATTCTCTATAAACTCTCTAACAGAAGGCCAGCTAATCTTCGTCCAAGTTTCAATGTCTGCATTGGGATCTGAAATAAGTTTATCTGCTTCTGAGATTGAATAAAACATCCCGCTGGACATATCTTCAAGGGGTTTTACGTCATCTGCGCTTTCTGTGATTGCGATAACTCCAAAATGAACTTTGCCAACGTCTGTTGCATCATCATTGATAAAACCTATTAATTTAGGCAAAGGATAGCTTTGCATGAGAACTTCTTCTTTTAATTCTCTCATCATAGCATCCATAATGGGATCAAGGGATTTTTCTTCTGTATCCTTATCTATATGGCCTCCAACGCCTCCAGAATACTTATCATGCAGCCTTCCTTCGTTCCCAGTTTTTGCTCTTTTATATAAAAAAACCCTTCCTTCTTTTTTATTTATGATCCAGACATAAGGAATTATCTGCTGAAAATCTGGATTATTTTCTAATAAGTCGTTTCTTTCCTGATATTCAAAATTATTAAGAACAATTTCTAGATAATCTTTTTCATCGATTGGACAAAAGCCTTGGAAATATTTTTCTCCAAAAAGAAGATCTTTTTTTACGACAAGGATTTCTCTCACCATATTTTTAATTGAATTATAGATTATAAAAAGATTTAGTTAATCCTTCATCTCAATTTTTATCTGCACTGATCGTGGTATTTGCAATTTCATTATTGAATGTAAGATTCTGTCTTCAGCAGGAAGATCAATTATTCTTCTGTGGACTCTCATTTCGAACCTGTCAAATGTAGCAGTTCCATTTCCGCATGGGGATTTTCTGGTCGTTATCTTTAGGTGTCTTGTTGGCAAAGGTATTGGCCCCCTCATTACAACTCCTGACCTTTGCGTTATTTCTTTTATAGAATCTATGACTGAGTTGATCTTATCTATCTCTATACTGTTCAATTTGATTCTTACCTTAGACATGAAAAAAACACAGTTTGATGCTTTATAAAGCTTATCCTAAAATGACTCTAACTGTTGATATATAACCTTTATGAAAAATAGCTCTTAATTGTCTCTCTTGATTTATCTTTAACAGTCCTTTAATAATAAAAATATTTAGAGATTATAGCTACAAGCGGAGGATTATCTATATGTAAAAAAATGAAAGCAAGATAAGGGAGGGCTACTCTTGCCCTCCTTCATATTCTTTGATTATGTGTTTTTAGAAAATCTGAATTTTTAAATTTCCTCTGCCCCCCACTATCTTTTCAATATAATATAAAAAGATTGCTTAGAAATTCGCTATCTCATCTCAGCAATCTTTGATTACCATTTGGTCGATGCAAAGCATCTGGGTATTGAACCCAAATGATAATAAATAAAATAAAATAAAATAAAAATACTTTTAACTACAAGCTACAACAACTGGTGACGGATCACAGAAAGCGTCTTTCCCTGTACTATCAGTAAATACTGCCGCTACCTTTAACTTGAATGTGTCAGTCCCAGGCACTATAAAGTTGGCCGCAAAGGGTACATCGTTCAAAGGCTTCGTTTCTAAAGTATTTGCTGGAACATCTGTTGAAACTGCACTAACACTTGTTGTGCCATCGTTTCTTTCCAAAATTAATACTAGCTTCTCAGCCTCGCCTCTTGTTGATCTAACTATTACGTCTGCATTTCCTGCAGTTTTATCAACTACACAATTTGTAGGCCTTATTTCTGTATTTAGACATTTGTTTGAGACTTCAACTGCTGAACTAGATTGCTCTATTCCGCCTCTAATGAATGTCCACAACAAAGTCACAGCAACAAGTGATAAAAGTACAATAAGTACTGTAGCAATAACGCTGCTTAAACCTTTTTTTCCTATCATAATAGAAATGTTTTCTTTACCTCCTTTCATATCTGTCCTCTTTTTTGAGCATTTATTTGTGAGTGAACCAAAACTCATATTCCTCTTTTTCTTTTTTGTCTAGCTTAACGAAGCCAAACCTTTCTAATTGTACTATTTCAGAGTTTTTTAACCTTTTGATTCCATCTTCGACAAGACCTTCGATAAACTTTCCATCATCCATAAGAATTTTTGCTTTAAATCCTGAAGAAACCCATTGAATTTTCTGAACCTTCATATTATCGCTATTTAGAATTTCTGATTTTTCTCCAAGTCTTACATTAAATAAATTCATTAATCTGACTTCTTTACCCTTAAAATTATTAAAATCTTCCTGCGATATGAAAATATCCTTTCCAACTTTCACGACTCTATATTCTTCTTTGTCTGGATGGATCTTTATTTTAACTTCTTTTATTTTGATTCCACTAGAAAGACTCAATTTCTTTGGAGCTTTAACAAAGTAGTATCTTTCTGTAGATTTATCTAATAGTTTCCTGCTTATCGCAGCTATCATATTAAAGTCTAGGTTTACAGCATACTTTGATAAACCTACTTCATTAACCAAAGCATAAATTACTTCTTTTTTTATTCCTCTCCTCTTTAGGGCTCTCAAAGTTACCAACCTTGGATCGTCCCAGCCTATAAGCTCTCCGCTTTCAATTAGCTCTCTAATCTCTCTACCTTTTGTTGTTGCATCTATTACATTGAATCTTCCGTACTGGATTATGGTTTGTTTTTTCAACCCTAAAGCTTCCTTGATATAATCTTGCAACTCTACTCGCTGCTCGAATTCGTTGCTTCTCAATACATGAGTTACTCCCATTAGACTATCTTCTATTGGATTATAGAAATCATACATTGGCCAGACCTTATACTTTGCTCCATGTCTAAAATGTTTTTCTGCAACAGCTCTGAAAATTACGGAATCTCTCATTACATGATTTTTACTTTGCATGTCTCCCTTAATTCTTAAAATTGCCTCACCTTTCATGTAGTCTCCTTTAAGAAAATTCTTCCATTCTTTGAGATTTTTATCTTCTTTATTTTTTCTGCATTCGCATTCTTTCCCTTTATGTCTAAAATCCTGCATTATTTCTCTCGAACAAAAACACATGTAAGCTTTCTCTTTATTTATGAGCTTTTCTGCATAATCATAAAGCAAAGGAAGGTCGTCTGAAACAAATCTTAGGTCATCAAATTTTATATCAAGATAATTTTTTATATCGTCTAAAATAGCATCTACATATTCTTGACTAACTTTTTCTGGATTTGCATCTTCAAACCTGAGAAGACAGCGACCATTATATCTTTTTGCATAAATGTAGTTCAAAACAAAAGAAATTGCATGCCCTATGTGTAAGTATTTAGAGGGTTCTGGAGGCAGCCTAGTTATAACCATGCCTTTTACATTTGGTAATTCTGGTAAGGTCTTTTCTTTTTCTTCTCTCTCCTTTATGTAATCTTTAAATTTTTCAAATTCTTGAATTCTTTTTTCTGGGGAGAGAGCGCTAATTTCGGAAACTGCTTTTGTTATTTCAGGCATTACTTTTCCAATATCTTTTTTATCAAGTCCGTGTTGAAACAACTTTGGCAGAACATTTTCCGGAGTTGTTTTACCATACTCAATTATATTTCTTAAAGCGTAAGCCCATATTTCGTTCTTTAACTTGGTCATGTATTTGAATAAAAAATTAGTTATTTAATTTTATCTATCAGAACCTTTCTTCCATCTTTGCAATTCTTTCTAAAATTCTTTCAAGTTTGTACTCAAAATCCTCTAATTTGACTTTTAAGTCCTTTAACTCCAAATTATTATCTAGATTAAATGCTCCTTGATTTTCATTGCTTGAATTGTTCCCTAGGGATGCCAAACCATCGAGCAATGCAAAAGGATTCAGATTATTGTCCGTTTTTTCAGACCCTGTAGAGTTATTCGAAAGATCTGCGTAACCTCCTGATCCTTCGTTATTTTGATATGTTTTTTCTCCCTTTGTTTTTAACAGACCTTTCTTCTGTAAATATGTGAAGTCAATTACATCTCCTTTCATCTTTTAACTAGGAGAAAGTTTTATTTAAATGTAGTGCTCGTTTAAAGAGAAGTTTAACACTTACTGGTCTGAGGGGAATCTTTATATAAATACTCTTACTGATTTTTAGATATAAAAGAGGCAAAATGGCTGTAGATGTAAAAAAGTTAATTGGAGCAATAAACCCCTCGGTTTATTGTGATGAAGAGAGAGATAAAGCTGGCAAGAAATTGAGTTCAATAGTTTCAGATATTGCAAAAAAAGAGGGATACTTGAAGGCCGCTGCCAAGGTTAAATTAAAAGAATCTGATATGATTGATGTTAAAGATGAGCAATTTAAAAAAGGAGCTTTTTCTCTTTTAGGTTTGAAGTATCCTATGGAAAAGCATGAAATTAGTTATGATGCGACTTCTCAGTCTTTGGAACAGATATATTTTTGGATTCTTGACTCTGTTAACAAAGATTATGGAGAATCTGAAAAATTGATAGATAATTTTGTTTCCTCTCCTGGTTCTGGACATTTTGCAGAAATGAGCAGAAGATCAACAATTCTACAAGATGAGGCCATGAAAATTTTTGGTACGATTAATACGGTTATAAGATCTGTTTTGAACTTAATTTATGATTTAAAAGAATTCAAATTAAGATTGTCCGAGTATGAAAACCTTAAATCAAAAGATAAAAGGGTTAAAAACTCTGCCTTATTGTCTTTAAAACAAATATGGCTTGACTCTGTCGATATTAAAAGACAGACTAGCTCGATTAAGGGATTTGCTCAAAATTTTGATTATGTTACTATTATAGATGCATTTATGACTGCTGGTTCTTCTGAGGACGTAGAGAAACTTGATTTAAACGACCGTGTAAAAAAAATATTACAACAAAGACTACCGGAGTTTCTTAAGTGGACTGAAGAATCTGAGAAGGAATTGAATAAAAGATTCGAGATAGAGAAAATTTATTTGAAAAGTCAGGTTAATTCTTTGCGCTTGTATTCTAGATGGTTGAAACCTTTGCTAAGATCTGCCAGATCACTTGAACAAAATATGAACTCTAACTCTTCTCTTGTTAATTTTTTCAACACATCCCTTTTTGAACTCGTTTTACTTGGTAAGGGAAGATATGATCCTAAAGATGATGTTAGTAGGGATGAACTTCCAAAAGTATTTTTGAATTTAAAAACAAGGAAATATACTCCTATTGTCCTAGTTGAGTTATCTTTTAGATCAATACCTGATAAAGTAGATCAGAGAGGAGGATATATGTTTAGAGGCCGGGCAGATATAAGTTTTTCAAGCTTTGCTTTAAATGAAGATGAGCTTAGTGTTTTAAAACAGGAAATAGAAAAGGATGATATGGGTGATGTATTAAAGTTGATAATGGGTTCCACTTCCGATAGCTTAGATCAGATAAACTCTGACATTGAAAACTTAATCGGTGGAAAAGATCAGGGGAAAAAAGAAAATAAAGAAGAATCTGGCGATGTTAATCCTTTTTCTGCTCTATTTTCAGGATTTAAAAAAGAAGATAAAGCGGAGAAAAAAGATCTTTCAAAGGGAATCCCAGGCGATAGCGAATATGAAAAAGTACTAAGGTCGCAGGCTATACTGGGCGCGAGATTTAGTTGTGAAAAATTGTATAGTGCTTTCAAAAAGTCTTATGGTTGGCCAACTATATAGTGGAGCATAGGTTTTAATATTTATTTCACCTTTGAATAGTATGAAAAAAGTAAAGGAAATAAGAGAAATAAAAAGCAAGGTAAAAGAAATAAAAAATCCTGGAAGCAAAAAATTAGATTCTGACCTAATTAAGACTGATAAGAATCTAGACTTTATCTCTGATGAAGACTCTTCTTTTGAAAGCAGTTCTAGAGTTTCGTCAAAGGGCAACCAACTTTCTTTTAGACCTATTCCTGAACAAGAAAGAGAACCTCAGATCGAATCTATGAGAGAAGAAAATGAGGAAAGAGTTAGAACTTCTGCTATATATTCTGATAGTAACGCAGATCCAACACAAAATCAAAGAACAGAAAGGAAATATGCTGCACCTGAAGGAATAAGAGGAAATGACCTTCAAAGCAGCAACAATTCTAGCGGCGTTGCAAGATCTGCAATTCCTCAACGTAGTTTAATGCAACAGAATGCTTCTATCCTTGATGATCCTGCTAATGATCTTAACAATAAGTATTCTGAAAAAATGGATGATCAGAATAAAAAGACAAGGAGAAGATATCCTTGGGAAGCTTAGAGATATTATTGGGTAAAACTATTAATCGTTTATGTATAGGTTTAAATAAAACATTTAGATTTAATAATTATGGGTGATGAAAACTTTTATCCTGGAGCGGATTATGGTATGGATTCTGGATATAATAAGGATTATTCCTTAGGAGTGCAAGATCCTTATCAATTCAAGGCTTCTTATTTTGGATTGACGACAGATCCTAGAAGCGCCAATCAGATAACTGAAGTTTCAAAGAAATTAAACACTGGTGCAAAAACTATAGAAGTGTCTGGAGTTTCTCCAGAAGTTTTGGATTATATACCTGAACAGCATTTAACTGAAATATATCGTTTAAAGAAACTTGTTGGTGTTGATTTGACTTTTCATGGGCCTTTGATAGAACCCACTGGAGTTTCTAGACAGGGGTGGGATGAATCTCAAAGAGAACAGGCTGAAAGAGAAATGTGGACTGCTTTAAGAAGAGCCCACAAAATAGATCCAAAGGGAAATATAATAGTGACTTTTCATTCTAGTAATGGCTTGCCTGACCCTGAATCGAGAGTTAAAACTGAATTCATTGATCCTGTAACAAAAGAGAAGAAAACAAGAGAAGAAATAAAAGACTTTTGGGTTGTTAATGAAAGAGATGGTAATTTTCAACGCCTTGACTTTTCTCCAGATTACTTCAGGAGCAAAGAGAAATTTGAAAAAATAGAAGATCAAGAAAAAGCAATAAAAGAACAAATAACAAAGCAAAATAAGGACGCTTGGTTTAGACAGTTGCAGCAGCTTAGCTATCATGCAAATGCTGGATATGATATCGTAAGCAAAGTTCTTTATGGAAAGGAGTATAAAGATGAAGAAAAAAGTTCAGAAGTTAAAGATTTTCTAAAATATTATAGCGACTATAAGGAAGGAGGGAAATTGTCTGAGGCTTTGAATAAATTTGATGATATATACAAAAATAAAGTAAAAGAAAAGGTTTATGCCTTATCTCATGGAGAACTTTATTTAAGAGACGCTTATCAAGATTTACAGACTCTGTTTAACCAAGCTTATTCTGTGGCTAAACTGAACAATTCTGAGGACGATATGAAAAAGTTAAATAAGTATAGAGAGGAAATGAAATCTAAAATTAGCTACTTAGATTCCAAAGATCCTCAGAAATTTTTAGAGTTTGCTGAAGAAATTGAAAGAGGAACTACTGTTCTTGGATCTACAAATTATCCAAGAGCGTTAAAACCGTTAAAGGAATTTGCTGTAGAGAAATCTGCGAAAACTTTTGCAAATATAGCTTACAATGCTTACTCCGAGTTTAAGGATACTGCACCTATAATAAGCATAGAAAATCCTCCTGCAGGAACGGGGCTCACAAGAGCAAACGACCTGAAAGAAGTAGTTAAGAGATCTCGTGATTTTTTAGTAGACAAACTAGTCAGTGAAAAAAATTTATCTGAAAGTGAGGCTAAAAGACAGGCTGAGAAACTAATCGGAGTTACATGGGATGTTGGCCACATTAATATGTTAAGGAAATTTGGATATAGTGAAAAAGATATTGTTTCTGAGACAAAGAAAGTTGCAGAACTTGTAAAACACGTTCACTTGTCTGATAATTTTGGTATGCAACATACTGAACTTCCTATGGGTATGGGTAATGTTCCTGTAAAGCCTATGCTTGAAGCGATACATAAATATAACGATCAGGTGAAAAAAATAATAGAAACTGGTGGATGGTTCCAACATTTCAAAGTTTCTCCTCTTAAAGAATCTTTGAGAGCATTTGGATCTCCAGTTTATTCTATGCAAATGTCTCCTTATTGGAATAATGTAGCTGACTCATCTGGAGGCTATTTCTCTGGTTATGGTAGAATGTTGCCTGAGACCCACTTCTCTCTTTATGGTTCTGGATTTTCAAATCTTCCTCCTGAGTTGGGAGGACAACTTTCCGGAAGAAGCAGAGCATCTGGTGCACCGATAGAATAGATGTATAATTTGAACTAATATCTGTTAAAACTTGGTAATTTAATCAAACACAAGCCCCATTCATACATCCATTAGTACAATTATAGAATACTCTTGAGATCCGATATTCACTGAAACAATAATATTCTAAAAGTCTTCCAGGCAAGTTCATTGTAACATTAATATCTTTTGTGCATACATCAACTAAATTTCCTGCATTGGAAACAACTTGCCCTTTAACATAATAGTCTATGCCTCCATCTCCATCATAACATTCAACTTTACAAGAATGGTCGCAACCATCTCCGCTATCTAAATTTCCATCGTCGCACTCTTCAATCCATTCCTTGACATTATTTCCACAAACAGCCGTGCACGAAATTCCCTCATCCTTACTTACATCACAATCATTATCTTTTCCGTCGCAGATTTCATTCGTTGGATTTCCAGGAACAACGTTACAAATAGAAGTAAGCTCTCCATAATAATCGCCACAAACATATGTTCCCTGCCTCTTACACTCCCCTATCCCAACTTCACATCTAGTTCCAACACCAAAATCTTCATCTACTTTACTATTACAATTATCATCGATTCCATTACAAACTTCTTTATTAGAAGCACAAAAGTTACAATCATTATCAAGTTTGTCTATCTTTCCGTCGCAGTCATTATCTTTTCCATCCGCGCATATCTCAGCTGGAAAGGTCGCATTTGCAAAGCACTGTGTTCCAGTTCCAGAAGAATTGCAAATATAAGTTCCCTGCCTCGCACACAATCCAGTTCCAACACTACAGGCTTGTCCAACGTTAAATCCTTCATCAATTTGAGTATTACAATCATCATCTATATTATTTCCACAAATTTCATCAGTAGGTACGCAGGTTATTCCACTGCACTGAGAAGTATCAAACCCCTTACATTGATTGCAACTTAAAGTCCCGCTCGTAAAATTAAAATCAGAACAATTCTTTCCGCCAACATTGTTCCCGTCACAAATTTCCCCATGTTCTACATCAATATCTGAATCTCCACAACTTGCTCCCTGAACTGTCTTCGACAAGCATGAGTTATCACAATAATTACAACTTGAAGAATAATTAGGTAAGCAAATTATTCCATTTTGCGTTCCAGAGTCACATTGTTCAACTCCAGTAAGAGTATAACTATCTCCACAAATATTATTTCTACATAAGTTGGTACAAGAATCTTCATTATTTATATTTCCATCATCGCATTCTTCTGTTCCCTGTGTCAATCTATTTCCGCATGTTGGAGCGATCTCTTCAACCTCAACATTTTCGCTTCTCATATTAATTTCCGAATCTTCTACTAATGAAGCAATGAAATAATATTCTGGATTTCCAAGAGTACAAATTCCAAAAATATTTCCATCACACTGCCATTCTGCATTCCAATTGCTTGTCGCCCTTCCATTAATAAACAAAGCATTTGCAGGTTTAACAATAGAATTGTCTCTGCTAATCCCATCATCTTCGTAAACATCAAAATTTACAAGTTTGCCATCGCAATTCGTTCCCTCAACATTTAAAATTAATTGCTCTCCTTGGATAGAATTTATCTTATTCCAATAAACTCTTGTTATATTGCATTGAGAAACCGAAGTATTTATTGGTTTAGGCACAAATAAATTTCCAAAATAATCTCTACTATCGACATTAGATATACTTCCAGAGGAATTATAAGAAGCAACAAAGTAATACTCTTTGTAATTATTTGTATTTGCTTCATCATCATTTGGATATGCCCAGTTAACTCTCCATTTAACTCTTGGAGATAAACCATTGAGAGTTAAAACATCATCATCAACATTATCAAATGAAAAATCATCCTCTTTTATATTAAATGTAATATTTTTATCCTCACAATTTATTCCCTCAGCATTTAGATAAATTTCTTGTCCATCTATAGCATCTGTTATGTCATTTCCTTCTAAGTCTGTCCAGTAAGCATTACGTAAAACACAAGCAGGGATCTCAATTTTGCATATAGAGTTGCATCCGTCACCGTTATTTATGTTTCCGTCATCACATTCTTCTACTCCTTCTTTTGCGCCATTTCCACATATGTAGCAACTTTGTAAATTCTCATCAATTAGCCCGTTGCAATTATCATCTATTCCGTTACAGGTTTCAGAGTTATCCTCACAACGCATACATCCTGACACATTAAAACTACAATCGCTATTACACTTTAATACTCCTTGACCTAATCCAAAACTCTGACAAGTTCCCAATCCTATATTTACTCCTTCACATTCCTCCACCAAAGAATCCATAATTCCATCCCCACATGTATTTCCAGTTTTAGTATTCAATTTAAGAATCAACGGACCATTTTGATAGCCTACCCTTATAATATCTTTAAAACCACTAGTACCATGATTATTGTAGAACATTCTCGAGTTTTTGAATTCTGTTTTTGAAACTTTCTCTTCGTCTAATCTATAATCATCACTCATTATATCCGCTACACCACGGGTACCATAAGGATAATCAAAATAGTCTCTAGAATTTTCCTGTGTAACTGCCATTGTCAGTCCAAGAAGTCTTCCGATAACACGGCTTGCAATAGTCCCTACAACTTTTTGATGCCTACTACCTAAAAAGTTCGGATAATCCCAGTCGCTCCGAATCACATTTTCAACAAAAATTATAGCATTATCATCTTTCTTTAGATTGAACTGATCAACTCCAGGTGTTTTCAATATATATTGTTTTTCTAGGAGAGTGGTTTGGTTATAACTATTATACGAAGAAGAATTTGCAAAATAAATAGATGAATAGGGTGCCTCTGGCAGAGTTGGATCATCAGTTGTATAAATATGTATATTTGGGTAGTTTACAAAATCATCCCTTATTTGTCTGGTTATGTTTATTTTAATAGAATTTATATCACCAGGCAAATATAACGTTGGATGTGCCGACCACATTGGCAATTCCTCAAATCTAGGAAAATCATAAGAAGTATTATCCCACATAGTTACATTATTCCCACCATCAAAATCCAACAATATTCTTTGCTCACCTGGGTAAACTGGGTTTATATGTTTCTTTTTTATATTCAACCAATAAAAGTTGTTTAAGCCATAACTCAATGGGGGAAAATCTGGATTGGTATATTCGACTGCTAGGTATGGAAAAGTGTATGCTCTATTTAAAGAAAAATTAAGACCATACTGATTATTATAAATAGTTATACCATCTCTATCTGGATCAGCTTTATTTATTGTATTGGCTATAAAAGATTGATTTCTATCAAACAAGGCAAAAATTAAATCTTGCTTTGTTCCTTGTTTAATAAAATTTATGCTTACTAAATCACCCTCTAAAAATGAGATGGGAAGACTAAAGATGTCTACATCTTTCTTGTTAGTCAAAATCCCTTTTATTGTTAATCCATCTGATGCGTCTATGCAATTTAAAAAGTTTTTAGGTATTGCCTCTGACTGTATAAAAACGTCATTGATATTGTCATTGCTACTCGTTTTGTTTTCTATATAAATTTTATCAACTGCGCCACATTCTGATGGGCTTTTATAGACAGACTCCTCAATGTTTTTGGGAAAACTTACGCCTGACTCAACAGCCAAAACATTGAATAATAACAATATAAAACATAAAACAAAAGATAACACGATTTTCTTTAACATTTACTCACACTCTTAGTTACGCCTATATGAATTAGTTTATATAAGTTACTTTTCTCTTCAGAAAACATTTAAAAACAATCTCTGCTTTATTTTATCACTAAAGAGGCATTGATGGTAAAGAAGCATTCTGTATTGAAAAAACATAGAAGTCATGTTAAACATAGTGTCTCTCCTGTAAAAAAAGTTTCTGAGCATAAGACAAGAGAAAAAGAGTTCATGACTGAAAAAGATATAGCTGTTGACTTTGCCACAAGAGTTAATAGAAAATTTGATCGCCTTGTTAAAGCGTCTGTACTTTTTGGTTCTCAAACTGATGAAAAGAATACGGCTGTGCAAGGCTCGGATATTGACATAGTTTTGATAGTTGATGATGCTTCTATAAATTGGGATTTGGAACTTGTATCATGGTATAGAGAAGAATTGAGTAAGCTTATATCTGCACAGAATTATTCTAGCGAACTGCATATAAATACGATAAAGCTTACGACTTGGTGGGAAGACTTAATTCATGGTGATCCTGTTGTAATAAATATACTACGTTATGGCGAAGCACTTATTGATTCTGGAGGTTTCTTTAATCCTGTAAAAGCCCTTCTTTTTAAGGGGAAAATAAAATCAACTCCAGAGGCAGTTCATGCTGCATTGCAACGTGCACCTTGGCATATTACAAGAAGTAAAACAGCTGAGATGAGTGCTATTGAAGGATCTTATTGGGCAATGGTGGATTCTGCACAAGCAGCCTTAATGACTGCTGGTAAAATCCCTCCTAGTCCTGATCATATTCCTGAAATGTTGAAGAGCACTTTTGTGGATCATGGAATGTTAAAAGCTAATTACATTAAGGAAATGCAGGAGCTTTATTATTTGCATAAGGGGATCTCTCATGGGCAAATAAAAAACATCAAAGGTGCTCAGATAGATTTGTGGCAGGAGTCTGCTGAGAAGTTTTTGATAGAAATGACTAGAATTATCGATAATTTATTGGATGGAAAGAAGTAGCAAGAACTATGTTTTCTGATTTTTCTTGCAATAGATATAAAAATGCTGACTTTCTAGTTTCGTAATGGATCTTAAAGATATGAAAAAAGAATATGAAGTTCTTGCTAAAAAATACTCTCTGCCTAGTTTTAAGCAAATAAACGAAGACTTTGAAATTGAAAAACTTGAAAGAGAAAGTGAAACTCTTTTGCGGTCTATTAGAAAAGTTATGATGGAAAAAATAGTTAACTCACTTGGTTTTTTGGAAATGTTGATGAATCCTATGAATGCTCCTAGAATGTATATTAATTTTGTGAATAATGTTTCTCAGGAAGATAAAAAAAGAATGGATAAAATGTACTCTGATCTAGGAGATATTTCTGTTCTCGCATTGAGCAGAGAGATAGATTATGATGAAAGAGGGGAAGCAGTTTTGGTGAAAAAAATAAGTGATGCTTGGTTTTCTTTAAAGAAAGATTTTAGAGAAATATTAAATAAGATAGGACAACCAAACAATAATACTGTAAAAAGAGAAAGAAGCTACTTTGGGTAGTTCTATAGTTACATCTTAAAAAAATCATCAAGAAAAATTTCTATTACACTAACTGGCATTTTGATTCCGAATTCCTTTAGAGTCTCTGGATGAACTTCTCCTATGTATCCTATTTCTTTTCCATCTGAGAAGAGTTTTCCCGCTCGACCATCTATAAGCCCTTCTACATGGCTTTCTTTTATTTCACAAGGTTTTTGATATACGCTTAACAAATAATCTAGAATTTGTTTTAATTCTGTAAAATTTGCCGGAGAAGAACAAATAATAAGATTTTCTTGTTCTTTTACTCTAGATTCCATCTTTTTATCTTCGCTAAAAACTGTTCCAATTTCAAAAATTTTCTGAGGATAGTCTCTATCCTTATTTTCTGAAAATGTTCTTAGTGAAGGAATGAGGAGAGAATTTCTCAAAAATTTGTATTCACTTTTTGTAGTCTCAATTTCCAAAAGTTTCGACTTTATCTTTTCAGCCTCTTCTTTTTTTACCATATGGTAAGAAAGTATCTCTAACATTCCTAGGCCTATGAGCAATTGTCTGATTTGTTCTTTTAATCTTTCCTTAGGGTTTTCTTCTCCAAAACCATTGAAATTGTCTACCTTTGGAATAAAGTTTTCATAACCAAATGCTATTGCTACCTCTTCAATTATATCGCTTTCCGTCATTAAATCTAATCTATGGGGCGGTGCTTTAACAAAACCTCCACTATACTCTAAGCCCATTTTTCTAAGAAGCTTCTCAATGTCTCCTTCTTTTAATTTTACGCCTAAAAGAGAATTGATATTTTGCAAACTTATTTTAATTCTCTCGCTATTAAAATTTGGAGTAATTAACTTTTCATTTCCATAGTCTAATTCCATAGAATATACCTTTCCACCAAGTTCATCAAAAGTGATTGCTAAGATATTTAGAATTTTATTTAAGGCAAACTTTTCTGAACCAGAACATTCGATAAATATCTCAGAAGTTTTTTCACTAACTTTCCCAGTTTCTTCACTATTTATTATTGGAGGCATAGAAAGCACTTTTCCTATCGAGTCGATAAACACAGGATATTTATCAAACTTTTCAAGTAAATGGGCATATTTTTTTCCAGTAGTTGTTTTGTTGAGTATACTTTTTGAGGCCATCTCTTTTTCTTCTCCCAAAGGAATGAAAGATATTTTATCAGGCTTTCTAGCCTCATACTTTATTGGCAGCTTTATTTTTTCAAGCGGATATATACCTATCGCCACTTTTTTTCTGTCTCTACCTATTGTGTCATGAAGTTTTTCCTGTAAGGTTATTATCTCTCTTATTTTTTCATTATCTAATTTTAGACCTTTAACAATACAACAGAAAGTGTAAGGCCTAACTTCTCTAACACTTGAATCTACTTTTACCTTATAGTTACTTTCTCCCTTAAAGATCTTGTATTTTTTTATTTCTTTTTCTTTGCAGAAAAAATCTCTTATGCTTCTTAATAAGATTCTTTCAGAGAGTAAATCTGGTCTATTGGGAGTTACTTCTAACTCTATTTTATCTAGGTCAATTTTTTCTACTCCTACTCCGAACAAGCTAAGTAGAGAGTCTATTTCTTCATCAGTTTTTTCACCTATTATCTCTTTAACTTCTTTTTTAGATAGAATCACGATGGCCATTATTTCAAAACCTCCCGTTTTCTTAAAAATCCCAAGTCATTTGTATATATTTCTCTTATATCTTTTATGTGGAATTTTTCTTTTATTAATCTATCAAGACCTAGCCCCCAGGCCAGAACAGGTATAAATTTGCCATATAAAGGTATTACGACTTCTGGTCTTAAAATTCCAGCCCCTAATATTTCAACCCATTTATTCTTTTCATCGTTGAAAATATCTGCTTCTACGCTAGGCTCCGTGTATGGGAAAAAATGAGGCCTAAATCTTATTTTTTTGAATCCCATTTTTTCTAAAAATATTTTTAAGTATCCTAAAAGGCTTTGGAAGTTTGCATTTTCATCCATTATTATTCCTTCAGTTTGATTGAACTCGAATAAATGAGAAGAGTCGATTGTTTCATTTCTGAATACTCTTCCTATAGCGAAATACTTTCCTTTTTGATTTTCATCTTTTAGTTCATGTATTTTTCTTGCTGAAAGACCTGTTGTGTGTGTTCTTAAAACCATCTTCTGTGCAATCTCCTGATCCCATGTATAATTCCAGCCCTTGCCTTTAGAGACTCCTGTTTCGTGTGCTTTTCTAACCGAGTTTAAAAGAGAAGAGTCAGAGATTTCTCCCTCCATATCTTTCAAAAAGAAAGTATCCTGCATTTCTCTTGCTGGATGATCTTGAGGTGTAAAAAGTGAATCGAAAATCCAAAATGAACTGTCTACCTTTGGCCCATCCATTTCTTTAAAACCAAGCTCAATCCAGATCTTTCTAGTTTCCTCTATAATATCATTTACAAAATGTTTTCTCCCCCCATAAATTTTTGGAGCATTAGAATTTAAGTCGTATTTTCTGAATTCTTTATTTTTCTTCCAATTTTTTATTACTTCTGGTGTTAATTCTTCTATTAAATCTTCTTCCTTTATTTTTTCGTTTTTTATTTTCCTACCAAAATCTGTCAGCTCTGCTTCTACACTACTTTCTTCTCTGATTTCTATTATTTCTTTTCTTTTTAGAAGATTGGAAAAAGCGTATTTCTGCTCATCGCTCATTTTAGCTTCAACTAAAGGTAAATTATCTAAAAAAACTTCTTCCAAGCTTTTTTTAGTTAGTTCTTCTTTTTTCGCACTTAAAAACAATTTTCCGTTCTTTAAATCTATTAAAGCTTTATTTTTCAAAACGCCTAAAGAAACTCTGAACTCGTTGTCGCTTAAAGCAGAGTTTTTCTTTGCTTCTTCAATTTCTAAATTATTACTTTTCTCTAGTAGGCTTAGGATCTTTCTTTCTGGCAAGCCATGTTTTTTATAATAAATACCGTTTGTTCCAAGATCTATGATTTTGCTCTTTGATACTTTTAATTTTAATATTTTTTTTGCTTCTAAAAACTTTAGAGCGCGAAGTACTGAAGTAGAATCCAAGTTACTTTTTTCAATCATTTCTTTATAAGGAAGGTCAATAAAGGGTAAAACTTTTCTTTCTATTGGTGACAATTTATCAATAATTTCCTTTGTATTCTCACTCATTTTTTTATTAACAAACACATCATTAAAAACATTTCCAATTGTAAAAAATTCCGATCAAATTGGCCTAAACAGAAATTGACTGTGATTTACAAGAGAAGATTATAGGCTCTTAAAGATTATGCAAAAATACAACTCAATAATCTTTTTATAGTTGTATTTGAAAATAAAAGAATGATTGATTTAAGAAGAGAATTACTCAATTTAGACAGTAGAGAGATAGAAGTAACATTTAGAGACCTTTTTCCAAGATTAGACACTGGGAAAGTAAAAACACAATTTAGAATTTTAGAATCTGAAAGTCCTCATAAAACAGTTCTAAATGTGGCTCTAGCAATGTGGTCTCAAAAAGGTTATGAAAGCGCATTGCAAGAAAATGGGTTCTGGGAGGAGGAAAATCAAGCTTTTTCAGGCCATTGCCATCAATGTACACCTGCTTTAGGTTTAGCTCTTAATACTCTAGGGTTTCGAGTTTCCTATTTGGAAGGATTTAGAGTTGAAGAGAGAATAGTTGTCAGTGGAAAACCTGAAAGGGTCTCTCCCGAAGAGGAAGCAAACCGTGTTATGAGGGGCCAGTTTTGTGCGATTGGAAGAATACCTTATTGCTGTTTAGAAGTTTCTGTTAAAAACGAACCTTTTTACATTAGCGGAAAACACATAAAACCTGATCAGTTAGGAAGACCTTCTGCTTTACTTACTCCTGTTTGCTATAGGAACCTTGCAGGAGCATTTTGCCACCCATTAAACAGAGGAAAAAGTGGAATTTACCTGGATAACATAATTCCAGCAGAAAACTCTAAGGGAACAGATTTTTCAAAAATGATCGTTTGGAGAAAGCAAACAGAAAAAGACACTATGCCAGAATATTTTGCTTCCTATCTGAGAATGAATTTAGTTGACTAAAGTTCTACGGCCTCTGTGGCTTGTTTTGTAGAAGAGCCAAGAGAAAGCATAAAAGCTAATGCGTTTTTTTTATCTTTATAATTAATAATTTTTATTTTTGCTCCTGCTTTTCTGCATAATTTTATATTTTGAGCAATTCCTTCTAGTTTTTTTATCTTGTCTTTATTGTTAGATTCTCTCAAGCTGTTTAAATCTATACCTATAGCCACATTTTTTTTTGCCGCAATTGAAGCGATAAACTCATTCATTCCTGAATCAATATTTCTTAAACTTCTTTTTCTTTCCCCTGATTCAATGTCTAATAAAATCTCAAATTTTCCGTATTCCAAAATTTTTCTGTTGAAAAGATCATCTTTGGCTTTAATAATTATTGGCTTTGTTGAATTTTTTATCAGTTGTTTCGCTTCTTCAATTTTATTGGTGTTTATCATATTTTGACAAGTTTAATTGTCGTTAAATATCTTTTGCTAAAACAATATGCTTATATAGTCTTAATATGGGTATTGGTGATGAGCAGGCATATGAAAACAGAGAGATCCGCACTTTCTAAGATGTATAAGCGCGGATGGAAGAAGAGCAAATTGTCTAGAGCCTTAAGAACAAATAAGACAAAGGCTGAATGAAATTGTAGTATCTGCTTTGACGTCATAAGCTTTCTCGCTTCTTGAGTAAAACTGATTGATACCTTTAAATAAAAACCCTAAACACAGCAAGCTGTGGAGTATTAAACTTAGTTCGAGCAATAAACTTGATAGATTTTCTAAATTTTATTTGAATTAGTTTAATTTTAATAATTACGAGTTTCACATAATTTCAACGTATTTTTCTTCTAAATTTTCTTAAGAATCCTGTATAAATATAAAGCATTAATTATTGAAATTATTGAATAGGTAAAACTGGAAAGAAGTAGATAATCATAATTATTATAAATAGACTTGGAATTGATTTTTATGGTAAAAGTGCTGTTAAGAAGAGAAATAACTAGACAAGCCATGGTTTTCGTTTTAATAGGATTGACTAGTACAGTATTAAATTATCTGATTTTTCTTATATTTTTTGCGATTTTCAGCATAAATTATTTGCTTTCTGCAGGAATCGGCTTTATGGCGGGAGTTGTTTTCGGTTTTGGCTTCAATAAAACTTTAACTTTTAGCTCAAACGAAAAAATAAATAAAAGTCTTCCCAAATATTTTTTGGTTTATCTAATCTCTCTAATT